>Ga0066367_1000229_pt1 | contig 11602 bp, 10 predicted proteins | sample Knorr_S7_td_AAIW_FD_77335 | JGI IMG/M metagenome (GOLD analysis project Ga0066367, IMG submission 77335) | Marine microbial communities from Southern Atlantic Ocean transect - Knorr_S7_td_AAIW_ad_750m_LV_A | ecosystem: Environmental > Aquatic > Marine > Oceanic | place: Atlantic Ocean...
AACCTGCCGGCGCATTGCCTCGCCCCGTTGGCGAATGACAAGCGGAACACGCTGCAACGGCTAACTCCTTATTCCCTGCACGGTACAGTGATTCTCCCAATTCTACGAATTTGGGGTCGGCCCCCTGCAAAGTTACCTGCTGTGATGAATACCAAGCAGAAATGTCCTGCATATCTTGTTCTGACAGATTCAATACCATTGCAGACATGGTCTGGTTAGAACGGACACCAGACTTGTAATCCATTAGCTGCTTGGTTATATAAGTTGCGTTTTGACCGGCTAGCTTTGGATTCATCGGGAGCTCGCTGTTGCCTTCGGCGCCATGACAGGTCGCGCAAATGGCCGCTTTAGACCGACCTACAGCTGCATCGCCCTGTGCAAGGGCCAACTGTACCGAAGCGTTTCCGATAAATACCGATACAATGACGATGACGACTTTCTTCATGAAAATTCCCAGCGTTAGTTCAGATTCTAAAATTCAAGACGATGAAGCTTCTAGTCACTCTTTTCGGTACTCTTGGGGCTATCCTTATTCAGCAAAGCCCCGCAAAATAGCGGTCGCGGATTATAGCCTAATTCCGCCGGTGACTCTATCTAGGCCCGTGAAAAATCAAAGGAGATGAGCAGCCAGGAAATAACCGGCACGCTTAAAACCATACCTATGAAATTTGATCAAACTTGTTTTCAAACCAGCGCCGCCACTTTAGAGGATTGTCCTGCGGATAGCGCCGCCGAGGTGGCGTTCGCCGGACGCTCTAATGCAGGCAAGTCCAGTGCTGTCAACGTCATTACTAGCCTTCCCCAACTGGCACGCACAAGCAAGACCCCTGGGCGAACCCAGTTAATTAATTTCTTCTTTATTGAAGAAGGCAAATACCTGGTTGACCTGCCTGGCTACGGCTATGCAAAAGTCCCACTGGAAAGAAGAGATAAGTGGCAGTTCGAGCTGGAAAAATATCTCCGACGGCGAAAAGCATTGGTGGGATTAATATTGCTAAGTGATATCCGCCACCCGCTTAAAAAATTCGACCGCATGATGATCGAGTGGGCCGCACAGGCCAACCTACCTTTGCATCTGCTCTTGACCAAAGCGGATAAATTGAAACGCGGCGCCACCCAGAAAACACTCCTAAAGGTCGAAAAAGAATTAACCGTCTTTGATAATGTCAGCGTTCAATTATTCTCTGCGTTAAGAAATATCGGCGTTGATCCTGTAAGAAAGGTCCTGACCCAATGGTTGGCATAATTAAAAAGAGATGCCCACTGCCCAATAACGTCAGTGGGCCTGATCCCAGTTATCTCCAACACCGATATCAACCACAAGCGGCACATCCAGAGACGCCGCTGTTATCATGCGGAACTTTACACCTTCTGCCAAAAGATCAAGATCATCTTCCGATACTTCAAATACAAGTTCGTCGTGCACCTGTAAGAGCATCCGCGCATCCAGCTCATCCAACGCCAGCCAGTGATCAATATCAATCATAGCCCGCTTGATTATGTCGGCGGCACTCCCTTGCATAGGCGCATTAATTGCCGCCCGCTGAGCCGCCTTTCTTACGATTGCATTGCCGGCGCGGATATCAGGCAGATAAAGTCGTCGACCAAATATTGTTTCCACGTATCCTTTCTCGTCAGCTAGTGACTGTGTCTCTTCCATGTACGTTTTAACGCCAGGGTATTTTTGGAAGTAGCGATCCACATAATGTTGTGCGTCGCTCAGGCTGACATTGAGTTGCTTGGCCAACCCGAATGCAGACATGCCATAAATCAATCCAAAATTAATTGCTTTCGCACTTCGCCTTTGTTGCAAATTTACTTCTTCAAGCGGAATGTTGAAAACATCTGATGCTGTGGCCCGATGAATGTCTTCATCACTGGAGAAGGCGCTTAATAGGCCTCTGTCCCGTGACAGATGCGCCATTATCCGAAGCTCAACCTGAGAGTAATCTGCCGCCAGAAGTTTATAACCTGAATCCGAAACAAACGCCTGTCTTACCCGCCGCCCCTCGGATGTTCTGATTGGAATATTTTGTAGATTTGGATCAGTAGAAGAAAGTCGGCCAGTAGCGGTGACGGCTTGCTGAAAGGTGGAATGAATACGGCCGGTTTTCTCATTGACCTCTAAGGGAAGTTTGTCGGTGTAGGTAGACTTCAACTTGTTCAGTGAGCGATGTTCCAGAACTAATTGCGGAAGCTCATACTCTTCTGCCAATTCGTGAAGTACTGGTTCGGCGGTCGATGGTTGTCCGGTCGGTGTTTTCTTTAATATTGGAAGTTTCAGCTTTTGATACAAGATACCCTGTAATTGTTTGGGTGAGCTTAGATTGAACTGCTCACCTGCGATATCGTATACGGCTTTTTCAAGTTCATTAAGCTTCTTCGCCAATTCCTTGCCTTGCTTTTCCAATACTTTCTTGTCAATCCGAACACCGCTTCTTTCTATCGATTGCAGCACTTCCACCAATGGTAACTCGTAGTACTTGTAAACCCCTGCGAGGCGCCCTTCAGCATCCAGCTTCTGCTCCAAGTAGGTACAGAGCCTGAGAACGAGGTCTGCCTTTTCAGCCGCGTAATTCGCATAGTCATCGATAGCTACTTCATGCAAAGCAAGCTTGTTTCTGCCTTTGCCAATAAGGTCTTCCAATTTCACTGCAGTGATATCGAGGTAGTAATTTGTGATATCAGGAAGCGAATGTTTCACTGCCACAGAATTCAAAACATATGAAGTCAGCAGTAAATCCGACTTTGTGGGTTGGAGCAGTATGTCGTAGTTCTGGAACAAGTGCCGGATATGTTTTAGGTCATACCCCATTTTTATAATGGACGGATTCTCAATAATCGGTTTCAGAGACTGCAGCACGTACTCGGCGGGCAATTGCTCTGGGCAACTTGAATAGTCATGACCAATTGGTACATAACAAGCCTTGCCAGCTTCTGTGCTAATAGCTATACCCAGTATAGTAGCGTCCATAAAGTGCATTTCTCTAGAATCGACGCTAATGCTAAATTTTTCAAGGCCACTGAGCTTATCTATCAAGCCCTGAAAATCTTCTTTAGAAAGGATAGTGAGGTATTCAATTTCTTTTGGCTTCAAAATTGCGGCATCTGCTGAATTACTCTTGTCCGAGTCAGATTCCACTCCTGCGTATGAGGAGCCATGTGTCCCCCCTTCCTCAAGTTCTTTGATCCAGGTCTTGAACTCCATTTGCGTGAAAATATCGTAGAGTGCCTGTTTGTTATCCTCCTTCTTGGTCAAATTTCGAAGGCTTATATTAAGTTCAACATCCAATTTTATAGTGGCTAACTTATAAGAAAGCCGCAACAGCCCGAAATTATCACGCAACCGTTCGCCTACCTTCCCGCCAATTTCCTCAGCATTCTCAATAATGCCTTCCATGGAATCGTATTCTTGCAACCATTTCAGTGCAGTCTTGGGTCCCACTCCTGGCACGCCTGGAATGTTATCGGATTTGTCCCCCATAAGCGCCAAGTAGTCCACAATTCGACACGGCTCTACACCAAATTTTTTAACCACTCCATCGGGGTCTAATATTTCGTTGGTCATGGTATTAATCAAAGTAACGCGCTGGTTAACCAGCTGTGCCAAGTCTTTATCACCAGTTGAGATAAGAGTATTGATGCCCTCGTCAGTGGCTTGTAGTGAAAGGGTGCCTATTACGTCGTCAGCTTCTACTCCCTCGACAACCAACAAAGGCAATCCCATAGCGCTGATTATGTTATGTATTGGTTTGATCTGGCTCCTAAGATCCTCCGGCATAGGCGGGCGATGCGCCTTATATTCCTTAAAGATATCGTTGCGAAAGGTCTTTCCTTTGGCGTCGAAAACGATCGCGATATTACTGTGACCGCAGCTCTTCATAAGTGCTCTAATCATGTTGATAACACCTTTCACCGCGCCGGTAGGTTGACCTCGACTGGTAACCAGCGGCGGCAGAGCATGGAAGGCCCTGTACAAATATGAGGAACCGTCTACGAGTACGAGTTCATTCGGGTCAAATGCTGACAAAACCTTGTTGCTCCTAAGTTCGTTTCATTACCCTAGTTTAATAAAGGCAGCTGAAAAGCACCAATTCGCCACAGATTGCGCTGCGGGCCTTGTATTTCTGGCCATCTTTTTCCTGCCAGCGGCGTACAAAACCTAATCGTTAGTTAGAATTTGAAAGGCGCTTACTAGGTCGCCGTCACGATGCGGCGGTTGAATAACGGCATATAGCTCTGCTCGAGGGTTGATTATAGAAATGTGCCAGCTGTGCTCAATCAGATAATCGTTGGCTGCCATCTCGCCAGCTGGGTGATTATCTTGCCCGAGCGCCTCGGTGCGTTTGTGGGCCACATACATTTGGGCTGCCAGCGCTGAGAGTATTGTTGCATCTCCGCTAAGCCCCAAGAAGTCCTCGTGGAAATTGCCTACGTAGTTAGACATGCTTTCCGGATCATCTCTGTCGGGATCTGTGGTAACTAACACAACCTGTGGCAAATGTGGCGAATTGGTGCCTTCCAGCTTTTCATAGAATTGTTTTAGCTCACCCATTGTCAGTGGGCATACGTCAGGACAGGCGGTGAACCCAAAAAACACTAGTGACCATTGGCCCATTAATCGGGTGGGAGTAAACGGTTCTCCTCTTTGGTCCAGCAGTCTAAAGTGCTCAATCGGCTTGGGCTCAGGATAAATAATTACACCAAGCTCTCTTATCGCGCTTGCCTGCTCTGGCCCAGCGCGCGGGATATAAAGCGAAACGAAAATCACAAGCAACAGCACGTTCAAGACTGCAAAAGCAATCAGTCCTAGTTTAACGTTACGTGTGAGTTTCACCGGCTGGGAGAGATCTAAATCAGGTAGTGATCTATTAGCAAAGCTATGAAAAGAAGCCCCAGGTATACATTTGAGTATTTGAATGTATCCATCGCAGTCGTGGGCGTAGGCTTGAACATTAGCTTATAAGACCAACCAAGAAAGCCGAAACCCAGAGCAAGGGCGCTACCTAAATACAGTACTCCACTCATACCGGTGGAATAGGGGAACACGCTGACCAGGAGCAAAATTGCAGTGTATGCAATGATGTGTACCTTGGTTACAAACTCGCCATGGGTCACTGGCAACATTGGGACGCCACTCTTGGCATATTCTTCCTTACGATGAATAGCCAAGGCCCAGAAATGGGCAGGTGTCCAGGCAAAGATAATTAGCACCAAGAGCAATGCATTGGGCTCAACGGTCCCTGTTACAGCAGTCCAACCTAATAGGGGGGGCATAGCCCCGGAGAGGCCGCCAATAACAATATTCTGTGGTGTAGCATGCTTCAGATATCCAGTGTAAATAAAGGCATAACCGACAAAGGATGCCAGAGTCAGCCAAGCACAGAGCGGGTTGACTCGCAAGAGCAGAATCGCCATACCGGCGACCCCAATTGTTATCGCAAATACAATCGCCCGTTTAGCATCGACCCGGCCTTGCGCTAATGGACGATTGTGCGTCCGCTTCATAACCGCGTCGATCTTGCGATCGATCAAGTGATTAACGACAGCTCCGGAAGCCGCTACTAGTGCAATCCCTATATTACCGAATATCAAGGCGTCGACTGGGACCATTCCCGGAACAGCAAGATACATCCCGACAAGAGACGTGAGGATCATCAACATGACCACACGCGGCTTGCACATCTCATAAAAGTCGCGCCAATTTGTGGCTATATTGGAAGTTATTTCCATCACTAATCTGTATTCAGGTTCAAATGGTTCAGCTGAGGAGGCTCGAAATACGAGCTGATTACTCGAATCAAAACTGATCGGTTTTGAACAATTTTGAGCACATAAATTCAATCATATCTTGCACGGAATCTCAAGCTGAGCGAAGAAGCAAAAAACTGATAGTGGGAACCTAATCTATAATTAAATCAAGGGTCTCCTTCATGTTAAAAATTAGCTGGCGCCCCGCGCTGATGCCACCCTCGTCCACAGTTACATATATCTAGCTACGAACCCCACCGCCAATAAAACCAACAAAAGGATTGCTAAGGTTACCCGAATGCTAAGCGAAATAACGGTTCGGTTAGTCTTGCCATGGTCTCGCACCAAAAAATAAAGACCGCTGCCCAAGCTGGCAAATATACCAAGTAGCACTATTATGATGAAAAAATCTAACACTAGTTTGTCCTAATGACAGGCTTCAAACGGAGGAGCCTATGAATGATTACTACTGTCCATCTTGTTCAAATTGAGTCAGCTTATTGCAGTCTGGAATCATCGCCACCGCATGAAGAACTTACCCTTATAATACTTATACGCCAACGGCTCCTATCCGGAATTTTATCGCCCTACGATGACTCAATATCAGACTAACTAGCAGCAGAACGCAGCAACCATTTTAAATCTTCAAGTACACCAAGCCCTTCCTCTGCAGGAGGGTACATCAGTACAACATGGCCCCGGTAATCAACGATGAGCAATATGGAGTCAAGCTGCGTCTCACCTGATGCGAGAAGCAGTTCCGGTACCAATTTACTATCGGGCGGCAATATCCAAGTTTGTTCTGAAGGAACCGGTGCATTTTCATCTGGGCTTAGCAAGGCCAAAGAAACTCGGAACGCGTCACTACCGACAGCGACCTGGACACGCGCGGCAGCCTGCATTAATTGCAGGCAACTATCCATACAGTCGCTATTATGCAACCCAACCACGAACCAATCTCGAGCAACCCCCGCAACTTCAAGAGGTTTACCAGATCGGTCTGTTACGCCAAAAGATTTCAATAATAATGGAGGCTCTAATAGCAATCCATTGTTAACGGTTTTTGAAGGCCGCCAATCGAGGGGGCCTAAAGCAAACAGCGACGCTATCAAGAGTGGTGCTGCAAAAACAGCAAATAAAGCTAACATTGTAAGCCGAGCTGACGTTTTCGTGCTTCCTGGTGAGGTACTCATAAGCTTTCTGCTTTGGCGCGACGCAGTAAAATTATCACACTCACGACCACGACCGTTACTGCTAACGCAAACCACTGGAACGCATAGCCAAGATGCCTGGCCTCATCGCTACTTGGTGGCTTCCAGACGCGATCAAAGCCTCCAGCTGCAGAGGCTTCGAGGAGTAACGTTATCGGTATTAGTTCTCCACCAATGCCCGTCGCACTTAAAGCATTGAAATCTATTCCTCCTGCGCGCCAAACAGAATCTGAGAGGCGTTCGATCAGGTTGCTGTCCGTCAGTCTTAAGCCCTGTTGCGGGGGTTGACTCAATCGCCCCTTGAGCCGCTGCTCCCCAGTCGGGTTAGTGAATTCAGGAATTCGGCTCCGGTCTCCTTCTACAGGAATCCAGCCTCGGTTTACCAATAAGGTTAATTCGCGCCCGCTGATCGTGAACGCCGTATAAACGAAATAGCCCGCGTGACCTTCGCGGATCTGATTATCCAGCAATATTATCGGCCTGACATAATGACCGGTTACGGATGCATGCCGTCCCCACATTGATCCGCCGTCCATAGCGAACATCCTATTCAGATCTAGTTCAGAGGCGTCAGCACGTTTTTCGAACTCGGCAAGAGTCTCTCGTTTCTGCTCAGCACGATCCAATTGCCAAATTCCGAGTCTTGTAAAAAGGGCCGAGAGAAACAACGCAAAAACCAGTAAGCCCAGGCTCACTTTGCGCAGATCTATGGTTTGCATTTAAGTGTAGTTGCCTACTTCGTGTGTAGGCGGAGCCCCAGGCACAGACGTATTTGGCTTAAGATTTATTTCCCAGTAAGAGTAGGCAGGTAACCGCCTGGCAAACAAAACGACGACTATTACAAAAGCAGCCAGCAACCCAACCGAGAGGGCTACCTCGGGTAAATGATTTAGTATTCGGTCTTCAGCCGAGTAAACGGGTATCACCATCAAATATTTATTAATCCAATTACCCAAATTGATGGTAAGCGCGAGAACGCACATTGCCCTTACCGAACGATTAAAGTAGGCAAAAATTAAGCTTCCGAAAGGGATGAAAAAACACCCAGCTACCATAGTCCAGTATAAAGGTGCGTAGTGCCCGTACATTTGCCGAAACAAGGCATCAGTTTCACGGGGCAGATTCCCAAACCACATCACAAAAAACTGTGCCCACATAAAATAAAGCCATAGCAACATAAAACCACTAACCAACATGCTGAAGTAGCGAATTTGTTGAGTCGAAAATTGGAACTCGCTTGAAGAGAATCGGCCCAGTAGGACTGGAAGTACTATTAGTGCTGCCGTGGCGGCGTAGGCATTACCAAACCAATAATGGATAGGGAAAACGGTGCTATGCCAATGGGGAATGAGCATCATTCCGAAATCCCAAGCAATAATGGTACTGCACACTATGTAAGCGATAATGATCAGTGGTGACATCCAATAGAGCTGGTCACGCACTTCTTGGTGATCGATGTTGTCTGATCCCGACAAATCGGGCCTGAGGCTCTTCCAGAAATAGACCGCACTTAAACCATAGAATACTAGAAGGCAGAAGAGATTCCTGAATAATAACCAGTCGCTATTCAAGTAAGCACTCAGGTGTTCTTCTGGTGCTGGCGAGAGCCAGTAGAAAAGTTCGCCACTGCTTTGAAAGTAAATTAGTAAAAAACCCCCAATTGCAAACGGGGCAAATGCCATGGTAATAAGGTCAGCCAGCCGATAATAGGACTTTGCCCACTTTGCGCCCGACAAGCGAGTCGTAGCGGAAAAAACAACCCCGGCCTGGGTAACCCCCATAAGAACCAAAAATGAAACAATGAGGATAGCGAACTCAGGGCGAGCCATCTCGTTGCTTGCTGCATATGCAGGGCTCGCGGTGCTTAGGCCCAGAAAGATTAGCAATAGCGATGACACGAACCACCGCCTTTGCTTAGGTGACACGGGCTGGGTTTTTGTTGGCATTCGTTCTGTGCTCATTAATTTCCAAACTCTTGTTTAACATAATTGACCACGTGCCATCTTTCCTCGATATTCAAAGCGTCACGATAATACGGCATGAGGGCTCGTCCGCGGGTAATAGTAAAAAATAGCTGGCCATCGGCTTGATCTTGTGTGTAATCCTCATTCAAATCGACAGGAGCCTTCGTGACAAATTTAAGCCCGACCGGACCATCACCCGCACCGCTTTCTCCATGACAAACCAAACAAGTAATTTCATAGAGAGATTTTCCTAGAGCTAGCGATTCAGTGGTAGACGGGACCGGGTTCAGGATAGATACTGCGTCGTCCTTTGCAGCGTCTTGTTCCGCTTCTGTGATGGGCGTCGGCAGAGTTTCCCCACCAACGACAGGAATTGAACCGGGTTCTAGCGGCGCCACTCCTTCCTGGGCTTTGATCGCCAACTGGTCAACAAAATCCTTATTCCACGGGAGGCTCCAAGCCAGAGGTATCTGGCTAATTACTAAGAGCAAAGCTGCAACCTTGCAGTTCGTAGGCTTCATTAATCCTCCTCCCCCATATCCCGAACCTGCTCAGCACCAGCGCCATTAAGTATTGCATCTGCGCGATTGCGGTGCTCGCTGCTTTTACAAGTCACTGCAACTGCGAATTTGTCCACCGCCGCTTCCGGTACATACATGCGATTCCGGATTGCGGGAAGGCGCGAACTTATAATGAAGCCCAACACAGTAAACAAAATGCCAAACAGGATGGTTAGTTCATAAGTGATAATCAAATAAGGTGGTATCGTTATAATTGGCCTGCCCCCGACTGGGTGCGGATAAATAATGGAAGTAACAGCGGCTAGCGTAAAACCCGAAATACCGCCGATCAAACCTCCAAAAAATGTAAAGTTCTTGATTATGGATTTCTTTTTCCCGAGCACCTCCTCCACACCCTCAATGGGGACTGGCGACATAAGCTCGGGAGTCTCAAACCCGGCGCTCTTGAGTTCACCCGCTGCCGCTAGGGCTGATTGCGGATCATGAAAGAGGCCTATTACACAATTTGTCATGCCGGGCTCCCTGCTTGCGGAATTGCAGCTTTCAATTTGGGTGTATCCATAGTTTCTTTCACTTCATACATAGAGACGCTGGGAAAGATTTTAACGAACACGAGAAACAATGTAGTGAACACTGCGAAGGACCCTACCATAATCGAGAGTTCAACAAGGCTAGGCGAATAAAAGCCCCAGGCATCTGGCAAATATTGTCGCGGCAGTGAAGTGGCGACAATAAGGAATCGCTCTGTATACATTCCAATATTAATTGCGATCGATAAGACCAACATGGGCACGAAAGAGGTTCTGAAGCGTTTGGAAATCATCAACAACGGCGCCGCTGCGCAGAACACAATCATTTCCCAATACAACGGAGCATAAAACCCAAACAATTTAAAACTCAATTGCTCGTATTCATCTGAAGTACCGCTATACCACCCAGTAAAAAGTTCAATCGCGTTGATGTAGGTCCAAAGCAGCGACAGTACAAGTAAAAGTTTGCCCAGATTGTCGAAATGCAACTTGGTAATATATTGCTCGAAGCCCATGTATTTCCTGAGCACGAACATCACGGTAACGATACCGGCGGTTCCTGAATAAATAGCTCCAACTACAAAATACGGCGCGAAGATAGTCTGGTGCAACCCCGGGACAATGGACATCGCAAAATCCCAAGAAACGATACTATGCACAGATACTGCGAGCGGGATGATTAATACTGCAAGAAATGTGTAGGCCCAATGCAAACGGTGCCATTCCGTATCGGTTCCTCGCCACCCTAAAGATAGCAAGCTGTACATGGTGTTGCGCCAGCCAACGGTGCGATCTCTTACAGCGGCAAAATCAGGGATGGATCCCATATAGATGAATATTGTGCTTCCGGTAAGATAAGTAGCAATAGCCATAACATCAAACAAAAGCGGAGACCGGAAATTAGGCCATAACTCCCACTGATTCGGATACGGAAAAGTCCAATGAGCGAACCAAGGGCGTCCAACGTGAACAAACACGTAGGTAGCCGCCACAACCAGTGAAAACAGCGTCATAGCCTCCGCACTTCGATACATGGCCTTGCGCCAGGAGCTATTTGTAAGGTGCAAAACGCAAGACAACAAGGTTCCGGAATGGCTAAGACCGATCCAAAAAATAAAGCTGGCAAGATAGGTTCCCCAAACCCCGGGATGATTCATCCCGGCAGCACCGATGCCATAGTAGAGCTGGTAAAACCATGGAAAAAAGAAACACAGCAGGGCTAATCCTCCGGCCGTCGCCAGTGCAGCGTAGTACTTGGGGCCGGTTACCACTATGGATCTTACGACGTCTTCGTGGATGTCCGTGTACCCCAGCTTGTTGTTTTCAGCCTCCATAGTCATCCTATGCATCAACCTTTTTAAGATACACCACGGACGAGTCTGTATTTAACTCATCTAATACCTTATAGGCGCGTGGATTGTTCATTGACTGATAAACCTGACTTTCAGAGTCTTTACGGTCCCCGAAGATCAGAGCATTAGTTGGGCAGCTTTGCACACACGCTGGCTGAACCTCGCCGTCCCGCACTCGCCTGCGGCCATCGTCCTTAGCTAGGTCTTTGGCCTCTCGAATCCGTTGAATGCAGAAGGTGCATTTCTCCATTACTCCTTTTCCCCGAACGCTCA
>Ga0066367_1000231_pt1 | contig 11588 bp, 8 predicted proteins | sample Knorr_S7_td_AAIW_FD_77335 | JGI IMG/M metagenome (GOLD analysis project Ga0066367, IMG submission 77335) | Marine microbial communities from Southern Atlantic Ocean transect - Knorr_S7_td_AAIW_ad_750m_LV_A | ecosystem: Environmental > Aquatic > Marine > Oceanic | place: Atlantic Ocean | collected...
GCTGCGATTGCGCCATGCGCACCGAGTGCGTAACAGGAGTAAAGCAGCGCATCAACAGCGCTGAAGATAAGGTGATCCGCGTCCGCCATGATCATAAGGTCGGCAAAAAGCTTCATATCGCCAGCGCTTTGTTTTACCCCAATCACGCCCGGGATCTCTCGCATTAAACGGCAAAGCAGTTCGGGTTCGATATAACTCCAAGGTACAACGTTATAAATGATCACCGGCATACCGGTTTCTTCGGTTACCGCACGAAAATGTTCAATTGTGGCGTTATCGGTCGGTTTGAATAGGTAATGAACCGGCGTAACCTGGAGAGCGACGACACCCGATTCGCGAACCATTTGACCGCGCTTGATTGCATCACGCGTCGAATCGGTAATAATTCCCGCGATTAGTGGCACGCGGCCGTTTACCGCCTCCACGGCCACGTCTATTAGCTCCAAATATTCATCATGGGCCAGAGTATGGCCTTCGCCCGTGCTGCCACCGACAGCAATTCCATGAACGCCGTTACTGATAAGCCAGTCAATTTGCGGTGATACTGCGCCGAAATTAATCTCGCCTGCTGTGTCGAATGGGGTGGTGGCGGGAACGATTACCCCTTTCAAATCTTGTTGTGACATAAATTGTTCCTAATCGTTTAGTTTATCTTTGCCAAGTAGTTCTTCGCTGGCAAAGTCTACCGTCGAATTCGAAAATCATTCTTTCCAGAAAGATCACTGCCACGCATTAAGAAAAGCGTTCTCTCTGTGTGATTAAGTAGTCCTTTGTCAGATGCTTGGCGAGATGCCAAGTCGCGATCAAAAATAGATGTCGTTGGCATGTATCGTAACGTCATTCCTCGGCGCGACTGAGGTGATCTATTTTCCATTGATCCATGTATCATGTAGATGTCGTGTAACGAAATTTGTCCTGCCCCAAGGATTAGATCAATAGCTTCCTCTTCCGAATATTCATTAGGAAGCAATTCCTGATTTAACGTCAAGTTCGGATCGGGGTTGACCCTATGCTCACGTAGGGTTCGGTTTTTATGTGAGCCGGGAATAAATCTCAGACATCCGTTGTCCACGGTCGCATCGTCAATCGCCATCCATACAGTGCAAGTGGCTGGTGGTCGTATGGGCCAATATTCACCGTCCTGATGCCAGGGCGTCGCTTGGCCATCTAGGGCTGGCTTGGCAAAGAAACTGGAATTCCAAAGGGCAAAATCGGCTCCGATCACCTGCTCAACCATGTCCAGAATTTCTGGCGCCCGAGCGTAGTTCAGGAAGCTCAGATCATAGGCAAGAACATTTGGGCAGTAATTACGAAACTCAGGATGGTTTTGTATCAAGCGATCGTGGTCCCTGCAGATGTCAGCCAACGTCTCATCAGGAAGTCGATAGTTCGGTATGGTGTAACCATTTTCGTGATATTGGGAAACTTGAGCATCAGTCAACATTACTGCCTCCATCTACACCAGAGAAACAAGTGGCGAGAAATATTTTTAACATGTTCTATTACAAAGAAACACCTACGGCTCCTCTCGTCACCTGGAAATTGCTATATCCGCGATGGTGTAATTTAGGTACATGTTGCTGCTTGATAGTGCTTTCAATGTGTTTGATCAAAAATTCGCTGGAGTTATCCATTAGTTGAGGTAAAACAAAATCCAGATCATCCATAAATTTTTCGTCATGTTCACCTTCGGCACCGAACTGCAGTACTGGAACTAAGGGGTGCGAAGCGACAGGTATACCGTTGGTGTACATCAATATAATTTCTACACCAGTAGCCCCGAGTCCGGTCATAATTTCGGTCGTGCTTGTGGTCGGAGTCGACATCACGAAGCATCCATTGCTAGATAGATGCGCACCATAACCAAGATTAACTGCCCAACTTTGTTTCCCTTCGAAAAGTCGTTCCATGAAAGTTGCGGAGTTGATGACGCTTGCATTGTCAGGGAGAACGATTGTTGATCCGGATTCCACAAGGTCCTTAATCAAATCTGCTAACGCCCTAGCTGCTATCTCGCTGATGGAGCCTTGGGTGAGAAGACCAATTTTGAGATCCTTAATAGAACCCGTTGCACGCTGTATGGGAAAATCAAGAGCAAGCCGAAACTGTTCTCCCACTTTTTTTGCCACTCGATCGAGGCCGCCGTCCAGTTGAACGCTGGCCCAGTCAAAGCGGGTCGGATCTACTCCCTTACTTAATAGGTCATGACGAATGGCATCGTTGTGAGTCCGCTCGCATCCATGCTCGAGCAGCACTGCGTGTGTGATGAACTGGTGTTGTAGGTGCCCGCTGACGATATTCAGGAACAAATCTTCTGAATTGGCGCTGCCACAGCCCTCCGTATGGACAAGCGCAATATAGCGATTAATCCTCGCCAATTTTGGCTCATCTTTACGAGAAACATTCAATTGATTGGCTATGAGTTGGGCAACCTGTCCTGAACATAGACTGGTCGGCATAATCAATCCAACAGTGTCACTCGTAATCCCATCCCGCGATTGGTAGCCATAAAATGACATGTGCCGTTTTTTGCCAGCGCCGACATCAATCGGGCGACCATCTGTTGGAATCGGATTAACATCGCGCGGATCGAGGGGCGATGACTGTTGCCAATTCCGCCAAAGTTGTACCTGGGAATGCCCAGCAAGCTCTCCTTTGCTTTTTTCTCCCGAAGCAATCCGAGTAGTAAGTTCAAATGTTTCTTGACTAAGGTTTTCCATGCTTTCGCCATCGTTATAGCGCCCAGCATTTACATCCATTTCGTTCGATAGCATCTCGAAGCGCCCTGTCGTTGTGACGAACTTCAAAGTAGGCACGAATGGAAAATTCGTGATAGAGCCGTTTCCAGTGATGAACAAAATCATGTTGCAACCGGAAGCAACTTGCCCTGCAATGCTCTCAAGATCATTGCCAGGGCTGTCCATAAAATAGTAACCGCTGTCCGTCATTGGGGCCCCGTAGTCAATGACGGCATCCAGGCGCACTTCAGGGTCCTTTTTCCGTGCGGCTCCGATAGATTTCAGCGCGATGTTATACAGACCACGGAAATTATTGCCACCGCTTGGATTCCCTTCAGCGCTCGCACCGTGATTCGCGGCGTATTGCTTAAAATTTCTAATCTTTTCTAGAAATAGTTCCGCGGTAGAAAGATCTTTAACGTTACTAAGTACATAAGATTCTGCACCAATCAATTCATCAGTTTCGGCAAGATTGGCCCTTCCGCCACGGCGGATAACTTCTTTTGCGACAGATCCCGCAAGTGGATTACCAGAAATACCTGAAAACGCATCGGAGCCTCCACATTGAAGAGCGAGACTGATATTTTCTACTGGCTCCTCTGACCGAACTTGCTTGTCAATAATGGGGATCCATTGATCTATTGTTTTAGACGCTTCCAAGAGTGCCCTGTCGTTTGAATTCTCAATTGTTTGGAATTCATGCAAGGTTTGGTCGAGGGGGTAGTTGTTGTCAAAGGCAAATTGCCTGAGATGGTCTGCTGTAAAGGTGCCATCGCCGTAATCTACGACCTGGACTGCGCCCACATTTGGATGGACCATGAACCCAGCTAAGGTCCGCATTACTAGAGAATAGTTATTTGGCGACAAAGTGCCGTCGCCTTCCGTGTGAGTAACCGCAATCACGCCATCAATATTTTTTCCAAGGTTTCGTGATGCGTATTTAGACTCAATTTGGCGAGCAAACGCAGCCGATTTAACCGTCACTGCCAGTACCACGATAAAGTTTCGAGTGCCTACACCGCGTCGCCCCGGACGCCGGTATCCAAGAAAGGTTTCTGTCTCGCTATTTCTTGGCACCTGCCGCCCTGGTGAAAAATTTGTTGTGTCAATTTGATGTTCTAGCATGACATCGAGAAAGTTGGCTTGGCGTGGCAGATCGAAGTCGATGTTTCGCTGTGCCAACGCAGTGAGAATCTTTTCGTTACACACATATTCACCAGGGGAGAGGTCCCGTATAGCGGTTCCGAAGGGTAACGCCCAGGAAAAAAGTGAGTCACCTGCGTTGATAGGTTTGATAACGAAGCGATGACCCTCAAGGATTGTGTGTGGAATCCTAAATTGCCCGTTGGGTCCATTGACGGATGTATCAAGCTCTATACGTTGGGTGGCAATAGCGACGTTATCGTCGTTGTCAGCCAAACGAGCAAGATTATTAAATTGGACGTGGGTCATTGCTGCATAAATATATCAATCTGTGGTTTCAACTCGCTGAATCTGGAAATTTCAATGCCTCACGGGGTGACACCGAGATCCTCGGCTGTAGATAGGATTTGGTGCCACGTGCTGTCGTCGAGCGTTATTCCATGTTTGCGGAGCTCTGTTTCCGATTTCCGTTCGGGATCACCTGGCAATTGGACAGGATAGTTGAGATCTGCTGGCACCGTTTGGCGAACCCAATCTGTAAATTTCTGTGTTTCCGAATCAACAAAGTCTCGGTCGGCGAAGACCCCCGGATCAACCAGAAACGACAGCATACCATTTGACAAGGCGGTGACACCCGGAGCGTGGCAGCCACCGCCTCCAATCGCGCCCGCAAGAAGATCAGTCATGATGGCGAGTCCAGACCCCTTATATTCCCCCATAGGCATCAAAGCTCCGCGTGGCTCAGTATAAAGAGCCGCAGGATTGCGTGTTGGCGTACCGCTTGAATCCAGAAGTGTGTCGGGCGGGAGTTTCGAGCCTTTGTTAAGTGCTACTTTGACCTTGCCTTCCGCAAGTTTAGATGTTGCAGCATCGAATATTAGCGAGTCGCCATCATTTTTTGGCATACCGATGGATATAGGATTAGTCGCATAACGACCTTCGGTGCCGCCAAATGGCGCGACAATGGTTGATGCTCCAGAAGTATTTACAAAATGGAGGGACGCCTGACCTGCGTCGGCGGCTTTTTCTGACCAATCGCCAATTCGACCCAGATGCCCAACGTTTCCAACACTGACTATTGAGACGCCAAACTTTCGCGCCTTCTGAATTCCAACATCGATAACTTGATGTCCAATGGTTTGCCCGAATCCTCTATTCCCATTAAATACGGCGATTGCGTCATTTTCGAAATTTATGGAAGCCGTTTGATTAGGGATTACATCTCCTTTACGCCAGAACTCGATATACTGTGATATGCGGATAACGCCGTGAGAGTCGTGACCAGTCAAATTTGCGCGCACGAGAAGTCGGCTGATGTCTCTTGCTTCGTCGGCGTTGCTGCCAATTGCGGCAAAGATTTTTCTGGATAACTCTTCCAGTTTCTTAAATGTAATTACCATAGTGTTTGAGTGATAGTTGTCGTTTAAAAAATAGGTGAAAAATTGGATGGAGAAGTGGAATATGAAGAATGTACATAAACTATTTCGGCGTGAAGGGCAAGAAAATTTGGTAGAACCTACTCGGGAGAATTTCTAATGATTGGAGAACCGGTAGGTCTGGTTGTAAGGAGAAATTTCGAGCGGCCGCCAGCGGAGTGCGTTAAGAAACTCCAAGGAGTGCCAACAGGGTTTGTTGTCGATGCTCAAAATGGAACTGGGGCGCTAGATTGGAAAATAAAGCCCCTCGATGAGAAGATGTGTTTTGTGGGTCCAGCGATGACGGTAGAGGCTGAGCCCCGTGATTACCTTCCTGTTCAGCCGGCAATAGCACTGTCTCAGCGTGGAGATGTATTGGTGATATCAAACGGGGGGTATGACGGCGCTGCAGTGATTGGTGACAATGTAGCTGCGATGGCGAGAAATCAAGGTATTGCAGCAATTGTTACAGATGGATTGGTGAGGGATATTGAAGGTATCCTGGCAGCGGAGATTCCAGTGTTTTGTTGTGGGGTCTCTCCTAACTCACCTTATGCGCATGGTCCAGGGAGAGTCGGTTTGCCGATCTCGATTTCACGATCGGTAATTCAGCCGGGCGATATGATTGTTGGCGATAGAAACGGGGTAGTGGTGATTTCTAGAAATGATATTGATAAGGTAATTTCGAGTATAGAAGTTGTGAAAAAGAAAGAGGTTGAGCTCGAATCGAAAATTAGAAAAGGCCTTTGTTACGCGGACTGGGTGGATGATTATCTACAGTCCAATCGGACAAAATATTTAGACTGAAGTTTTGTTGTTAGTAGTAAAAATGGTTGAGTCTTTATATATGATTTACTTATGAGGAAGATTGTTTGTAACGTTCAAGTTTGAGTTTGAATTCCGAGTTATCAATTACGTTGGGATCCACCAAAACAGATGGGGGTGCCCCGCGTTTAATTGAAAAAACGTGTTTAAGGTTCTGAGAACCAATTCCGGCGAAACATTGATCAGTCCAGCACAACGCATGTGGTGTAAGAATCACATTATCCAGCGCCAGTAGGGGGTCGTCAGCATTCGGTGGTTCTGGGTCAAATACATCCAATCCAGCACCGGCAATCTTGCCCGTTTTCAATGCGGTAACTAGAGCGTCCTGATCGACCACCGGCCCCCGTGATGTATTGATTAAATAGGCGTTTGGCTTCATTAATTTGAGCTTGGCATAATTTACAAGATGGTAGGTTTCGTCAGATAGCGGCACATTGACAGAAAGAAAATCGCTATCGCGAAACACAGTATCAAGATCGGTCAGTTCGACGTCGAGTTCTTGTGCGCTTGACGGATCTAGGTACGGATCATATGCGATGAATTTCATATCAAGTGGCTTGCAAAGTCGAAAAACTTCAGCCCCTATGTTCCCAACGCCGATCGACCCTAGTGTTCTGCCAACAAGCCCGGTACCCATGTGATCCGAGCGTTCGGCAAATGTTGTTGGTCCCCCACGAACCAGCGCGTCCTTAACTATAAGTTTTCCGGATAAGGCAAGGATGAATGTCAGGACCGAAGCAGCCACTGGTCGTCTGACACCATCGGGGGTGATACTGACCGCAATGCCTGCATTAGTGCAGGCTTCTACGTCAACTGTGTCGTAGCCGACCCCGAATCGTGTAACAAGCGTTAGTCGTCCGGCTTGAGGGACGCTGTTTGCATCAAAGTTCTCGAGCAGAAGTATCAAAGCATCGAAATCTTCTAGGGATTCGGCTGTTATACGACCCCCAACACCATACACATAGTCAAATTCAATATCCGGGTCGTCCACGAGTGGCGATAGGTCGAACATCGGAAATACCGGTTCACCGGTATCGGTTTGGAAGGACCCAGAAAGAGCGACACGAAATCGATTTGCTTGGCTCATTGTTTGCTTCTACCTTTACTTCGAGCACAACCTTTACGTAACTCGTTGATGCCATGGCTTAACGTTTGCTGATAAGCCAATATATCCGTGTGATAACAGATGACATCGTAGCCTTTACGGAAGCATGCGATGCCCTGCTCGGAGGAGACGACCAGGAATCCGAGCGCTTTGCCGTGTTTGGTGGCGGCGCGTCTGATTTTGTGCTCCGCTTTTATGTAGTCAGGGTGATCGAACTCTCCGGGGATGCCCATTGAAGCGCTGAGGTCGAAATGGCCGACCCAGATGCAATCCACTCCAGATACAGCGGCAATTGCGTCTACGTTCGAAAGCCCCTCCACTGTTTCAATTAAGGCCGCCATTGCAATTCGACGATTGGCTGCGGGCAGGGCGACAGCTGGGATCTTAGGCTCGTAGCCGTCATGGGCAACACCCAATGCGATGCCCCGATGACCCGAAGGGGGGTAACTCATGTGTTGGATTATCTCCTGGGCCTCTTCGACTGAACCCACCATGGGCAATATTAGGCCGTCAGCCCCTACGTCAAGCACTCGGGCAACATGATGGTAATTTTTCGATGGTGGGCGAACCAGCGAGGGCAGTTCGGCAGCTCTAAGACTAGTGATAATACGTTTGATGTCAGAAATACCGAAACCGGAATGTTCCATGTCGATAAATACAAAATCGACATTGGCTGCCTTCAAAATCTGTCCTATGCCAGGCGTCGAAAACTCGAACAATATGTGGCCGACTTTGAGCTTGCTAGAGGCAAACAAACGTTTCATATTAGGTCTCGCCATTTGGTTCTCCCTGGTTTAATAGGACCTATCGATATCGGTGGAAAATAGTTGATGGCCTATCAGTTCGAAGACTCTGGTCAGATGGAGGATAACAGCACTTCGCAATTCAAATCACCCGACGGCAGCAATTTGAGATGACAGGCTATCCTGTAACCAGCTCTCGTCCATGATTCGTAGATTTTAATGGTTGCTGATATAAGCCTTGAAAGGTCACAATCGTCGCGAGGATGTTGCTAGCGAGGCCAGGGGCGTAAATTTGTGAAACCCGATGGGATTCAAAACAGGAAGGAATAGAACAGTGAGGAAAATATGGAAACACAAACTGTGCTGACTCAAGTCAAACGCTGTCTAGATAATATTGATCGTTTTGATCAACAAGTTAATGCATTTATTGCCGTGCTTTCGGAAACTGCGTTGGAAGAGGCTCAGCAAGCGGATGATAATTATGCTGGTGGCGGCGGAGCAGGACTTCTGGCGGGCGTCCCTATCTCGGTCAAAGATTGTATCGACGTCGCCGGTGTCAGATGTACGAACGGTTCGCTTTTTTTTAAGGATTATGTACCAGAAAGAGATGCCTTGATTGTTCAACGTTTGCGGAAAGCTGGTGCAGTAATTGTGGGTAAGACAAACCTTCATGAGTTTGCTTACGGTTCGACAACCCAGAATCCGCACTATGGTCCAACCCGTAATCCGTGGGATCTGACGCGAATTCCTAGTGGATCGAGTGGGGGGGCCGGGGCTTCCCTGGCAGCGGACATGTGCGTGGGCGCTGTAGGTTCGGACACGGGCGGCTCGGTCCGCACTCCGGCTGCAATTAATGGCGTCACCGGCTTGCGACCAACAATGGGTTCGATTCCGATGACAGGAAGTTTTACCCGAATTTGCCCCGCAATCGATACAGTCGGGCCCCTTGGAAAATCGGTAGACATCGTGGCTCGTATGTTTACCGCCATGGCTGGTTACGATGATGACGACATTTATTCGGTTCGGCATTCTTGGAGCGATGCATTCCAAGAGATGTCTTCCGGTATAGCAGGGCTCCGAATCGGTCTCCCGCGACATTTTTTCTTTGACGACCTAGAGCCGGGAATCGGAGACGCAGTAGAGGAGGCAGCGACTCAGATGGGACAACTTGGGGCCGTGATTAGTGAGATTGAATTGGAGGGGGCAGATAGCGCTCAACAAGACGTAATGCCCATGGTTTGGGCTGATGCCTACGAGTACCATCGGGAACGTGTAGAAGACGCGCCTGAGCTGTTCGGACAGGACGTACGGGATCGAATCCTACTGGGTCGGGATATTTCTGGCAGGGACTACGCAGCTGCGTTACGGGCTCGTGAAAGATGGAATCGGGTCGTCGATCGTGCGTTGCAGGATGTAGACGTTATTCTTACGCCGACGACTCCTAGGGTGGCCCCATCGATCGAGGCGAGTAGCGATATGTTGGCCACTACCCATCATTTGACTCGATTCACGTACCTATTTTCTTGGTCTGGTTTGCCAGGGTTGTCGATCCCGTGTGGATTTACAGCAGACGGGTTACCCATCGGTGCGTTGTTAAACGGCCGACCTTATGAAGAGGGCGCGCTGTTTCGGGTTGGGTTGGATTATCAGGCTAACACAGACTGGCACCAGCGAAAGCCACCGCTGTTGTCGGAAACTGTTTGACAAAAATCTGCCGAAATTCTAATTAAAAAAGGATCGAGCATGAAAGTTTTGATAACCGGAGGAGGTGGGTTCATAGGTGTTCGGTTGGCACGCGCCTTGATTGACAGAGGTTTTTTGACTGGGGTTGCAGGTGATGAAGAGCCCATTGATGAGGTTCGATTATTTGACTCGGTTGATGCCCTCGAACTTTTTGAGAAGAAAGAGCGAGGCGTCGCGATTCGTCATACTATCGGAGATATCTCAGACCGGGAGACAGTTAGAGGTTTAATCGATCGGGACGACATTTCGGTATTTCACCTCGCATCAGTCGTTAGCGGCGGGGGTGAAAAAGATTTTGACCTTGCAATGCGAGTCAACCTCGATGGCGGACGGTATTTGCTCGAAGAACTTCGTGCGCTTCATGGGTTACAGCGAATCGTATTTGCCAGTTCGATTGCTGTATTTGGTGGTGCCGGGATGCCCAGCCGTGTCGGCGATACGGTTAAGCAGACGCCTCAAACAACTTACGGTGTCACGAAGGCGATTCTAGAGCTATTGATTAATGACTATACCCGCAAAGGATTTCTTGACGGGCGAAGTGCTCGGCTACCGACAGTGATCATCCGACCCGGAAAGCCGAATCTCGCAGCGTCGAGTTTTGTCAGTGGTGTTTTTCGCGAGCCGTTGGATGGCGTTGATTTTGATGTACCGGTGCCGCTTGATACTGTGATGCCTGTGTTGGGTTACCGGGCGATCGTCCAGAATCTGGTTGCGCTACACGAAGTTGATAGTGAGCGTTTAGGCGACGATCGAGGTGTGGGGTTACCAAGCCATACAGTTACAGTTCAGGAGATGATCGATGCTTTGCACGCGGTGAGTGGTAATCGCTTGCTGGGAAAGATCGCTGTGAAGCCGGATCCGTTTATTGTCGGTATCTGCCGGACTTGGCCCCAAGACTGCGAGAATACGCGAGCAACGGAACTCGGATTACAGAAAGAGACCAATCTTGAGGAGATTGTTCGATATTACATCGACGATTATCTCGAAGGTTAACTAACAGGGGATGGATCAAGGTATGAACGATACAAAACGCCGCCGTAGCGCCGAATGGTTTGGGAAAGCTGACAAAGATGGATTCACTCATCGTAGCTGGATGAAGAACCAAGGGATCCCGGATGATCAGTTTGATGGGCGCCCGGTGATTGGCATATGCAACACCTGGTCGGAATTAACTCCTTGTAATGCGCATTTTCGAGAATTAGCTGAGAAGGTAAAGCGAGGGGTTTTGGAGGCGGGCGGATTTCCCCTTGAGTTTCCCGTAACCTCTACAGGGGAAACACTGATGCGACCGACAGCCATGTTGTTTCGGAACTTGGTCAGCATGGATGTCGAAGAATCAATTCGCGCCAACCCGATCGACGGGGTCGTCCTATTGGTTGGGTGCGATAAAACCACCCCGGCGCTTTTGATGGGGGCAGCCAGTTGTAATGTCCCGACGCTGGCTTTGTCTGGCGGACCGATGTTGAATGGAGTGTATCGCGGAGAGCGGATTGGATCGGGAACCCATGTCTGGAAATTTGATGCCATGGTGAAGGCTGGAGAGATCACCATGGAAGATTTTCTAGGCGCCGAAGCGTGTAACGCTCGCTCTCCAGGGCATTGCATGACGATGGGGACCGCATCGACCATGGCAAGCATGGTAGAAGCTTTGGGCATTGGGTTGCCCACCAACGCGGCCATTCCTGCTGCCGACTCGAGACGTAAAGCCTTAGCGCAGATCGCCGGTCGTCGGATTGTGGAGATGGTCCACGAAGATTTAACGATCGCAAAAATTCTAAATCGTGAAGCATTCGAAAATGCAATTCGGGTCAACGCGGCTATAGGCGGTTCGACTAATGCAGTGATTCATTTGATGGCCATAGCAGGCAGGCTCGGA
>Ga0066367_1000232_pt1 | contig 11584 bp, 10 predicted proteins | sample Knorr_S7_td_AAIW_FD_77335 | JGI IMG/M metagenome (GOLD analysis project Ga0066367, IMG submission 77335) | Marine microbial communities from Southern Atlantic Ocean transect - Knorr_S7_td_AAIW_ad_750m_LV_A | ecosystem: Environmental > Aquatic > Marine > Oceanic | place: Atlantic Ocean...
TGTTTGCACTTTCAGTTTCGCATCTTTGACCATTTTTACGATCTTGCGGGCTACATCTGACTCGATGCCCTGTTGAACCTTTACCATCATAGTAGCTTTTTGACCAGACACCTGAATATCTCCTTCTATTAAACTTTTGGTATCCACCCCTCTTTTAATAATTTTCCCTCGTAAAACATCGAGCATTTGATGTACCTGAAAGTCGACCTCGGCCGAAACTGAGATAGCTGTCGGGCTTACTGATTCAAACTTGGCATCAATACCCTTGAAATCGAACCGGGTGCCGACTTCACGATTGGCTTGATCAATTGCATTAGCAATTTCATGCATGTCTACTTCTGATACGATATCAAATGATGGCATTCTCTCGATCTTCCTCTTAACTGATACTGTCTAAAAGCCCAAGCAGTTACTGGCATAGTTGAAACAGTCTATCACTACCCGTAGTTGAACTTAATAGCAAAATATCCGAACAGCGCTGAAGGAAAGCTAGGATATTATCAAGTTATCAGTAATAATTATGGCGGTTATAACATAAGGCAATTTATTTAGGAGTTCGCGAGTTCTAGCATATAATTCTGGCAGAACCTCGCAGGATCCTAAATTTTGCCCTTACTAATTCAAGTTGTGGAAACATAATTTATTACGCACTTATTCGAAAACTTTCCTCTTGATTTTATCCAAACATCTATTGCTACTCGGCTTTTTGGTAATAATTACCGGGGCAAGTGTATTACTTTCTCTTTTAAGTGGTAGCGTCGAACTAAGTTTTTTGCAATTAGTTGGTGAGTTATTCCGCCCACAGGACCGGCTTGAATACCAGGTGCTATGGGAAATTCGGATCCCGCGAACTCTCGCTGCGTTCACTACCGGCGGATTACTTGCATTATCTGGCGTAATTATGCAGGTGTTATTGCGAAACCCACTGGCTGATCCATATATTCTTGGCATCTCCGGTGGTTCAGCAGTTGGTGCTCTGTCTGCGATTCTATTAGGCTTAAATAGCTTCTGGTTAAACAATGCCGCATTTGCGGGAGCACTATTTTCTATTTTCCTAGTATTTGGTATTGCCAATAAATTTGGCAGATGGTCCGTTACCCGCCTATTACTCACTGGAGTGGTCGTTTCGGCAGGATGGGGTGCCGTCATAAATATTTTGCTTACTACAAGCTCTACGAACAATGTGCAGAGCATGCTGTTTTGGCTAATGGGGGATTTGAGCCAAAGCACTGTAGGGCTGAAACATGGTTTACTATTACTGGTGGCGGTACTGGGCGGGCTCTATGTCGCCCGTTCGCTCAATGTGTTGGCTCGGGGGGAACTAGTGGCCACGAGTTTAGGTGTCAACATCGATGCCCTTCGCCTATTGCTTTATTTCGCTGCTTCCATATTTACAGCCACCGCGGTAACGATAGCTGGATCAGTTGGTTTTGTTGGTCTGGTAATACCGCATGCATTGAGAATGCTTGGGGCGAGAGATCATAGAATATTGCTGCCCTACTCGATCCTTCTTGGTGGGAGTTTCCTAGTCATTGCCGATAGTTTGGCGCGAACTCTGATAGCTCCCCAGCAACTCCCAGTTGGAGTGGTAACGGCAATTATAGGTGTTCCCAGCTTTATTATTATTTTACGTAGCACAATTACCAAATGATGCCGTGTCTTGAAATCAAATCGCTAACTCTCCGCATCGAAGATAAAATTTTAATTCGAGATCTGAACCTAGCTGTTAATTCCAATGAAAGATGGGGTCTATTAGGCAGAAACGGTGCTGGTAAAACGTCACTATTACATACCATTATCGGCATAAAAAAATACAACTCTGGTTCCATCCAAATTGACGGTAAAGAGGTAAGTAGCCTCGCTAGATCATACGCCGCGGCACGCGTGGGCATTCTGTTTCAGGAGGGCATAGATATTCTACCAGGTACCGTTTTTGAGACAGTAATGCTTGGCAGGCACCCCCATGTCCAGTCAATACTTAAAGATGATCCAAGAGATATCGAGATTGCCCGAGGTGCTCTCCGAGACCTAAATTTAGACGGGCTGGAAGAACGCCAAATAGATACGTTATCTGGAGGAGAGCGTCAACGTGTGGCCTTGGCTATGTTAATCACCCAAATGCCTCAGCTTTACTTACTAGACGAACCTAGCAACCACCTTGACGTCGCCAATCAGGTACAATTATTAGGGCATCTTCAAAGAAGGATTTCGCAGCTCTCGGCGAGCCTGCTCATGGCGACACATGATATTAATCTTGCAGCACGTTTTTGTGACAATATCGTGTTGCTAATGAAAAATGGTGAATATTTGTCAGGGCCGAATCAGGACATACTGACAGAAAAAAATCTGTCACGTGCATACGATTGTCCGGTTCGGTCGATCAGCGCCGAGGGTTTTACATTACATTACCCTTATTAAATCAAAAAAGTGCTGGTCAATCTCAATCACCCCAAATTATGCGATTGAAACCTCAGATTAAAAGGTGATGGACATCAGTTAATAACCTTGCCAAATAACTGCCAAACAATCCCCCATCTACTCCATTGACGACGCTGTGATCATAAGACAGAGTCAGCGGCAATATTTTTCTTGGACGAAACTCGCCTTCAAAGTAGACCGGTTTCATCTGGGTCTTGGCCACTCCGAGAATGGCCACTTCCGGAGCGTTTACAATTGGAATAAATCCAGTCCCACCGATGGCACCAAGACTAGATATAGTGAAACAAGCGCCCTGCATTTCTTCCATGGTTAGTCGACGGGTTTTTGCCTTCTCAGTTAATTCCATGACTTCGGCTGCCAGCTGCCAGATAGATTTTTGATCGACGTCTCTAATTACCGGCACTAAAAGTCCTGCATCTGTAGCCACAGCTACGCCAATGTGTATATATTTCTTCTGAATAATGTATTCTCCGGAAGAATGGGACGAAACATTAAACTGAGGGTACTTCTGAAGAGCTTTCCCACAGGCTTTTAAAAGAAACGGCATAAAGGTTAACTTGACTTCTTTTTGTTCCGCCTCTGCTTTGAGTTCTTCCTGAAAGGCCTCGAGATCTGTAACGTCTGCTTCATCAAACTGTGCCACATGAGGAACAGCAGTCCAGTTACGGTGCATATTCGCAGTCGTAACTTTCTGCAGCTTAGAGCGAGGCACCTGCTCGATTTCTCCGAATTTACTAAAATCGATATCGGGCACCGAATTTGTCAAAGTTACTTGACCTACCGGTGTATTGATTCGGCTCTTAACAAATGCATGAATGTCTTCTTTCAAAATCCTTGATTTTGCGCCCGTACCCGTTACCTGTTTCAAATCAACGCCGAGTTCACGTGCCTGTTTACGTACGGCTGGCCCCGCATAGACACGCGACCTGGACGAGGATACGATCGGTTCTGGCTCGGGGTTCTGAATAGCTACCACAGGCTGTGGTGCTGTTGCAGGAGCTGTGGAAGGTGTCTGGGCTTCGTCTGCCACTTCAGATTTCAAAGGCTCTGCTGCTTTTTGAACCTCAACATTAAGCTCAGTGTGGCTCGATAACAGCCGAAGAATCGGTGAACCGGTTTTAACCTTGTCACCGAGTGCGAGTAGCAACTCCTCCACTTGCCCCGCTATCGGTGCGGGAACTTCCATGGCTGCCTTATCGCTTTCAAGTGTAATAAGAGCATCATCCTTTGCAATCGAATCCCCAATGGCTATATGTAATTCGATTACATCCACTTCTTCCTCAGTTCCCAGGTCAGGTACTTCAATAACGCTGGATGATGTCTTTTCTGAAGCGCTCTCGTCTTTTTTGGAAACCTCTGCTTCCACTGCTTCCTCTTCGCTAGAACCCTTCTCAACGTCTCTTTGCACAATGCTTGATTCATCTGAAGCAGGCTCATTCACCTTTAAGGTGAGTATTTCATTGCCTGTGATAACCTGATCACCCAGGTTTACCGCTATGCTCTCAACTATCCCCGCCAAAGGCGCGGGTATTTCCATTGCTGCCTTGTCACTTTCTAGTACCAGCAAAGAGTCATTCTCAGCAACACTTTGGCCCACTGAAACTAATAATTCAATGACCTCAACCTCGCTGGCTTCTCCCAGATCCGGAACTGTAATGATTTCAACTGCCAATGAAATGCACTCCTGAGGTGACTTTCGCTATCATTTCTACGCAGGTTACCAGTTACTGAGTCAGAGGGCTTACCTTGTTCTTGTCTATGCCTGACTTTTTCATGTAGTCCGTGATGGCTTTAGCTGTTAGCACTTTGACATCCTTAAGTTCTGTCAAAGCAGCTAGAACGATAAATTTACTGTCAACTTCGAAAAAATGTCGCAATTGCTCTCTACTGTCGCTTCTGCCGAAACCATCGGTGCCTAGCACTCGGTAAGAATCTGGCACGTATTCACGAATCTGATCGGAATAGACTTTCATATAATCGGTGGCCGCAATCACAGGTCCACTCTGTTTCTCCAATTGCTGGGTAACAAATGACTTCTTAGATTTCTTCTCGGGATACAACATGTTCTCCCTAGATACCTCCAGTGCCTCTCTGCGCAGCTCGTTGAAACTGGTAACACTCCACACGTCAACAGACACGGAAAATTGTTCACGCAGAATTTTAGCAGCCTTGCGAACTTCCCGAAGAATTGTCCCACTCCCCAGTAATCGTAATCTCAGATTTTTATCTACGCTTTTTGAGACTTGATAGTCTTTGGCATCTCCATCTTCGAGCAGATACATCCCTTTGATTATGTCTTCTTCTACTCCCTTTGGCATCGCAGGATGCTGATAGTTCTCATTCATTGTTGTGATATAGAAAAATACAGACTCCATATTTACATACATCCGTTTCAGCCCGTTATAAATAATAACTGCCAATTCGTAAGCATAAGCTGGATCGTAATTAACACAGTTTGGAATTGTTGAAGCAAGAACATGGCTGTGCCCATCCTGGTGCTGCAAACCTTCCCCATTGAGTGTAGTGCGTCCGGCTGTAGCTCCTATCAAGAATCCCCGTGCCTGAGAATCACCTGCGGCCCAGCACAAATCACCCACTCGCTGGAATCCAAACATCGAGTAATAAATGTAAAAAGGAATCAAAGGAAAATTATTCACACTGTAAGAAGTAGCAGCTGCCAACCAAGCTGAAAAGGCTCCGGCTTCAGTTATACCCTCCTCCAGCATCTGGCCCTTTTTGTCTTCTCGATAAAATGTGACCTGCTTAGAGTCTGCCGGATCGTATAGCTGTCCAACGGCCGAATAGATGCCTAACTGCCGGAACATCCCTTCCATTCCGAAGGTACGAGCTTCGTCGGGAACAATTGGTACCACTCTTTCACCAAATACTTTGTCTTTGCAAAGGGTACTGAGTATGCGCACGAAAGCCATCGTGGTAGATTGCTCTCGGTCACCACTACCTTGTAACTGGTTACCGAACGCATCGATAGAAGGAGCCTTTAAGGCATAAGTCTCTATTCTGCGTTGGGGTACAGCTCCCCCTAGAGATTCGCGTACTTTATGCATGTACTTAAGTTCGAGACTCTTTTCGGGTGGTCGGTAGTACGGTACTTCTTCAAGTTCGGTATCTTTAATCGGGATACCGAATCTATCACGAAATTTCTTGAGAGGCTTAATATCGAGTTTCTTAACCTGGTGTGAAGCATTCAAAGCTTCGGCAGCAGCACCGAACGCATATCCCTTAATTGTTTTTGCCAAGATCACAGTAGGTTTACCGTTGGCTTTTACTGCTTGAGCATAGGCTGCATACACTTTGTAAGGGTCATGACCTCCGCGATTTAGCGCCATGATATCGGAGTCCGAGAGATGTTCGACCATTTTTAATAACTCTGGACTCTTTCCAAAGAAGTGTTCGCGGGTATAGGAGCCACCCCTGCTCACATAGTTTTGGTACTCTCCATCCACCACTTCGTCCATGCGCGCCTGCAATATGCCTTCCTTGTCAGCCTGAAACAGCGGGTCCCAATGGCGCCCCCAGATCACCTTGATCACGTTCCAGCCTGCCCCACGAAATATACCTTCCAGTTCTTGAATAACTTTTCCATTACCACGCACCGGACCATCCAAACGTTGCAGGTTACAATTGATGACGAAAATCAGATTGTCCAGTTGTTCACGACCAGCCTTACCGATGGCTCCTAGTGATTCCGGTTCATCCATTTCACCATCTCCGAGAAACGCCCAGATCTTACGATCCGACTCTTTCAAGAGACTCCTGTTGGTGAGGTACTTCATTATGTGAGCTTGGTAGATTGCTTGGATAGCACCCAAGCCCATCGAAACCGTTGGGAACTGCCAATAATCCGGCATTAACCACGGATGAGGGTATGAAGAAAGGCCATTGCCATTCACTTCCTGCCGAAATTTATCAAGTTGCTCTTCATTCAAGCGCCCTTCTACGAAAGAGCGTGCATAGATTCCTGGAGAAGAGTGGCCTTGGTAATAAATCAAATCCCCTTCATCATTACCGTCAGGACCCCTGAAGAAATAATTGAATCCAACATCGTACAACGTGGCTGAAGAAGCAAAAGTCGAAAGATGCCCACCAAGGTTCGGATTCCGTTGATTAGCCCTCATAACCATGGCCAAAGCATTCCAACGAACGTAGCCTCTTATTTGGCGTTCCATGAACATGTCTCCGGGCATGCGTTTTTCGTTTTGTGGCGAGATCGAGTTGCAATATGGAGTATTTACAGTCGTGGATGATGTGAAATGCCCTTCTTGGATTATATTGTTCTGGAGACGAGCTAGCAGATAATGAGCCCGTTCAGGTCCCTCCTCATCAATTACCGATTTGAGGGCTTCTAGCCACTCACCGGTCTCTTCAGGATTTGCATCGTCATGCATGACCATAGATTATTCCTGTGCTTGTTTGCTGGCCTTTTTATAGGGTATGTAAATAATTTACATATTAAGGGTATTTTACCGATATATTCTCATTTTATCTATCTTTATGCAGCATTAAATGTAGTATTACTACAGATAGATCTCGATACCTATTTTCTTCTTATTCCATATTTTTAATTAATAAACAGAAACTTATAAAATATATTAAAAACTTAAACCTATCGCTATTGCCGAATAACAAAATTTTTTGTGTCAAAATTACAAAAATACTAAAAATCAGGCTTATTTACGAGTTGACCGCAAAATTTCGCTATAAACCTTACCTCGAAAGCAGCGTCACGATAACGTGACCTGGTAACCCAAAAACCCTAACCAGTGCTAAGGTACGAAGTCATATTACTTGGCTGCACGTCAATAGAACCTGCCAAACCTAAATCTCAACTGCCGTGGGTCGGCGATTGTTCTCTGGAATTACTCATAGTATCGAGCGCGTTCTTGTAACCTTCCCAGTCAAAAAATGGACCTGGATCCGTCTTGCGCCCTGGAGCCACATCGCTATGCCCTACAATCCTAGCAAAATTCAAGTATGGATATTCCAGTAGAAGTGAATTGGTCACGCCCACTAGTGTTTCATATTGCTCTGGCAAGAACGGTTCGTGATCAGTACCTTCCAACTCAATGCCAATTGAAAAATCATTGCAACTTGATCTACCTCGAAAGCTTGATTCACCTGCATGCCATGCCTTTTTGTCAAAAGGTACATATTGAGTAACCATTCCATGTCGATCGATCAGAAGGTGCGAGGAAACCTGCAAGTCTTCAATCTTTCTGAAATAAGGATGAGAGTCCATATCGAGTCGATTACAGAAGAAATCATCGATGTAACCGGTCCCGAACTCACCGGGTGGCAAGCTAATATTGTGGATGATGAGTAACTCTATTTGATCACCGGAGCCTCTACAACTTTGGTTCGGCGAATCTAGTTGACGCACACCCTGAAGGCGGTTCTTGTAAAGAGTGAAAGACATCGTTACATCGAAATACTTAAAAAACCCAACGCAGGCGCAATGGTAACACACCAGTTCAAAAGGAAACGTTGCGAAAACAGACAGCAAACATAAAGGCAAAATTAGAGGCGTCTGGTCGTTTAGACCCGAAAAAACACGTGGAATCGCAGCTAGCTAACAACTTCCTATTCACACGGGTATAGGACATAATTTACCCAATGTTCCCGCCTAACCAAAAACCTCCTGGTAGAAGTATTGGCAAAGGAATGCTCATTGTGAGTTTTTCCCTGGGCTTAGTGGCGCTAACAATATTTTTTGACGGCGTGTTGCAATCCCAATCCAATCCCAATAACGAACCGGAGTTTAACGAAACCGATAATGGCGTCAAGGAAGTTGTACTGCAAAGAAATCGGCAAGGACATTATGTTGCCAATGGAACAATAAATGGTGTGCCTGTCACTTTCCTGCTTGATACTGGAGCCACCGATGTAGCCATACCTGCTGCCATCGCTAGAAAAGCTGGACTGAATCAAGGCTATATTAGCCAAGCAGCCACGGCGAACGGAATTATCCAGGTTTATTCGACAATTTTAGACGAACTGCAGCTAGGAAATATTCGACTCCACGATATAAAAGCAAGTATCACTCCTAGCATGGGGGGGGAAACAATTTTACTGGGCATGAGCGCCCTAAAGCAGATTGAATTCATGCAACGTGGCTCAAATTTGACCCTGCGCCAAATCCCAGCCTTCTAAATTCAATGAACACTTTCTTACCATCAGACATTGATTCTGTTGTTCGATATGCCCTAGCTGAGGATATAGGTAACGGTGATATCACTACACAGCTGATTCCAGCTAAAAAATTAGTGTCCGCCAGAATAATAAGTCGTGAAGATGGTGTGCTTTGCGGGTCACCCTGGGTTAACAGGGTATTCTCCCAACTCGACAATTCAATTGCAGTCAAATGGCAACTCAACGAAAGCGAAACTTTCACGGCCAACCAAGTTCTTGCACAAATTGACGGTTCTGCCCGGCCAATTATGAGTGGTGAACGAACAGCCCTCAACTTTCTACAATTATTATCAGGCACTGCAAGCTGCACACGTGAACTAACTTCAAGGATCGAGCATACTTCAGCCAAATTATTGGATACCCGCAAGACGCTGCCTGGACTGAGGTCAGCCCAAAAATATGCTGTTCGAATAGGCGGGGGCCAGAACCATCGTATGGGACTCTTTGATGCCTATCTAATTAAAGAAAATCACATCGCCGCCTGTGGTGGAATCTCTGAGGTTATCTCGAAAGTCCGTACGGTAAGCATGGATAAATCCATAGAAATCGAAGTCCAGAACCTAACCCAGCTGCAAGAAGCACTCACCGCAGGCGCCAATAAAATTCTGCTGGATAATTTCGACATACTAACCTTACAGGAAGCCGTTAAGATAAATCAGGGACAATCTAAGTTAGAGGCGTCTGGGGGAATCGATCAAGACATACTGGTCAAGATTGCGGAAACTGGCGTAGACTACATTTCCATTGGGGCCTTAACCAAACACTGCCGGGCAATCGATTTGTCCCTGTTAATCGACTAAGCTGTATAATACACGACCCCACCTTGCACGTGAGATCCCATGGGGAGAGAACATGCTTAAAAATCCTTGTTTACTAGCTCTTAAAGCCTTAAGTCTATGGGTTTTTCCTTCATTGCTATTCGGACATGCTGGAGGCCTCGATATAAACGGAGGGCACTACTACGGCGCATCCTATCACTGCCATATGACTGCCTGCGAAATGCCGGATACATTTAATATAGGACGAATAGGACGGGATAGCTTGCTCACTGATTATCGGGACCGAGAAAAATTCTATAACGAAGATGACTGGTCATTCGAAGAAGATTTCGACGGAGACTGTCAATCCTCTAGACAGGAGATGCTTATTCTAACTAGCCGTACGGAAGTCAAATATTCTAATCCTCGGAATTGCGTGGTCCGCACCGGTGAATGGCTGGACGATTATACTGGAGAAGTTTTTACTATCGCTGTGCAAATCGATATCGACCATGTAATTCCACGCATGTACGCACACACTCACGGTGGTGACCGTTGGATGCCTGAGAAGAAACTAATGTTTGCAAACGACCCTCTTAACATGATGTTGGTAGAGAAGCGGGAAATCCGACGTAAAAGGGATCGCGGACCCAACCGGTATTTACCCCGGAAAGAATTTCGTTGCGAATACGTGCAACTATGGGAGGCAATCACCGAGAAGTACAACCTACAACTAGAATCACGAGACATCAGTGCTATTGGCCGAATCAAGAAGGATTGTCCAGAAATCGAAGAATAGTAAGTGGTTTCATTTTTTTATCAACCCGAAGAAAAGCCGAACATTGTTCGGCTTTTTTTGCTATGTGCTCTAAACATTAGCCGTATCAGGGTGGCAGTATGCTGATTTGCTCCATCCCATTATCCGGATCAAGCTCGTTATCACCAGTTGGAAAACCGTTTTCCGATAAAATATAGGCAATTACATCAGTGTATTCTTCAAGCATTAAAGATCCAGGATTGTCTGCTGGCATAGTACCCATGATGGACTCCCAGAGCCAAAGCAAAGGCTGATTATTCCAAGACCTTAAAGTATCGCGATAAAACTGCATGTTATGGCAAGTCTTACATTGTGAATCATAAACTATCTGACCGGATGCGACCTGAGCTTCAGTGAATACTCCATCTTTTACCGTCTTATCTTGTGCAAACACATTCTGACCCCCTAACAAGCAGATCAGCAAAAATGAGCTAACGGCTATTCTTAGCAATACTCGTACTGAATCTTTCATCAACAATACCTCTGTAGCACAACCAATAATCCCAAACTTGTAGGTTTTCTAGTTTAAACAATAACATGTCTTGGGTTTACCGCACTTATTTCCGCTTTAAGAAAACGGCGTAAACATAAACCACATCTTTCGCTTAATCAAGTCAACCGCTTCCTTCGGAAAATATTGAAAAAAATAATTTTATTTTTAAATCAATTAGTTGATAGGATTCAGGCACCATAAAACAACTAACAGGAACAGTAGCTTAACTAAGAGCGAACAAGATCTCGATAAGGATGAAATCCTTTTTTCATTTTCTTCATTTAGAATATTGTTCGGCGTTTATTCCGATACTCCGCCCGTTATTGTAGTTTTTCCTGATTTTCATCAACTTCAGGAAAAACCATTTCGCTAGGAATACTGTGTTTTTCGGCTGCCCAGTCTCCAAAATCTATTAACTTGCACCGCCCACTACAAAAGGGTCTATATTCGTTTTCATCATGCCAAACAACAAGCTTCTCACAGGTTGGGCAAATTACTACCTTTTTTCCCATTTCACTCATCGATTACTGCAAATTTCAAATATTGATTGTGCAGATCGGTTACTTCTCGCTTCAGTGCTGCCTCGGATCGTTCATTAATCAAGATATCATCGGCACGCTTCAATCTCATATTGCGCTCAGTCTGCGATGCAATGATGGCTCTAATTGTCATCGGATCTCCTCCATCGCGATTAAAGGTTCTAGTGAATTGGGTTTCTTCACTCACATCCACGACAAGGACGCGGTCAACGAACTTGTGCTGGTCAGTTTCCAGCAACAAAGGTGATGCCAGTAAGCAATAAGCCGAACCACAGGCTGTTAGTCTGATTTGTATGAGATCAGCGATCAATGGATGTAACAATTCTTCCAA
>Ga0066367_1000238_pt1 | contig 11511 bp, 10 predicted proteins | sample Knorr_S7_td_AAIW_FD_77335 | JGI IMG/M metagenome (GOLD analysis project Ga0066367, IMG submission 77335) | Marine microbial communities from Southern Atlantic Ocean transect - Knorr_S7_td_AAIW_ad_750m_LV_A | ecosystem: Environmental > Aquatic > Marine > Oceanic | place: Atlantic Ocean...
AAAGATTGAAAATAACCTGTTTACTACACACTAAGAAAACAGACGTCGCAATCCCTTATAAACAATGATTTACAGCCTGAGTAGGTGTGCTAATTGCCCAATCGATCGATAACCACGCTGACGGTCGCGGGGCCCGCCGGATCAAGGTCAATGTAGCTAACGGTGGCAATATTGCCCCTGAAAACAGGACGAACAGATGCGTCGAAATAAAGATTTTCTTTTAAAGGTCTTATCGCACCCATATTACCCAGCGAGAGTATATCGCCTGCTTTTAATGGTCTTCCGCGCAACAACAATCGATCACGCATATTGCGAACGCGGTAAAGCGGTTCATACGCGTTTTCAATTTTACCTTCCGCCAGCAATTCGCCTGTTTCATTTATCATCGTAAAACTAAAGTTATTAAGTCGGTCTATCCATTCGGTGGTAGGATCTGTTTCGATTAAATCACCAATAAATGCGTTCCTAAAATCATAATTTGTCGCAATATTGCTAACATTATTTCTACCTTCAACGGAGTGGATAATATCAGGCATTTCGATGAATGGAATAAATCCAGAAAGTGCCGCTAGTATTTCCAAATCTGATTTCGCACTATTAATAACATCGCTTTTTACAACGGCGCCAAAATCCGCTTCGACGAAACTCATATTGCAGCAATCAATTGAAATATGTGCGCCGCTTTCATGAATTCCGTTTGAAAACATAACGGCCGTAATAGGGCCGCTTAACCCATCGACAGGACCTTTGTCATATTCACCTTTTGCAAATGTTCCAATTTTATATCCAGCGATGGTTCCGCGGGTTTTTAATTGTTCCTCGACATAATAATCAGCAATTTTATATGCGTTTTCTTCTAATAATTCGCCGGCAGGAATTGTGGCGATTGGTTTTGCTTCATTAAAGTTATTCATGAAGCTAATCCCAAGTCTTTTTTGATCCTCCGGGTTTGTCAGATCGTAGTTCTGTGCATGCGCGAAACCAGACCATGCAAGAGAGTAGAGAAGCGCTATTCCAATTATAGATTTATATCTCATGATTCTTTCCAAGAGCCTCCAATTAGTTTGGCGAAGGCGTGGTTCGCAGGAACATTAATTATCTAATATCATTATAAGGCCCATAAAGCCTACACAACGTGCAAAGATTTGGGAAGGTAAATGCTTGATCTGGCCCCACTAGAGTGGGAATAAATAATAAAATCAATTATCTGAAGTAATAGTCAAGTAGAATTAATATGCTGAAAACTAAAATCCCACCCCCTGTTATCGCTTTAACCTTTATTGCTATTCTTTATATTTCATCTGTTTTGATGGTTAGGTTTACATTTGAAGGGCAATCAATTTTTGCCTTATTTATTTTTATATTGGGTTTGGGATGTGTGTTCTCTGCAGGAATCCAATTCAGAAAAGTTAATACGACAGTGAATCCTTTAGATCCAGAATCGGCTAGTCATTTGGTGGTAGGTGGAATTTTTAAATATTCTAGAAATCCAATGTATGTGGGTTTGTTCGTTGCGATATTAGCTTTTGGTATTTATGTTGGTGCTTGGTTTGTATTTATTCTTTTACCTTTATTTGTTCTCAGTATTAATTATTTACAAATAGTTCCAGAAGAAATAGCAATGCACAAGCTTTTTGGAGATGAATATATATCTTATTGCAATTCTGTTAGAAGATGGATTTAAGAATGAAGACAATTTGTATAAAACTGAAATACCGTAAAAAATATGTGATATCGATATTTGGTGTTGATAGAGATGAAATTCGTAAAATAGTGTCTGCCAAAGCGGTTAGTTTTTACCGATAACGTTGCGGTAATTACCCCATAAAAAGTATCGAAATAAGAAATGAGCTCTTTGGTAAAGGAACTGATTTCTAATAGAGAAGACAATCCAAGCACTTGAGATAAATGCTTTTTGGATCATTAAATAATTTAAAATCATTTACCAATTCAAAAGATTTTTTAATTAAGATTTTTTCTTCGGCTTTAGAATCGATAAAATATTTAATTTGGGAGAAAAGTTGACTGAATAGCTGATACGTCCATTCTGAAGGCAATGCAGGATAAAATGTTTGGTAATCTTCTAATTCTGCCAATTCTGCTGCTCTCTCAATAGCGTCGTCCATATTACCTAAATTGTCTATAAGACCAAGTTCCAGAGCAGTTTCTCCAGCCCAAACCCTGCCTTGGGCTATTTCATCTACTTCTTCTAAAGTCATGCTCCGCGATTCAGAAACTAAAGTGATGAACCTTTGATAGTGATATTCGATATTTGATTGTATAGCTCTAGCGAGTATAGGATTTATCGCCTGCGTAGCATCTTGGCCTGTACCTATTTTAGTTGTGGAAACCCCATCGGAGTGAATTCCAATTTTATCCAGGGTTTTCTCAAAAGTGGGTAAAAATCCAAAAACCCCAATGGAACCTGTAATAGTGTCATGAGAAGCCCAAATTTCATCAGCACTTGCAGAAATCCAATAGCCTCCAGAGGCAGCAACGTTTGACATGGAAGCTATTACTTTTATGCCTTTAGATTTAGCAACAACTATTTCTTCTCTTATAATCTCAGAAGCAAAGGCGCTCCCACCACCAGAATCCACTCTCAGTACTATCGCTTTTACTTCTTCATCTTTATGAGCATTTCTTAATAGTTGTGCAGTTGAATCTCCCCCTATCATTCCAGGAGGTTGGCTCCCATCTAAGATACTTCCAGACGCTACAACCACCGCTATTTTATTTTTTGACTTGTTTGTTTTTTCATCTATTCTCGCAATAGTAAGATAATCATTTAAAGAGACTTGAGCAAAACTCTGCTCTTCCTCGTCACTTCCCACAAGTTCTACTAAATAATCTCTTTGTTGGTTTCTATTTAAAAGCTTATCCACAAGATTGTAATTGAGAGCAGCTTTACCTGTATTTCCATTTTCCTGTATGACTAAATCATCATAAGTATCAGAAAAATTCTGTATGTCTTCACTCGCTAGATTTCTATTGTTTGAGACCACCGCCATCCAAGAGTCCCACAGGACTTTCATGTAAGCTATGCTCGCTTCTTTAGCAGCTTCTGACATGCTTTCCCTGATATAAGGCTCCATGGCTGATTTATATTTTCCTACTTGAAAAAGATTAACAGTGACTTCTAACTTATCAATGAAAGATTTGTAATAAGTTCTTATTCTTGAGTAGCCCTCAATGTAAATTTCTCCGTCTGGATGTAGAACGATCTCATTAGCAAAAGAAGCAAGGTAATAAGAACTTTGATTGTAGTAATCTGCTACGGCGACTATATTTTTGCCCGAATCCTTAAGTTCCTGCAATGCTTGTCCAACATCGTAAAGGACTGTTTGTCCTGTTCCATTAATGTTATCCAATTTAAGGATTATGTGTTCTATTCTTTCGTCTTCTTTTGCAGTCTTTAAAGCAAATAACACGTTTCTTGCATTAACCCCAGAGGTGGAAGAACCATTAAGTACAACACTTAATGGATCAAGCGATCCAGAGACTTGTTCTACAATTGGCCCTTGTGGGTCTACAACTAAGGCCTTTCCTTCTAGATCTGGTAGTTCACTTCCACTAAAGATAGAGACCAAAATAGCCACTAGAACTATTAAAACTATTAGAAGGAATAGTAGGTTGGCTGTAAATTTTCTAGCTGTAGTTACTTTTTGCCAGAATAAATCAAATTTTGTTGTTTCATTCATTTGATAATTGTATTAAACATTCGTTTTAGTTTAATCATAAACACGATAAAGGTAAGATAAAGTAAGTTCAATCAATGAGTATATCAGCTACTTACTTATCTCACATTAAGAGAAATATGATTTAAGTATTTGATTTAAAAGATGTTACTCATACCTACTATTGAATGGGAGTAGGAATCCCCTCTGAGACACTTATTCTATCGCCGACAGACACTTAAATAATTTTTTGAAAACTATGAAAATATTTTTTTGGTTAGTTTTGTTAATCTGTCTATTGCAAAGTAAGTTACAGGCTTTTCCAGAAGTTTTAGACAAGGCAATTCATTATTCTTTTGATGTGCCTATTCATTTAGAAAAGGTAATTAACAATAAGTGTTATGGCATAGAGGATGAACCAAATCGTAATTTGTTAATCACAGATTGTGGGGGTTATCTTAATGTAATTTTTGGAACTCTTACCTTTGGATTAATCAAGTCATCAAAAAGGGTGCGGGACTCTTACGGTGTGGCGGTAGAAATTTATCTCAAGGGAAAAAATTCAGAGTGCTTTATCGTCTCATTAACAGATTTGGGAGGCAGGATTTTTGAGATAGAGTATGACTGCAAGGTCTATTTGAAAGATGATATTTCTACCAAAATTATTGAAGATTAAGTAACGATTAATTGGAAATAAGTTGGTTAACTTCTACGTGGGAAGTAAAATCATAGATGTTTGCAACGTTTGAATTGAGGACCATTAATAAGTGATTAAGTTTGAAACCAGGAGGTTAATATGACGGTTCGATCCGCTTTTCTGAATGATGAACTTTGGATGATCCAGAGATGTTATTAAATCCAATAGATTTTGGAGACAATCCTTACTTGGTTGGGCCCCATGCTCCAGTAAGGAAGGAACTTGATAAGCCGAGCCTAAAATATGTAGGACAAGTGCCAAAAGATTTTTCAGGAATTTATCTTAGAAATGGACCCAATCAGATCCATCCACCCTGTGGAACTTACCATTGGTTTGATGGTGACGGTATGGTGCACGGCGTTGAATTTAGAGAAGGTAGAGTGAATTATAGAAATAGGTGGATAAATACAGCAGGGCTTAAGCAGGAACAAAAAACAGGCCATTCTCTTTGGCCTGGACTTATGGACCCTCCTAATAGGAGTTTACAAGAAGCTTGGGGCTCAGACCTCTGTTTAAAAGATAACTCTAATACTGACCTAACAATACACGGTGGGAAGGCTATTTCTACCTTCTACCAATGTGGAGAAGCGTACACTTTAGACCCTTTGTCTCTTGAGACTTTAGGCACCTTGGACTTGTTATCAGGCGGAGGTAGGCAGATGTCTGCTCACTGTATGACTGATGAACAAAGTGGAGATCTATTATTCTTCGATTATGCCACGAAACCTCCTTATATGACTTATGGTGTTTTTGACAAAGATGCCAATTTAGTGCATCACACAGCAATAGATTTGCCGGGTGCCAGACTTCCCCATACTCTGGCTTTTACAACTAATTATTCAATTCTGATGGATTTGCCGATGTTTTGGGATCCTGAGTTGTTACAAAAAGATGTCCACAAAGTCTCTTTTTACCCAGACAAAGCCAGCAGGTTTGGACTCATAACAAGGTTTGGGCAGGGAGATTCTATTAAATGGTTTGAAGCTGACCCATGCTATATCTACCATGCTGTCAATTCTTGGGAAGAAGGGGACGTGGTGATATTAGATGTTTGTCGAATGTCTACCCCTGTCCCCAGTGAAGCCAAAAAACAAAAACTTGCTGGCCCTTATGGTTCTATGCTGGCCTGGCTAAAACTGGACGCTAGTTATCACAGGTACAGATTCAATCTCGTATCAGGGGAAACTAAAGAAGAAAGCTTGAGCGATCTTTTAAGCGAGTTTCCTGTTATTAATAATCGTTTTGGTGGACTTTCTTCCCGATATAGTTATCACGTTACTCTTGCGGATACAGATGCAATTTTATTTGATGGGCTCGTTAAAATAGATAGTGAAACTACCCAAAACCAAGAGTACAAGTTTCCTAAAGGTTGTTTTGGAAGTGAGTCGCAATTTGCACCCCGGGACAATGCAAAAAACGAAGACGATGGATATTTAATTACTTTAGTTACCAACATGGAAACAAATAAAGGAGAAATCCAGATATTTTCCGCTGAGGACATTACCCAAGGCCCTATCTGCCGGGTGATAGTTCCCCAACAAATACCCCCAGGGTTTCATAGCAGCTTTGTTTTACCAGAAAACCTATAATTGGGGTTTCCCCGAGTTTTAAACAGATAATCCCGCACAATAAAATAAGGAGAAACGAGGTGGTGCCAATTACTAAATGGCATGAAGTAGTAAACACTAAGAATTACCAACTCTTGGAAGAAATACTGGATGACGATGTAATTTTTTATTCACCTGTCGTGTTTACACCCCAAAAAGGAAAAGAGATAACTAAAATTTATTTATCAGCAGCGGCAGAAGTTTTTGAAGGCAATTCTTTTTCTTATGTCAGAGAGCTCATCAAAGAAGGTGAAGCTTCATTGGAGTTCGAATTGGAATTGGATGGGATAAAAGTTAATGGAGTGGATTTGATAGCTTGGAATGATGATCAAAAAATAACCGAGTTCAAAGTTTTTATAAGGCCTTTACAGGCTGTGAATGCTTTGCATCAGAAAATGGGGGTCATACTTGAAAGCATGGAAAAAAGGGTGCGGCCGTAACGGCCCATTAACCATAATTCATGGTTTCCCGGAACAAAATGCACCAGGGGGTGTTAATTAGCTGCTCAGTTATGCCTGAGGAATCAATTTTTCAGCTAATCCCATTGCAAATATTCACTATTAAATCTAAATTAAGTTGCTCGTAGGAGGTAAATTACATGAGTAATGATACAGAAGGTAAATGCCCAGTAATGCATGGGGGTTTGACTAGCAATAGTGCTAGTGGCACATCAAATCGAGACTGGTGGCCAAATCAATTAAATCTAAATATTCTTCATCAACATGATCAAAAATCTAACCCAATGGATGAACATTTTGATTATCGAGAAGAGTTTAAGAAACTTGATTATGAAGGTTTAAAAAAAGACCTACACGATCTTATGACAGATTCACAAGATTGGTGGCCTGCTGACTATGGGCATTACGGCCCTTTCTTTATTCGTATGACCTGGCATGCTGCAGGAACATATAGAACTGGTGATGGTCGAGGTGGTGGAGGGACTGGTGCGCAACGTTTTGCCCCACTAAACAGTTGGCCTGATAATGGCAACCTAGATAAAGCTCGGAGACTTCTGTGGCCTGTTAAACAAAAGTATGGCAATAAAATTAGCTGGGCTGATTTATTAATTCTAGCGGGCAATGTTGCTATCGAATCAATGGGTGGTAAAACATTTGGTTTTGGTGGCGGACGTCCAGATATTTGGGCGCCCGAAGAAGACATTTACTGGGGAGCTGAAAACGAATGGCTAGGCAATAAACGCTATACAGGTGAACGCGATCTTGAAAACCCACTTGGGGCTGTGCAAATGGGATTGATTTATGTTAATCCGGAAGGCCCAGATGGAGTTCCAGATCCCCTTGCAAGTGGAAAGGATATTCGTGAAACATTTGGACGCATGGCGATGAATGACGAGGAAACAGTTGCGCTTGTTGCCGGCGGTCATACCTTTGGTAAGGCTCACGGTGCTGGTGATGCTGATCTTGTAGGGGTTGAACCAGAAGGCGCTCCACTTGAGCAGATGGGATTTGGATGGAAGAGTGCACATGCGTCAGGTCACGGAAGAGATGCCATCACAAGTGGTCTAGACGGTGCTTGGACTGCTAATCCTACTCAATGGGATAATGGATATTTTGATCTACTATTTGGCTACGAATGGGAGCTGTTTAAAAGTCCGGCAGGTGCCAACCAATGGCGTGCTATCGATCCTAAAGATGAAGATCTTGCGCCAGACGCCGAAGATGAGTCAAAACGGGTACCAACCTTTATGACAACAGCGGATATGGCCCTTCGTGAAGATCCAATCTATAAAGAGATTTCAAAGCATTTTCATGAGAACCCAAAAGAATTTGCGGATGCATTTGCTCGCGCATGGTTTAAACTCCTTCATCGCGATATGGGGCCTGTTAACCGGTATATGGGTCCTGAAGTACCTAAAGAAGAGCTCATTTGGCAAGACCCTATTCCAGCAGGTAATACCAACTATGATGTAGATGCTGTTAAATCACGTATCTCAGAAAGTGGGTTAACTCTACAAGAAATGGTTGAAACGGCTTGGGCTAGTGCTTCAACTTTCCGCGGCTCAGATATGCGCGGCGGAGCCAATGGTGCTCGTATTCGTCTTGCTCCACAGAAAGACTGGGAAGTGAATAAGCCAGAACAACTTAGTCGTGTATTGGGCGTTCTCGAAGGCATAGCTTCTGAATCAGGTGCATCTGTTGCAGATGTAATTGTTCTTGCCGGTAATGTTGGCATTGAGCAAGCATCGGGAGCAAACGTTTCATTTACTCCAGGCCGTGGAGATGCATCACAAGAGCAAACAGATGTAGAGTCATTTGATGTTCTTGAGCCTGGTGCTGATGGTTTTCGTAATTATCAAAAGGCTGAGTTTTCAGTGAGCCCAGAGGAGATGCTGCTTGATAAAGCTCAATTACTAGGGCTAACAGCGTCAGAAATGACGGTGCTTGTAGGTGGTATGAGAGCTTTAGGTATTAGTTCAAATGGCCAGGGTGTTTTCACTGATACTCAAGGCAAATTGAGCAGTGATTTTTTTGTTAATCTACTCGATATGGACGTAGCCTGGAAAGCTACAGGTAGTAACACTTACGAGGCAACCGATCGGTCTTCAGGCGAAAAAGTTAGAACGGCTTCAAGAGTAGATCTTGCATTTGGATCTAATTCTCAGCTCCGAGCTATCTGTGAAGTTTATGGGGCTGATGATTCAAAAGAGAAGTTTGTGAAAGATTTTATTGCAGCCTGGAATAAGGTAATGAACCTGGACCGGTTTGACATTTCTTAGTCTTCTTATTGATTAAGTCTTATAAATTCGTATGTGGGTATTGGCTTGGATGATCTTAAATCTCCAAGCCAATACTTTTTTATTTATAGCTTTGAATGACTTCCATCACAAAATGGCTTTGTCGATGAGTGCTTGCATCCACAGAAGTAAACCGTTTTAGTATCTTCTGCTTCAAATTTAACTGGAACAAATGTTGAATCTTTATGCGAACCATCGCAGAAGGGTTGATTGGCGCTTTTGCCGCAAGAGCACCAATAGTAGGATGAGCCACTTTCGACTTCTATAGCATATGGTGATTTTTGAACAATTATTGCTTCCATTATTTTTTCCCTGTTAGTTTCGATGGATTGAACCTTACCAAGAACCAATCTTTCACATAGAATGAAAAGCCAGCAAACGGATATTTCATAGATAAGTACAATTGTTATATAGCACGAAAAAGACGTGTAAGGATGCTGGATTTTGTATTTTTATAGAAAATCAGAAGTTTCAAATTCTTTATAGGCTCAGATTTGAGAATTAGACAATTAGTAATAGCTGCTAAAGAGAGGAATCAATTAGCTTCACAAATTTGTGAAGTATTTGACCTAGAAATAGCTTTTTATGATCCTGGGATTATCCATTTTGGTCTCGAGAATGTCTTAATCCCTGTAGGAAACACGTTTATAGAAATAGTCAGCCCCATTGAAGAAAATACAACTGCAGAAAAATTTCTCAATAAACGTTCTGGCGATGGCGGGTATATGGTAATTATTGAGGTTAATGATTTTGTTAAGGAAAAAAATAGAATTTTAGGAAATAACATAAAAATAGTTTGGGAGGCGGATAGAAATGAAAATGGCGTTCACGCTCAAGCTATTCATCTACACCCCAAACAAGTGGGTGGCGCTATTTTGTCTCTGGATCAAATGAAACCAAAGTCTGCTTGGCTTTGGGCTGGACATGAATGGGAAAGTCACATAAATAACACATCTAGTAATTGCCTTGTAGGAGTTCATATTCAGTCTTCACTTCCTAAAGCTTTAATGTCCAGATGGGAAGAAGCACTTGGCAAAAAGGGAGACCCAGAGGGTTTAAAAATCAGTCTTGACGAATCTTATATTAAGTTCACCGAAGAACTTGATGATAGAGGGGAAGGTATAAATGCTTTTAAAATTTCAGTTAAAAACAAACAAAACATTTTAGAAAAAGCTAAAAGTTTGAATTTGTTAGAGGACGGAAATATTTTTATTGGGGGCGTTAATTTCCTTTTAGAGTAGTGCACTTTATTTGTAAATTTTTAATAGCTATATATAGAAAAAGCAATCTGAGGAGAAGGCTATGTTAGGTTACGTCACAATTGGTGTGAAGGATATGGGTCGTGCGGAGGGGTTTTATAACGCATTGCTTGCTGAAATAGGCGCCAAACAACTTTTTGGTCAAGACAGGATCAAATTCTACGGTGCTGGACCTGAGGACAGTATGCTTGCTGTGTGTATACCCTATGATGAGGAGGAGGCTCAGCCTGGTAATGGGTGTATGGTCGCTATACCAGGCGGTTCCAGAGAAGGAGTTGATAAGTTGTATGCTAAAGCAATGGAACTCGGCGCGACTGATGAAGGCGAGCCAGGCGAACGACTACCTATATTTTACGGAGCATATGTTCGAGATTTGGATGGGAACAAGCTTTGCTTTTTTGAAATGAAGATGTGACAGGAAAATTGGGTTATGAACAATACAGGAATAGTTGTGGTCCTTGATTCGCACTTGTAGGTTGAAAGAAAGCGCTGGTGTCTTAGGCAACAGCGTTTTTTTTAAAGGAGAATTATGAATAAACATCGATTTATAAGTACCATCAAACAATACTATGAAGGTTGCAACACGCAAAATTCAGCACTAATGATTTCGACCTTCACCGACGACGTGGTTCATTATTTTGTCGATCATTCTTCTGTTTCGACTGCGAAGGGACTCGCTAATTACTGGTGTAAAGTCGCTCCCCGCACTCAGGCTAGGTGGACTGTGGACCATGCCTTAGTTGAAGGACCTGAGGCTGTAGTCGAATGGAGTATGCTATGGAAACCCTTATTGGAAGAAAATCATGAGCTATTGCGCGGCACTGAATGGTTTGTTTTTCGTGATGAAAAGATAGCTGAAATACGGTCATACCATTGCAATTTCTTTCTGAATGATCGGGAAAATCGCCAGCTACACGATTTTGATTATATTGGGCGAGGGTACACCACAGAAGACTAATTAAAGCTAATTGTGACCAGAGCAGTAAAACCATCCTTACTATCAAAACTTATTGAGAAAACTTTGTTTAGTATACCCATATACCAGGTTGACGCTTTCACTGATAAACTTTTTTCCGGAAACCCCGCTGCAGTATGTCCTCTCACAGAGTGGCTGTCAGACGACGTTATGCAGGCAATCGCTGCCGAGAACAACCTCTCCGAAACAGCGTTTATAAACCACAGCACCTCCCCATTTACAATTCGATGGTTCACTCCTATAACTGAAGTTGATCTATGTGGTCACGCAACGCTGGCCGCAGCCAGAATTCTTTTTGATGAGTATCTTCCCAAGAACAGTAAAGAGTTGAGTTTCAATTCCCGTCGTGGGCTGCTAAAAACATATCGTGAGGACGAATTGATTTACTTAGATTTTCCCGCGGATTTTCCGGTTGTGGTCGAGGAACATTCATTAATAAATGAAGGCTTGCAAGAGCAACCTATAGAAGTATTGCAAGGGAAGGATGATTATCTTGCTATATTTGAAAATGAACAGACTATTCGTTCTTTGCAGCCGAAT
>Ga0066367_1000243_pt1 | contig 11434 bp, 11 predicted proteins | sample Knorr_S7_td_AAIW_FD_77335 | JGI IMG/M metagenome (GOLD analysis project Ga0066367, IMG submission 77335) | Marine microbial communities from Southern Atlantic Ocean transect - Knorr_S7_td_AAIW_ad_750m_LV_A | ecosystem: Environmental > Aquatic > Marine > Oceanic | place: Atlantic Ocean...
AGGATTCGGGTTTCTCCGGCCTGGCGATCCCCGAGGCGCCGGGGTCCGACGTTGCCCCGCCGACGCCGCCGCCGGCCCAGTTTGCCATGGCGGCCACCCGCTATTTCCACCAGTACGACATTCCCTATGATGAAGGGAAGCAGACCCTAGCCCAGATCGCATCGAAGAACCACCACAACGGTACCATGAGTCCCAAAGCCCACTTCCAGCGTGAGGTCAGTGCCGAGCAGGTAGTCAACGCGCCGATGATTGCCTGGCCCTTGGGGCTTTACGATTGCTGCGGCGTCAGCGACGGGGCGGCGGCGGCGATAATCACCACTCCGGAGATTGCCAAGAGCTTTCGAGACGACTATGTTCTGGTCAAGGGAATCGGTCTGGCCGTGGGGGCCTTCGGGGTGTTGCGCAGCGACTGGGATTTCACCCACTTTCCCGAAACCGTGCGGGCCAGTCAGGCTTGCTACCAGGAGGCGGGCATCACCGACCCGCGTAAAGAACTGGACATGGCGATGGTCCACGACTGTTTCACCATCACCGAGCTAATCATCTATGAAGACCTGGGCTTCAGCCCCCGGGGCAAGGCCAGCGAGGACGTGGCGGCGGGAACATTCTCGCTGGAAGGTGAACTGCCGGTGAACACCGACGGCGGTCTCAAGTGCTTCGGGCATCCCGTTGGCGCCAGCGGCATCCGCATGATATACGAGGTGTATAAGCAGATTCAAGGTAAGGCCGGAGCACGCCAACTGCCCAAGGCCGATCTGGGAATCACCCACAATCTGGGTGGGCGTCCCGGCTCCTTCACCTGCTCAGTCGCGGCTTTCGGAGCACGGGATTAGATTAGCCTACCTAACATACCCCGCTGTCCAACACCCTCTCATCGAGAGGGTGTTTTCATTTCCAGCCACAAACATTGTTATAAAAACAATATTAATTTCAAAAAACAGCCAAACTCGACCCTCAAAGCCTTGAATCTCCCAGAGTCCTGCTGATATAAACGACATTACATAATCGGGGCCGATAACGCCCCTTGGCCTGCGACGGAGAATCAACTTCCCGCCGGTCGATTCACTCCCACCCGGAGATTACTTGATGACGCAGAACTCGACAAAGATTCAGGTCGTGCAGGTATCGGGACGAGGCATCAACGTCGAATTCATCATCGACGATGTGGTTCCATTCGACCAGATCAGGAAAGGCGTGCGCGATTATCTGATTGAGAACCGGGGGATGTGGTCAGGCGGCGCGATCGCCGTAAACGTTGGCAACCGATTGACATCCCGAGACGAGTTGAATGAGCTCAAAAAAATAATCGAAGCAGGGTCCGGCCTAACCGTGATCCGGTTCTCATGCTCCCCGGAAACCATGGCCACGACTCCTGATGCCCCAGATCCTGAACCCATTCGTCCGCTGCAGCATAATGAGGTCATCATCCCGGACCGGAAGCCGACGGTTATAGCTCAGGCACAGGTGATACCGGATTCGACACCGGTTGCTCCTAAAATCATTGAGCCTCTTCAAGCCTTCCGGACTCCCAAGACCCTTCCTCAGCACAACGAAGTAATAGTTCCGGAGCCGCAGATCGAAGGGACGCTGCCACCAGGGATGCGGGCCGCTCCGTTGATAGACCGCAACGAAAAGCCGCATCAGACCGTGCTTCCCATCAATGAAGTTTCTCAAGCGGAGCAGCCTCCTACGAGTTATCCCCAACATAACGAAGTTGAGTCGGGACCTCCCGTCGTTGAAGACGACGAGCAGCCCCTCTTGATGGACGAAGAGAGGGCGACTAAGTCACAACAGGCCAGCTATCTCCAGAGCCAGCGTGACACCGCCCTGTTGGTCAAGTCTACTTGCCGTTCCGGCGAAATCATCCGGCATCAAGGTGATGTCGTGGTGATGGGAGACGTCAATCCCGGAGCAGAGGTTATTGCCACCGGCGACATCCTGGTCTTCGGATGCCTCCGCGGCTTTGCCCACGCTGGCTGCGAGGGCAATTCTAAGGCGACCATCGTGGCTTTGAGCCTGGGGTCGCCCCGAGTTCAGATCGGGCCTCACGTCGGCGTATCCAGCAGCAATGCCGCCCAACCGAAGCATATCGATTCCGGCCCTCTTATCGCATACGTCAGGCGGCGTTCGATACATGTCGCCCTCTTTGAAGGGCGGTTCTTCAAGTACGGTAAAGGAGTGTTGTATGACGGGTAGAACTATAGTTATCACATCCGGCAAAGGCGGAGTCGGCAAGACAACTGCCACGGCCAACCTAGGCACTGCCTTGGCCATGCGCGGCCAGAAGGTAGTGGTGATCGACGCCGACATCGGACTCCGCAATCTTGACGTCATAATGGGATTGGAAAACCGGATCGTATATGACCTGGTCAATGTCATCGAAGGCAAATGCAAGATGCACCAGGCGATGATTCGGGACAAGCACCAGCTGGAACTCTTCTTGATCCCAGCAGCTCAAACCAGGGATAAAGACTCCATAGAGCCTGAACAACTGCGGGAACTGTGCGAAAAGTTGGAACAAGAATTCGACTATGTGCTGATAGATTGCCCCGCCGGTATCGAAGGCGGATTCAAGAACGCCATCGGCGCCGCCAAAGAAGCCATCCTAGTGACCACGCCGGAGGTTTCGGCCATCCGCGACGCTGACAGGGTTATCGGCCTGTTGGAGGCGTCCGAATTGCACCGACCCAAGCTGATTATCAACCGGATCAACACCAACCTAGTCAAGCATGGCGACATGATGGACAAGGACGACATCGTGGAGCTTCTGTCGGTAGAGATTCTGGGTCTGGTCCCCGCTGATGAGCACACCATCACCGCCGCCAACCGGGGCGTTCCGGTGGTCCACGACAAGAAAGCGCCGTCGGGGTCGGCCTTCCTTAGAATCGCGGCCCGAGTCGACGGGGACGAAGTGCCTTTCATGAGTCTGGAGCCCAAAACCAGCATAATCGACCGGATGAAAGGCCTGGTAGGTCTCAGCGGGAGGGCTTATTCCCATGCGTGATTTCATTCGATGGTTAGTGAGCCAACTCGCGGTTGCCGAACAACACGAGAAAACCGGCATCACCGCCAAACAGCGGTTGCAACTAGTCTTGATCCAAGACCGCCTGGACCTGCCCACTGATGAGATGGAGTCCATGAAACAGGAGATATGGGAGGTTGTGTCCCGCTACCTACGAGTGGCCGACGACTTCCTGGAGTTCGAGATTAGGAGGTTGGACGAACTGGTGGTTCTGGTATCCAACATCCAAGTCAACGACGCCAGTGAGTTGGTGCCCGCCACCGGCTGAACGCCGAATCCCAAGAGTAACCCCCGCCACTTTTAGGCGGACATAACATTGAGCAAAGCCCCACCTCCGCATGCGGCGACAAGGGTGGGGCTTATATATTGTCCGCGACAGGGCGTATAGTAACGGCAAATCCTCGGAGTGGACATGACTGAATCGGAGATTTTGGTTATCGGTGGCGGTATCGCCGGGGCGTCTGCCGCATATCACCTGGCATTGGGTGGACATAACGTTGTCTTGCTGGAACGCGGGGAGATTGCCTCGGAAGCCTCGGGTGTTAACGCCGGCAACATCGGGGCCATCGGATGGGGAGATTCACCCAACCTGCAGTCCCATCTGACCATGGGAAGCCTGGAGTTGTTTAAGAGCCTCCAGCTTGACTTGAGTTTCGACATCGAATTTCGGAACTCGGGCTGTATACAGGCGATCCAAACGGAGCAGCAGTACGATTTCATCCGTGACCGGGTGCTGTCGCTTAGGTCCCGGGGCTATTCGGTGGAACTCCTCAACAACCGGGAAACCCGCAGCATCGAGCCAGACTTTAGCCCCGAACTTCCAGGGTGCATGTATATCCCCCTGCGCGCCCAAGCCGACCCGCGAATAGCCACCATGGCCTTCGCTTCCGCCGCCGTCCAGCACGGCGGCAGGATCCTGACCCACCACGAGGTGACGGGCATAACCGTTCTGGGTGATGGTACCTACCAGGTTGCCGCTGCCGTTGAGGATTTTCGTGCCGACAAAGTGGTGCTAGCAACCGGAGCATGGTGCGGCCCCTTGGGTGAGATGCTGGGGATACGGATACCCATAATTCCCGTGCGTGGCCAGATGTGGGCCACGGGCGTCCTGCCGCCCAGGGTTTTCCACACCTTGTCGGCGTCCGAGTCACCCCTCCAGTGGCACCAGGAACTGGGCAGTTCTTCCGAATCTCCTCCGGAGTTGACCCATGATGGGGAAACCCGGACGACCCGGCATCTGTACGGGCGGCAGACCCAAGCTGGCGAGATAATCTTCGGCGGCGACCGGCAAGTATCCGGCTATGACCTGAACATCGACGCCGAAGGCATCGAAGTAAACCGGGGACACGTTGTAGAGGTCATGCCCTTTTTAAAGGATATCCCCATCAGCCGCACTTGGGCCGGGACTATGCCCTTCTCCCAGGATGGCCCGCCGATAATCGGCAAGATTCCTCAACTGGATAACCTGTACATCGTCAGCGGCATGGCCTCTTCGGGATTCGGAAGGGGACCGATGGCTGGCAAACTTCTAGCTGACTACATCCACACCGGCCACCGGCCTCAAGTCCTGTCCGAGTCTGACCCAGCTCGGTGCGTGACGGACGTTGAATAGGCTGATTAGAGATGTCGCGGCTATGGTGTTGATGAATACTCGCCGCCGCCAGAGGTACCTATGCGCCTAGTCTTAACCAATGCCACGTTGATCGATTGTCTAAACCCAGATCCTATCCCCCAGGCCAGCGTTTCCATCGAAGAAGGCCGGATCGTTGAAGTGACTGATGGACACCGGTCTCCGGACATCAGTGACTCCCAGGTGATTGACCTGGACGGGGCGTATCTGCTGCCGGGATTGTGGGACGTCCACATCCATCCCGAGTACGTTACCCACCCAGTGCTGACCGTCGCTCAACAAACCGCCCGTTTCGGTCGAAACTTGATACAGGGGATGACCCAGGCAGGGGTGCTTGGCGTCCGATGCGGTGGAGCCTCTAACTTTATGGACGTTGCTTGGCGGGACGTCTTCGCTTCGGGACAGCCCGAGGGACCGAGGGTCTTCGCCTGCGGGAATTTCCTCACCACCACCGGAGGCCATTTCCTTACATCAGGCCATGCCCGGGAGTGCGACGGCCCCTACGGATTCGTCCAAGCCATCCGTGAACAAATCAAGAATGCGGTGGACCACGTTAAGTTGAACCTGTCCGGCGGCGTGATGGGTCCCTTCTGGGACCGCCACACCCACTCGTTCTTTCTTCAAGAAGAACTGGAAGCCGCCTTCGCCATGGCCCATCAACGGGGCTATAAAGTCATGGCCCACGCCACCAATCCCGATGCGGTCAAGGCGGCGGTGCGTCTCGGCGCTCGTAGCGTGGAACACGGTTATATCATGGACGAAGAATGCGTCCAGATTCTTCGGGAAGGGGGAACCTGGTACGTTCCAACACTGGCCATCACCCACCTGACACCGTCACAGGCTACCTCTGATCGGGAGAAGCGTTGGGTGGAGCAGCGGGCCATGACGCCCGACTTGATCGTGCGGGCCGACGCTGCGTCGGATACCCACCGGACCTGGTTTCAGCAGGCCCTTAACTCCGGTGTTAATATGGCCCTGGGCTCCGACATCCTACCGCTGCGCGAGTCCGCTCTGCTGGAGATGGGGCTGTGGGTCAAGGACGGAGCGACAACGTGGCAAACCCTGTTGGCGGCTACCAGAAACGCCGCCCAACTCTGCGGCCGAGGCGACGACTTGGGGACTGTTGAGGTGGGCAAGATCGGCGACTTGATTGTCGTTGCTGAGAACCCATTACAGGATATAGAGAACCTGGGTAATCTACGTCTCGTGATTAAAGAAGGCCGGGTCGTGACCGACAACCGTTAGGCGGTTGCCCCAACCTTCCGTTGATCCAAATGTTGGTAACCGAATAAGGAGAAACCATGCCGGCGAAGAGAATCAACATCGGTAACGTGGAGATTACGTCGTTGTCCGATGGAATTTTGGAATTTGACCTCTGCAACTTCTTCCCGGAGATTCCGGCGGAAGATTGGCAGCCCTATCACGACTACCTGACCGCTGACGAACACGTCAGATTCAATCTAGCGTGCTTTCTTATCAGGTCCGATGGGCAAACTATCGCTGTCGACACTGGATTGGGTCCCAAGCCAGCGGATGCTCCGGAAACCCCGTGGGGCGAGCTCTTGAACGATCTCGCCGCCCAAGGTCTACGACCGGAAGACGTCGACAAAGTCGTGATGACCCACGCCCACCGGGACCATATCGGTTGGAACGTACGGTCCCAGGATGGCAAGGTAGTCCCGACGTTCCCCAATGCCAAGTACTATCTTAGCGGTATCGATTGGGATGCCTGCCACAACCCCGACCTGATAGAGTCCCGGTTTCCCAACGCTCCGGAGTGCTTATACCCGTTGGAGGATATGGGCATCTTGGAGCTTATGGAAGGTGAGTACGCCATCACCAGCGAGCTGACCACCCTCCCGACGCCGGGCCACACGCCGGGCCACATGAGCATCATGATTTCCTCGCAAGGCCAGCGGGGGTTGGTGCTGGGAGACGTACTCCATAACGCGGTGCAGGCCCACGAGACCGACTGGGTGTCCCGCGCCGACATCGACCCCGAGACGACCCGCATAACCCGCCGGTATCTGATGGATCAGCTAGAGAAGGATGGGACCACCATCGCCGCAGTGCATCTGCCTGCGCCAGGGTTCGGCAAGATTATGCGGGCTGAGGGCCGGCGTTACTGGCAAGCCCTGGACATTTAAGCTGGTATTATGCGGAACCTGATGGCGCAAGAAACGAAATGGTGGGCCGAAGGGGACCTGCTGGACGCATGCAACTGCGATTTGCTTTGTCCTTGCCACGTCTCCTTCCGTCAGAAAGCAACCTACGATACGTGTGAAGCTATCTGGGGCGTACACATCGAACGGGGCGAGTGGGGGCAGACTAACCTGGACGGCCTTAAAGCCGTCATCGTCGCCTTCGTTCCGGGACCGTTGATGTTCGAAGCTGGTTGGACCTCCCTGCTGTATATCGACGACAATGCCACTCCCGCTCAAGAGGATGCGTTGACCGCCATATTCTCGGGAGCGTCGGGTGGTCCGTGGTCAAGGCTCGCCGTGTTTTTCATCGATGGGCGATATAAAAGCGTCAAGCGGGCGGCCATCGAGTTTTCTAAAGAGCAGCGGGCTCGGCACATCAAGGTGCAGGGAGTGGCCAACCTGGATATCGAAGCCATACGCAGCACTAACCCGGATGACGAGGTCAAGTTGATAAACCTCCGCAACGTCATCCACGGCAATGAGCACGTGCTGGCCCATTCTAGCCACACCGTGGATGACGAAGGCATCCAATGGGAGCACGAAGGAAGGAACGGCCTCTACAGCACCTTCCGCTGGGGAGGCTCTTAGCCGAGGATAGAGCACCTAACACATGGTTCATCAGGGTCACGAAATCCGTTCGCCTTGAGCCTGTCGAAGGGCCGCAACCTCCATCTTTGCGTCGATCACCCAGCCGTCCGACGGTACAGCCTGTATGGTGACCTTGGTCCCGCACGCGAATTTGTTATCACTTTCTTGCAGGGGGGTAAAAGTACCGAGCCGCTACCCGGCGATTGCCCAGTGGTAAACAACTCGCATCGAGAATTTTCGGACGGCATTATTAATAAAAACGCAACGACCACGACTGCTAGGATAGAGATGATGGCTGGTGGGCCGGAAGTGATGTTAAAGGTTATGTTTCCGGCTCTAAAGTTAAACAGGCGAAATCCCACCAAGACCTTAACCGCCCTGTCTCCGATGCTGATATTCCTGCTCGGCGGGGAGAAGTTGGATGGGACGGGGGCCGGTTCTTGTTGCCTTTGCCCGCAGGCCTCGCAAAATGCTGATTCGTCAGGAAGTTCGATTCCACAATTCGCGTTGACGCACAATTTCATGAATTATCAGCGCCATTTGGCACTACTGGGTCCTAATGATGATGTTTGCCGTGCTTCTGGCGTGATGCCCAACAAGATTCTTAGCGCCGCTACCCAACAAGACCTGAGGCCCCTCGTTCCGCTCGGGGTAACATGTTATGGCTCCTGCACTTTGGTTGGCTTAAGCCGTCTCCGGAAACACCGTGTCCAGCTTGGCTGAGCTGTCGAAGAAGTGCTGGAGGCTCTGGTTCACCCGGAAGAAGATGTCGGCGCGGAATTGGTCGCCGGTGGCGTTCTTGGATAGTCCGTCGGCGGCCATCAAGTCCAGAGTGTTGAGAGTGTGGCGCAGGTCGGCCCCGCCGTTCTCCTTGGTGTTGCGAATCAGATCTGTCCAGTCTTCCTCGGTCATCTCTAGGAAGAAGTCCAGGGCGATCAGGTCGAACTCGGTGCCCTCCCTGACGTTGGAGCATTCGAAGGCTTCGAAGGTGACAATGATGACCTTGGCTCCGACCTTAACTCCCATGGTGGCGTCGATGCTGCCCAGGCGCCGGAATTCCGGGTCGTTGTTGACCAGTTCCTGAATCGCCTGAAACCACTCGACGGAAGGGAAAACTAACGCCCCACTGGTGCTGGCTGCCATTTACTGTCTCCTGGGTTCAGCCCCTCGAAAGAGGCCGGCTGATTATTCTTTGAAGTAGGGTTCTCCGGTCGTTTTGGCCTTGCTGAAGGGCACCATATTTTTCATGTGATAATCGGGATGGGAATCCCTCGGCGCCTTGTCAATGGCTTGGTCCACCATCTTGTGGTATTTGGGATCCAGCTCGGCCCGCTTGGTCGCTTCCGATTTTACATAAGTAAAGGCGGATATGATTCTGTTCAAGCCTTCGCTGCCGCAGTGCCGACAGTTCGACGGCGCTGGCGATTCGTAGGAGCGCAAGAAAAAGCTGTCGGCGATGTTGCAGTCCTGGCAGCGATACTCGTAGATCGGCATGCTCACCCCTAGGCGGGACTGGACTCCTTTTGATCCAGGTAAGCGGCTAGGCCCTGGTCCAGATTGTCCGCAGTTTTACCCACTCCGATCCATTTCATCCGGGTGAGATACTCTTCGATGTACCGCCGCTGCAGGTTCTTCACTTCCGCCATGCCAGCGTCCATGTGCTCGACACCGCGGCCGATGATGATTGCCAGGGCTTCCCACAGCACCGGGTCCTTCATCTCCGAGGCCAGATCCCGCTCGACGCCTCCCATGAGCCGACGGAGCCCCAATGCGTAGTCCGGGCCTTTCTCGTCGACGGCATACTTGAGGTGGGCCATCCCGTAGGCCATGTGACGGGATTTGTCTTGCATGCACATCCTGAATAGGAGTTTCTCGGCGGGATCTTGGGCATAGGCTTCGCCGTAGCGGTAAAGCAACAGTGTCAATGTTCCGCGGAGAATGTACAGGTACAGCGCCGTTTCGGTCCATCCGGCCCGGCATTCCAATATGCGGCGATTCATGTGTCCGGGGCTTTCCAACCCTAGACCGCCGCCATTGGCCAGCGCCCTTTGCCTAAATGCGGCGTAATGTCGTCCCGAGTCGAACAACTCAGAAGCCAGGAAAGTCTTGACCTCGTGATAGGCATAATTCATGTGGTGGAGCCACTGGCCGATCACGTCGGTTTCGATAGAAGCCTGCTGGGCCAACTCGGTGCATAACTGGCGGGTGGCTAGCTCAACCTCTTCGGAATGGGGATCCATCGACTCCCAGGGTATGTCGATGTGGGCCATCCATCGCCGCTGGATGGCTTCCTCATATAGGTCGACGGCGTTATCGGCCCAGAGTTCCACCTTGTGGTTGAGGGTGTACAGGTCGGTGCGGGGCACTCCGGGAATTGGGAAAGCCCCTCTCGGTCTGCGGCTCATGTCCTGGCTTTCGTCGGGCACGTCTCCGTAGATGCCGGTGTTGATGTCCCGCATCGTCAGCCCGTGTTTCCCCGGCTGGGCTCTGACACCCCATTCCAGGGTGTCTTCCATCCAGGTCATCCGGTTGGGCGTGGCATCGGGGCTGGCCGGCTCTGAGGCCTCCACCTCTTGGCCCGCAGGCTGGTCTGGGATTTCTTCCGGGTTTTCCGATGTGGACATATTTCTCTGTCCTGATTGAAATGACCGGGTCCAGAAACAGCAAGACCTCCCGGGACGTAGCCAGGGAGGTCTTGGCTGTCAGGATATTATCGGCTATGCCGGGTTGGCAAGCTCCAACAAAGCGGGATTTACCCGCCCGTTGGTGATTCGGTCGTCGAATCCGGCGGACTTAAGGCGCTGGAAGTACTCTTTGGTCTGGCGTTGGCGTATGGCCATCAGGATTTTCTGACCTTCGTCGGTCTTGTCCTTGCCGCCGCCCAACAATACGGCCAGAGCGTCGCTGGTCAGGATATTGCGGGCCGCCGGGTTCTCGCCCCCGGCCCCGGAGGACTGGCGGCTCTCGCCTTCATCCAGGTAGGAGTGAATCTCTTCCCGGCGCTCCGGAGTAAATTCGTTCATGTATCGCAGGTGGAGCACGCCGATAGCAACGTGCCTTGCCTCATCCTGGGCGCACCGCCGGTAGATGGCTTTTTCCGCTTCGTTGTAGGCCATCAACTCGCCTAGCCGGAACAGGGTTAACACGTTCCCCTCGCCGGTGATGTGCAGCCGGGAGGAAAGCTCAGTGAACTCTCTAGCGTTGTCGGTGCTTCCACCGACAACGTCGCTTACGCTGTCAATCATCCGCATCAGACCGCCGCCGTTGGCCAGCGCCCGCTTGCGGAACACGTCCAGATGGCGGGATTCGTCCATCACCTGCCCCAGCAGCACCATGCGGACTTCGTGGTAGTCGGGAGACATGGTCGATATGAAACGACCGGGGACATCAGATGCCACGAACTCGACTTGGGCGAAGAATGTGGCAAGCTGGCACTCAGCGGCCTCTATGTCGTCGGGAAGAGCTTCGATGGTTTCCCAGGGGATGTCGGTCGCCGAACTCCACTGGCGAGTAACGAACTCCTGGTACAGCTTGGTGAGGTTGTGGGCCCAGACCTCTTTCTTAGTTCGGAAGGTATAGGCCCCGAATTGAGGGACATCTCCGCGGGGTATGGAGCCTTCCACCCGGCCGGTATTGTTTTCGGAGAATTCGTTGGTTGTTTCTCCCATCGTGTTCTGCTTCAGTTGGTCCAGCCAGGACAGGTCGAAGCCACTTTCCCGAGCTTTTTCCCAGTAATCCGTGCGATTCGTGACAGTTGCCATTAAATCGGCCTCCCCGTTAATACCGAGTAGATGGAACACGGAGATTTCATTCGAGTGATTATGCAAATGTTAATGGGCACGCTTAGGATTGTCAACGATTATCGCATACGCCAGGTTGTGAGAGTGTAGGTTCGCTGGCAATCTCCGCCTGCCACACAATTAAGCACGACAGGACGCTCCTTAACCATGGCGCATTATTGCGGAGTTGTAAATTCGTATATCTACGTAG
>Ga0066367_1000245_pt1 | contig 11413 bp, 9 predicted proteins | sample Knorr_S7_td_AAIW_FD_77335 | JGI IMG/M metagenome (GOLD analysis project Ga0066367, IMG submission 77335) | Marine microbial communities from Southern Atlantic Ocean transect - Knorr_S7_td_AAIW_ad_750m_LV_A | ecosystem: Environmental > Aquatic > Marine > Oceanic | place: Atlantic Ocean | collected...
GGTCCCTCCGGTAAAAATCTTTCGAAAAGGAGAACTCAATAAGGAAATCCTTGAACTTATCTTGAGAAATTGCCGATTGCCGGATTGGAATAGGTCAGATTTTAATGCCATCGTGGCCGCGCTTCGTTTGGCTGAACGCAGGATTTTCGAAATGGCAGATCGTTTCGGGGTAGATCACCTCGTCTCTGCAATGCACGAGATGCTTGACCGGAACAAACGTGCCATGAATGCGATTCTGAACAAGGTAATACCAGAGAAGAAACAACATTTTACCGACTATATCGATGATGACGGCATGGGGATGGGGCCGTATAAAGTGGTCTGCACCATGTGGCGAGAGGGCGATCTAGTAATTTTTGATTTTGAAGGCACTGATCCCCAGTCAATCAGTTCCGTCAATTTTCTTCTCAACGAAGAAATGTTCAAGATGTTCCTGGGTACTTTTTTTATTAATTTATTTGATCCCCAGATTCTTTTTAACGATGGGTTTTACGATCTGGTTGACGTTCGAATTCCACGGGGATCGATTCTCAAACCGATTCGACCTGCTGCTCTGAGTTCCCGCACCCATATGTTGGGGCGTATTTTCGACATCATGAGTGGACTTTTGGGGCAGGGGTCGCCAGACGCGCTATGCGCCGCTGGGTTTTCGGACAGCCCCCATTTCATGTATTCCGGATACGATAAAAATGGCGAGTGGTATCAGTTGTACCAGATTGGATTCGGTGGCATTCCTGGACGCCCCGCAGGAGATGGTCCCGACGGACACTCTCTTTGGCCGGCGTTCACCAATGTGCCCAACGAATTTCTTGAGGCGTATTTTCCTTTGCGGATAGTTAAATACGAGACGATTACCGATAGCGGCGGTCCCGGCCTTCATCGTGGCGGAAACGGATTGTCGATGGGATACCAGTTTCTGGAGCCTGGAGAAATTTCGATACACGATGATCGCTGGTTGACGCATCCTTGGGGAGTCAATGGTGGATTGCCAGGCCAACGCAGCGACAAGCTGATGGTTCGAGCAGACGGGGAAACTGAATGGATGCCCTCTAAGTGCGATCGCATTAAGGTAAATGTTGGGGATACTCTTTATTTCAATACCTGGGGTGGCGGTGGTTGGGGGGACCCTTTGGAGAGGGAGGCGTCGAAAGTGGCCTTGGACGTTAAACGAGGTCTCGTCAGTGATGAGGGAGCGCGCCGTTACGGCGTGGTCTTGAATTCGAATCGATCGGTCGACGAATCTGCGACTAACAATCTGAGACGAAGAATGGCTTCAGAGCGGGGCGAGATTGGCCTGTTCAATTTTGGAGGTACGGTGGAAGAACTGAAGGCCCGGTGTAAGGCGGATACATCGTTGGATCCGCCGGTGACTCCCGTATTTCAGAAGTGGATGGGTCGATCAGGCAAGGAAGCCACGGCTTAGAAAGCAAACCCAGGGATCATGTGATTAAAGGCCAGCAAATCCCACGTCAGTTGGGCGAGTTACGTCGTATCAGGGAATTGATTTCGTCAGATTACTTTGCTGGTGCGTAGTTCTGAAATATTCGCATCACTGTAGTTCAGCTCTCGCAATATTTCATCTGTGTGCTGACCCAAAGTTGGCGCTGGCTGGGAAGGTGTTTCGCCGGTAGAGGAACGGATAGGGTTTGCCACCAGACGATAATCCCCGCGGGACGGGTGTTCGAGTGTTTGTAGCCGATCATGGTTGGTCACAAAGGGGTTCTCCAGTGCTTGCATGAGATCATTGACGGGTGCAGCGGGTACGGTGCCTGCGAATATCTTGAGCCAGTCTTCTGTCGGTCGGTTGCTGAGCGCGTGATCGATCAATTCGGTCAGCTGATCACGGTGCGTCAATCGACCCTGGAAGTTATTGTATTTTCCGTCCTCTTTCCATTCGGGTTTATTCAGCGCGTCGCACAGGGCTGGCCAGAATTTTTCCTTGTTACACATGATGAAAATCCAGCCATCTTTGGTGCGATAGAGTTGACAAGGAGTAAGTGATGGGTGGGCAGATCGTGGCAATCGACGCTGGACCTCTCCTTCGTTCAGATACCATGCAGCAAGATAGTTCATATTGCTTAGGGCAACATCAAATAGACTGATGTCCAAATCCTGACCGATTCCAGTCGACCTTGCGCTGATGAGCCCCGCGACCAGCGCATAGGCGAGACCGACGCCGGTCATGAAATCGACCATCGACAATCCAAAACGCGCGGGTGGCCCATCCGGATCTCCCGTCAAAGAGAGGAAACCGGCTTCTGCCTGCATCAGGTAGTCGTATCCGGGCCAACTGGCCCGTGGCCCTTTGCGACCGTAGGCACTCAGATGTGCACAGACAATCTTGGGGTTGTGTGCCTTTAGGTGTTCATACGTCAGGCCCAATTTTTCTGGTACATCACCTCGAAGGTTGGAGCTCAATGCATCGGCACTGCGGACCAGATCATGTAATACCGCTGCAGATTCGGGTTGAGTTAAATCCAGAGCAAAGCTTTTCTTGTTTCGATTGAGAGAATGAAAGAAGACGCTATCGTGTTCCTCGAAGAAAAAGGGACCTACGTCCCGCGCCATGTCGCCCCCATCATTGGGGTTCTCGATCTTGATGACTTCGGCACCTAGATCGGCCAGGAACATCGTACCAAAGGGTCCAGCACCGTACTGTTCTACAGCAATGACGCGAATTGATTCTAGAGGCAGCACTGCTTCCCTTGTAGAGCGAATCGCCTTACACCCTGTTTCGCTCTATTAATTGTTTTGCGATGATGATTTTCTGCAGTTCGTTGGTTCCTTCTCCAATTGCCAACAAAGGTGCGTCCCGATAGTAACGCTCGATATTGAATTCCTTCGAGTAGCCATAGGCGCCGTGAATTCGCATGGCCTCCAGGCTGTTACTCACTGCTGCTTCGGAAGCTGCTAATTTCGCCATGCCGGCTTCCATATCGCATCGTTCTCCGGTGTCGAAAGCTCTTGCCGCAGATTCGGTTAATAGACGCGCTGATTCAACCCGTGTCGCCATATCCGCTAACTTGATCTGAATCGACTGATGTTCACCAATCGGTTTTCCGAAACTTTGTCGTTGCTGCGCATAGGCAAGAGATTCCTCCAGGCAAGCTCGGGCGACGCCGACGCCACGCGCTGCAATATTGATCCGTCCGAGTTCCAAGCCGGCTAGGATTTGCTGAAGCCCTCGCCCTTCCGATTCACCGATCAGGTTTGTCGCTGGGACGCGGCAGTCCTCAAATATAAGTTCGGCTGTATCGATCCCACGGTAACCGAGCTTGTCGAGTTTTCGAGTCACCGTGAACCCCGGTCCTTTTTCGATGAGGAGCAGACTCATTCCCCGATGGGCAGGTTGGGTATTGACGTCAGTCTTCACCAGGACCGCAAGGATCCCCCCTGCCGCACTGTTGGTAATCCAGGTCTTAGCCCCATTGACGACGTATTCATCGCCGTCCTTAACGGCACGGGTACGGATTGCTTGTAAATCAGTACCGCAATCTGGCTCGGTCAAGGCAATACCACCGCGAAGTTCACCGCTCGCAAAACGGCGAAGGAATTGTTGTTTTTGTTCGTCTCGACCAAAACGTTGAACCGCTGTTGCCATGATGAGGTGGGAATTAAAAAAGCCAGACACCGACATCCAGACCGCGGAAATTCGTTCAATGATTTTGGCGTAGGTTCCGGCAGACAAACCCAAGCCACCATATTCGGGTGCAATTGTGGCACCAAAAAGGCCAAGTTCGACCAGCCGATCCACGATCTTTTGTGGATAGACATCGTTCGCTTCCAGCTCGCGAACGACCGGCCGGACATCGCGTTCGAGAAACCGATCTATGGAGTCTAGTATGAGCGCGTCATCTGGGTTGGGCGTGGGAGTGTTCATTGTTCTATTGTTGGCTTATCTCGACAGCAGCTTTGTATTCAATCATCTACCGCATATCCTTCCTTTGGGACCAGGAACGAACGGTCGTACGTGATAACGACTATACCGTCTGAATTTGCACCTGTGGTTCGCGCGGAAACGATGCCTTGGGTCGGGCGACTTTTCGATTCGCGCTTGGCCAGCACTTCAGATTCTGCGTAGAGTGTGTCCCCTGCAAAAACAGGAGCGGTCAATTTGATATTTTCCCATCCAAGGTTCGCGATCGCTTTTTGACTGAGATCGCTCACGCTCATGCCAGCAACAATCGACAGCGTCAAGGCTGAATTGACCAAGGGCCGACCGAACTCTGTTTTTTTAGCATAATGCGCATCGAAGTGCAGCGGATGGGTGTTCATGGTCAGCAAGGTAAACCAGGTATTGTCTGTTTCCGTAATGGTGCGCCCAGGTCTATGTTCATAAATGTCTCCGACATGGAAATCTTCATAGTACCGTCCATAGGATTCACGGTACCGGCCCGGCTCGATCTCTTCGCGTCTAACCACCATAAATTATGTCCCCTTGTGAACAGCCCTAAGGGGTTCCTGACTCGATGGCCTGGTCATGGCCAGGATCTCTTGTATATCTTTCGCGTCTTCAACCGATAGGATTGCATCTGCAAGCATTCCACAACTTGTGTCATTGAGGTAGGGATCCACCAGCGCATCGAATTTCGCACGCATCTCCCCAGCTGATAGAAAATTTGCCGGCTCGCCTTTGGGGGTCACGACCATTTCCTCGAAAGTGCCGCTTGTAGTGGCCACTTTGACCACACCACTCATGTTTGCTGGGAATTCGGCCTCGGCACGATCATCCACCACAGTGTGGATTTTTCGACACAAAGCGAGCGTATCCGAGTCCCCGAGGTGACGCGCGTAATCGTCCCACGTCATCTGTCCGTCTCGCAGGGCTACTGCTGCAACGAAGGGCATGGAGAACTGACCTTCAACGTAGTTCGTGGGATTCTGTTTGTCTGATTCGGGGTCGCCAACGATGTTCCACCCTGTCCTTGGTAGGCCGACTTGGACCGATTCAATTTGCTCATAATCCAGTTGATGTGCCGTGCGAAGCCCAATCAGCGCATCGATTGCCGCGTGACCATAGCGACAGGAGGGATAAGGTTTCACGCCGATCTCCATCGTCTCGAATCTTTCGCCGAGTTCTGAGATGACTTCGGCAGGATTCGGGTGGGGCGCATATGCGTTGAGAAATCCACCGCGTTCCCCTTCTAACGCTTTTTTTGCGCCCGTGAAGCCCTGTTGTGCCAAAGTGGCCGCAATTAACCCGCTCATGGCAGCATATCCGGTATGGAAGGGTTTGTTCCATGAGCCGTCTGCGAGAAACTGCATCGAACCGGCAGCCTGACTGCCGCAAAGCCCGAAGGCACTTTCCATTTGCTCGGGTGAAAGATCGAATATACGGCCCGCCGCCGCGGCCGCACCAAACACCCCACAGGTTGCGGTGGGATGGAAGCCCTGCTGGTAATGGTCGCTGGGACCGAGTGCCATGCTGATACGAATCTGGGTTTCATAGCCGGCGATGATGCCGGCAACCAGGGCACGGCCATCGGCCCCAGTCATCTCGGCAGCCGCAAAGGCCGCAGGCAAGATGGGGGCGCTGGGATGAATTGAACCCCGGGCATGGGTGTCATCGAAATCAAGGGAATGGGCCAGGTTACCGTTGTAGAACGCAGCGGCCGGGGGCGCATACATTTGTGGGTCCCCGATCACACTGGCGGCCCCGCCTTTAAAGCCCAGCCCGGTAAGCGCGCTGTTCATGGCTTCATTGAGGTCAGCGGCATAACGCGCGCGAAGCGCAATGCCAACGTGGTCCATTATCAGGAACTGGGTGCGCTCGATGACATCTCTTGGTATATCTTCGAAATTCAAGCCGGCAACAAATCGCGCCAAAGTTTTGGTTTCTGAGCTCATATTAGGTACTCCTGCATCAAGTGGATTCGACCATCGATCAATTATTTACCCGCGGTCAATCATAATGATGGACGCTCTTGAATGAAAGTTTGGTGGACCCGAAAAGCCCCAAACGGATCAATAACGCATTGAATTGTTAACATATCTATAGTTTTGGCTAAATAGGGTCGAAGTGTCGTCCTGGCGCAGCCATTGTGGTTTGGTGGCGCGGTCCCGGGCGCAGACTCGAGACCTGCAGTCGCACATCAATTGTGGCCTGCGTAAGTTGTTGGGCACAATCAGAAAAAAATGGACAGTATGCCCCTGATGAAAACCTCGACCGACCGGATTCTGACCACACATGTGGGCAGTTTGCCTCGACCCGACGATTTGATCGAGATGTTGCAACTGAAGGATCGGGGGGAAGCCTACGATCTGGTCTTTTTTGATCAGTGCGTGGCCAACGCAGTTGACGCCACCGTATCCCGACAGGTGACAACGGGTATAGATCTGGTCAGTGATGGGGAGATGAGCAAGATCAGTTATGCCACCTATTTGAAGGATCGTTTGAACGGTTTCGATGGGACCGCCACGGAAAATCGTGTCGCCGGCGATTTATTGGATTACATCGAATTTGCTCGTCGCTTGGTGGAGCAGGGCGGTACCGAACGCAGTCTCAAGGGGCCCGCCTGCAATGGTCCGTTGTCAATATGTGATGACGCACCGCTACAAAAGGATTTGGCCAATTTTTCGGCGGCGGTAGAGGCACACAAACCGACAGGAGGCTTCTTGACCGCGTCTTCACCGGGCGTGGTATCGGTATTTTTACAGAACCAATATTATCCCGATGACGATGCGTACCTGGAGGCCTTGGCCGAATGTTTACAGCACGAGTATCAGGCGATCGTGGCATCTGGCGCGACATTGCAACTGGATTGCCCGGACCTGGCTATGGGTCGTCATGTTGTGCATCAAAATAAGACGGTCGAGGAATTTCGCCGGGTCGCGGCTCGGCATATCGAAGTGTTGAACGCTGCCACCGCAAAGATTCCTCCGGGGTCTATGCGCATCCACCTCTGTTGGGGTAACTATCAAGGGCCTCATCATCACGACATTGACCTGTCGGATATTCTGGATCTGGTCTATAGCGCCAGGCCCCACGCCATTGCCATCGAAGGCGCCAATCCACGCCATGCACATGAGTGGGCGGTATTTGATCAGCACCCCTTGCCTGATGACAAGGTAGTGATCCCTGGTGTGGTCGACTCAACGTCTAATTTTATCGAGCATCCGAAACTCGTGGCCCAACGCCTCTGTCGTTATGCCGATCAAGTGGGGCGGGAACGGGTGATAGCCGGCACGGACTGTGGTTTTGCCACCTTCGCGGAAAGACCCGCGGTTGACCCTGAAATTGCTTGGGCCAAATTGGCCAGCCTGGTAAAGGGCGCCGCTATGGCCTCCGAACAATTGTGGTAGGGGGAATAAAAAATTCAGCGGTAAATGTTTTTCGATTCATTAAATGACAGCCCGGGAAGATTCCAATATAGGGGACACTTAGAAAATTCTTCAGCTTCTCCAGAAACATCAAGGAAAATAGATCAGGTTAATTTTGAGTCGATACGCAAGACATATTTTTAGAGGAACGAAAATGGTCGAGCACCATGCCAGGTCCAGTTGCGTAGTCTAGGTATTTCTTGCCATCAAAAACTTGAGCACCGTTGACGAAAACGCCGTGCAGTCCGAGCGGCTGGCGGATGGTTCTCGAACCGCCACCTGGGAGATCGTGAATTCTCTCTGCGGCGGTCACACCGACCTGGCCTGGATCAAACAGCATCAGATCAGCATAAGCTCCGGGCACGATTCTGCCCCGGTCGATTAGCCCGTAAAGATCGGCCGGGTGACTGGTAAGTCGCTGGACACCCTGGACCAGCGTGAAATTGCGGCGTTCGCGTACCCACTTTGCCAAAAAGTGCAGACCAAACCCCGCCTCACACATGAATGTCAAATGGGCGCCTGCATCTGATAGCGCTACCACCCCAGATTCGTGTTGGAGCAACTCGTTTACACCTGTATCCCCAACGTTCAGGAATTGTCCTATAAAGGTGGTCTGTAAATCTTCTTCTAGGCTGAGATCAAGAATGACATCGAGTGGATCCCGATTCTGCGCTCGAGCGACTTCCTCAATACTTTGGTTTGCGAGGGACGAATTTTTTTTGAGGGTTGGTACTGCAATGGTCACACGTTCCCAGTTTCCCTGGAATATCATCCCCGGTTGTGGGTTGGCAAGGCTGGTCCGAAAACGGCGCCTGAAGTCATCCTCGAGAAATACTTTTTTGAGTTGTTTGGGATTGTAGGCCTTTACTTGGGCGAATCCATCATGGCTATAGAATGGATAGGCGTTCGCCATAGTGAAATCGAAAGAGAGAGGCTGGCAGGGTATCTGGACATAAACTTGTCGCCCTTTAGCGTTGGCGGCGGCACAGGCATTGAAAATATCAATAGCACGATCTGGCTCTTGCTCGTTGAACATTGCCATGCCCGTGGATAAAAACATCGCCCGCCCGTGCTTGGCGGAGATAGCCTCGAGGTCTTCAACGCTGCGGGGGCCAGACGCCAATTGGACAATCCCGGGGCTGTGCTTGCCCATGGCTTTGACCAGATAATCAAACTCTGACCACCCCGATATGGTCGAAGGCATGGGCACGCCGTTATAGCCAGAGTGGTTCAACGAATAGGAGCTCGCAAAACCAATTGCACCACTGGTCATTGCCTCGGAGACCATTTTGCCCATGAGCTCGAGTTCTTGAAGTGTGGCCTGTTCCCGTACGGAAGCATCCTCGCCCATGACTGCGGTGCGGATGACGGAATGCCCAGCCAGTACAGCCACATTGATATACGGACCGATGGTGCGAAGTGCCGATATATAGTCGAAAAATTTTTCAAAGTTCCAACGAACACCGGCTCGAAGCGAATCAAGGTTCATCCCCTCGACCACTGAAAGATTTCTAAGAATTAGGTCGCGCACTGGCGGCGGACTTGGCACAATGCCAAATCCGCAGTTACCCATGACCGCGCTGGTCACACCTAGTGAGGGTGAGGGGGATAACGTCGCGTCCCAGGTGATCTGGGCATCATAGTGGGTGTGGAGGTCGACGATACCTGGGGCAAGGGTCAAACCGTTTGCATCGATTGTTTGAAGTGAATCTTCACCGGTTTCACCGACCATCGTGATACGGCCAGCTTTCACCGCGACATCGGCACTCACGGGTTCGTTTCCGAGGCCATCGATGACAACAGCGCCCCGAATCACGAGGTCTTGCATTATCGATATCCTCGATCGAACCTGCTGGCAGATCGCTGGTCGTCGATCAATCTAAATTCAGATGTTATCAATCGCACCACTTGAAGTTGTTTTACAATCCGTCGGGATTGGTTCTGTTGTTAACACCAATGGAATATTAAATGAACTACTTGTTGGCAGGCTATTATCACTTTAAATTTGAACTGGGGCGTCTAGAATTCTGTTAATCATGAGTTAGGGAGAATAAGCCATTGACTGAAAATTATGGCAGCAGCCGTGTTATTGAAGGGCCGTTGGTCAAAATTACTGAATTGGACCATATCGGTTTGCGGGTCAAAGATGTAGAAGCCTCGCTGAGATTCTATTCTGAGTTACTAGGACTCAAGGCTGAGCGGGTGGATGAATGGAGAAAAGGTGAGATAGGCTTCCCGTCTGTTCGACTAAATGCGGATACTTTGATCGATTTTTTTCTTTCTGAGAAAAAAGTTGACAATGAAAATAAAGAAATTAACCAGGATCATTTTTGTTTGGTTATAGAGCCCACCGATATGGAGCATCTTAAGACCAGGTTAGAAGAGCTGGGTGTCAGGATTCATGCCGGGCCAGGAAAGCGATGGGGTGCGCATGGTGATGCCACCTCACTGTATATGTATGATCCGGATCAAAACGTGGTGGAGTTGCGACACTACTGAGCGTTCGATTGTTGTCCCAAGTGTATATAACGCTTAGACAGAACCGAAGGAAGAAGCCCGACCTGCATTTTATTGGTTAGTCCCATGTCGGTGCCCACGGCACTACATTTTTATCGACAAGTCTACGATTGGTGGTTGTTATAGCATCAATTCTCGACATGTCGACGCTGGAAAGCGTGAAGTCCATAACATCGAAATTTGCTCGAATGTGCTCACGTTGAGTCGACATCGTGATGATTGAGACACCCTTTTGCAGAACCCATCGAAGCACAATTTGGCCAGCACTTTTACAGTAACCGGTGCCGATTTCATCGAAAATCGGATTTTTAAACACCTCACCTTGAGCAACAGAGGAATACGCGGAGAGCGGTATTTGGGTTTCACTTGATGCGGCAAGAAGCTTGTCTTGGTTGAGCAGGGGATGGAACTCCACCTGGTTGGTGACCAGCGGTGTATCGATGATTGTTGTTGCATCGTGCATCATTCGCGCTGTGTAGTTCGAGACCCCAATGTTACGGGCGAGACCCTTTTCGTAAGCTTCTTCAAGCAACCGAAGGGGGGGTGCAATATCTTCCCCGATTGGAGGCCAGTGGAGTAATAACACGTCAACGTAATCCAGTCGGAGTTTCTCTAAGCTCTTTTCAACGGTCGGCACAAAAGTATCGTCGCCGAAGTTGTCTGGATGAACCTTGGTCGTGACACAAAGCTCATTTCTAGGAAGTCTTAAATCTACTAGGCTTGCGCCGATATCGGCTTCGTTCCCATACATCTGTGCGGTGTCTATCGATCGATAGCCTATGTCGACTGCTATTGTTAGCGCCGACGTCAGTTCCTTACCACGAAGTGGAAAAGTTCCGAAGGTCCGTTGATTAGTATTATTGAAGTAGATATTCACTGGCTATTTAGGTTCTGCAAAAAATGCAACGGGGGAATATAGACTGTTTTCCTGTTTTTCGAGAGCGCCCAAATTCCCACTCTCTTTGGTGTACTCTAACCAGTCCGGATCAGCCCACATTGCGGTTCGTTTTTTTTCACGGTCACCGGCATTTTCATACGCCCAAATATGCATGTACTGATTGGGATTACCAGTTTCACACTTCATATAGACAAGTGGTTGTCCTAGGTGCTTTGTCTGAGGCTCCTTCCCCATCTTTTCATAAAGATCTAAATGTTTGTTGATAGACCCGGGACGGCAGGTGTAGGTGCGAACGTCTAATAACATGTCAATGCTCCTTTTGTTGTTTTGATCTACCAGATAACGCTTGGCCTGGACGGCAGATTCGAAACTGTGTTTCTGGATTACCTCAAGAAATTGTGACTCCACTGTCTACAGAAATAACTTGGCCCGTAATGAGAGCTGATTGGTCCGATGCAAGAAAAAGCGCTAGGTTGGCAACATCTTCGGGTTCAGCGAGGCCAACTAGATGCCGTTCTGCTTGTTTCTGAATTTCAGTTGATTGTTCAAGTAGCTTTTTAACACGCTCAGTTAACGTAACAGAAGGTGCAATGGCATTGACTCGTATCTTATGGCCCCCATACTCGACTGCCATAGCCCGAGTCATGGAAGCGATACCCCCTTTTGCCGCCGTGTAAC
>Ga0066367_1000254_pt1 | contig 11363 bp, 11 predicted proteins | sample Knorr_S7_td_AAIW_FD_77335 | JGI IMG/M metagenome (GOLD analysis project Ga0066367, IMG submission 77335) | Marine microbial communities from Southern Atlantic Ocean transect - Knorr_S7_td_AAIW_ad_750m_LV_A | ecosystem: Environmental > Aquatic > Marine > Oceanic | place: Atlantic Ocean...
TATGCTAGATGCGGTATAATAGTTAATGTTACGCCTTTAGAACCTGAATGGGAAGGTCATGTAACTTTGGAATTCTCAAATACAACGCCTTTACCTGCAAAAATATATGCAAACGAAGGTGCTTGCCAATTTCTTTTTTTAAAAGGAGATACAGATTGTGAAACATCTTACGCTGATAGAAAAGGTAAATATCAAGGGCAAAAAGGTGTGACATTGCCAAAACTCTAATAAATCACTATCTAAATATGATGGAAAAAATATCTATAGAAGGTGGAAAACCGCTTTTTGGTAAAGTTGAAATAAGTGGTTCAAAAAATTCTTCATTATCAATATTAGCATCTTGCTTGTTAACTGATAAAAAAATTTCTATTTCTGGGGTTCCAAAGTTAACAGATACTTTTTTCTTTTTAGAACTTTTATCTTCTTTTGGAGTTGATATTAAAGGATTAAATAATTTTAGAAATACAAAAGAGTTTATTTTAAGTGCAGCAAAAATTACTAATAACAAAGCTCCTTATAATTTAGTTAAAAAAATGAGAGCATCTATTTTAGTTTTAGGTCCTTTATTAGCTAGAACAGGCAGAGCAATTGTTTCATTACCAGGTGGATGTTCAATTGGCTTAAGACCAGTTGATATACACTTAAAATCTTTAGAGAAATTAGGAGCAAAGATTTTTATTCAAAACGGATATATTTACGCGGAGGCATTAAAAGGATTAACAGGAAATAAAATTATCTTTCCTAAAGTATCGGTAGGAGCAACTATAAATGTTTTAATGGCCGCAGTTTTAGCAAAAGGAATAACCGAGATTCATAATGCTGCCAAAGAACCTGAAATAGAAGATTTAGGTCTTTGTTTAAAATCTATGGGTGCAAAAATTCAAGGTCTTGGTACAAATAAAATATTAGTAGAAGGGGTTACAAAGTTAAAAGAAACAAATTATAAAGTAATGTTCGATAGAATAGAAGCTGGAACATACGCCTTAGCTGTTGCAATAGCTGGTGGGGAAATAGAATTAATAGGTGCAGAAAAAAAGTTATTAACTTTTTTTTTAAATGTATTAGAAAGTATAGGCGTAGAATATATTGTAACTGAAAATAGCATAATATTTAAAAGAAATTCAAATTCATTAAAATCTGTAGATATTACAACTGAGCCATATCCTGGTTTTCCAACTGACTTACAAGCTCAATTAATGGCTGTAATGGCAATATCAAATGGAATTTCAGTTATTACGGAAAATATATTTGAAAATAGATTTATGCACGCACCAGAGCTTATTAGAATGGGTGCAAAAATTAAATTAAAAGGTAATTTAGCAATAGTTGAAGGAGTAAAAAAATTAAAGGGAGCAAAGGTTATGGCTACTGACCTTAGAGCTTCAGTTTCATTGGTACTAGCAGGTTTAGTAGCAGAAGGTGTAACTAATATTGACAGGATTTATCATATTGATAGAGGATATCAAGACATTGTAAAAAAACTTCAATTTTGTGGTGCAAATATTAACAGAATAGAATTATGAAAATAAATTCGAAAATTGTATTAGCTGTACCTAAAGGTAGAATTGCAAAAGAAATAATTTTATTACTTTCTTCATTAAATCTTGATCCTGAAAAAGATTTTTTTGAAGAAGAAAAAAATAGGAAACTTTTGTTTAAGACAAAAACAGAGAATTTTTTTTTAACAAAAGTTAGAAATTTTGATGTTCCAACTATTGTAGCATTTGGAGGAGCTGATTTAGGGATTGTTGGGAGTGATGTGGTTAATGAATTTGATTATGAAGAAATTTATTCACCAATTGATTTAAAATTAGGTAAATGTTCAATGGTATTAGCCAAAAATAAAAATCAAAAAATTTATCCTAATACCAGTGTAATCAAAGTTGCTTCTAAATATCCAGTAGCAACACAAAATTTTTTTGCAAATAAAGGAAAACAAGTAGAATGTATTAAACTAAATGGGTCTATTGAAATAGCACCACAATTAGGAATTTCTGAAATGATTGTGGATTTAGTCTCTACAGGAAAAACATTAAAAGAAAACAATCTTGAAATTGTTGAAAAAATAAGTGACGTATCTTCTAATTTAATAGTAAATCGTGTTTCACTAAAGACAAAATCTGATGATATTAATAAAATAATGGATCTTTTTGAAAAAAAAATATTATGAGTACAAAAATAATTTCTAAAGATACGGATATTAAGAAATTTATTTCTAATATTGTAGATCAAAGTAACTCCTTAAATATCAGAGTCGAAAGAGAAGTTGAAAAAATATTTAGAAATATAAAAAATAAAGGAGACAGCGCTCTGTTCAATTACGCAAAAAAACTTGATAATTGTAAATTAAATACAAAAAATATTTTAATAACTAGAAATAAAATAAAAGATTTTGCAAAAAAATGCCCTAAAGATATTGCAAAAGCATTATTTTTTTCTGCTTCAAGAATAAAACAATTTCACATTCGTCAATTTCCAAAAGATTATAAATATAAAGATAATAAAGGTGTTGTTTTAGGCTCTAAATGGAAACCTGTAAACTCTATAGGAGTTTATGTTCCAGGCGGAACTGCATGCTATCCTAGTTCTGTATTAATGAATTCTATTCCAGCTAAAATAGCTGGAGTAAAAAGAATAGTGATGGCTACACCTCAAAAAGATTTAAAATTAAATCCAATCATTGCAAAAGCTGCTGAAATAGCTGATATAGATTTGATATACAGAGTAGGAGGAGCGCATTCAATTGCGGCCCTTGCTTGGGGTACAAAATCTGTTGAATCAGTTGATAAAATTGTAGGTCCTGGGAATATTTATGTAACTATTGCAAAAAAAAAAATTTTTGGCGATGTCGGAATTGATATGATAGCTGGTCCATCAGAAATATTAGTAGTTTCTGATAAAAATAATGACCCATCTTGGATTGCTGCAGATTTATTATCTCAAGCTGAGCATGATATAAATTCCAGAGCTATTTTATTAACTGATGACTTATCTTTTGCAAGAAAAGTAATTAAATCGATTAATTTAATTTTAAAAAAATTGCCTAGATCAAAAATTGCTTTAAAAAGTTGGAAAAATAATGGCAAGATAATCATTGTAAAAAATATTTCAAATTCCTATAAAATTATAAATCAATTAGCACCGGAACACTTAGAATTAGCAATAAAAAATTCAGAAAAAGTTCTTAAAAATGTTTATAACGCAGGTTCAGTATTTTTAGGCAGATATACTCCAGAGGCAATTGGAGATTATGTTGCAGGGCCAAACCACGTTTTGCCAACTGGAAGGACTGCAAGATTTTCTTCTGGATTAGGCGTTATAGATTTTTTAAAGAAAATTACTTTTACAAAATGTAATAAAAAAAGCTTGCATTTGTTGTCTAATTCAGCCATAAAAATAGCAAAGGCTGAAGGGCTAGAAGGCCACGCTTTATCAATTGATGTGAGGAAAAAAAACAATGGTTAAAGAAGAATCTTTGGAGTTTACCGGTATTGTCTTAGAACTTTTGCCAAACGCTATGTTTAAAGTTAAACTTGAAAATGATCATGAAGTCTTAGCACACACTTCAGGTAAATTAAGAAAAAATAGAATTAGAGTTTTAGTGGGTGACAAAGTAGATGTTGAAATGACACCATATGATTTAACTAAAGGTAGAATAGTATATAGACATAAAGATTAATTTTTTTTAATTATTATTATAATATTGCATTTTGATTTCTACAAAAAATAAGATTATATTAAAATCTTTTAATATTTATGCCCAGGTAGCTCAGTCGGTAGAGCAAAGGACTGAAAATCCTTGTGTCGGTGGTTCGATTCCGCCCCTGGGCACATTTTTAAATTAGATATGAAAAAAAAAATTGCTTTAATAACAGGAATAACAGGCCAAGATGGAGCTTATTTAGCAAACTTACTTTTAAATAAAGGTTATAAAGTTTATGGAACTTATAGGAGAACTTCATCATTAAATTTATGGAGACTTGAAGAATTAGGAATTCTTGAATCTATAGAACTTCTTCCCCTTGAATTGTTAGAAAAATCAAATATTGAAAGAGTTATAAAACTGATAAAGCCAAATGAAATTTATAATCTTGCTGCCCAAAGTTTTGTAAGTTTGTCTTTTGAAAATCCAATATATACTGCTCAAGCAGACGCAATTGGCGTTTTGAAGATTTTGGAATCTATAAGAGAGATTGATAAAAAAATTAAATTTTACCAAGCTTCATCATCTGAAATGTTTGGAGAAGGATCAAAAAAAAAAATAAATAAAGAAACTAATTTTCATCCAAGAAGTCCATATGCAATTTCAAAAGTTTTTGGGCATCATATAACTGTTAATTACAGGGAAGCGTATGGAATTTTTGCTTGTTCAGGTATTTTATTTAATCATGAGTCGCCATTAAGAGGAACCGAGTTTGTAACAAGGAAAATAACTTCAGTATTAGCTGAAATTCAAGCTGGAAGACAAAAAATACTCGAGCTTGGAAATTATTATGCTCGAAGAGATTGGGGTTACGCAGGAGATTTTGTAGAAGGAATTTGGAAAATGATGCAAGGGAACAAACCAAAAGATTATATATTAGCTACTGGAGAAGAACATACTGTTAAGGAATTTGCAACTTTGGCAGCAAAATTAATGGGATTTAATTTAGTTTGGAAAGGATTAAAACCAGATGAGTATGCCGTAGATAAAAATACTAAAAAAATTATAATTAAAAAAAATAATGAGTATTACAGACCTTCAGATGTTTCCTTTTTAAAAGGAGATGCAAAAGAAGCAAAACAATATCTAGACTGGAAACCAAAAATAAAGTTTAAAGAATTAGTAAAGATAATGGTAGAAGCTGATAAAAAAAGATCGCTTAAAGGAAGAATATTACAATAATTTAATTTCTATTATAAACATCTTCAAATCTTATAATATCATTTTCTAATAATTTATCCCCAGTTTGTATTTCTATAATTGTAAGAGGTGTTTTTTCTTTATTTTCAACTCTATGTTTTGCACCTTTAGGAATATCTATAGAATGATTTTTTTTTAAATTATAAGTTTTATTATTTTTAGTAACACATGCCTTCCCTTTAACTACAATCCAATGTTCTGATCTATATTTATGTTTTTGTAATGATATTTTTTGTTTAGGATTGATTATTAGTTTTTTAACTTGATAATTTTTTTTAGTTAAAAGTATTTCAAAAGATCCCCAAGGCCTATAAACAGTAGGATGATATTGGACTTTTTCATTATTTTTTTTAGATAAATTCTTGATACTTTCCTTAATATTTATATTTTTGTCATTTGGCATTACTAATAAAGCATCTTTAGTTGATATTATTATTAAATCTTTTTGATTAATTACCATTACTTCTTGATTTTCAGATTGTATAAAACTATTTTTTACATTTTTTATTTCAACTGATCCTTTTATTAGATTATTTTTTTTATCTTTTTTTGATAAATTAAAAATAGATGGCCATGATCCAACGTCACTCCATTCAATATCAAAATTTTTTACAACGACATTCTTTGATTTCTCAATTACAGAGACATCAATTGGTTTCGAAATAATTTTAGAAAAATATTTTTTTGATAATCTTAAAAAATCAAGATCTTTACTTGAGTATTTAATTGAATTATTTGATTGATTTAAAATTTTTCTATCATAGAGCTCGATTTCTTTTAACATTAAATTAGCTTTAAAAAAAAACATCCCTGAGTTCCAAAAAAAATTTTTATTTTTTAGATATTTTCTTGCTTTATCTAAAGAAGGTTTTTCTTTAAATTCATCTACATAAAAAGTATTACTTTTTCTATCAAAAATTTTTCCTTTTTTTATATATCCAAAATTTTTATTTGGTTCATTAGGTTTAATGCCAAATATAATAATTTTATTTTGATCACAAACTCTTGAACAATTATTTATTATTTTATAAAAAATATTTGTTCTATTAATTTTGTGGTCAGATGATAAAACTAAAATTTTAGCATTTTCATCAATTTTTTTTACTATTAAAGATGCTACAGTTACAGCAGCAGCTGTATTTTTTCCGATAGGTTCTAAAATTATCAATTTTGGTTTAACCCCTAACTCTCTTAGCTGTTCTGCTATTAAAAATCTATGCTCATCGTTACAAATTAATATAGGGGAATGAAAAATTTTATTATTTTTTATTCTCATTAATGTTTCTTGAATTAATGTATAATCAGAATTAATTTTTAAGAATTGTTTTGGAAATGATAAACGAGATTGCGGCCATAAACGTGTACCAGAACCACCAGACAGAATTACTGGATATATTTTATTAATTTTCACTATTATGATTTATGAGCAAGCCTAAACTAAATCAATCAAAAAATATAGTTATTTCTACTCAATGTTTTTCACCTGTTTTAGGAGGTATAGAAAATTTAATGAAAGGATTAGCTGATAATTTATATAAAAAAAAATTTAATATTTTTGTTTTTGCCGATAGTAAAAACCTATCAGATGAAGAAAACCATGATAAAAATTTAAGTTACGAAATAGTAAGATACCGTGGTTTGAAAATTATAAGAAAAAAAAGGAAGAGTAGAGATATTAAAAAATTTATTAATTTTAAAAAAAATATTAATTCTATTTTTTGCGATTCTTGGAAAAGTGCTGAAAATTTAATTAAAAATAAAATTGCGAAAACTGAAAAAATATTTTGCCTTGCACATGGTAACGATATTTTAATAAACAAAAATATCATAAAAAAAAAAAGAATAAGAAAAACGCTTTCTGAAACCAGCCATATTGTTGCTAATTCTTATTTTACAAAAAAGAAAATTACAGATTTAGGAATTAAATCTAGTAAAATTAAAGTAATCTATCCCGGAGTTGAGCATCGATATTTTGATTTTAAAAAAAATAATAATCCTTTTCAAAAATATAAAAATTTTAAACCAATTTTGTTAACTATAGCAAGGCTTGAAAAAAGAAAAAATCATAGAAACATTATTTATGCTGTTAATGAGTTAATTAAAGATTTCAAAAATTTACTTTATTTAATTGCTGGAGATGGACCTGAAATGAAAGAAATACGTAAATTAATTAATAAATTAAATTTAGAAAAGAATATAAAAGTTTTAGGTAAGGTAAATGAGAATGATAAAAATTTTTTATTTAAAATTTCTGATTTACATGTAATGCCTACTATTCAAGATAAAAAATCAGTATCAATAGAAGGATTTGGAATTTCTTATATTGAAGCAGGAATGCACGGTATTCCTTCAATTTCAAGTGGTTTAGGAGGCACTGAAGAGTCAGTTATTAACGGGAAGACTGGAATTATTTGTAATCCAAACAATATTTCTTCAATTAAAGATTCAATCAAAAAAGTTCTCATTAATAAAAAAATGTATAAAAAATTATCAATAAATTCTAAAAATTTTTCAAAAAAATTTTTATGGAAGAATACTATTACGAATTATTTAAAATTAATTAGAAAAGATTTTTAATAAAATGATTTATAAGTCACGTTATCTAGATGTTGTACTGATAATTATTTCTTTTTATTCAGTATTTTTTATCATTCATAAATTTATAGATGGTAAAATTCCTTTTTGGGATTTCCATGTTTATTATTGTTCAGCTAAAATTTTTTTTTTAGGTAATTCCCCATATGGTTTGAATGTTCTTGAAAATTGTTTAAACCCTAATATTACTTTAACTGCTAATTTTTCTCCTGGAACGTTGGAAATTTTAAAATATTTAGGATATTTAAATATTTCAAATGCAAAAATTTTGTGGGTTTTTTTTGAAGTAATTTCTCTATTTACTTTTTTTTTTGTTTTAAAAAAAGTATTGAAATTTGATTATGAATGGAGGAATCTTTTAATTCTCTTTTTTTCTTTTGGCGCCACAGTTTTTACAAGTTTTATTTCAGGAAATATATCATTTATTTTATATGGCTTTATATCATTGAGTATTTACTGTTTGTATAAGAGGTTTTTTAATTATTATTACCTGATAATAATATTTGTTTCTTTGTTTAAGTTTTACTATTTATCTTTTTTAATCATACCTTTCTACTTACAAGGTTTAAAATCAATAAATAAAATCTTTTTAAGTATTTTTTTATTTGTTTTTATTCAATATTTTTTTTATATAAATAACCCCAATCTTACCTTAGATTTTCTTGATGTTATACAAGGTAAATATTTAGACAATCTTCCTGTGAGAATGCAAACTGGGACAGGTTTATATTCTTTAATTGAAAAGATGCCATTGGTTTTTCTAGGAATTAATACATTTGAGAAAAGTTTTTTTTCTTTAGAAATAAATTTTTTTATTTGGCTTATTACAAGTTTTATAATTTTATTTTCTGTTTTTTATTGTTTAAATTTAGAGAAAATTAAAAAAAGTAAAAAACATTTTTTATTTTGTATCTCCTTTGGAATATTAGTAATAAATTTTATAATTCCTCGATTAGTTGTTTATGATTTAATTTTAACAGTACCTATCTTGTTTTATCTTTTAAATCAAATAAATTTTACGAAATTTCAAATTAATGAATTCAAAAGTAAATTTTTTTTTATTTTCCTATTCTTAGTTCTTTTTGACCATCACTTTCCTTTTTTATTGATCATTACTTTTTTGACTCTTTTTATTTATTCAGAATTTTATAAAAAGAATATATTTATTTATTAATTTTCTTTTTTAATATTTCTAGATAATATTTTTTCTATAGTGTCCTTGATTTTCGCATTTTTGTATAAAATTCTATAAACCGATTCACATACAGGCATTTCAATATTTTTTTTTTTAGATAAATAAAAAATAGTTTTTGAATTAATTACACCTTCAGAAATTGCTTTATTTGATTTTATGATTTCCTTAATTTTTTTTCCTTTACCTATTAGTAATCCTGTAACAAAATTTCTTGATAATTTGCTATTACAAGTAAGCATCAAATCTCCTAAGCCAGATAATCCATAAAAAGTAGATTCTTTTGCTCCAAAAGCTATACCAATTTTCATCATTTCAGCTAATCCTCTTGTCATTAACGCTGCTCTAGCACTTGATCCTAAATTTTGACTTTCAACAATTCCAGAAGCAATAGCTAATATATTTTTTATAACTCCACCTAGTTGCACACCAATGACGTCATTTGTATAGTAACAGCGAAAATTTTTAGAGCTTATTAATTTTGCTAGTTCTTTTGCATTTTTATTATTTTTTGAAGCAATTGTAACAGCAGTTGGTTTTTTTTTAGCAACTTCGATTGCAAAGCTTGGTCCTGATAAAATAGCAATTTTAGATTTTGGTATTTTTTTTTTTATAACTTCACTTATTAATTCTTTTGAAGTTTTTTCAATTCCTTTTGAGCAAATAACTAAAATCATTTCTCGTTTATAAAATTTTTTAAATTTTACTATTATTTTCTTTATAAATTGAGACGGAATACAAATAAAAATAAATTTGCAAGTTTTGAGTTCTTCTAAATCATTTGTTATAGTAACATTATTTGGTATTTTAATTCCTGGTAAGTAATTTTTATTAATTTTATACTTATTAATTTGCTTAGTTGTTTCTTTTTCATATGACCATAAAGAAATATTAGTTTTTTTATTTAAGATACTTGCTAAAGCTGTTCCCCAAGCTCCAGATCCTAAGATACCAATACCTTTTAATTTTGTTTTCATTATTTAATTTAATAATTGACTAAATTTTTTTTGTTTAAATATCCTTTTCTCAAAATTTTTATCTTATTCTCAGTTACGTCTATAATAGTAGACTCTTTTCTAAATTTTGTTTTACCACCATCAATTATAGTTATTTTTTCATTTTTAAAATTTTTAACAACATCTTTTATATCTCTACAACTTTTTTTACCTGATATATTTGCGCTTGTACAAAAAATAGGAAAGTTACATTTATTGATTATTTTTTTTGGTACATCATGATCAGGAATTCTAATTCCAATAGAATTATTTTTAGAAAACCATTTTTTGGATATTTTAGAATTGGTGGTTTTTTTTAAAATTAAAGTTAAAGGGCCCGGCCAAAATTTTTTTATCAAATTATTGGCAATTTTATTAAAAATAGCATATTTTTTTGCCATTTTGTAACTTGAACATAATAATACTAAAGAATTACTCAGAGATCTTTTTTTTATTGAGAATATTTTTTTAATAGCTTTATTATTATAAGGACTAGCAGCTATTCCATAAACTGTATCTGTTGGAATAAAAATAATTTCACCGTCTAATATTTTTTTTACTGCTTGCTTGATACCTTTGGTATTAGAATTAATAATTTCCATTAAAAATTTTTGCTATAAAACTTCTATTTTTAAAATCTTTTTTTCCATATTTCAATTCCTTACCTTTATTTGTTTCTACTTTCCCACCAACACCTTTTATTATTGCGTGCCCTGCTGCTGTATCCCATTCGTATGTTGTGCCGGATCTAGGATAAATATGAGCAATGCCTTCAGCTATGTAACAAAACTTTAAAGAACTTCCAAGAAATAAAATTTTCTTTATATTATATTTTTTTTTTAATTTTTCACTTTCATTTTTTGTAGAATGTGAACGACTTATTATCATAGTCTTAATAGGGTTTGTTTTTGGTATAATTTTTTTAAAATTTTTTTGATTAATTACTTTATATGTTTCTTTGATAGTTCCAACATATGTCTTTTTTAATTTTGGTGCGTAAATTATTCCAAAAAAAGGTTTGTTGTCTTTAACAAAAGCTATATTAACTGTAAATTCTCCATTTTTTTTTATAAATTCTTTAGTACCATCTAAAGGATCGACTAACCAAAAATTTTTTAATTTTTTTTTACTTTTGTTATAACTTTCTTCAGAAAAAATGATTGGTTTATTGAAAATTTTTTTTAAACCTTTTATTATTATTTTTTCTGATTTCAAATCTGCAATTGTTACTGGCGACATATCTTTTTTTCTGAAAATTTTAAATTTTTTTGAATATATATTTAAAATTTCTTTTCCTGCTTCCCAAGCAACCTTACATACTTCAATGGTTTGAGATTTGTTTATATTCATTTATTTTAGATTATGGTTTTAAAAAAATTTTTTGTTTTTTTCTCATTAAAAGTTTGCTCTTTTTCTTTTTTGTTAATTTATCGTAACAATTAGGGCACGAAATATCCTCAAGATATTTTTTTGATTTTCTTTCTTTTGATGATATAGGAGTTCTACAAGCGCTACAAATTATATAATTTCCAGGGATTAATTTATGTTTTAAACTTACTCTTTTATCAAATACAAAACATTCTCCTTTCCAAAGACTTTCATTTTTTTTAATTCTATTTAAATAATTTAAAATACCCCCTTTTAATTGATAAACTTCTTTAAAACCTTTTTTTTGTAA
>Ga0066367_1000256_pt1 | contig 11361 bp, 9 predicted proteins | sample Knorr_S7_td_AAIW_FD_77335 | JGI IMG/M metagenome (GOLD analysis project Ga0066367, IMG submission 77335) | Marine microbial communities from Southern Atlantic Ocean transect - Knorr_S7_td_AAIW_ad_750m_LV_A | ecosystem: Environmental > Aquatic > Marine > Oceanic | place: Atlantic Ocean | collected...
AGATTACCTTCTTTGTTACCCGGGGTTCCCCATTCCCCCATCTTTTTACCTTCCGGATCATATTCGATTACAGTGTTTGTATGTTCGTCAGTGCAGTAGACATGGCTTCTGCTGTCCACTGCCAGAGAGGAAGGCCACGTAAAATCTCCGTGTCCAAAATCCCCAATAAACTCTTCGTTAATGGTTACTTTGCCGATTCTTTTGTTTGGCTGTACCACCCCACCAGCACCGTCGCCACCTCTACTGAGGACGTATATTGAATCATCTTTAAAGCTGACTATACTCATAGGCTGGGTAAATCCGTTACCTGCTGCTGCATTTCTTCCTATTGCATGACTGAAATTCCAAGTTCTGCCTTGGACTGTAGTTGTAAGCATCTTTGCCTCCGAGCAAATTATCTACGATGCGGTTGTCTAATTAGAGGATTGAATGAACTTCTCGCTGGAAAATGCTCCATTAACTATGGGAGCGGCCTCAACCTCCAGCCAGTCCTCCAGCAAAGTAGTATAAACACCCCTGAAATCTTGATTGGGAACTAAGTCTCCTTGTTCGAGAGCATCAGCTCTTGTTTCAGGGTACCGACTGTACATTCCTCCGTTCACTCTGGGCCCGATTACAAACGAAACTCCGGCTGCACCATGGTCCGTCCCTGACCCATTGTCCCTAACTCTTCGACCAAACTCAGAAAACAGGAACATCACGACATTTTCGTCATGCCCTGTTTCTTCCAGGTCATCCCAAAAATCTTGTATAGCTGTAGAAACTTCTTGCCATAACTGAGCATGGGTAGGGGCTTGGGCTGCATGGGTGTCAAAGCTTCCATGTTGGGTATAGAAGACTCTTGTACCCAAATTCGCCTTATGAATAGTTGCTACATCTCTCAAATTCTTCGCTATGGAATTATCAGCATATTCGATGTTGGATTCATATTTGTCTGGAGCGACTTTCAGAATATCGGCCCCATGTAATGCATCAATGCCAGTTTGGCCTAGATAATCCAGAACAGGCCCAGAGCCTAGAGCTGCACCGTACATGTTAGAAAACCGGGTCAGCATTTTTTCTCTCACTAAATCTTGCTCAACACTCGTTAAAAGTCCATAGGTTGATAAATCTGCTACAGATGCAACCGAAACTCCAGGAGTTACTAATGCCCTAGGCAGGCCCTGTCCAATATTGACTGCCGTAACTGGGTTTTCACTCTCCGGATCTAATTCACGAATAGCTCTACCTAGCCATCCCTCTGTGCCGACTTTATCTGGTTCAGCCGTGTGCCAAATATCCATAGACCGGAAGTGGGACCTTGGAGAATTTGCGTATCCGATTCCGTGGATAATGGCCATATTTCCTTTTTTATATATGTCCCTCATGGGTGACATCGATGGGTGCAGGGCATATTCCGCATCTATGGTGAGCATCTCAGCCTCTGGGATGCTCAAGGATCTTCTGTTGTCGTAGTAGTTACTATCGTTGTAGGGGATAACCGTGTTGAAATAGTCGTTTCCCCCGGACAACTGCAGAACAACTATTATGGGTTCTTTGTCTTTCGTGACCATGTTTGCCTCCTCTACTTACAGCTCAGACTCTTCCAAATCCAATGTTTATCCGAACTGGTACTCCCTAGTTGACGCGATTAGAGCCAGCATTTCACTAGCTCTTACTGCAGATTCTTCGTAGGATTTTTCATCCCAGGTTATATCGCCCTGTTCATTTGCATGTGAGACGAGTTCTTCTCGCGTTTTCCCCTTTACTGGTAACGGCCCCATTTGCTCCAAGCACTTTTCCACCAGTTCTTCCGGTGACATGGTGCCGTCACAGTCTGCAATTTTAGAAATGATCTTTTTTACACCTGGAAGAGAGGTGTCACTGAGACGATCAGATACGAAATTAACCCTTTTTACAAGAGCCCCGCTGTTAATCCACTCCCGACCTGTATGCCAGCCCTCCACGCTCGGGGGATCCAATATATCTTGTCCCATGTATCCTGGTTCCTTGGCGGTGGATTCTAATCGAGGGTCGGGTCCTAGAACGTCTTCAACAAGCCTCAGTGTTCCAACAACCACTTCCACCGGGCTCTTAACTCTCTTATAGGCCGATTCCTTGAAGAAACTGGAGTTAAGCAATACTCTCAATACTGGCTTTACTTCATAGTTCGAATCAACAAGCACCTTTGCTAGCTGATCCACTGCCTCAGGATTTTTTGGAGCCTCTATGTTCCATGCGGGAACCTGAGGTTCATCTTCGACAAAAAAATTGTAGAGATGTCGAGCTATGAATTTTGAACATGCGTCCTGTTGCAGGATGATGTCAATGATATCTTCGCCATCGAAGTTCCCTGTATGCCCTAAGAATGTTTTCTCTGTGTAATCGTGGTCCTCTGCCCTAAACTCAAATTTCCAGGGGTGTCTCCCATATGGGTATCTAGGCATCTTTGCGCCAATCGTCCACCCAGTGAATGCTCTAGAGCACTCAAAGACATCAGTTTCAGTGTAATTGCCCACTCCCAGGGAAAATAGTTCAAGTAATTCACGTCCCCAGTTCTCGTTAGGAGCGTTTTTATGATTTTCGTTATTGTCCAGCCAGAATATCATTGCAGGGTCTCTGGCTAAGTTAACTAGCAAGTTTCGATAATTTCCCATGCCCTCTTCACGGAACATGGCAATCTGGTCAAGGAGATGGTTGCAGTTATCTACTTTTGCGTTCCCTGTAGCAAACACATGATGCCAGAAAAGTGCCATTTTCTCCTGAAGTGGTCGATGGGTGTTCAACATGAAATATAGCCAGTTAGCCTGGCCAGGTCCTGATGCTCCACCGGGAACCTCAGTAATAGGGTGGCGTCTCAGTAACGAATATTCATCAACCGCTGCCTCGGAGTCTACATTTAGTAGTTTTTCCACAGTGGCTTCGTAACCAATTTCGCAAAATATATCAAGATCGTCACTGCTTGCCCCGAACCCTGCACGCCTCAAAAGGTGGGCTAACAATTCTCTCTCCGCCGTTACAGTCATACCAACCTCCTATCACGAATACAGGTGAATTATCCCTTTATCAGATACAAGCTATTATATCTCTGCATTTACACCATTATGGCATCGGGATTTCTCATGTCAATAACCATGCAGATTCAAGGTTATAGAGGGCATTAATTTATGCATGTATGGATCGGTCCCACACCTAACAAATAATTCCTTTTGGCTCCATTCTCCCATTCTGCCTTGACCCATGCCATATCATTGTGGTGATTCTAGGATTTAATGCTTTTGGAGGTGAAGTATGCCAGCAGTAGCAGGATTAGGTCATGTGGGAATATATACGCATGATTTATTTAAGATGAGAGACTTTTACTCTCGAGTTATGGGGCTTGAAATTACGGATGAAGAAACAGAGAACAGAGGAATCGTGTTCATGTCGTCTAATCCCGATGAAGAACATCACGAGTTTGTTCTGATGAAAGGAAGGGATGTGCCTGAAGGATCTAAGATGGTTCAACAGATCTCTTTCTACGTTAATACGCTTTCGGAGCTAAAACAATTTCACTCAGTGTTCAAAAAAGAAGAGGTGCGTATTGAACGTACTGTCAGCCATGGTAATGCGTTTGGTATGTACGCCCTTGACCCTGAAGGAAATACCATAGAGGTTTATTATCGGACAGGATTCCCCGTTCCCCAACCTTGTGCAGACCCAGTAAATCTTGAAGATGCTGAGGAGTTATTGCTAGATCAAGCTAGATCCCGCATCCCTGCCTAGGCAAGAGATTATATGGTGCTGAATAGATGGCCCGAAGATCGACTCGAAAAGCGGGAAGCTTTGTTGGGTGCTGTCTCATCGGTTTCAGATACAGTGGCTGGGAATGTCTCATTTGGCGAAGAACATTGCTACTTACATCCAGATAGCTGGGGTGCTATTCATAATAGTGGGCTTCTCTCTTTGAAGCTGCCTTCAGAGCTTGGTGGCGCCGAGGCTGATCCTGTCACCCAACTTGAAGTATTGGCGGCTTTGGCCTCAATTGATACCTCGGCTGCCTGGTGCACTATGGTAAGTGCGACAAATGTTGGATCGGCGGGAGCTTTTCTTCCCAACAATGGGATAGACATAGTTTTTGGCAGAGAATCTTCTAAATCTCACCCACCGATCGTTGGAGTTGGCATGCCGTTTGGAGAGGCAAGGGCTTCAGAAGACGGATTCGTGGTGTCTGGTAGGTGGCCTTACGGCAGTGGCATAAAAGGCTCAGAATGGGTCACGGCAGGGGCTAAAATCTTATGCGGTGTCAAGCAAAATAGATCATCGGAAATAAGAACATTGTTCAGAACGTCGGAAGTTCAGATAATTGATAACTGGAATGTGGCGGGTTTAAGAGGAAGTGGGAGTAATGATTACGCGGTTTCCAAAGCACATGTTCCGCTTGAGCTCACTTGGTCAGGAGATGACCTTCCCTTGCGGGGTGGAGCTCTATACAGAATAAAGAGACCTGCTTTTGTGGTGTTTGGTCATGCTGGGATTGCGATCGGGACTGCAAAAAGGGCATTGCAAGAGATTAGATCTCTGTCTTTGTCTAAGGCAAGAGGTATTCCTGGACAGAGTTTAATTGGGAATAGTCCTCATTTCCAAATGATGCTCGGTAATGTTGACTTGAAGATGAGATCAATCGAAGCACTTTCCAAAAATGTGTTTGAGCAGGCATGGAATGTGGCTAAGTCAGGGGAGGTTCTTTCCGAGACAGAACAGTCGAGGGTTAGAGCGGTAGGGTCATGGGTGACCAGGGAATCTGTTGAAATAGTAGATTCGTGCTTTCATGCCGCAGGTGGTTCTGCATTGAACATGGACAGTTCGTTGCAGCAGTGTTTCAGAGATATGCATGCTGCGGCTCAGCATTTTATGGTAAGCCCTAACCACGTTAGCACTTATGGAGCGATATCTTAGGTTTGTTGGAAAAACTCTAATACTTTGGAATATGCAAATGGAGAGTAAAGATGGCAGAGATAGATGAGAACTTGGCTTTTGAACCGGCAACAAGAATTGGCGAGCTTATAAAATCAAAGGAGTTATCTCCAGTCGAGATAACAAAGTTATATCTCGAGCGTATTGAAAAGCTCGATTCAAATCTGAATTCATATCTGACAGTAACAGCTGATATCGCGCTGCGTGCGGCTCAAAATGCTGAAGATAAATTGGTAAATGGAGATGAGTTGGGAGCACTTCATGGTATTCCTATTTCTATTAAAGATCTTCAGATGACCAAAGGAGTACGCACGACGGGAGGATCTTTAGCCTATAAGGACCGTGTTCCTGAAGCAGATTGTGCAGTTGTGGAGCGTGTTCTTGAAGCCGGGGCAATTATGCTAGGTAAGACCAATTCTCCAGAATTTGGCCTGCTAGGTGCTAATGAGAATCGACTGGGAGATCCCTGTCGTAACCCATGGAATGTGGATAGAACCTCGGGAGGGTCCAGCGGTGGTGCTGGGGCCTCTATTGTTGCAGGGCTTACATCCCTCGCAACGGGAGGGGATGGCGGGGGTTCGATTAGAATACCAGCCAGTTTTAATGGTACCTATGGCATAAAGCCCACGCAAGGAAGAGTCTCAAGTTTCTCTGGCGTGCCTGGTTCTCCGTTGGCGAACTATACGAGCCAACAAGGGCCACTAACCAGAACGGTTCAAGATGCAGCCCTATTGCTACAGGTGATGGCCGGATATGATTCGAGAGATCCTGGTTCCCTTAGGTCCTCTGTACCTAATTTTTTAGAGTCGGTCACTAGAGGAGTATCTGGTTTGAAAATTGGGTGGAGTCCAGATTATGGGTATGCTGCGGTTGACAGTGAAGTCTTAACTATCAGTGAGAGCGCAGCTAACGTGTTCACCGAACTTGGATGCACAGTAATTGAATCTGACATAAAGTTGGAAGGAGCCTTTGATACATGGTTTACGCTTTTTGCTGCGGGTGCTTACGCCACCCAGGGACATTTACTAGATGATGAAGAAGATCCTCTAACCTGGTATGCCAAATATACGATTGAACATGGCTCAAAAACAACTGGGTCTGATTACGTTAGGGCAGTAGGGGAGAGAGACAGGATGATTCAGTTATTTGCGGATGAATTTGATAAATTTGACGTAATCCTATCTCCCACAATGGCAGTTACCGCATTTCCGACAGACGCTTATCCGGAAACTATTGGTGGCCAAAAGCCATATCCGAGTCCAGAATGGGGGTTCTTACCGTTCACACATCCTATAAACACCATTGGTTATACTGCTGCAAGCGTCCCATGTGGTTTCGATTCAGATGGAATGCCGGTAGGTCTTCATATTGTAGGAAAGCCTGGAGATGAGGAGACAGTTCTTGCTGTAAGCGCTGCGTTCGAGGAGGCAAGACCATGGATCCAGCACCGACCTCCAATTAGCTAACAATACACTTTGCCGAAAGGTTTGAACCCAAGAGGCCATTTGTCACAATTCAATCAATCTCTTCCTCGTCGTAAGGCTCTGCCTGGAGTAATGCCAGTGTTATTACCCTCATCGATTACCAGTTTTCCATTTACTATCACATAGTCGATGCCGATCGGGTATTGTTTTGGATGTTCCTTGGTCGCGGGCGCTTTTACGGTGTCTGGGTTGAATAGAACTATATCGGCCTTGTAACCGTCCCTGATCAACCCCCTATCTTTTAACCCTAGGCGTTGAGCTGGGAATGACGTCATTTTTCTTATGGCTTCAGGAAGTCTTAGCTGTTTTTCAGCTCTAACAAATTCAGCAAGTACGACTGGAAAGCATCCATAAGTTCTGGGATTTGGATATTCCCCAAATAAAATCGCGTCGCTTGCTACCATTCCCGCGGGGTGAGAAACGAATGCTGGTAGGGTTTGGGGATTAGTGCCGAGTCCCACAGTGGATATACCTAGATTTTCTTCCAACAGCAGATCAAAAAGGGCGTCAGCAGGGTCCTGGTCCCTGAGATTTGCTATCTCAGTGATTAACAGGCCGTCATAAATTTTATTTTTCTCTTTTGTAAAATTTGTTAGCCAATTATTTTCCAGTCTGTCTACAGTTATCTCTTTTTTCATTCTTGATCTGTCATCAGGATCTTTAAGGGCAGCTATTAATCGCTCTGGGCCTCCGTCTTTAGCCCAATGGGGTAAGCCAATTGTTATTGTTGTGCCAGAATACGGGTAGGTATAACAATCAAAAGTGACATCTAATCCTTCAGTCCGAGCGTTATCCACCAAGCCCAAATAATCTAGATGACTTCCATCCCCTTGGTAGCCTTGTCTGAAATGGGTTAGATGAATAGGAATCTCAGATTTGCGACCTATTTCTATAGACTCTTCCCATGGAGCGAGTACTCCTTTCTCTTTCAAACTGGCTCGAGTGTGGGTATGGTAAAAGCCTCCCAACTTGGCGCTTTCTTCGGAAATCTCTATTAGTTCGTCAGTTGAGGCGTAGGCCCCGGGCGGATAGTCGAGTCCGGTGGATATCCCATAAGCTCCTTCTTCCATACCTTCTCTCACGACTGACCTCATGTCCGCTATTTCAGCTTCAGTCGCGGGTCTTTGTTCCCATCCCACGCTCCAGATGCGGACAGGAGAGTTACCGAGTATATATGCTACGTTTATTGCGACGGTGTTTTCGTACTTAGATAATAGATCACTCACAGTCAGCCAGTCAGGTGGCATTGGAGGGTATCCGTTTAGACCTGAATCCAGCCAGATATATCGCTCAAGTTCATCCCGTGTCTTGAAAGGGGCGTGGGATATTCCATCTATTCCTACCAGTTCGGTAGTAACACCCTGGCGTACTTTAGGGTCATGGTGTGGAGCCCCAAGAATTGTTAAGCCAGCGTGTGAATGAAGATCAACGAACCCAGGCGATACCACATAGTTTTCTGCATCTATATACCGGTAGGCTTGTATGTCAGATATGTCACCTCTGTATAGCGAGATGGTGTCATCTTTGATTCCAACAGCACCTTTGAATCCAGGATTTCCAGTTCCATCCAATATAGTTCCGTTATGTATCAATATATCCAGCATATATACCTCCGCAAGGACTCGTTACGGTGACTTTACTTCATTTTCCACTTCGTCAGCCAATTGTTAGCAATAAATATTCGATATAAGTATTCGTCAGATAAGGCAATATAAAATTGTTTGATCACCAATCCAACACAAACTTGACTAGTTTACCTAGTTTAATATGATTCACGACAGAAATCAGGTTGCCTAAAGCAAGGAGCGTCTTATGACTATTGGAATTTCGACACCTTTACCTGCCTATAAAGTAAATGCTGCCTTTATGGCCTCAAAGGCCGAGCTTTTAGGCTTTGAATCGATATGGTACGCGGAGCATCCCGTTCTGCCTGTGAATACTACCAGTAGATTTCCAGGTTCAGAAGATGGGGTCATACCTTGGACATATTCACATTTTGCTGATCCATTTATTGCTTTAGCTCAGGCATCTGGCGTGACATCAAAGATTAAATTAGCCACTGGAATAACCTTAGTTCCTGAAAGGAATCCTTTAGTGCTCGCGAAAACAGTGTCGACTCTAGACCTTTTCAGCGGTGGTCGATTTATTTTCGGAATAGGCACGGGGTGGTTGAGAGAAGAGACTGAGCTGATGGGGGGTGATTTTGATCATAGGTGGACTCAGACGAAAGAATCCCTTCTTGCATTAAAGGAACTGTGGACAAAAGATGAGGCCGAATTCCATGGTAAATATTATGATTTCCCTCCAGTGAGAATGTTTCCAAAGCCTGCTCAAAATCCGCACCCGCCAATATTAATTGGCGGTATGGCGAAAAACGTTCTGCGCCGTATTGTGGAGGTGGGCGATGGGTGGTTGCCAAATAGAGTTACTCCCAGAGATGTAGAAACAAGCAGACATGAGTTGGATTCTCTTGCGAAAGAGTACGGTAGAAACCCAAATGAGATCACTATTACTATTTACGGACAGCCGCCGGATAGACGTGCTGCACAAGATTACCTGAATGCAGGGGCAAATAGAGTCGTGGTGAGGCCAGAATTTAAGGAGACCGAAGACGAAATGGCTTCTGAATTAGAGAGAATTGCGGGAGAAGTTCTCTAGAGGAACCTTCAAGAAGTATTGATTTGAATCTTATGAGCGGTACTTTCACTCAAATTCTTATTTTTTAAGAGTGTGAGGTCTTGAATCTTGAGAAAGGGTGCATATCAAAATCATGGGCTCAGCCCAATCCTGAGTCGTTTGTTTATACGGCCTTTGCTTTCATGACCTACCACTTGAATGTGGCCTACCTCGCGTGTGTTGGAGACATGAGTTCCCCCATCTGCCTGAAGGTCTAACCCTACTATGTCAACGGTACGAATCTTTTTTATGGCGGGAGGAAGCTTGTTGATCTTCAATCGAATTAGATCTGGGATTTTGAAGGCTTCTTCTCTAGAGAGGGAGTCAACTACTATGTCTCTTTCTTCTTCGATTTCCTTGTTGACTAATTCCTCCATCTCCATGGCAAATTCAGAGGACATATTTTCCAATTCAAAGTCCATCCTTGCTGATAGTGGCGTCATATTTCCCCCTGTTACCAAAGCACCATAGTCTCTCCAAACAACACCACAAAGGATGTGTAGGGCTGTGTGAGTCCTCATCAATTGATAACGCTTATCCCAGTCTAGTGATCCGTGTATTTTTGTACCCACGGTTGGGATTGGCCCGTCGAGTTTGTGTATTAATGTGCCGTTGGCTTTAGACAACTTTTGCACAGAGGCGCCACCTTCTTCCCAGATGATGAATCCAGTATCACTGGGCTGTCCACCTCCCCCAGGATAGAAAGCTGTTTGATCCAAAGCTACTCCTGTCTCAGTGGCCTGAGTCACAGTAGCGTCGAACTCTTTTAAATAGCTATTTTCGTAACAAAGTATTTCTGTCAATTGAACCTCCTCTATGTCGGTAAATCATGACTAGTAAGGGGGGACGTTTGTAAATACAAGGCTTCCCGCGGCCATGAACATTCCACCGACACCCTGGCAGAAAGATACTTTCACGTCAGGCACTTGGTGAGCCGCCTCACCTCTCACCTGCCTAACAGATTCTTGGATTGCAAACATTCCGTACATTCCAGTGTGGGTATATGAGAGGCCTCCTCCGTTGGTATTCATTGGTAAAACACCTCCAGGTGATGTGCTCCCTTGTTCTATGAATGCTCCTGCCTCTCCTCTGGACACGAATCCAAGATCTTCTAGACCGAAAATGGGTAGATGGGCAAATGCATCATAGATCATCAAATGGTCAATATCGTCGTGGTTTAGCTCCGCTTCTTCAAAGGCTTTCTTACCGGAAATTTTAAATGCAGTCGAAGACGTCATATCGTACATTTGGCTCACTATAGGTGTTTCGACAGATTCTCCTGTACCCAATATGTAGACCGGATTTTTGGCAAAATTATTAGCCTTATCTCTACCAGTAATTATTAAAGCTCCACCCCCATCAGTAACGAGACAGCATTCTAAAAGATGGAATGGGTAGCAAATCATCCTGCTTTCTAGAACGTCGTTAATAGTTATTAAATCCCTATACATTGCCCTAGGTACCTTGTTTGACCACCTGCGTTGAGCAACAGGAACAGAGGCCAATTGTTCATGGGTGGTGCCGGTTTCTTTCAAATATCGTAGTACCCCCAAACCGAATTGGGTTGTGGGCCCGTAGACGCCATAAATAGATTCAAACTGCCCGGGAAATGTATTGTCCTTTATACTCTCCAAATTTCCTGTAGAAGACGAGTTTGAAGGGGTAATTTGTCCCACATTACTTCTTCCGCTCTCAGCCATTGATACTAGTACTGTTTCACAGAGGCCGCTTGCGATCGCAGCGGCTGCATGTCTTACGTGTATTAAAAAAGAGGTTCCTCCCACCTGAGTGTTGTCTATCCATTTGGGAGTAATACCGAGGTAATGTGCAAGAGCGGCAGGATTCATTGTTGTAGCGATTCCGTCTATCTCTTTTTTGTTTATGCCACAATCCTTTATAGCGTTTACAGAGGCATCGACATGAAGTTGGAAGGGGGTTTTATCAGGAATAATTCCCAACTCAGTAGTCTCTGAAGCTCCTACAATGGCAGTTTTATACTTAAGTGACTCCATTTTCACCAACCGTTTTACAGTATTTTTTTTGTTATCGGGGATATTTTACGTATTATCAGGACACCATTTTGGGATTGTTATCTCAGAAGTAACATCTTCAAAAACAACTTTTAATGGCATATCTAATATTAGATTTTCAGGGGTATTTTCAATGCCCACAATATTGGACATCATCCTTGGTCCTTCTTCTAGTTGCACTATAGCTATGGCATAGGGAGCATCTTCCTCAAAACCTGGTGGGGGTCGGTGGTTAA
>Ga0066367_1000259_pt1 | contig 11297 bp, 7 predicted proteins | sample Knorr_S7_td_AAIW_FD_77335 | JGI IMG/M metagenome (GOLD analysis project Ga0066367, IMG submission 77335) | Marine microbial communities from Southern Atlantic Ocean transect - Knorr_S7_td_AAIW_ad_750m_LV_A | ecosystem: Environmental > Aquatic > Marine > Oceanic | place: Atlantic Ocean | collected...
TACAGCGAGCCATGCTCAGGGTCGCGACGGGATTCTCAACGCCGTGCGCGGTGGTATCGATTCGATTGAGCATGGTATTTTCATGGATCAGATGTGCTGCGACGAAATGAAAGCGGCAGGCACTTACCTGGTCCCTACACTCTCGGCGGTCAACAACATTTTGCGCCATGCGGACCAGGGCATTCCTGCGTATGCGGTTGAGAAATCTCAACGTGTCGCCGAACGGCATCGCACATCGGTCAAGATGTATTACGACGCTGGTGGTCGCATCGCGATGGGAACGGATGCAGGGACACCTTTTAACCGCCATGGCGAGAATGCACTGGAATTGGAGTACATGGTAGACATCGGTATGTCGCCCCTGGACGCGCTGGTGTCAGGAACATCGACAGCGGCCGACCTACTGCGTGAGAGCGAACGTGGTCGGATTCAGTCAGGCTGTTTTGCGGATTTACTGGTGGTTAATGGTGATCCCAGTGAGGCCATTACTATGGCATCGAGAAAAGAGAACCACCGCTTAGTGGTTAAGAATGGCGTCGAGATTTAATGCTTCAGGGATCCACTGAGTAGGTTTATGCGCGGTTTTCTGGAAATAGTTTGAGCAGCTCGAACTCGTTGGCTGCACAAATACCGCGTTCGGTAATCAATCCGGTGACGAGATGTTTCGGGGTGATATCGAAAGCCGGATTGAGTGCTTCGGATGTAGTTGTCACACGAACTTGTGTGGGCACATTGTCGGCACCAATACCGTGTACATATAGAACCTCATCCTTGTTTCGCTCTTCAATCGGAATCTCTTTTCGGCCATCGCTAATATTCCAATCGATTGTTGATGAGGGGAGTGCGACGTAAAACGGTACACCGTTGTCGTGTGCCGCTAGGGCCTTGAGATAAGTGCCGATCTTGTTGCACACGTCGCCAGTGCGTGTTGTGCGATCGGAACCGACAATGCAAAGGTCAACTTGTCCCTGTTGCATCAGATGCCCACCCGCGTTATCAACGATAACCGTATGTGGGACGCCATGTGCCTTCAACTCCCAAGCAGTGAGGGCGGCACCCTGGTTGCGCGGGCGCGTTTCATCGACCCAAACGTGAACGGGTATACCGGCATTGTGGGCCTTGAATATTGGCGCTAGGGCGGTACCCCAGTCGACGGTAGCTAGCCAACCAGCGTTGCAGTGTGTCAGCACGTTAAGCGGGTTCTTACTGCCTTTCGCTCGCCAGTGTTCGACAAAGACGGTTTCTCCGTGAGAACCGATACAGCTGTTGTTATCCACGTCTTCGTCACAGATGGTTTGAGCTTCTTTTAGTGCAAGATCCGCACGCTGTTTCGGGTTAGCTTGAAGTAATCGGGAGCACACGCGATCGACAGCCCAACGTAAATTGATGGCCGTTGGCCGAGCTGCGATCAACGCTAGTGCCTGAGCTTGAAGATAATCATCGGACGGGTCCTCGAGAGTGGCAAGACGCAGTCCACACGCCGCCGAGGCCCCGATTAAGGGCGCCCCGCGCACGACCATATCCTTTATTGCCAAGACAACTTCATCACAGGTTCGTAGTGTACGAATCTCAAAATAGAACGGTAGTTTCGTTTGATCAACGACAGCGACTGATAGACCGTCATCCGTTAGCCAGACCGAGCGGTAATGATGACCGTCAACCTTCATGAGTGGATCCCATCATTTATGCTTCCAGTTGGGCTGGCGTTTCTCAATAAACGCGGACATTCCCTCTTTTTGGTCCTCTGTTGCAAACAGCGAGTGAAAAAGATGGCGCTCGCTGTCGATGCCTTCTGCCAAGGTTGTTTCATAGGCGCGGTTGACCGCTTGCTTCGCCATGATCACCGAGGGTCGCGACATCGACGCAATGACGTGTGCCGCATCCATCGCTTCGTCGAGTAATTTGTCTGCAGCTACGACACGACTGACAAGACCCGCCCGTTCAGCTTCCTCAGCATCCATCATGCGGGCACTCAGGCAAAGATCCATCGCCTTTGCTTTGCCAATAAATCGGGTCAGTCGTTGGGTTCCACCAGCACCGGGGATAATGCCCAATTTAATTTCCGGTTGACCGAACTTGGCTGTGTCAGCCGCGATGACGATGTCACACATCATCGCCAGTTCGCAACCACCGCCCAGTGCAAATCCGGCTACAGCTGCGATAATGGGTTTGCGGCAAGTGCTCGGTCGGTGCCACTCTTTACCAATAAAACCACCCAGATAAACGTCCATGAATGATTGTTCGCGCATCCCCTTGATGTCGGCCCCGGCAGCAAACGCTTTTTCGTTTCCCGTAATCACGATTGCCCCGATCGATTCATCCGCTTCAAAGTCGTCAAGAGCGTGCGCCATTTCGGTCACTAAGTCATTCGATAATGCATTCAGGGCTTTGGGTCGGTTGAGTGTGATAAGTCCAACGTTGTCTCTTGTTTCGCTCAATATGTATTGATAGGTCATTTTTATTCGTCTTGGTGTTGGTAGTGATTGGGCCCGTTCTCGATGATTCGCTGGGCAAGGGAAAAAGTCTTATGATATTGGAATATTGGCTGGTTTGATGCTGCCTTTCCCGGGTCGAGGTCTGAGTCCCGTTAGTGGCAAGGCAAGCTGGTCTGGAATGTACAGGGGAAACCAGGTTCTCGAAGTAGCATACGGCAGGATCGTTAACAACATCCCAAAGGAATAGCCCCATGGACAGCGCGTTTAAATCAGTATATCAAAGCGCACTCGAGGACCCGGAGACATTCTGGGCCCAAGCTGCGGAAGATGTGCACTGGTATCGCCGCTGGGACCGGGTCCTCGATGATTCGACGCCGCCGTTTTATCGCTGGTTTCCCGGTGCGCAAATTAACACGTGTTTTAACGCCCTCGATCTGCATGTTGAGCAGGGTCGTGGCGAGCAGGCTGCGCTGATCTATGACAGTCCTGTGACTCAAACGCAGCGGACTTTCACATACGCTCAATTGCGTGACGAAACGGCCCGCTTCGCTGGGGCGCTGGCTGGACTAGGGGTGACCAAGGGTGATCGCGTTATCGTTTACATGCCAATGGTTCCAGAAACGGTGATCGCCATGCTTGCCTGTGCTAGGTTGGGCGCTATTCATTCCGTGGTGTTCGGTGGGTTCGCGGCGAATGAATTGGCGGTGCGGATTGACGATGCGCAACCCAAGGTGGTCGTTTCCGCCTCCTGTGGTGTCGAAGTAAGCCGAGTGGTTGAGTACAAGCCGTTGCTGGATGAGGCAATCGGACTCGCCAGTCATGCCGTATCGCACTGCGTGATTCTGCAGCGACCGCAGGCACTGGCTACCATGCAGGATAGACGCGATAAGGATTGGCATCAGTTGATGTCAACCGCCGAGCCGCATGACTGTGTGCCCGTAGCGGCGACGGATCCACTTTATATTCTTTATACGTCAGGCACGACCGGACAGCCTAAGGGAGTTGTTCGAGATAACGGAGGCCACGTTGTTGCGCTGAAGTGGTCCATGAAAAACATTTATGGCGCCGAGCCAGGCGACGTTTACTGGGCGGCGTCTGATGTTGGCTGGGTAGTTGGTCATTCGTACATTGTTTACGCGCCACTCTTCAATGGCAACACGACAATTCTTTATGAGGGAAAGCCTGTTGGGACACCTGACGCAGGTGCGTTCTGGCGCGTCATTTCAGAGCATGGGGTCAAGGTCATGTTCACCGCGCCCACCGCATTTCGCGCGATCAAGAAAGAAGACCCGGCGGGTAATCATCTGCAACGCTATGATATGAGTCAGTTTGAGTGTTTGTTCTTGGCAGGAGAGCGAACAGATTCGGATACTTTGCACTGGGCTGAAAATAAACTCGGAGTACCCGTCATCGATCACTGGTGGCAAACAGAGACTGGTTGGAGTATCGCGGCTAATTGTCGTGGTCTGGGTCTGGTGCCCATCAAAGAAGGTTCCGCCACCCACCCGGCCCCCGGTTGGGATCTTCGAGTTCTGAAAGAGGACGGCACCGAGGCCAAGGCGGGTGAGATTGGTGCGCTGGCTGTGCGTCTACCGCTGCCACCAGGAGCATTCCCCACGCTATGGAATGCGCCGCAGCGTTATGTCGATGCTTACCTGAAGCAGTTCAAGGGTTACTACAGCACCGCGGATGCCGGTGTCATTGATGCAGAGGGCTATGTTTACGTGATGTCGCGGACTGACGACATTATTAACGTTGCGGGTCATCGGCTGTCGACCGGTGCAATGGAAGAGGTATTAGCAGATCACCCCGATGTGGCGGAATGTGCTGTGTTGGGTGTTGCCGATGCACTCAAAGGGCAAGTTCCCATGGGTCTACTGGTCGTTAATGCCGGTTGCGATCGAAGCGAAGTCGACATTGTCGGTGAAGTTGTGCAAATGGTTCGTGATCGAATAGGACCGGTTGCTGCTTTTAAGCAGGCCTTAATTGTTCCGCGTTTGCCCAAAACCCGTTCGGGCAAGATTCTGCGCGGCACGGTCCGCCGAATAGCCGATGGCGAGGAATGGACTTTGCCGGCGACGATCGAAGATCCGGTAGTGTTGGAGGAGATTGCCGATGCACTATTACGTGCTGGCTACCCGGATTCATCTGTGATGGTGGAATAGTTTTGCAATGACTCAATCGAAAAAAGTCACTTTGTCCGACTGGAAAGAGCTGGCAACAAAGGAGTTTGGCTCACGAGCTGAGTCCGCCTACGAGTCGCAAACTCCGGAGGGCATTGTCATCAAGCCGTTGTATACGGCGGAGGATCTCGAGACACTGGAACGCCACCAGACGCTGCCAGGTTTTCCACCCTACGTTCGCGGGGCCAGAGCGACGATGTACGCGGGTCGGCCCTGGACGGTACGGCAGTATGCGGGGTATTCGACAGCGGAGGAATCGAATGCGTTTTATCGTCGAAATCTTGCTGCGGGTCAGACAGCGCTGTCCGTTGCTTTCGATCTAGCGACGCATCGAGGTTATGATTCTGATCATCCTCGGGTCGAAGGCGATGTGGGCCAAGCCGGTGTAGCGATCGATACAGTGGAGGATATGAAAACCCTGTTTGATGGCATTCCGCTGGATCGAATGTCAGTGTCGATGACTATGAACGGTGCCGTCGTGCCGATTCTGGCCATGTTTGTGGTGGCAGCGGAAGAGCAAGGCGCGCATCTGGGGCAGGTTGTCGGTACCTTGCAGAATGACATTCTGAAGGAGTTCATGGTCCGCAATACGTATATCTACCCTCCAGCCGCATCGATGCGCATCGTAGCCGATATCATTCGTTTCACTGCGGCGAAGATGCCGCGATTCAACCCCATTTCAATATCCGGTTACCACATGCAAGAAGCGGGTGCGACTGCAGTGCAGGAACTCGCCTATACGCTCGCCGATGGTATCGAATATGTCCGGGCTGCGTTGTCAGCGGGCTTGGAAATAGACCAATTCGCGCCCCGGCTTTCGTTTTTCTTCGGCATTGGTATGAATTTTTTCATGGAGGTGGCGAAATTACGTGCGGCCCGCTTGTTGTGGGCGAGTTTGTTGTCCGAGTTGTTCGATCCACACGATTCACGGTCATTGATGTTGCGTACACACTGCCAGACATCTGGTGTGAGTCTGACCAGCGCGGATCCATACAACAACATTATCCGAACAACGATCGAAGCGATGGCTGCGGTCATGGGCGGCACTCAATCGTTGCACACCAATAGTTTCGACGAGGCCCTTGCCTTGCCGACGGATTTTTCTGCCCGTATTGCGCGCAATACACAGCTGGTTCTGCGTGAGGAAGCGGGACTGACTCAAGTGGTTGATCCGTTGGGAGGGTCGTATTATGTGGAGTCGCTGACGGCCAGCATTGCCGATGCAGCGCGGACGCTGATCGATGAGGTTGAGAAACTCGGTGGTATGACTGCAGCTGTAGCCAGTGGTTTGCCGAAGCGACGCATCGAAGAAGCTGCAGCCAGACAGCAGGCTCGTGTCGATGGTAACCAAGACGTGGTGGTGGGAGTGAATCGATATCAGGCGGACAAAGAGCCCCAAGTTGATGTTCGGACTATCGATAACTCTGCCGTGCGCAATATTCAGATTGAACGACTTAGCGCAGTGAAGGCATCGCGTAGCGAGGCGCGTTGTAGCAAAGCATTAGAAAAGTTGGCGCAAGCCGCTGCTGATGACCAGACCGAGTTGTTCGAGGCTGCCCTCGACGCGGTCCGCGAGCGGGCGACCGTTGGTGAGGTGTCTTCAGTATTGGAGTCTGTTTTCGGTCGTTATCGTGCCCAGACCGGTGCGATAAGCGGTGTCTATGGCGCGGCCTACACCGATCGAGAGACGTTGCAGGAGATACGCCGTACCACCGCGCGATTTTCCCAAACACATGGTCGACGTCCACGGCTTCTGGTGGCCAAGCTGGGGCAGGATGGGCACGATCGGGGAGCGCGGATCATTGCAACCGCATTTGCAGATGTTGGCTTCGATGTTGATATCGGGCCGCTTTTCCAAATGCCCTCGGAGGTGGTTCGCCAGGCGATTGAAAACGATGTGCACGTCATTGGAATCTCTTCACAGGCGGCCGGTCACCGGACTCTTGTCCCTCAGTTAATACAAGAACTGAAGGAACAACAAGCGGAGGACATTTTGGTTGTTCTTGGCGGGGTGGTGCCCTCGCAGGATGTGGCTGAAATGCTTTCGCTCGGGGTTGCAGCGGTTTATGGACCGGGGACCAACATTCCGCAGGCCGCTGCGGAGGTAGTGCGCTTGATCGAACATCACCTATAGCATTGGATTATCTCTATGCAGAGAATTATTGACGAACTGGAACGTAAGCGAGCTGCTGCCGAGGAGGGTGGCGGCCGAGCGCGCATCGAGGCGCAACATGGGCGGGGTAAGTTGACAGCACGAGAGCGGATCAAGGTGTTGTTGGACCCGGACAGTTTCGAGGAGTGGGGTGTTTTCGTTGAGCACCGATGTAGTGATTTCTCAATGAACGATAAGACCGTACCGGGTGACGGTGTAGTCACGGGTTTCGGTCACATCAATGGGCGCCTGGTTTTTGTTTTCAGCCAAGACTTTACCGTTTTTGGCGGATCTCTGTCCGAAACCCATGCCGAGAAAATCTGCCGTGTGATGGATCATGCGATGAAGGTGGGTGCACCGGTGATCGGGTTAAACGATTCGGGTGGTGCTCGAATTCAGGAAGGCATTGCGTCATTGGCCGGCTATGCTGAAGTATTTCAGCGCAATGTATTGGCCTCCGGAGTGGTGCCCCAGATCTCAATGATTATGGGTCCATGTGCAGGCGGTGCGGTGTATTCACCCGCGATCACCGATTTCATTTTCATGGTTCGCGATTCCTCGTATATGTTTGTGACCGGTCCCGATGTGGTTAAGACGGTTACCCACGAAACGGTAACCCACGAGGAGCTTGGGGGTGCAGTCGTTCATACGAGTCGATCCGGTGTTGCGGACGGGTCGTTTGACAACGATGTCGATGCCCTGCTCATGCTACGTCGGTTTGTCGATTATCTGCCGTTAAGTAACCGCGGTAAGCCACCGATGCGGGCCGTGACTGACCCAGTAGATCGGGCTGAGCACGGACTCGATAGTCTGGTGCCGGATAACCCCAATAAGGCTTATGATATGCACGAAGTGATCGGCAAAGTGGTGGATGACGCCGATTTCTTCGAACTTAAGCCAGATTATGCCGCTAATATCATCACCGGCTTTGCGCGCATGGCCGGTTCGACTATTGGGATTGTGGCAAATCAACCGATGGTTTTGGCCGGTTGTCTGGATATTCAGTCGTCGGTTAAAGCGGCTCGATTTGTGCGATTTTGTGATGCATTTAATATCCCGGTTTTAACTTTTGTTGATGTCCCGGGATTCCTGCCGGGTACAACGCAGGAGCATGGTGGCATTATTCGGCACGGTGCCAAATTGCTCTACGCCTACGCAGAATGCACTGTTCCGAAGGTGACCGTCATTACGCGCAAAGCGTACGGCGGAGCTTATGATGTGATGGCTTCGAAACACCTGCGTGGTGACGTTAACTTTGCTTGGCCAACGGCAGAGATTGCGGTGATGGGTCCAAAGGGAGCTGTCGAAATTATATTTCGTCAGGATCTTGGTGATAAGGAAAAACTCGCTGAGCGAACAGAGGAATATCGTCAGAAGTTTGCTAATCCCTTTGTTGCAGGACATCGAGGATTTATTGACGACGTGATTTTGCCGCACGATACTCGACCGCGAGTTTGTCGTTCTCTAGAAATGCTTCAGAACAAAGAACTCACGAATCCATGGCGTAAACACGGCAACCTACCGTTGTAGGTCATTTTTTTCAACGTTAGCGACAGTCTCTCTAGATCCGGCGGCAGACAGTGACGCCATCCCGTATGGGTAGCATGACTTGCTCAACACGAGTGTCGGCAACCACATGGTCATTGAAGCGGATGATACCGTAGTCAGTGTCGGTAACTGGAGCAAGTACTCGACCGCTCCAAAGGGTGTTGTCTGCGATGATCAGACCCCCGGCCGGGATCATCGGCAAAACACGATCCCAGTAATCAACATAGCGTTTCTTATCGGCATCAAGGAACACCATGTCAAATGTTTCCCCTTGCACGGCCATTGACTCGACTGAGGTTATGGCATCGCCTATGCAAAGGGTAATGCGATTTCCGTACGGGCTTCGATTGAAGTAGCGTTGTGCTACTGCGGTCGCCACCGGATCAATGTCACAGGTCACAAGGCGCCCGTTATCGGGCAGGGCGGCGGCCATGCACAGCGCGGAATAGCCACTGAAGGTCCCGATTTCGAGCACGTTAGACACGCCGGAAATGCTGACCAGAAGCCTCAGTAGAGCGCCCTCAACTGGGCCAACCTGCATCTGCGGGTACTTCAGCGTTTTTTGTGTTTCTGCCCTGAGTTCCTGCAGCAGTTTGTCTTCAGCCTGGCAATGTAGTCGGACGTATGTCTCGAGTTCATCGCTAAGCAGAGATAGCGTCTGTTCAGCCAATTGGATAGCCCCTTTACCGATTGCGTTGCCGCCGCGTTGGATTCAGTGCGGTAAATACTGACGCACGTCAGGACCGTGAATGCGGGCGACCTTATTAGTGGGAGCGACAGGTTCGTCGTAAAAAAACGATGGCAACTCGTCATCTTCCACAGTAAATCCGGCAGCCGCGTTGAATTGATCTTCAAGTTTCAGAACGTCGCTGCCAAGTTCAGTAAAGAATGAAGGCGTAAGTTCGGTTCCTAATGCCTGGTTAATTGCACTCATTACAAAGTCAATTCGAGTATTGGTTACCGACCTACCGAACATGCAAAGACCGAGCGAGTCGGCCGCAGCAGTCAGGACCTGGGCCTCCACGCTGGCAGCGACCATCTCTTCCATGGTCTTGTCTGTACAGTCCATCGTGGGCACATTGCCGGCGGTGTGATCGGCACCTTGGGCAGTCACCATCATGGTAATGCCAGTCACTTCTACGACACGAGGATCGTAGGCGCTGATAGCTTGCCGTTTGATTACTGGGACTCGAGCGACTTTGTAGTGGGCGCCGACATGTGCAGTACCACCGGCCCATAGGCGACCGTTATCCGTACCCTTGGCAATTTCTTCAAGGGTACTGCGCATAAAATCGACGTCGCCAAATTTGCCGAGACCCGCTTCCATAAGGACTCCGATCATGGCGCCAGTTTCGATGGTATCGATCCCAAGATCGTTGGCAATAAAATTCATGTGTGCCAAGTCGTCAGGGTTGTCTAGACCACAGTTAGTTCCCATCAGGCCAAGCGTCTCATATTCGATGGGTGAGGCGATTTCCTTACCGTCGGCATCGACATAGACGTTGCTGCACTCGATTGTGCACCCAGGCATACAAGCGTGGGTTGTTTCTCCACCGCGCTCAAGATTCTGTTGGCGAATAAATTCTCCGCCCATTGTCATCGTTCCTTCTTCCGTATTGACGAGTTGGCCAGCGCTGAAGTTTCGAACGGGAATGCCGCCCATATGATTCTGTACGTCAGCCATGAATGCTGTACCGAGATTACGCATGGTATGCACTGGATCTTGCTCATCGAGCAGTGAATTGTATTGTTTCACTGATCCCATAAATTTCTTGCGATCATGCAACTTTGGCATCTTGTTCAAATCAATAACGATTGCTTTGACTTTTTTTCTGCCCATGACCGCTCCAACGGCGCCTCGTGCGGCCAGTCGAGAAGGGCGCAGGTCAACATCACTGAAAGAAATGCCAGCTAGCAGTCCCTGATATTCACCAACTGGTCCACACAGTGCAAGACTGACCTTTTTTCCATAGTTCTCATGGAGCTTGGCAGCAGTTTCGAAATTACCCATACCAATATATCCGTCAGCCGAATCAAAACGGATGGAGCCATCTTTGGCGATGTGAATGATGGTCCAATCTTCACACGCACCGTGGAGGGTTAGCCCGGCAAGATGTAGTTGGCCTAGCGCGAATCCAAATGTGCCACCGGTATTGGCCTCTTTAATGCCCCCAGTCAATGGGCTCTTACAGCCGACGCTGGTGCGGTTGGCATTCGAAAAGTTGGTGCCAGCAAATGGTCCGGCAGAGAACATTAAAGGATTCTCTGGCGATAAGGGGTCAACTGTTGCCTTGCCTGAATCCAGTAACGTTTTGGCAATTAGGTAACGGCCGCTCCGCGCGATCGCTTCGCCTTCCAGTTCTGTTCGATCGATGGTTAGGGTGTTGAGATCGATATCAAGAAAAGAGCGCATAATGTCGTAATTCCTATTATTGGCCGGTCGTTGCGTTGCTTGGAGCCAAGTGTAATCGATACTAGACGCGAGATCGAAGATGCCTGCCTGGCCTGCCAATTATGTTAAAGGGGCTGGTGAAACTGATCGATGATTTCCAATGCTATGACGTCAGACCTCAAAGGGTTGATATCCAGTGAACAGGTCGAAGCCTTTCGAAAAGATGGCGTGATTGTAGTTCGCCAGGCGGTTGATCGTGCAGGAGTGATCGGTCTTCGCCATGCCATCGAACGCGATATCCAGATGCCCGGCCCCTTTGTACACAGTTATACGTCGCAAGATGGCCGAGGTCGGTTTTACGGTAACTTACGGACATGGGAAACTGACTCGGCACTTCGGCACTTTTGTTTTGATTCATCACTGCCTGCGATGGCTGCTAGTTTGTTGGAAACAGATCGCGTGAATTTGCTGTATGACCAGTTGTTTGTCAAAGAACCGACCACCCAGAACTCAACTCGTTGGCACAACGACCAACCCTACTGGGCCGTACGCGGGTGGCAAGTGATGTCGTTCTGGATTGCGCTTGA
>Ga0066367_1000262_pt1 | contig 11269 bp, 10 predicted proteins | sample Knorr_S7_td_AAIW_FD_77335 | JGI IMG/M metagenome (GOLD analysis project Ga0066367, IMG submission 77335) | Marine microbial communities from Southern Atlantic Ocean transect - Knorr_S7_td_AAIW_ad_750m_LV_A | ecosystem: Environmental > Aquatic > Marine > Oceanic | place: Atlantic Ocean...
CCATTTTTTTTTCTAATTCTTTATCCTGTTCTATGTTTTCTTTACTATTTTTTGTCAAGTTCTCCCCTTTTAATTTTGTTTGTTCTAGCATTGTTAAATCGGAGATAACTTTTATTTCAACCAAACCTTTATTTTTAATTTTTAGATAACTAGCAGTTTTTTTTGATAATTCTATAATTCTTAAATTATTTTTAGGGCCTCTATCATTAATTCTTACATTAATAGAATACCCATTATACAAATTAGTTACACGAACTATAGTTGGTAGTGCTAGAGTTTTATGTTTTGCAAATACTTTTGCATATGAAAAAAATTCTCCATTTTTTGTTCTGAGAGGTATTGGGTTTAAATTAACAGACGCAATACCAATTTCATGATAATCAAAATTATTTCTTGGATAATACCATTTACCTTTTATTTTATATGGCTTTCCTACTACATATTTGATTTTCTCTTCTGTATTTTCTGCAAAAGATGGGTAATTAATTAAAATAAAAAAAATAATTAAAAAATATGCGAAAACATTTGGCATTTAATTAATACTAATAGAGTCAGATAAAATACCAACTGCTATGGCAAAATAATTAGAAGTGTTCCATTTTAAAATTTTCTTAAAATTTTTATAAACTAAAAAATATCTCGTTTTATTATTATCATTTATTTTTATTAAATAACCTTCTATATTTTTTTTTGGTAAATCAGTTCCATCAATTCTTCTAACACCCAATGCTTGCCATTCGTTTATTTTTTTTTTATTTTTCAGCGTTAGTTCTTCATCAGTTAAATAAAAATTATCATTAACTATTACTTCCCTGCCCCACGTCTCATTATTATCCCATTTTAATTTTGATAAATAATTTGCCGCTGACGCTAACGCATCTTCTTTTGTTTTCCAAATATCTTTTTTTCCATCATTATTATAATCCTCAGCATAACTTAAAAAACTCGAGGGCATAAATTGAGTTTGTCCCATTGCCCCAGCCCAGGAACCCTTCATTTCTTCATATGAAATGTGTCCTTCATCAATTATTTTTAATGCATTTAATAGTTCTTTTGAAAAATATCTTCCTCTTCGTCCATCATATGCAAGTGTTACAAGTGAATCTATTACTGGAAAACCACCAGAAATTCTTCCATAATCTGTTTCTATACCCCATAACGCAATTATAAATCTTGGTTGAACTTTGTATTTTTTAGATACATTTTCTAATAAAATCCAATTTTCTCTTATTTTACTTATTCCTTTTTGTTTTCTTTTTTTAGAAACAACATTATTTAAATATTGACTTAATGTAAGTGTAAATTCTGGTTGATTTCTATCAAGTTCGACAACTCTTGGGATGATTTTTACTTGATTCAATGTTTCATCAATAGTTTTTTTTGAAATACCGCTTTTTTCAGCCCTTATTTTAAATTTTTCTAGCCAAACAGGATAATCTAACTCATTGGATAATAAGTTAGTTGTAGCTATGAAAAATACTAGAATTGTAAAATATAATTTTAATGCCATATTTTGTTTTTTTTATTTAATTTAATAATAGTATAATTTTCCATTTATTTTATTCTATAAGTAAATTAAGGATGGGTGCCTGAGTGGTTGAAAGGACTGGTCTTGAAAACCAGCAAGGGTTTTTGCTCTTCGTGGGTTCGAATCCCACCCCATCCGCCATAAATTATTTTAACATTTCTTCAGGTAATTTTTTTACCCATTTTTTTATCATAGGCCAGGTGAATAGCGTATTTGTTGACATAGCACATTCATAAGTACATTTACATTTTGTTTTAACAATCCAAGATCTTAAATTTTTTGCTTTTTTTGATAAAAAAAGTTTTCTTATTGAAAAATCCTTTTTATTTGTAATTTTACCAAGATTATCTGAAAGTATTTCACAAGGCTTAAGCGAACCATCTTCCATAATAACATAACTTAGATTTCCAGCTGTGCACGGAGTTATAAATTTATTAAATTTAGCAACATTATATATTAACTCTTTTTGAAGTATTTCCTTAATCTTTAATATTTTTGCACCAAAAAAACCATAATGAGTTAAATATCCTTTAAAAAGAAACTTTTTATATGTATCAACTGTTTTTTTATAATCATCTATAAGTTTTTGAGATAATGGAGGATGTTTAAGAGAATGATATCTAAATAAATTAATTGATATAGCTGCAGGATTAAATTCTTTTAATAAAATTTTAATAAAATTTGGACAATCTCCTGAATTTTGCGGAGTTACTGTAATAACAAAATTTAAGTACAAATTTTTATATAATTTTTGAATTTTTTTCAAACAATCGACAGTTTTTTTTACTTGATCATACGAACCTTTACCTCGTATCTTATCATGAACCTTTTTTGGACCATCGAGAGAAAAAAATAAAAGGAAACTTCCTTTTGGATCTGATTGTAATATTTTTATAGTATCATGAAATGTTTTTTCCGTGTACCAACCATTTGTTGGAAATGAAAAAACTTTTGGTCTGCAATTTTTTTTAATTAAAGCAACTAATTCTGGTAAATCTTTTCTTATAAAAGGCTCACCTCCTGCTAGTGAATACCACAAAACAGGCCCAATTTCTTTTGTTGTTTTATCTAAAAGATCTAGTTTCATTTCACCTGGATCAGGTTTATCTAAAGTTTCTTTATAAAAACAATGATTGCATCTCAAATTACATCTAGAAGTAACATAATTTATAATTTGTATTGGTAATCCGTTTTTTAATAGGACTCTTTTTAACGCTATTAAATAATCTAAGAAAGAAACTGTATAACGTTTAGTTTCAGAAAAAAATATCTGAAAAAAAGCTAGTGTAGAACCAGATATTACTGATATCCCAATTAAAATATTAGTGAAAATAGATTTAATAAAATTAAATGTATTATTTTTATAATAAATTTTTTTCAGTAAAGGAATTTGAAGAAATAATAAAATAAAAGAAATAATCCAAAAAAAGTTATTAAAAAAAGATATAGGAATTGAAAAAAACAAAAAACCTGAAGTTATCCATGAATATTTAACTCTAAATGGTAAATTAATTCTATTCTTTAGTATTTTTGGATATAAATATCTTGCATGTAACGCGTTATTTGATTTGCAAAAGTAATTTTTTAAAAGACTAAAAAAATTATAATTCTTTAAGTGAGTTGCTTGAAAAGTTGGATCGAATTTAATTTTATAACCTAAAATTTTGCATCTATGAAAAAATTCTATATCTTCATATCCCTTAATATATTCATTAAAACCACCTGATAGATTAAATATTTCATTTCTAATTATAAAATGAGAAGAAGAATATATTTGATTAAATTCATTTCCCTTAAACATACGATAATCAATTGTCATGTTGTCATATATTGTAGAAAAATTATTACCCATTTTCTCATCGTTATATTTTCCACAAACTATATCAAAATTTTTCAAAGGAAATATTTGAAGATATTTTATAGTTTTTTTCTCAATAATTACATCGTCATCTATAAATAAAAAGAATTTACCGTTGGCATGTTTTGCACCAAAATTTCTTGCTTTTGAAACATTATTTATATCGTCTGATGAAATAAATTTAACTCTTGAATTATTGATTTTTATATTACTATCTTTAGTTACTATTATTATTTCTTTAAAAGGTAGAGTTAGTAATCTCTTTAATGGTTCTTGTAAATAACTTAATCTTGTAAGTGGGATAATAATAGATGTATTTTTTAACCAGCTACTTAAAGTTTTTAACTTTTTCATTTTTTTAAAAAATTTTTTTTTATAGTATATATAGTATTAATGCATAAAAGAATACTAAATAAACAAATTATTATTGAAAATTATTCTCTAAAAAACTCAACTGTATATGAAAATTATATTAATAAGAATTTTTTATACGGTGAGGCTACAAAAAAATTTATAAAAAATATTAAAATAAATAACAAGGACAATATTATTGCAGATATAGGATGTGGGACAGGTTTTGTTTTTGAATTAATATCTAAAAAATATAAAAACCAAAACATTAATTTTTATGGCATTGATCCTGCAAAAGGAATGTTGGAAATTGCTAATAATAAAATAAAAGATAAAAGAATAAAATTTAAAGAAGGTAGTTTTGAGAAAATTCCTCTAAAAAACAATTCTGTAGATAAAATCATATCTACTTTAGCGCTTCATTGGGTAACATCAATAGATAAAGGATTAAAAGAATTAAAAAGAATTTTAAAACCAAAAGGAACTATCGAAATATTAATGATAGAAAAAAACGATGGCAAAGAATTTAAAAAATTAGTTTTAAGAGTTATGAAAAAATATTTATCTAATAAACAAATTTTTAACGCTGGTAAACTCATTAATAGGATTACTAAAAAAGAATTAATAAAAAAATTTACAAAATATTTTGATTTAAAAAATAATTATAACCTTTCAATAAAGATAAAAAAAAAATTAATTTATGGTAGTTGTAATGATCATTTAAAATGGTGGAAAGCACGGTCACTCCAAATAATTTCTGAAATACAAAATAAAAAATTGTTTATTGAAAGTTTAAAAGAAGAACTTGATAAATTTACAAATAAAAAAGGGATACCTTTTGACTTAAGTCTTTTAGAAATACACCTGTCTAAGAAAACAAATTAAGGTTATTTTACTAAATCAAGAGAATAACCTGATGATCTTACAGTTCGAATTAAATCCTTTGTATTATTAATATTTATGTTTTTTCTAAGCCTTCTAATGTGAACATCTACAGTTCGCAGTTCAACATTTACATCACCCCATATTTTATCTAATAACTGATCTCTTGAAAAAACTTTTCCAGGATTTTCTAAAAACAACCTTAATAATTCAAATTCCTTTGGATTTAATTTTACATTTTTTCCTTCCCTTTTCACTCTATGGGTTTTTAAATCCATGATTATCGTGCTTTTATAAGAAAGTTGATCATCTAAATTTGACGGGTTACTTCTTCTTAAAAGAGAATTAATTCTAGCTAATAGCTCCATTTGAGAAAAAGGTTTAGTTACATAATCATCCGCTCCTATATCAAGGCCTCTAAGTTTATCTTCTTCTTCTCCTTTAGCGGTTAAAAAAATAATAGGTGTTTTGTTTAAATCTTTGGTAGTTCTTATTTGTCTACATATCTCTAAACCGGACATATTTGGTAACATCCAATCTAATAAAATTATATCAGGTTTTGAACTTTCAGCCTGAAATAATGCGTCTTCTCCATCGCTAACAATTTCCACATTAAAATTTTTTTTCTCAAAAAAAGTCTTTAAAACTGTAGCTAGACGATCTTCGTCTTCAACTAATAACAACTTTTTTTTCATTTTTATTTTTTAACTATAAGTTTTGCTTTTTTGAATATATTTGAAATATCTGTTTTGTATTTCTTTTCTTTTTTATATAACTTCATTTCCTTTGGCGATATTTTTTGAGTTATATGATTTCCTGTAACATAGTAATAAATCATTTCAGCAATGTTTTGTATCTGATCTCCTATTCTTTCTAGATTCTTAGCTACAGATATAACCTGGGTACAACTTGCAATATTTTTAGTGTCCTCAAGCATATAAGTCAGGGTTTCTCGAAATAAAATATCATAATGCTTATTAACTTCTGCATCATTTAACCAAATTTCTTTAACCTTTTTTAAATTTTCTTCATTAAACGAATTAACAACTTTTCTAAAATTTGAATTTACAAGATCAAACAAACTATCAACTGACAAAACTTTTTGATTAACAGGTAATTTTGAAAGCCATCTTGAAGCTTTAGCAATATTTTTTGCTTGATCTCCTATTTTTTCTAAATCAGATGCTATTTTTATAGATGAAATTACATATCTTAAATCAATTGCCAATGGTTGACGTAAAGCAAACAATTGAACCGAGATATCTAATAATTCTTGATAAAGTTTGTCTATTTTTTTATCTCGTTCAATAACTTTCTCAGCTATTAAAATATCTCTTTCGTTCAAAGATTGATACACATATGCTAATTGGGATTCAACTAATCCTGCAATTTTATTTATATGATCTTTTATTTTATCTAAATCTCTATCAAATCCTTTTACAATATGTTGTTCCATAGCATTGATATAATAAATGTTTTATCCAAATCTACCTGTTATATATCCAAGTGTTCTTTTTTCTTTTGGATTAGTAAAAATTTTTGATGTATCTGAAAATTCTATAAGCTTTCCTAGATGAAAAAAGGCTGTTTTTTCTGATACTCTTGCTGCTTGTTGCATATTATGAGTTACAATTATAATAGTTATTTTCTTTTTAAGAGAATCTATTAATTCCTCAATAACAGCAGTAGCAATAGGGTCTAATGCCGAACATGGTTCGTCCATTAAAATAACAAAAGGATTTACAGCTATAGCACGAGCTATGCAAAGTCGTTGCTGTTGCCCACCTGATAAACTAGTTCCTGAATCATTTAATCTGTCTTTTACTTCATTAAATAAACCAGCCTCAGACAAACTTTTTTCTACCAAATCATCAGATTCTGATTTTTTATTTACTAAACCATGAAGTTTTGGAGCGTAAATAATATTATCATAAATTGATTTTGGAAATGGATTTGGTTTTTGAAAAACCATTCCAATGTTTGTTCTTAATTTAACAATATCTACTTCTGGATTATAAATATTTATTCCATTAAAAATAACCTTTCCTTCCGTTGTGCAATTTTCAATAACATCATTCATTCTGTTAAGACATCTTATAAATGTTGATTTTCCACAACCAGATGGCCCGATTAAAGCAGTAACTTCGTTTTGATTTATATTCATGCTAATATTATCAACAGCCATTGTTCCATCATAAGACACTGATATATTTTGCACAGATATTGTGACTTTTTTACTCGTGCTTTTCTTAAGTTTATTAAATTTGGAAATTGGAATTACTTGTTCTTCTGCCATATGTTTACCATCTCTTCTCAAATTTATGTCTAATATATATAGCTGCAGCATTCATTACAATTAAAAATGAAAGTAAAATTAAAATCGCTGCAGATGTCCTTTCAACAAACGCTCTCTCTGGGTGATCAGCCCACATAAATATTTGTGCCGGTAATGCGGTTGCCGGATCTGTTATAGATATAGGTGTTTCAGGAATGAAAGCGATCATGCCAATCATTAATAATGGCGCTGTTTCACCAAGGGCTCTTGCTAATGCTATAATTACACCCGTACAAATGCCTGGTGTCGCAAGTGGTAAAACTTGATTAAAAATAGCTTGCATTTTAGAGGCGCCTAACGCTATCGCTCCATCTCTGATTGTACCAGGTACAGCTAACAAAGAAGCCCTTGTTACTATCACAATAGTTGGAAGAGACATTAATGCTAAAACTAATCCTCCTACAATTGGTGAGGATCTTGGTAAATGAAAAAAATTTATGAATACAGACAGACCTAGTAGTCCAAAAACAATGCTAGGAACAGCTGCTAAATTATTAATATTTATTTCTATAAAATCTGTAATTTTATTTTTCTTTGCAAATTCTTGTAAAAAGATAGCTGCAAATACACCTATAGGAACTGAAATACACGCTGCTACAAACAAACAATAAAACGATCCTATTATTGCACCTAAGACTCCTGAAACTTCTGGTTCTCTACTATCAGATTTGGTAAATAAAGTTTTATTAAAAACAGTTAATATATGTCCGTTTGATTTTAATTTATTTATTGCATCAATTTGAAAATCTGAAATCTTTCTATTTTCCTCAGAAATATTTAAATTTATATTTCCCTTAATCATTTGATCAACATCGTCTGATGCAATTAAATTAATTTTTATTGTTTTTCCAATTATATCCGGATTACTTAATACACGGTCTCTTAGTATAAGAAAATTATTATAAGAAATAAGAGATTTAATTTCAGAAGCTTTTGGATTATTTTTATCAATATTTAAAAATTTAAAAAGTGACTGGGATATTAATTTTGGATAATCTGCATTATTTAATGTCGCAATATCTCGTGCACCGGTAGGATCTATTAATTCTTCATTAAAATTAATGTCTAATTTAATTCTCGTTTGATAAAAAGCAGAATATCCTTTTGAAAATATTGTAGTGAAAAGAATTATCAACATTGATAAGGAAAATATAATTGCTAATAAGCCAGAAATTTTAAATAGTTTTTCCTTTCTAGTTCTTTTTGAACTAATAGGAATTAAAATATCATTTCTAATAAGATCACTCATATTTTTCCCTATATTTTTGAACTATTCTTAAAGCCATTAAATTTAAAAATAATGTTAAAATAAATAATTCTAGACCCAGTGCAAAAGCAGCAAGCGTTTTTGGATTATCAAACTCTTGATCTCCTACTAATAATGTAACAATTTGAACAGTAACTGTTGTAACGGCTTCAAAAGGATTAGCGGTTAAGCGTGCTGACATCCCTGCTGCCATAACTACGATCATAGTTTCTCCAATTGCTCTAGATACTGCTAGTAAAATAGAACCAGCAATACCTGGTAATGCAGAAGGTAATATTACTTTCTTCATTGTTTCAGATTTAGTAGCTCCCAAAGCATACGAGCCATCTTTTAATCTTTGTGGAACAGCGTGAATAATATCATCTGATAAAGATGAAATGAATGGAATGATCATGATGCCCATTACGATTCCAGCGCATAGGGCGCTTTCTGTGACAATATTCAAGCCTATAGATTCACCTGTCATTCTTATAAACGGACCAACGGTTAATGCTGCAAAAAAACCATAGACAACAGTCGGTATACCAGCCAAAATTTCTATTAATGGTTTTACAATAGATCTAACTTTTTTATGTGCATAATCTGAAAGATAAATTGCAGAAAAAAGCCCTACTGGTACAGCTACAATCATTGCTATAAAAGTTATTAAAAAAGTCCCTGTTAATACAGGAATAGAACCAAAAGCACCTGAACTTCCTACTTGATCTTCTCTAATCGCTATTTGGGGACTCCAGTGAAATCCAAATATAAAATCCAAAAAAGATATTTGTTTAAAAAATCGTAAGCTTTCAAAAAACAAAGATAAAACTATTCCGACAGTAGTTAGAACTGCAACTATAGAACAAATTAATAAAAAAAATTTGATGAACTTTTCAACTTTTTTTCTCGCTGGAAATTCTATATTTATTTTCTTTTGAAAAAATATTAATAATATTGCTGATAAACAAGTACATATTAAAAAAACTGATGCATTATGGATGTTATTTAATTCATTATATTTTTCAGAAGCTAGTATTAATTTTTCATTTGTGTTAAAGACATCTGCTTTTCCTGATGCCATAATTTTTATTTGATTATAAATAAATTCTATATTTACTTTAGATACTGTTTCAATTTCAGGAACTAAATCTAGGACTATTTGTTTTATTAAGAAATTACTGAAAAAATTTAATGTAAAAAAAGTAATAAGCGCAGGTATTAAACACCATAAAAAAATGTAATAGCCATAATATTTTGGGTTAGAATTTAACTTAGATAAATCTTTATCTTGTATTAGTTTTAACGGTTTTTTTTTTCCAATATAAAAACCGTAAAATGCGCATAATAATATAGCTAAAATTACGTACATAATAAAAATATTAGCTTTATATTGTTACAAATTTATTACAAATATTAAGTAGGTTTTATTAGATTTTGATTTTTTTTATTTGTATTACTTAACTTTTTTTAAAAGATATTTCTATAGTAGTTCCTACATTAACCTTACTAGTTATTTTCAATTCAGCTTTATGCCTTATTGCAATATGTTTTACAATAGCTAGGCCTAAACCTGTACCTTCAATACTTTTAATTCTCACGTCTGGCACCCTATAAAATCGCTCAGTTATTCTAGGTATTAAGCGTTGAGAAATACCTTTACCTTTGTCTTTAAAAGATAAAATTAATCTATTTTCAGAATCTTTTAATTCAATATTTATTAATGATTTTTTATCAGCATATTTTATTGAATTATCAATAATATTAACAGTCATTTGCTGTAATTGGTTTGATTCACCTAAAATATTTGCCGGTTTTAACCTAGTATATTTAATTTTTATTCCATTTTTTTTAGCTCGTGTTTCCGTTCGATTAATTGAATCAAGAATAATTTTATTAAGATCTACTACTTTTGTAATTTTCTTTGTTAAATCAGTTTCTATTTTTGTTAAATTTAATAAGTCCTCGATTATAGATTTCATTTTTAAAGATTCTTTACTTAAAATTTTCATAAATTTATTCCTTTCTTGAACTGTAATTTTTTTTTGATCTTTTAATAATTCAATAACATTAATAATTGTAGATAAAGGCGTTTTTAGTTCATGACTTACATTCCCAACAAAATCTTTTCTTAAGTTTTCTAAATGTTGAAGACGAGTGATATCGATAAAAGATAAAAGAGTATTTTTATCAGATAATCTATGAATTTTCACATTAAAAAACTTTGCTAGAGGAACATTAAATAATTCTAATATGAATTGAGATTTACTTGTTTTTTTATTGTTGATTTTAGAAATATTTTCACGAAATTCAGGCGTTCGAAAGATGTGAAAAATATTATCTTCTTCGCTTAAATTAAAAGTATTTTTTGCAGCATTATTAATAAATTGAATTTTATTACCAGAATTTAAAACAATAAATGGTGTATCAATAGTATTAACTAGATCGTTGTTTGGTGAAATTTTATTATATTTAGATTCGTTTGGCTTTTTATCATCAAAAGTGGGGTCTTTATCTTTATTTTTTAATATTTTTTTAAAAATATTCAAATTTATAATTTTTTTCAATTTAATTAGATATTTAAATATATTTGTTAATAAATTAAATTAATAAAAGATATTCTTTTATATAAATAATTAGTTTTTTCAATTATTTAAACATACTTATTAAATTTTTGGTTGAATTTAATTATTTTATTTATAAAAAATTTATTGATTTTTTTACTAATTTCTTTCTTTTTTGTTAAAATTTTAAATAAATCCATATCATTAAAGCGCAAAATAATGTCTAAATAATCCAACTCCTTACTTTTTAAGATACTAATATGATTAGAAACATAATTACCTAAAAGCGTATCTAACTCTTTCGTCCCCCTATGAGTGCACTTGAATAAAATTTTTTTCTTCCTTACAGACAATTTACTAATCTTATTTTTTTTCAACATATACTATTATTATCTAATATAAATCAATAAAGGGAAGAATATATGTTAGACAAGATTTCTAAAAATAGTTTTTTTGATTCAATAGAAAATATAAAAGGTATTGGGCCTAAAACATCAAAATTATTTGA
>Ga0066367_1000263_pt1 | contig 11262 bp, 11 predicted proteins | sample Knorr_S7_td_AAIW_FD_77335 | JGI IMG/M metagenome (GOLD analysis project Ga0066367, IMG submission 77335) | Marine microbial communities from Southern Atlantic Ocean transect - Knorr_S7_td_AAIW_ad_750m_LV_A | ecosystem: Environmental > Aquatic > Marine > Oceanic | place: Atlantic Ocean...
AATGATTGAGGAACCATCAAGAAAAATATCTAGACCTAGACAATTATATTCTGGATACCCAAAAAGAGATTACATAAAATTAGATAAAAGAGATAATAAAAAATCAATTTTGAAATCAATTTCTTCATTAATAAAAACTGGGCTTAAAAGTCGCTAATAATTTCGTTAACAGCATTAACACTTGGTAATTTGTTATTAATTTTTAATTTAAACAAAATCTTTTTACATTCATAAAGTTGTTTTTTTGCGTAAGAATTATTATTAAGTAATTTTATTAATTCATTACCAATTAAATCCGGTCGACATTTAAATTGAAGAAATTCAGGAATAATATATTTTTTTGCTAAAATATTTAATAAATTAGCATGCTTAATTTTAACAAAAATCTTCGCTATCAAATATGAAAAGAGATTCAGTTTATAAATAACAATTGTAGGAATGTTAAAATAGCTCAATTCGACTGCAACTGTTCCAGATGTAGATATTGCAGCATTACTAATTTTAAAAGCATCATATTTATCAGTTTCATCAATAATGGAATATAAAAAATTAAATTTATATTTATTAAAATATTTTTTTAAGTGAGGTAAAATATAAAATAATACATGTATATTAAAATTTGAACGACTTTTAATTAAATTAATTGTTTCTATTAACACAGGGACGCTTTTTTTTAATTCTGATACCCTACTGCCAGGAAGAAAAGATAAAATTTTACATCCGTTTTTGATTTTATATTTAACATATAATTTTTTTTTATTAATTTTTTTATCTTTACTTATTTCATAAACAGGATGTCCTACAAATTTTGTATTTAAATTGTATTTTGTAAAATATTTTTTTTCGAAAGGTAAAATTGTAAGAAGCTTGTTAACATAATTAGATAAATATTTTGCCCTTCCACTCCTCCAAGCCCAAACAGTAGGAGCTACATAATGAATCTTTTTTGTAAAAGGAATTTTATTTGAAATTCTTTTCAAAACTCTAAAATTAAAATCTGGGCTGTCAATAGTAACTAATACATTGGGTTTAATTTTTATTAAATCTTTTTCTGTCATTTTAAGTAAAGAAAAAACCTTATATATTTTTGGTATAATCTCAAAAATACCAAAAATTGATAATTTTTTTATTTGAAATAAACTCTTAGTTAACCCAGATTTAATCATTTTAGGCCCACCAATACCAAAAATCTTAAACCTATTCTTTTTTGTCTTTTTTAATGATTTAATCAAATTAGACCCTATAACATCACCCGATGGCTCAGTAGCAATCATATAAATTTTTATACTTTTCTTTTGATTATTCATATTTAAAACTAATATTTTTTTTACCTAAATTTTGAATGTCTACAGATAAAAGAATTTTTTTAGTCTTTTTTAAACATTTAAGTATTTTTTTTTTATCCATGATAACAGTAGAATCAGCATTAAGAACTATATATTTAATATTTGTTTCTACTAATTTTTTTAGTGTATTAAAACCAAATGTTGGTAAGTCTATACGTGGATCTTGATGTAACTTCATAACTTTTATAAATATATAGCTGTTTTTACTATATTTTTTAGTTAAAGACCTAATAATTAAATTATTTGTTCCTTTTCTATCTTCTTTTAAAAGTATTTTTTCCTTTGATGCTATTATACTTTGTCCAAGATCCTTAGTTGTCCATTGAATAGTTTTTTTAAGCAATTTATTAATTATTTGAAGATCGTTCTTAGATATTTTTTTTGTTCCATAAATACCTTTTTTTAAGAAGAAACTCTGTGTTATATCTGGAAGTCCAATTACTTTGAAACCTTCGTTTTCAAAAATATTTACTACGTTTCTTAAAATAACATCGTCAGTTTTTTTAAAAAAAATAAACTTAAAAACTTTGAATAACGTCCATAAATCTGGTTTCAAATCTGATAAACTGGGTCTATCAAGCGCTCCTAAAAAAATAATCTTTTTTACATTGTTTTCTTTTAAAATTTTGATTGCTTTTGATCCCTCACCCATTCTTAATGAATAAGATTTAAAACTCTTATACAATTTAATATTAGAAAAACCTTTTATAGATAAAACAATAAACTTAGAATTTAACTTTTTTAAATAAGTAGCTATTTTAAAAGGTAAATTCCCAGAACCTGCGATAATAGCGATATTATCAAACATTATTTTTTTGTTTTGGTTGACATATAGCTCTAGATGAAGATTTATTTTTTATAAACCTAACAATATCCATGACAACTCTATTTTTATTATAAATTTTTATAGCATCTTTTAATCTTTCAAAAGCGGTTCCTTCTATAGAAAAAATTAATCTAAAAGCTGTTCTTAAATCATGTATCTGCTTTCTATTAAAATCTCTTCTTTTAAGTCCAATAATATTTAAACCAGATAAATATGCCCTATTACCCATAACAGAACCGTATGGTATAACATCGTTTTCAACACCTGACATACCACCAACCATTGCATGTTTTCCTATTCTAACAAATTGATGTACAGCGGATAAACCACCTATTATTGCAAAATCGTCTACTTTTACATGCCCTGCAAGGGTTGCGTTATTAGCCATAATGACATTATTTCCTAGTATGCAATCATGAGCAACATGAGACCCAACCATAAAAAGACAATTATTTCCTATTTTTGTTATTAATCCTCCTCCTTTAGTTCCTGGGTTTATTGTAACATGTTCGCGAATTCTATTTTTCTTTCCAATAATTAATTTTGATTTTTCTCCATGATATTTTAAATCTTGTGGAATTGTTCCAATTGAGGCAAAAGGAAATATTTCAGTGCCTTCATCTATAACGGTATGCCCTTGAATATTAACATGAGAGTGAATCTTAACATGGTTTTTAATTTGGACATTAGCTCCGATTATAGAATACGGCCCGATATTAATATCTTTACCTAATTTAGTTTTTGTATCAATGATAACTGTTTTATGAATAGAATTTTTCATTAAATTGAAAAATAAATATAGAAGAAAAAAAATCAATTAACTGATTGTTACAAATTGCTACTTAACAATCATCGCTGAATAAGTTGCGTTAGCAACTTTGGTTTTACCTACAATTGCTTCACCAGAAAATTTCCAAACTAGACCTCTGTGTTGTTTTTTTTTTACATTTAAAATAAGTGTAGAATTTGGTACAACAGGTTTTCTAAATTTAGCATTTTCTAAACTCATAAAATAAACCAATTTATCATCAGATGTCATTTTTAACGAATGCATAACTAAAACAGAGGCAGTCTGTGCTAATGCTTCTATTATAAATACTCCTGGCATAATAGGTTTCATTGGGAAATGACCTTTAAAATAAATATCTTTTTTTTTTATTTTTTTTATACCAATAGCAGACTCAAATGGTTTAATTATTTTTACTTTATCAATTAAAAGCATTGGTTCTCTATGTGGTATTAATTTTTTTATTTCATTTAAAGATAATTCGTTATTTTTCATTTTTTCTTTTATTTATTAATTTTTTTAAAACAATTGTTTGCCTATGCCAATCATTAATAGGCACAGAAGGTACCCCACCTACTGTCATACCATCCTCTATGTTTTTCATTACACCAGATTTTGCTGCTATTCTAACATTGTTGCCTATTTTTAAATGTCCAGCTATACCAACTTGGCCACCAATTATTGTATTATTACCAAGTTGTGTACTTCCAGATACTCCTGATTGAGCAACAAAAATGCAATTTTTTCCTATTATAACATTATGTCCTATTTGAACTAAATTATCTAATTTTGTACCTTCTCCAATTATAGTATCAGGTCCTGTACCACGGTCTATGCAACAATTAGATCCGATTTCTACACTATCATTTATTAAAACTCTTCCAAGCTGAGGCATTTTTAGATTAACATTATCATTCTGAGCAAAACCAAAACCGTCTTGTCCAATTCTTACGCCGTTATGTATTTTTACATTTGATCCAATTATTGAATAAGCAATAGTACAATTTGGCCCAATTACAGTATTGTCACCAATTTTTACTCCTGATAAAATTACTGTATTTGCCCCAATTAAACAATTCGAACCAATAGCAACATCGCTAGAAACAACAGCTCCAGGAGCTATTTGCACTGTATCATCATATTTTACACTAGTTTCTACATGAGCTTTTGGGTGAACTCCTGCGGTAATATCTTTCATTGGATAAAAAGCATTTGCAACAATTGCAAATGAGTGATAAGGATTTTCACTGATAAGAACAATCATATTTTTTGGCGCAATTTTTTCAAAATCTTTTCTGAAAAAACATGCCCCTGCTTTAGATTTTTTAAACTGATTTATATAATTTTTATTATCTAAAAAACTAACATTATCTTTCGAAGCAGTATCCAAGGTTGAAATATCTGAAAAAATTCTATTTTTATTTGTAGATTTAGGCAAAGATATTTTTGTTAACTTTGATATCTGTTCTAAAGTAAGTTTTTTACTTTTTGGAAAAAATTTAGGGTCTGTCATAAATAAAATTAAGGCGTTACATCAACTTTAACGCTGCTTAATTTTTTATCTAATTCATCTATAACTTTTTGAGTAATATCTATTGAATCTTCCGATAAAACAACAGATGTTTTCTTTATAACAGCTGTAATTTTATCAGTTTCAATAATTTTTTTTAAAATTACTTCAACTTCTTTTTCAACTTCCTCTATAGCTTTTTTTCTTGCTGCCGTTATATTCGTACGTTTTGTTTGAGTATCCTTATTAAATTCTATAACTTTTTTTTCGAAAGTATTTTTTCTATCTAAAAAAGCTTCAGGTGTTAATGTTGATTTTTGTCTTAATAATTCTTCTTCTTGTTTTTGTATAGTTTTTTGTTTTTCTTGACCTTGTACTTCATATTTTTTTGCAACAGCGTTTAATTGTTCTGTTATGCTAATCGCTGCTTTTGAATCTTTTAACAATTTAAAAACATCTAAAGTAGCAATTTTATCTTGAGAATAAACAGGGCTTAAATAAAAAATAAAAAGTAGAAAAGTTAATATATATTTAATGTTTTTCATATTTAAAACGATGCTCCAAAATTAAATTTAAAAAATTGAGTCCTATCATAATCTTCTTTCATAATCGCATGAGCAAAATCTAGTCTCACTGGACCGAAAGGAGATTTCCATTGTATACCAAAACCAACCGAAATTCTAGGGGTAGAATCATCTTTTATTTTTTCCCCACCAGTTTCATCAATATCTGATACCGCACCTGCTATTCCAAACATTGCTCCATTTATTCCTAATTGCGGTGCAACACCAGGAATTGGAAATTTTAGCTCTGTTCTAATTGAGTACATAGAATTACCTCCCAAAGCATCTTTATTTGTAGAAGTTGTATCTCTTGGACCAATACCTGCAGTTTCAAAGCCTGGGAACGAATCAGCTCCTAAAAAATATCTATCTTTAAGTTTTACCTTGTCATCATTGTAACCAAAAATATAACCTGCTTTTAAATGAGTTGATAAAACATAATTATCAGTAACAGAATAAAAAAAATCATGTTTAATATCAGATTTAAAAAAACTTATTGTGCCCCCTAAACCAGCTAATTGATTTGCGAAATTCCACGTTGTTCCCTTAGTCGGTGCAAATCTATCATTTACACCAAAATATGTTAATTTATGAGATATAGCAGAAGTTGAATATTGACCTTTTTGATTACTAATAAATTCTGACGCACCAGCTTTAACTCCTTGAATTTCTTCATCTTTATAGGAATAATTCCACACATGTCTAGTCTTATCAGTCACCATATAACCTAATCTAAAACCAGTTCCTATTGTGTCATTATCATATGAGCTTTCATCTGCATAGGTTGTTTTAATTTTAAAAATATCCAATCCTAATATTATATCTTTATTATAAAAATAAGGTTCCGTGAATCCAAAATCCAATTGAGTAGCTTTTTCAGCTACAGTAAATTTTAGTCTTAAATCTTGTCCTTTTCCTAAAAAATTTTTTTCAGCAATACCGACATTAGCTAAGGCTCCGTTAGTACTGGAAAAACCTCCACCTATATTAAATTGTCCTGTTGATTTTTCAGCTACTTTTAACACAACATCAGTTCTATCCATTTTTTTTGTTTGCTTATTAGAAGATTCAACTGTTTCAAAAAAACCTAAATTTCTAATTCTTCGTTCAGATCTTTTTAGCTTTTCATTACTAAAAGCATCACCTTCGTTAAATCTCATTTCTCTTCTTATTACCTTATCTTTTGTTCTAGTATTACCTTTAATATCTATTCTACTTACATATATTTTTTTGGCTTTACCTACATTGATCGTAATATCAATTTTTTTTGTTTCTTTATTTCTTTTTAAATTTGGTCTTACTACTAGAAAAGCAAAACCTTTATTTCCACCATATTCTTTTATATTTTTAATAACTTCATCTAATTTATTAATATTATAATTTTTATTTTCTATGTCTTTTGTCAATTTTTTAATATCTTCATTTTTTAATTCATTAGCGTTCTGATTGTCAATTATTATATTCCCAAATTTATATTTTTCACCTTCATCTACACTGTAGGTAATAAAAAAACCAGATTTATCCTTTGTTAATTCAGCAACAGCAGAATTTATTTTAAAATCTGCATAACCTTCTTCTAAATAGTATCTTCTAAGTAAATCTTTATCATAATTTATTCTATCAGGATCATAAATATCTCCTGCAGATAAAATTCTCCATGCCTTTGTTTCTTTTGTAGATAATATTCCTTTAAGTCTTTTATCTGAAAAAATTTTATTTCCAATAAATTTAATACCTTTAATTTTGGTCTTACTTCCTTCTTTAATTTTAATTGTTATATCAATTCTATTTTGAGATAAATTTGAAATTTTTGTTTTTATTTTCGCTGAAAAATATCCTGATCTTTTATACAAATCACGAACAATACTTATAGCATCTTGTAATTCTTCTTTTTTATAAACATTTCTAGACTTTAGTTTTATTTCTTTTCTCATTATATCTTCTTTTATTTTTTTATTTCCAATAAAATTAACATTATTGATCATTGGATTTTCTTTTATTAGAACTACTAAATTATTTTTTGAAACTCTGAATTTTATATCTGAAAACAATCCTAACTTATACATTTCTTTTAATTTAGTATTCAAAATTTTATAGTTAACTTTATCTCCAATTTTTAAACCTAAATACGATATTATTGTTTCTGTATCAATTCTTTGATTGTTTTTAACAATTATTTTATCGACTTCTATATTTCTTTCTGAATCAGTAGCCTTTACGTTACTTTCTGGAGCATCAATAGAAAAATTATAGTTAAATAATATAAATAATAGAAATATTACAAAAAATGTTCTTAATTTTAAATGCATTTATGAATTATCCACAGTATAATTACCTGATTTACCACCTTTTTTTGATAATAACCAATTATTACGAATTTTAAAGCTTAAATAAATTAATTATATCATTATAAGTTAAAAATATAGCCAACGTAACAATAATGGCAAAGCCAATCTTAAACATTATTTCTTGAGCATTTTTATTAACAGGTTGTCCAAATAAAATTTCTAAAACGTATAACGCTAAATGCCCTCCGTCTAATATAGGTATGGGAAATAAATTAATCAGTCCTATAGTTATTGACAAAATTATTATTAACTTAATTAAAGGTAAAAAACCAGCTTCTAAAACTTTTCCAGAGATTTCTGCAATTTTTAAAGGGCCTCCTATGTCTTTTTTAGATCCTTCTCCTATAATCAAAAGATGAAGACCTTTTAATGTTATTGAACAAATTTCATATGTATCTTTTATTCCTAAATATAATGAAAAATAAAAAGGATGTTTTGTTAAAACTTGTTCAGGAGAATAAATTCCAATTTTGGGAACATTTTGTTTTTTTTGATCATATGTTGGTTTAATACTTTTAACAATTATATTGTTATCTCTTAATATTTCAAAATCTATAAAATCTGTTCTTGATAAATAGATAATTTTCCTAATATCATAAAAACTATTAACTATTTTATTGTTTACTTTTAAGATTTTGTCATCTTTTCTTACATCAGCAATTTCAGCAGGACTATTTTTCTCCACTGAACTTACTACTGGTGGAGCATTTAATTTACCTATGAAAGTGTATAAAAATGTATAACAAATTATTGCAAATAAAAAATTAGCAATGGGTCCTGCTGCAACAATCATAAACCTTTGATAAACAGTTTTATGACTAAAAGCAAATTTTAATAATGATGGAGGTATTCTTTTTTTTGAAAAAATATCTTCTCCAAACATTTTAACATAACCGCCAAAAGGTAATATGCTAATTTTCCATCTTGTACCTCTTTTATCATTCCAACCATAAACTTCTTTGCCAAATCCAATGGAAAAGGTTTCAACTTTAACTTTATTTAATATAGCAATAATGTAATGACCAAATTCATGGACAAAAACAATGACTGATAAAACAATTACAAAAGAAAAGAAATAAAAGATTATGTTATTTAAAATTTCCATTTACTATTTATGTATTCAGAGGTTGATAATCTAATTTTTTCATCGATGGTGTAGACATCGTCTATCTTATTGATTTTATAATTTTTACTTTTAGATAAAATTTTTTTTATAATTTTTAGAATATCTAAAAATTTAATTTTTTTTTCTAGAAAATAATTAACCGCTACCTCGTTAGCAGTGTTCAATATTAATGGATAAGAACCGCCTTTTTTTAAAACATAATAAGCAAGTTTAATAGAATCCATAAGATAATTATTAGGTTTCTCAAATGACAAATTTTTTATTTTAATTAAGTCAATTTTTTTTACATTGAAATATTTTCTTGATGGCCAATTTAATGCGTAAAATATTGGTATTCTCATATCAGGGTTACTTAATAAAGCCGATGTTGATCCATCTGGAAAATTAACCATACTGTGAATAATGGATTCTGGGTGAATAACTACATTGATTTGGCTTAATTTTAAATTAAATAAATAATACGCTTCAATAATTTCAAAAGCTTTATTCATAAGAGTTGCAGAATCTATTGTAATTTTTTGACCCATTTTCCAATTAGGATGTTTTAAAGCTTGATTTAATGTTACCTTTTTTAATTTTTGTAAATTATAATTTCTAAAAGGACCTCCAGATGCCGTTAAAGTTATAGAGTCCACATTATTCGATTTATTAAAATCAAATAATTGAAATATTGCATTATGTTCTGAATCTAATGGCAATAATTTGCATTTATATTTAGATATTTTATTCATAAAAAAATTACCCGCAGATACTAAGCATTCTTTGTTTGCCAAACATAATTTTGAACAATTTTTTATTGAATGTAATGTAGGTTTTAATCCAGCTATACCAACTATCGACGCAACAACAACTTCTACTTTATTATCTGTACATTCAATTACACCTTCATCCCCAGCTAGAATTTTTATTTTTTTTCCGAATAAATTATTTTTTAAATCTTTATATTTATTTTTATTCTGAATAGCTACTATTTTAGGTTTTAATAAAAGCGCCTGTTTAGAAAGTAAATTTATATTATTTTTTGATGCCAATGAACACACAGAAAATTTTTTTTTATTTGCCGATAAAATATCTACAGTATTAGATCCTATTGAACCTGTAGATCCAAGAATTGAAATAGTTTTTTTAAATGGCATTTTTATTTATATTAAAGAAAATATTGTATAAAAAATATGGCAATAAGGCCAAAACTTATGGAGTCATATCTATCTAAAAGACCACCGTGTCCTGGTAATATGTTGCCAGAATCCTTTATATGAAAATTTCTTTTTATTTTTGACATAAATAAATCACCAAATAGTCCTGATAAGGAAATCAGTACAGAAAATAAAATTAAAATATATTTATTATCTAAATTCAAATAATTTAATGAATAGATGACACCGAGAAAGGCCCCACTAATAATCCCTAGGAAAGTTCCAGAATAAGTTTTGGACGGACTTAACTTAGGAAAAATTTTTGGTCCCTTAATTAAATTTCCAAATATGTAAGAAAATATATCAGTTGTACAAATTATAATTAATACCCATAAAAGTATATAATTACCATTATCAATTTTTTTTATTTGAAGAAAAATAATTAATGGAATAGTGATATATATAAAACCGTAAAATAACCATGACAAATTTTTATAACTATATTTTTTAAAAAAAATTTTTAATAAAATTAAAAATAAAAAAATTAAAGTTACGAATATTGAATAAAAGAAACTTGATAAAGTTGAAATAAAAAGATTTAAAAAAATTAAGAATGAAAATAAAATAATTTTTGTTTTTTCAATATCCTTTTGAGTAATTTTAAACCACTCAATTGATAGAATTAAAGATGTTGTAAATATAATTAGAGTTGATAAATAATGTTTAGATATGACTGAATAGAAATAAATAGGAATTAGAAATAATATTGAATAAAATCTTTTTAAAAAATTATTACTAATATTTGTAATTTTATCTAGATCCATATCTTCTTAGCCTTTTTGAATATTGATTTAATGCATCAACAAAATGTTTTTTTTTAAAATCAGGCCATAAAACATCTAAAAAAACTAATTCAGTATATGCTAATTGCCATAAAAGAAAATTACTTAACCTTTTTTCTCCACTTGTTCTAATAAGTAAATCAGGATCTGGTATATTTTTTGTAAATAGATTTGATGAGATTGTAATTTCGTTAATTAAAAATTTTTTTTTTAAAAATTTATTAATTATTTTTTTTAAAGCATGTACGATTTCATTTCTGCTTCCATAACTAAATGCAAAAATTAGATTTAAGCCTTTATTCTTAGAAGTTAATTTTTGATAACTGTTAATTTTTTTAACAATATCTTTAGGTAATTTTTTTTTATCACCTATCATTCTTACTGAAATATTATCTTTTATTAATTTATTAATTTGATCTGATAAATATTTTCTTAAGAGACTCATAAGAAAATTAACTTCTTTTTTTGGCCTAGCCCAATTTTCAGATGAAAAACTAAATAATGTTAAATATTTAATATTAAATAATTTAGCTGTATCAACAGCATTTTGAATAGAATCAATTCCTTTTTCATGTCCTACGAAACCTTTTAATTTGTGCTTTTTAGTCCATCTATTATTTCCATCCATAATAATTGCAACGTGTTGTGGTGTAATTAATTTTGTTCTTGACATTAAATTTGCATAATTTCTTTTTTTTTATCTTCAAAAACACCCTCTATTGTTTTTATTTTTTCATCTGTAATTTTTTGAACATCATCTGAAATAGATTTTTGTTCA
>Ga0066367_1000264_pt1 | contig 11254 bp, 16 predicted proteins | sample Knorr_S7_td_AAIW_FD_77335 | JGI IMG/M metagenome (GOLD analysis project Ga0066367, IMG submission 77335) | Marine microbial communities from Southern Atlantic Ocean transect - Knorr_S7_td_AAIW_ad_750m_LV_A | ecosystem: Environmental > Aquatic > Marine > Oceanic | place: Atlantic Ocean...
CGCAGGAAGCGGGTCGGCCGCGGCGACTCCGCCGGTCAAGGAAGCACCGCCGGTCGGGGCATGAAAGGACAGAAATCCCGTTCTGGCAGTTCGATTAGGGCCGGATTCGAGGGTGGTCAGAACCAGCTGATAAAGGGACTGCCCATGAAGCGTGGCTTCAACAACATCTTCAAGATCTACTACTCGTTAGTGAGTATCGAAACTCTTGAAACCTTCAACGCCGGCGACCGGATCACTCCGGAACTATTGCGGCAGCATGCTTTCCTGAGGAGTTTGAAGCAGCCCATCAAGATTGTCGGTGATGGTGAGTTAACCAAAGCCGTTACGGTAGCCGCGCACAAGTTCACCCAATCCGCGCGGTCAAAAATCGAGGCTGCCAAAGGTAAAGTCGAGGAGCTGTAGGGCGGATGTTACAGGCGGAAGTTCAAGGGGGACGCCTCCCCCGGTTATTACAAGCGGCGATTGATGCCTTTAGCCTGCCGGATCTGAGATCAAAGATCCTTTTCACGCTGGCTCTGCTGGCTATATTCCGGTTCGCCGCCCATATACCCATGCCTGGAGTCGACCAACAGGCTCTGAGCAACCTTTTCGAAAACAACGACCTTTTAGGCTTTCTTGACCTGTTTAGCGGTGGCGCCCTCAGCCGGATGAGCATAGTGGCTCTAGGGGTCTTCCCCTACATCACAGCGTCCATCGTGATGCAGTTAATCACCCCGGTGTTCCCCAAGCTGCAAGAGATGGCCCGCGAAGGTGAGTCGGGCCGCGCCAAGATGAGCCGGATAACCCACTGGTTAACCGTGCCCATCGCCTTGGCCCAGGGTTACGGACAATTGATGCTGCTGCAGGGATCAGCCGTGTTTGCGGGCTCCGGCTTTGAGGTCGGATTTTACGGAGCGTCCTTGCTACCGACCGTGGCCGCTCTCCTATCCATCGTGGCCGGAACACTGTTCTTGGTCTGGCTGGGTGAGTTAATCACCGAGCGAGGTATAGGAAACGGTATCTCGCTCATAATCTTCTCCGGCATAGTGGCAGGTTTCCCCGGTTTGCTAAGCCAGGGTTTCGGGTCCGACAACGTCTTGGGAATCGGGTTTTTCGCCATAATAGGGGTGGGAATCATCGCCCTTATCGTCATGTTCAATGAGGCTCACCGGCGCATACCGGTCCAGTACGGGCGCAGCATCTTCCGCGGTGGACGGATGTACCGGCAGAGCGGGGCAACCTACCTGCCATTGCGCATCAACTCAGCCGGCATGATTCCGCTGATTTTCGCGTTCTCCATAGTGATTCTGCCCGGCACGATGGCCACCTACTTCGCCACCACTACCGGAGTTGTTGGAGACATCGCCAGGTTCTTCGCGGACCTGCTGATTCCCACGTCGCCACCCTACTGGATAATGGTGTTCATCCTGGTGGTAATCTTCACCTTCTTCTACACTCTGGTAGTGTTCAACCAGCAGAACTTAGCGGAGAATCTACAGCGGAACGGTGGATTCGTTCTGGGCATCAGGCCGGGCCGTCCGACTCAGGAATATCTGAACAAGGTCATCGTGCGCATCACGATGGGTGGTGCGTTATTCCTGGGATTCATCGCCATCGTTCCTTATCTGGCCTCGTTGATTACCGACGTTCAAGCTATATCCCTGAGCAGCACCAGCCTGCTGATTATGGTGGGTGTCGGATTGGACACCATGCGCCAATTAGAGGCGCAGCTAATGATGCGAAACTATGAAGGGTTCTTGAGATAGTTTGACACAAGGGTTGCGATTGGTCCTTTTCGGTCCACCGGGTGCGGGCAAAGGGACTCAAGCTCAATTATTGGTGGACCGCCTAAAGATTCCCCATATCAGTTCTGGGGATCTGTTCCGGCACCACCTTCAAAACGGTACGCCACTGGGCTTGAAGGCCGCCGATTATATGAACCGTGGGGCTCTGGTACCGGATGAACTGACGATTGACATCACATTGGAAAAAGTGATGTCGTTGAATACCGAAGAGGGATTCATCCTGGATGGATTTCCTCGCAACCAGTTCCAAGCAAGAGCTTTGGAAGCGGCCTTGCAGACCAAGGCGCGGGGTTTAGACAAAGTGGTATACATAGACGTGCCGGAGGACGAATTGCTTCGGCGCTTGGAGGGCCGGTACATCTGCCGCCAATGTCAAGCGCCCCATAGCATTCCAGCCGATAGGCCGGCGAACCAAGAATTGACCTGCGAGCGATGCGGCGGAGAGCTTTATCAACGTACCGATGACCGCTCGGAGGCCGTGCAGAAGCGGATCGAGGTCTACCGGACGGAAACAGTGCCGGTCCTTGATTTCTACCGGGAGCGCGACATTCTCGCCGAAATCCCTGGAGTGGACACGACAGAGCAGATCAACCGGAAAGTATTGGAAGCGTTGGGATTATAACCCGCGCCCAACCGGAGATTAACCGGTGATACAGCGTGGGAACGTGGGTTCCCAAGATTTCCGATTCGAGGTAGAATAGTAGAGTTGAAACAAGACCGGAAAACAGAGACTGCCTCCAACTCGCCATCGACCTATACCGGGGGAATCACAATCAAATCCCCCAAGGAAATAGACGCGATGCGCCGGGCTGGTTCTATCGTCGGCGCCACGCTGGCTCTCTTACGTGCGTCGGTGGAGCCGGGTCTTACAACTAAAGACCTGGACAACATCGCTTACAAAGAGATTGTCCGGCACGGCGGTAAACCTACGTTCAAGGGTTATCGAGGTTTTCCTGCGAGTATCTGCGCATCGGTAAATGAAGAGATTGTCCACGGGATACCCGGAAAGAGGGTTTTGAAAGAAGGCGATATCATCAAGATGGACGTAGGCGCAACCATAGACGGGTTCATCGGCGACGCCGCGATATCGGTAGCGGTCGGTGAAGTCGCAATCGAAGCCATCGAGCTCATGGATGCCACAAGGCTTAGCTTGGAAGAGGGCATCAAGGCTGCGATACCGGGAAACCGCATAGGAGATATCGGCGCCGCAGTTCAAAAGTATGGCGAGTCCAAGGGCTACGGAGTGGTCCGGGAATTTGTCGGGCACGGAGTGGGGAGATTCCTTCACGAAGACCCGCAAGTGCCCAACTACGGACGGCCCGGACTTGGTCCATTACTGCGCACGGGGATGTGCATAGCCATTGAGCCGATGCTTAACCTGGGCGACTGGCATACACGCATCCTGGACGACCAATGGACCGTGGTGACGGCAGATGGCAAGATTTCGTCCCACTTTGAACATACCATCGCCATCACGGATGATGGCCCGGAGATAATGACAGTACCACGCTGACTGGAACGACACTGATTCCGGTCTTAGGGTTTAGAAATCTTCCATGGAGAAAGTATGGCGAAAAAGCAGGCGATTGAAGTTGAGGCGAATGTAACCGAAGCTTTGCCTAACGGCATGTTCCGCGTAACTTTGCCCAATGAGCACCAGGTATTGGCCCACGTATCGGGAAAGATTCGGATGCACTTCATCCGGGTGTTGCCCGGAGACCGGGTGTTGGTGGAGCTTTCACCATACGATCTCACCCGTGGCCGAATCACCTACCGGTTCAAGTAGATCCGATTCCAACTATCGGCCGAGTTTCACAATGCGGCCGGTATTAGTCTGAGGGAACACGTTGAAAGTATCCGCTTCGGTAAAAAAAAGATGTGACCGGTGCCGCGTGATTAAGCGCAAGGGTGTGGTTCGGATTATCTGCACCAATCCCCGGCACTCCCAACGCCAAGGATAGGCTGGCCGCCTGAAGGAGGACCAAAGTGGTTCGTATCGCCGGTGTTGACGTACCTGACCGAAAAAAAGCTCACGTAGCTTTACGTAGCATATACGGTGTCGGTCCGATGACTGCTTCGGAGATTCTTGTCAAAGCAGACATCGATACCGATTCCCCGCCTCGGATGAACGAATTGTCCGAAGCTCAAGTGGACCGGATTCGAGAGATTCTGAATGACTATCTGTCAGAGGGTGACCTTCGGCGGGAAGTGAACCAGAATATCCGCCGATTGATAGAGATCGGCTCCTACCGTGGTCTTAGGCACCGGCGCGGTCTGCCGGCCCACGGACAGCGAACTCGAACCAATGCTCGCACCCGGAAGGGGCCCCGCCGCACTGTCGCTGGCCGTGGCCGCCGAACCGGTGGTAAGAAGTAGGTGATGGAAACTTATGCCTAGACCAAGAACAAGGCGTCGAGAGCGCCGGACAGTCGTACAGGGCCGGGCCTATATCTATTCGACCTTCAACAACACACTGGTTAGTATCACCGACCCGCAGGGCGGCGTGATTTCGTCTGCCAGCGGCGGTACCGTGGGTTTCAAAGGCTCCCGTAAGGGAACAGCCTTTGCCGCTCAGCGCGCTGCGGAGCAAGCCGCTCGCAGAGGGATGGACCAGGGATTGAGACAAGTAGACGTGTTGATCCGGGGACCGGGAGCGGGCCGTGAGGCTGCTATACGGTCGCTGCAAGGCGCAGGCTTGGTTGTCACAAGTATCAGAGACGTAACGCCGATCCCACACAACGGGTGCCGGCCTCCTAAAAGAAGAAGGGTGTAGATAACGATATATGGGTAGGTACACAGGACCAAACTGCCGGTTATGCCGGCGAGCCGGGGAAAAGCTCTTCCTGAAAGGAGAGCGGTGCTATACACCCCGTTGCGCAGTTGAGAAACGGCGAAGTACTCCGGGCGACCCGTCACGCCGTCGGCGAAGACCAACGGACTACGGCGTCCACTTGCTAGAAAAGCAGAAAGCCAAATATATCTACGGTGTTATGGAAAGCCAGTTCCGTAAGTACATGGCGGATGCCTTTGAACAGCCTGGCGTTACCGGCATCAACCTTCTCCGCTCACTGGAGAGGCGGCTGGACAACGTAATCTTCTTGCTGGGGTTCGCTGATTCCCGGAAGCAGGCCCGCCAGATGGTTATGCACGGCCACTTCCGGGTAGACGGACGCCGAACGGACATCCCTTCCTTCCAAGTTGGGGTGGGCCATTCGATTTCTTGGAAAGAAACCGACAAAGCTACCGATTATTTCAAGGAACGTACCGACGGCATACCCAAGCGGGTAGTTCCTCCATGGCTGGTTCTGGACCAGTCGGACATGACCGGCCAGATTCTTAACCTGCCGGCCGATGAAGACCTGCAGCAATCGATAAATTCCCGCCTGATAGTAGAGTTTTACTCGAGGTAGAAAGTTCGATGTTAGACACTTTTGTCCTCGCTCCCGTACCCGCCGAGAGCGCACCGGAACCCATAAAACCCGATGTCCACGTGCTCGAATCCGAGGATACGTACGGCAAGGTAGCCGTTGAGCCCCTGGAACGGGGTTTTGGTCTTACCCTTGGCAATCCGATGCGTCGGATTCTGCTTAGTTCCACCACCGGCAGCGCAATTACCTGGGTGAAGATTGACGACGTCGTACACGAGTACACGGCGATTCCCGGGGTGAAAGAAGAAGTCATGGAGCTGCTGCTCAACATCAAGCGCATCCGCATCCGGGCCCAGTCGGATCGCTCGGGAAAGATGCGTCTGGATGTGTCCGGTGGTGGCCGAGTCTGCGCTGGCGACATCGCTACGTCCAGCGACTTCGAGATTGTAAACCCGGAATTGCATCTAGCGACTCTGGATTCGGATGATGCTCGCCTCTCCATAGAGTTCAACGTGGAGCAGGGCGTGGGATACGTCCAAGCGGTCCAGGGTGACGGAGTCGAAGGCCTGCCCGTGGGTGTCCTGCCTCTCGACGCCATATTCAGCCCAGTACGAAAAGTAAACTATAACGTGGAGCGCACTCGTGTCGGTCAGGTTACTGACTACGAGCGTTTGGTTCTAGAAGTTTGGACCGACGGCACCATCAAGCCAGTGGAAGCGGTACGCCGTGCGGCTGAGACGCTGGTCAACCACTTCTTCTTATTCAGCAACCTGGACAAGACTTCAAGCGCTGGCGTGGACCACTCTCCGCTGATAGTATCGCCGGAGATATACCAGACTCCCATCGAACGGCTAGACTTGTCGCCCAGAACTCTTAACTGCCTGAAACGGGCTCATATCACCAAGGTAGGCGAAGTTCTGGAAATGCCGGATGACGAGCTGCTGAAGATTAGAAACTTCGGAGAGAAGTCCCTAACTGAACTCCGAGAAAAGCTTGCCGAGCGTGGCATCACAGCACCTCAAAGCGACTCACCGATAGCGGCCCTCGGCGAGGGTGAGGATGAAGCTGAAGGCGGAGTCGCTGTAGCCGAAGAGGTTTCCTCTTTGAGCGTGGAAGACTTGGGCGAACTCATCGGATCCACCGGTGGACAGAGTCCCATGGCAGACGCCACGGATGACGACGGCGACGATGACCAAGCCGAAGACGATGCCGAAGATGACGACGGCGACGACTTCGGAGACGACGAGGAGGACAACTAGAGACTATGGCGTCCCACCATGTTTCCGGTAGAAGACTCAGCCGGTACAAAGACCAACGCAAAGCCCTGCTAAGAGGCCTGGCGTCGGAGTTGATTAAACACGAACGCATCACTACGACTTTAGCCAAAGCCAAAGAAACCAGGATAGTTACGGAGAAATTGATTACCCACGGCAAGAAGGGCACGCTGCACCACCGCCGTTTGGCCTTGGCCCAGATCCCCGATACAAAGATTGTAAAAAAGGTCTTTGATGACGTGGCCCCCAGATTTGCCGAAAGGCCTGGTGGCTATACCCGCATCATCAGACTAGGCCGCCGTCAAGGTGACGGTGCATCCATGGCCATAATCGAACTGGTCGGGAACGAATAAGTTCGGACAGAGGAATCTGTTCTGCCAACGGATGAGACTAAGGAAAACCTAGATCAGCCATCAAAAAGAATAGCGCTGATCGTGGAGTATGACGGAAGCAGGTATATGGGCTTCCAACTCCAGAGAGATCAACCTACGGTTCAGGGGGAGATAGAGAAAAGCTTAACCAAGTTCACAGGAGAGAAAATCCGGATCCGGGGCGCCAGCCGGACCGACTCCGGGGCTCACGCCAAGGGCCAAGTGGTCGATTTTTTGACTCAAAGCGCCAATAAGGTGGAACAATACCCACCAGGGATGAATTTCTACCTGCAGCAGGACATTCGAGTCCAAGCCGCCTACCGGATGATTTCCGAGTTTCACTCCCGAAAGAGCGCCCATAGTAGGATCTACCAGTACAGAATCTTTAACAGACAATGGCCTTCGCCCTTGGGGCGGCACTCCAGCTATTGGGTCCGTGCCCCTCTTGATGTGGACAGAATGGCAGCGGCCGCGAAACACCTGGTGGGCAGCCACGATTTCCGGGCCCTAGCGCCGGGACTCGAGGCCGACCGTAGCGCGATTAGAACCGTGTACAGATGGGAAGTCCATCGAGAGGACGATACAGTAGTGATTGAGTGCGAAGCCAATGGCTTCCTGAGACACCAAATCAGGCGGACCAACGCTCTCTTGATAGAGATTGGTAAAGGAAGATGGCCAGGGGATCTGGTCAACCAAGTTCTAGATGACCGAGGTAGCGAGAAAATAGAATGGACCTCAGCGCCGGCATGTGGCCTGTGCTTGATGAAAGTCTCGTACCCGAATTTTTGGTCGCAGGTTTATACAGAAGATGAAACGGACTAGCACATATTTCCCCAAGCCAGGGGAAGTTACAAGTAACTGGCGGGTGATTGACGCTCAGGGCCAAACTCTGGGACGGATAGCCCGGGATATCTCCGTGGCCCTGCAAGGCAAAGACAAGACCGCCTATACGCCTCACGTCATCACAGGGGACTTCGTCATAGTCCTCAATGCCGCCGACATCAGGGTGACGGGCCGTAAGATGGACCAGAAGATGTACTACCGGCACAGCGGCTACGTCGGCAACTTGAAAACATTCAAGCTTGCAGATATGATGAAAAACCATCCGGATAGAGTGATTGAGCTTGCCGTCAAAGGCATGCTGCCCAGAAACCATAACGGCCGCCAGATGTTGCGCCGTTTGAAAGTCTACGCAGGCGCTACCCACCCCCACGAGGCTCAGGTTGCGGGCCACGCCACTGAGGCAGAGGAGTAAGTCGAGTTTTGGTTCAAGCAGCAACCGATCAAGAATATTTCTACGGTACCGGGAAACGAAAGACCTCTATCGCCAAGGTCCGGATATACCTGGACGATAACAACGGGCCTTTCATCGTCAACGGCAAGACCATCGAAGAATATTTCGACTACAAACCCTGGCGCGACATCATCGTCGAGCCTTTCCGGACCAGCGACACCGTCAACCGGTTCCGGGTAGTGGTCAAAGTATTAGGCGGCGGAGTGCACTCCCAGGCTGAAGCCATCCGCCACGGCATCGCCAGAGCCCTTGTGGTCTACAATGAAGAACTCAAGCCAGCGCTTCGCCATGCCGGGTTCATCACCAGAGACGCCCGCATCAAGGAAAGCAAGAAGTACGGTCTGAAGCGGGCCCGCCGAGCGCCTCAGTACACCAAGCGATAAGTTTACCGGGTTCTCATACCCTATCGAACCGAGAAAGGCTGTATGTCGCCGTCAGGGTGCCATACAGCCTTTGTTTATGCCTAACTAGACCCCCAAGTATTCCGCCGCTCCGTCGATCAGTGCCTCCACCAACTCTCGCTGCCCGGCTTCCGCGTACAAACGCAAAAGAGGCTCGGTTCCGGAGAAGCGGATGATTAGCCAAGCGTCGTCGAACACCAACCTGCGCCCATCTATATCATCAGTACTCCGGACCGTCATCCCAGCAACCTCGGTCAACCCGCCGCTACGCTGCCTCTCCTCGATCCTGGCCCTGTCCTGAGGGTCGAAAGACACGTCCCGGCGGTTATAGTAGTGGGAGCCCGTCAAGTCAAACAGGCGCTGCACTAACTGGGATGGAGCCAGGCGGGTCTTGGCCATGTACTCCAGGATATACAGCGCGCTGAGCACCCCGTCCCGCTCCGGGATGTGCCCTCGGAAAGCGAACCCACCGCTCTCCTCACCACCCATCAGAGCGTCTACTTCTGACATCCGAGGTCCTATGTACTTGAAGCCCACCTTCATCTCATGAACGTCCACGCCGTACCGCTCACCCAACCTGTTGAGCATCATCGACGACGTGACGCCCTTAACCAGTGCGCCTTTCTCGCCCTTGTTCTCCAGCAGGTAGAGGGCCAACAGGGAGAAGACCTCAAGGGTCGTGATGAACCGGCCGTTCTCGTCGACCACACCCACCCGGTCGGCGTCACCGTCCATGGCAAGACCCACGGACGGGCCTCCGGCTTTGATGTTTTCGATCAACGTGGTCAGGTTATGCGCGATAGGCTCAGGCTGCTCCATGCCGGGGAATGCAGGGTTCCGGTAACCGTTAATCTCATCAACCGTTGTGCTTCCGCCGGAGATTAGCCTGGGGAGATAACCGGCCCCGGCGCCGAACATGGCATCAACCGATACCCGGAGACCGGCGTTGCGGATGGCAGGCAGGTCTATCAGTTCATTTATCCGTTCTATGTAGGGCGGGTCCGGATCGAACTCGACGATGAGACCTTCGTCCCGCGCACTGGTTAAGGAGATCTGCTGAACCGGGCCTGCCTCATCTATTGCCGACTCAAGTTGGTCAGTGATTTCCTGAGTGGCGCTCCCAGCATACTCGGGCTTGAACTTGAAGCCGTTCCAGTTGGCGGGATTGTGTGAGGCGGTGATGATGGCAGCCCCGGCGGCCTGATGATGCAGAACATTGAAGCTGACCACCGGCGTTGGGGCTGCTTTCTGGGATAGGTATGCCTTGATACCGTTCCCCGCCATCACCGTGGCCACAGTCTCAGCAAACTCCCTGGAGAGGAACCTGGTGTCATATCCGACGACGAGGCCCTTACCGGCGATTCCCTGGGTTTTCAGGTAGTCAGCCAACCCTTGGGAGCATCTCGCTACATTTTCGAATGTAAAATCTTCGGCAATCAGGGCACGCCAGCCGTCGGTGCCAAATCGAATCTCAGTAGCCATTAGACCTCCAGTGCCGAACAGATATATTTCATATCACCGCCGGTTGATTGCGGCGGCTGCCGGGTTGCATTGCCATGTCGTTCCTAGGGCTGAAGCGTCGCGGAATCTGATGGTCGTCGGCCGCACCAATACCCAGATTCCTCTCATTCCGCCGAAGGTTCGGAATGACACTACATGCAAAATAAATAACCGCCCCCATTCTAACCCTTACCGTTCTCGCTAGGGAAAGTTAGATGGGAGCGGCGTTGCCGTGTAAACACACCTTAGGATGCGAGTCAGATCAGCCAGCGACCTCTGCCTTGGAGACACAGACCTCTAGAGCCTGCTCCCACTCATCAAGATCGAAGAAGTGAGGTCCCGCGCCACCGTGGTAGGCAACCCGGCCATCGGCGTCGATCAGGTAGAGGCGCTCCGGAGCGGCACCGTAAGCTTCGTCTATCACGTTATCCATCTCTTCGACGAGGACGGGCAAAGTGATGTGCAGGTCCAGACTACAGGTCTGAGCCACTTCCTCACGCTCATCAAAGCTCTGGTGCTGCCGGAATAGGACGCCTTCCGTGACGTTGCTATCGGACTGGCGGCCATCAGTGGGATGGGCTTCTTGTACGTACACCACGAAGAACTCAACTTGGTCGTCAAACCGGCTGCGGATCTGCTCGATACGCCCAACCTGAGCGCGGAAGGGGGGTCAAGTATAGCTGCCGAAAATCAGACCCACGGGACGGCTTCCCTTGAATCTGGATAGCCGAACCCTTTCTTCGGAACCCATAAGCTTGAGTTCAAAGTCAGGAGGCTGTTCTCCGGGCATCGGCCCCATCTCGTCCCGGGCGATAACAGCGTTCAAAGCGTCTTGCACCCCGGACGGGAGACCGTCCATGCGCGGCCCCAACACCTCTCTGGCGGTGAACTGGCCGGTGGAGGATGCTTTTACGCTGGGCCAGTACCTCCCGGATCAGATCGCGGTAGATCGTAGTTTCTTCTGCGGAGATACTGCTGAATACTTCGTCCCTCTGCTGCTTTTGCATCTGCCTTCCCCTTACTTGCAGTACAGGCCGGGACTGATTGTCCCGGCCTGCTTGCTTGTTCGAGAATATTTTATGCCGCTTTGAGCCGATTCACAACCTGTGACCCGGGGGACTGCCCGGCTAGTGGTTGTCACAGGCCCGCGTCGGCACGGAGAGCGTCGGCCTTGTCGGTGCGCTCCCAGGTCAGGTCCAAGTCGTCGCGGCCGAAGTGACCGTAGGCGGCCACCGGCTTGTAGATGGGGCGGCGCAGGTCCA
>Ga0066367_1000265_pt1 | contig 11250 bp, 4 predicted proteins | sample Knorr_S7_td_AAIW_FD_77335 | JGI IMG/M metagenome (GOLD analysis project Ga0066367, IMG submission 77335) | Marine microbial communities from Southern Atlantic Ocean transect - Knorr_S7_td_AAIW_ad_750m_LV_A | ecosystem: Environmental > Aquatic > Marine > Oceanic | place: Atlantic Ocean | collected...
TACATTGGCGATATACTTCTCATTGATAAAGCGCGCAAAATTATGATCAAAATAAAAAACGTTGTTAGCTGTACAGTTGCATTCGTCACAGCGTTTGCTGCACACACTGCCTTTGCTACCAGTACATCGACTGTTGAAATTGCAAACACAAGCAACACTAGTACTAACCAAACCGCAGACGCGACCGCCAACGCTGACGACCCTAACAACAATTACGAAAGCGTTTTTGCTAACCTCGCGCTTCATTGTATTCATCAAGAGTTTCCAAATGTAGTGAAACACATGATGAATAACGGCGATGACGTTAAGGCACCCAATCAACTATACCCTTCATTTTATGGTTGTTTAGACTGGCACTCGTCGGTTCATGGCCATTGGCTTTTAGTAAGAATGCTAAACACTGCGCAAGATGCAGTGGATAAGGATGAGATCATTGAAAAGCTCAACATCAGCTTTACGCCTAAAAATATCCAAGGTGAATTGACGAGCCTTAAGCGTGAAAACAATGCCTCATTTGAACGCCCCTATGGTCTTGCTTGGTTCCTGCAGCTAACCGCTGAACTACGTCAATCTTCCCTTCCTGAAGCAACAAAATGGCTAAATACTTTACGTCCTCTCGAGGACGAAATTGTAGCCAGAGTAAGCGCATGGTTACCCAAATTAGCTTACCCAATCCGTACGGGTGAGCATAGCCAAACCGCCTTTGCTTTTGGCTTAATGTTGGATTGGGCGAAAACAGCAGGTAATAAGGAGTTTGAAGCGCTGTTAACGTCCAGGGTGAAAGACTACTATCAAGACGATACACAGTGCCCTCTTGCCTACGAGCCTTCGGGACAAGATTTCTTATCACCGTGTTTGGCCGAAGCCGATTTAATGCGAAGAGTAATGTCTAAAAAGGACTATAGCCAATGGCTTTCAGCGTTCTTTCCAAGCCTCACAGCTAGAACATCAAATTGGCTAGCTCCCGCTACAGTGACTGACAAGACGGATGGTAAACTCGCTCACCTAGACGGGCTGAACATCAGCCGAGCGTGGATGATAGAAGGCATAATGCAAGCTTTGCCTGAAGGTGACAAACGCTTACCTGTGCTTAAGAAAGCATTAAGTTCACATCGTGAGGCCGGGCTCAACGCGGTGTTTGGTGACATGCACTATATGGGCAGCCATTGGCTTGGCAGCTTTGCCAGCTACTTAGAAACACAGCGCGGATTGAAATAAAATATTTGAGTATACATGTAGCGCGGCGCTAGCAAGTCGCTATTAGTTTAGCGATTTGCCAGTCGTTTTCATTGCGTTTATTAAGCCTGATAGCTTGTCAGCGGCAACAGGTTTAGAGAAATAGAAGCCCTGCAAATACCTGCAGCCGTTGCGTTGAAAGAATTCGACCTGCTCCAATGTCTCAATCCCTTCCGCCACGCATTCGATATTCAGACTTTCAGCCATACGTAATGTCGCTAGAATAATTGCTTCATTGCCACTGTTAAGACCAATACCCTGAACAAAGCTCTTATCTATTTTTAGTACGTCAATCGGGAAATCCTTAAGATATTTCAATGACGAATAACCCGTACCAAAGTCGTCCAGCGCTATGATAAACCCTTTAGATTTTAGCGCTCCTATGACATGCATGGCACTGTCATAATCTTCCATCAAAGCGCTCTCTGTAATTTCAAATCGAATACTTTCTGGTGGAACACCATTCGATTGCATTAGCGCCACTATATCTCTTAACGAATGCTCACTTATGAGGTGTTTTGCGCTTAAATTGATTGATAAGTAAGCGCGGCTATTATCTGCGTACAGTTGCTTGTGAACAGGTAAAGCTCGCTCAATAAGTTGCGTGGTCATTTCAGCTATCATGCCAATATTTTCCGCAACTGGAATGAAAATATCGGGTGAAATCATTTCATCTCCGTCTTCCCATCTCATCAATACTTCAAAGCCTTCAATAGAACCTGTCGCGCAACACACAATGGGCTGATAGTAGTTTGAAAAAAATTTATTGATGCAGGCGTGTTTCAGTTTATTTTCTAATTGAAGTTTTGAACGCGCCTGCTCATTCATGTGCTCGGTAAAGAACTGAAAATTATTGCTGCCGGCTTCTTTAGCATGGTACATGGCAATATCGGCATTCTTTAGTAATTCTGCTGGAAGTTGCGCATCATCTGGATAAAGTGAAATACCAATACTCGCCGATACGCTCACCTCTTGGTTGGAGAGCGTAATAGGTTGCCCCAATGCTTGTATAATATCATTGGCAATATGACCAAGGTCCTGCACACTACCAACACCTTCAAGAAGAACGACAAACTCATCACCGCCAAGTCTCGCTACCGTGTCAGACTTTCTGATTAACTTTTCGAGACGTTTGCTAACCGTTACTAGGAGTTCATCACCGGCCTCGTGTCCAAGGCTATCGTTAACTTGTTTGAAACGGTCTAAATCGATGAAGAATAATCCTATTCTGCTTTGTTGTGGTGCAGCTTGATAGAAAGCGTGCTGCAGGCGGTCAAGCAGAAGAGTGCGATTGGGTAGACCTGTTAAATTGTCATAGTTTGCCAACTGAACAAGCGCGTTTTGTGCGTCTTTTTGCTGCGTTATATCAGACAATATCACCAAGTAGCGATCAATTTCTTGCCCATTGCGTTCACTCGATACTGTGGTCACTCTTATACTCACCGCGTAGCGCTGGTTCTTGAAACTGTTTATGTAAGCTTCGCCACTCCAGTGCTCATTTGGAACAAGTTTACGCATTTCCGTATACGCTTCTTCGAGCTGCTGCTTCTGGCCACGATACAACAAGTTGAGCTCTTCTATTAGATTTGCATCTTTGTCAATGCCAAGCGCGTCTTTGAAAGATTGATTAACAACGATAGCCTGAAAATTGTTATCGAAGATGACAACCCAGTCTCGAGTATATTGAAATGCTTCACCGAATAATCGCGCTTTGAATTCAGCATTCACCGATTCAGTTATATTAGAGTAAGTACCGACTAACCTTTTACTATTACCTGTTTTATTATTAACAACTAAAGACCCTACATCTCTGAACCATTCATAATGACCGTCTTTCGCTTTCATGCGATAGCTGATATCAATACCCCTAGACTGTCCGTTAACGACTTTCTCCCATTGCTCTAAAAAAGCAGTAATATCGTGCTTATGAACAAGGGATATGTGCTCTCTGAACGAAAGTCTTGTGCCCGTCTCCGAGTAACCTAGGTCGTCTACAATACGCTCTTGGGTAACTTTGTCCGAATCTTCATACCAAGACCAAACTTTGGTATTACTTGCAGTTAGCGCCATAGACAATCTATTTTTATGCTTTAGTGCTTCAGAGTGTGCCGCACGAAGTGCTTCGCTATTTTTCTTGCGGCGAGCATAAATAAATAAAGTAATTACAAATAATATAAGAAGATAAATAGAATAAGCCACAGGCGATGCATAAATTGGATATGCCACCTTAATTCTCAAGCTCGCGCGAGGCCCAAAAACATTACTCACGGGATCAATTCGCCCAACAGTAAATTCGTATAAACCAGGGTCTAACTGTGGGAAAGTGACTTCCGTGGATTTGGTAGGGGGGTATACGACGGAAACGTCACCCTTTAATTCATATTGATAGTAAGAAGTCGACGTGTTCTTAAACCGCATATCGGAATAGCGAATAGTCAGGCCGACATCGTCATACTTCAGTAATAAAGTGCTATCATTAATGCTGCCAATACCAAGCTTTAGCGGCTGGCTGAGTAAGCTTGCATCAGTAATAAATGTTGAACTTGCCACTTTGTCTTGGTCATCAAACCGCTCTGGTTGCAAAATAGTGAAACCTTTTTGCGAGCCAAAAGCTATTTTCCCATCACTCATACCTAATTTTGAGCCCCAAGTGAACTCGTTAGTAGCCAGTCCTTCCGTAGGACCATATTGCGATAATTTGATGGTTTTAGGATCGAGTTTAAGAATTCCTTGGTGACTCCCTATCCAGATATCACCATTTTGATCTTTCTCCAAACTTACAACGAGATTAGTCGGCAGTAAGTTACTCGTGTCAAAAAAGTATTTTTGCTCATTGGTTTTTGAATCGATTCCATACAACCCATGACCGGGATAAGTAATCCACAAAATACCATTGTCATCCAAAACGGTGTCAGTCGGGTGAATAGCATACTCCGATTGAGACTTTCTCGCTTGGTGTAACATCTCTAAGTTTCCAGTTAATGCATCAAAACGCCACAACTCTCCTATCATCGATATTAGTATTGAATTACTTTGCGTCCCGTGGTCAGGTAAAAATGTGTAAAGCTGGTCAAAATCTAGGTTAGACGAGAGCGTTTCGGAAAGGGATAGCTCTCCCTTACTGTCATTAAAATTCCAAAACTTGCCATCGGCAGCGACGATGTAATGGCTCTCCGAAATACGGATTAAGTCGTACGCCTTGCTTGAATTTAAAAATTTATCTTGCGGGCTACCAAGTGGATAATCAACAGGTCGCTTATTGACTGTATCAAATTTTACGATACCATCGTACGTAAGTAGCCAAATTCGATCTTTTTCGGCGGGTCTAATCGTAAAAATAGAACCCGAAGAAATAACGGCTTTATCATCGTCGGTTACCAAAAACTGCTCTACTTTCCCTGTATCTGAGTGATACAAATTTAGACCATTGTTAGTGCCTACCCATAGGTTTTCGTCATCGGCCTCATGAAAGCTATAGACGATATTATCACTCAATTTATCGCTGCTTTTTCCGTCGCCCATGACATTTTCAAATAGCGTAGACTGAGGCGACCACAGCAAAACGCCTGACGTTCCAGTGGAAAGCCACACCTGTTCGTCATAAGCTATTGCCACTTTGTACAAATCGTCGTCTGTTATTTGTAACCGTGAGTCTGACGGCTGAAATAAATGTGTTAACACATTTGTAGACAGGTCAATAGTATACAGCCCCTGGTCAGTGGACATGTAATAGAGTGAACCTTCTATTTGCTCAAGATCCCATATATTCAAAGACTCAACAGCTTGTTTAGGGAGCGGCATATCTTCATCGTTTTTCACAAAGCTCATTAAGTCGGAAAGCTCAAACTGATAGAGCCCCTCAACAGTACCTAGCCAAAATTTCTTATTTTCATCAACGACTATCAGCTTAGTGTTGATATTGTTTACGTTGGCATCGTCTGAACTGATATGCTCAATCTTCTTGATATCGCCAGTCTGCAAATCTTTAGCATAGAGGCCTACAGAAGTGGCAACGAATAAAACGTCGCGGGCTAAGTAGGTGTAACGGATAACATCATCATTTGAAAGCTCACTATTAGAGGAAAGAAGGTCAAAAACAATTTCTTTTTTCTCTGTTACTAGATCAAATTCGATAATAAGGTGGTCTAGTGCAACATATATGATATTTCTAGGCGCAGAAATAAAGTGGGAAGCGTATTGGTACCAAGACGGCTGTTCTTTATAAGGAACATTAATCAACCTTTTCGACGTGCCGGTTTGCCGATCGATGCGATAAATACCACTACTGTAAGTGCTTACCCACAAGTCACCGCTCTGGTCCTCGAACAATGTATAAATACCGTCATCAGCAAACTCGTTGTCTTGCCCCACATATTGCTTGTTTTGGTTACCGTCGAACCGATTTAGCCCAGCCTCTGTGGCTATCCACAGTAGGCCTTCTCTATCGATAAGCATGTCGTTAATAGTGTTTTGACTCAGGCCATTTTCAGTAGAAAGTACTTTAAAGGAAGGCGTTGTAACGACTGTTTTTGCCCCCGCGAGTGGGATGAACAAAGACAAAAAAAGCAATGTCACCTGCGGTAAGTGAGTAGTTAAAAAGAAAAATGAATTTATCCGAGTCTGCGCTGACATCAATAATTGAGAACCTAAAAAGTTTATATTATCTAGTACTTTTTCAAAGTATGTTCGAATATTAGCTCAAAACACATAATTGACAATTGTGCTTTAGGTAGACAATCAAGCAACTGACTATTATTACGACGACCATTTAAAACTAGCTGACAAAAATTGCGAAATGTTTGCAGATATTTAAACCACTAGCTTGGCAGCTTTGCCAGCTACTTAGAAACACAGCGCGGTTTGAATTAACTTATATCCTACTAAAGTGTGAGATGAATGAGCACTAAAGTGCTATTCGTCTCACACGCCTACCGTGGCATGCTCATTCTATGGTGATATGAATAAAGCGCAGCTATGAAAATTTTACTTGTTGATGATCACGCAATAGTGAGAGAAGGCTTTTCTACGCTGTTATCTTCGGTACTCGAAGGCGCTGTCGTCACCAATGCAAAAAATGCGCAGCAAGCCACAAATGCACTTCGTGCCAACCACTTCGACCTCATTATTTTAGACATTAATTTAGGAACCACCAGCGGACTCACGCTGGCGGAATATATTGTTCAGCGCTGGGAGCACGCAAAAGTACTTATGTTCAGCATGTTCGATGATATTTCCATCATCGATAGAGCTATGAAACTAGGGGCAATGGGGTATGTTAGTAAACAAAGTGAACCTGATGTACTGATAAGCGCGGTGACATCTATCATTAAAGGCCGCCGTTATTTAGAACACAATACTGCCATTGAGCTCGCTACATTCAACCTGTCACATTCCGGAGGCAACTTAACAGATCTGACACAAAGAGAGTTGGATATATTCCTTGGTATAGCGAACGGGCTTTGCCGAAAACAGGTCGCTGAAAGCCTCAACATTTCTGAAAAGACGGTCTCAAACGTTATCACCCAGCTCAAGCGAAAACTTGAGCTACAGACAAATGCCGAGTTTGTTCACCTTGCCATAAAGCAGGGTTATATCAAAATTGCCAGCTAAACAAGCGCCACTAAACAAGGTCGGGAAAACTTCCCTGTACTTTCGTATCTTTTTTATACCCCTTTGGTACTAACTTTGTCTCATGATAAAGATACCTCATGTAAATCAATATATTAGCGTTTTCATTACACTTCAATCTAAGGGAATTTTTCCCGTATTTTGAAGGACGGAATCCGTTTATCAGGGCCTCTACTTAGTTACATACTGTTAACACAACATCAAGGTAACAGTGGAAATAAAACTATGGCTAAGTTCTATTCAAAGGCTTCATTGGCCTTAAGCGTAATTATTGGTTTAGGTACGAGTTCACATTTATATGCGGACGATGGCGTGACATGGGCAGACATTGAAAATGATGCCAAGACGCCTGAGAACGTGCTGATGTATGGTATGGGTCCAGAAGCTCAGCGTTACAGCGGACTTGATCAAATCAACAAAGAAAATGTACACATGCTATCTCCGGCTTGGGTGATGAGTTTTGGTGATGAAAAGCAACGGGGTCAAGAGTCCCAAGCAATCGTGTACGACGGTATTGTCTATGTAACCGGTAGCTACTCCCGTATCTACGCCTATGAGGCAAAAACAGGTAAGAAGTTGTGGGACTACGCCCACCGCCTTCCAGAAGGGATTCGACCGTGTTGTGACGTGGTAAATCGCGGCGCAGCAATTTATGGTGACTTAGTCTTTTTCGGTACGCTGGATGCTGGCGTTGTTGCCCTTGACCGGCTAACGGGCAAAGTAAAATGGAAGAAGCGCTTTGAAGACTATCGTGCAGGCTACACCATGACGGGGGCACCTACGATTGTTAAAGACCAAAAGTCAGGAAAGGTCATGCTTATTCACGGTTCATCAGGTGATGAGTTTGGTGTTGTAGGAAAACTGTTTGCACGCGATCCTGAAACCGGTGAAGAGATTTGGATGCGTCCATTTGTTGAAGGGCACATGGGCAGATTAAATGGAAAAGACAGCACACCCACGGGTGGTTCATACGAAGTGACAACGTGGCCAAAGGATGAAAACGGCGAAATGGTTGAGGCTTGGCACCACGGTGGTGGCGCACCATGGCAGAGTGCAAGCTTCGATGTTGAAACTAACACTATCATCATAGGTGCAGGTAACCCCGCTCCTTGGAATACATGGAAACGCACCGCCAAAGGTGGAGATCCGCGAGATTGGGATAACCTTTATACTTCCGGACAAGTGGGTGTAGATGCAACCACTGGTGAGGTTAAATGGTTCTATCAACATACACCTAACGACGCATGGGATTTCTCTGGCAACAATGAACTTGTTCTATTCGACTATTACGATAATGGAAAGCTCATAAAAGCGACGGCTCATGCAGACAGAAATGGCTTTTTCTATGTAGTTAACAGACAAAACGGTGAATTCATTAGAGGATTTCCCTTTGTAGATAACATTACGTGGGCCACACACATTGACCCTGACACGGGTCGCCCAGTTGAAGTAGACGGACAGCGCCCGCCACTGCCTGAGCCGGGTGAAAAACGAGGAAAGTCAATAGAGGTATCGCCTCCATTCTTGGGCGGAAAGAACTGGAACCCGATGGCCTACAGCCAGAATACCGGCTGGTTCTATATGGGCGCAAACCACTGGAAAGAAGACTACTGGACGGAAGAAGTGACCTATAAGAAAGGTGCCGCTTACCTAGGACAGGGTTTTAGAATTAAGCGCATGTATGACGACCATGTGGGCGTACTTCGTGCCGTAGACCCCATTTCAGGTGAAATTAAATGGACACACAAAGAGAAACTTCCTATGTGGGCTGGGGTACTGGCGACGAAAGGCGGACTCATTATTACAGGAACGGGCGATGGCTATGTCAAAGCTTTCGATGAGGAAACCGGTGAAGAACTTTGGAAGTTCCAAACGGGCTCGGGCATCATTTCATGCCCTATAACCTGGGAAGAGGATGGTGAGCAATACATCGCCTTAGCGTCAGGGTATGGTGGTGCAGTACCTCTATGGGGAGGAGATATGGCTGAACTCACCAAACCTGTCGCGCAAGGTGGTTCGTTCTGGGTATTTAAACTTCCTAATCACAATAAAAAGCAAAACGTAGCTAAACAATAGCTTTATCTTTGCAACAAACCAAACCGAGAGGCGGTGAAAACGCCTCTCGGCATTAAGGAGCTCTCATGCGCTTACGTTTTCAAGCAACCAAACAACTCCCCATATTATTAGTTGTCCTATATTCAGCAACTGCCAGTGCCATTCCCGATTTCGAAGATGACGTGGAAATTATCAACGGATGTGAAATAAAACCAAAGACAGTGTGTAGCGATACAGACTTAAGCGGTGCTGATTTGAGCCATGCAAATTTGCACGGGGCAGTATTCACCAACGTTAAGTTCAACAAAACAGATTTAAGGCACGCCAACTTAAGCTATGCGACGTTTAAGAAAAGTAACCTAGATCACGCTGATTTAGCTACCGCCAACTTAAAACACGCAGATTTACGCAGCTCAAAAGTTCGCAACGCTAACTTAGAAGGCGTAGATGGCTGGGCGCTTTTCGGTCAAGGGGTTGATTTCACTAACTCCAACTTTTCAGGTGCTAACCTGGACCAAGCGCGTTTATCAGGTGCGACAATGGTAAACACCAACTTACGTGCCGCACGCTTAGAGCGGGTTTGGATGAACAAAGCAAACTTTGAAGGTGCTTCACTGATTAACGCCAATATTCAGGAAGCAAAACTGAACGATGCAAGTTTGTATCAAGCAAACCTAACCGGCACGCGCATCCACTACGCAACATTTCAGGGCACTTTCATGGACGAATGTATAAACTGTCCTATTAACTGGTAACTGTGATTGGGTGGAAAGAAAACATTGAGCCGTTCGATATAGCCAGCGCCCATTACCTTCACTAACACCCATTCATACTTACTTTCTTAATATCCCCACTTTTGCTCCCATTCATCTAAAAGAGGGGGACATTCAGAGAAAAGCGTTGGGTAGTTCTCATACTTTTGCATTGAAGACTTATACACTGGTTGACTAACTTGATAGTAGCTCGGTGTTTGGAACAAAGGCGAACTATTACTTTCTAAGGTCTTAGTCTCCCCTTCTGTCAGCCCTGAAAACTGATATATGGATGCTATAGAAGATTCAGGGTCAGCAACAACATCTTCATATTTAATGCTTATTGCTCTGTCCCTTAAGATTGGTTCCATTTTTTCCCAGCACGTGAAGACTTTATTATAAGCCTCAGCGAATTGCTCAACGGTGTACAAGTTTATTTCCTCGAACTGTAAACAACTCAACGCAACTGCCTTCGGGTTACGTAGGCAACAAAGTACTTTTGCGTTAGGAAATAAGGTCAACATTGCAGGTAAATAAGGGAAGTTAAGCGGCATCTTATCTACGATGAGTTTATTGCTGTCAACACTAGGAGAATAAGCCGTTAAATGCTCAAGATAGTCATTTGCCAAAGCGTCTAGTTCACTTTGGTTTGTACGCTTTATATCACCCGTCTCAGGGTCAACAATCTCGCGTTCAACCATCTGGTTATAAAAGGTTTCGACAGCATCTGTTTCTTCTAATAACTCAACATTCGCATTTTTAAGTAACAAACTTTCTATCAATGTCGTTCCCGAACGAGGAAATCCAACAATAAAGAGAATGTTTGTGCTGTTACTTGACGTGTTAACGATAGGAGAAGGTGATACATCAAAACCATTGAGCATGACGCCAGAGGACAAATCTGCAAATTTACTGGAATGAAGGTTATTCACGTTATGTGCGATAAACCTGATGACCTCTTCGGCATCGCTAAAACGCTTGAGCTTTTCAAGGGTTCTAATCTTCTGGTAAAGATGAGGAAGGCTTTTGGGTTGTTTTACTAAGAAGTGCTCGTTAATTCGCAGCCCCTCTTCAAACTCTCCTTTTGCGAAGGCCAACAGCGAACGTTTTAACTCGTGTTGCTCCTTGTCGCCCTCAGCTTGAATTAATTGAATTTTGCCAAGAAACTTCTCAGCTTCAGCTAGCTCACGCCTGTTTTCGTTAATATTAAAGGCCAGCTCTAGTAACTGAATGTTATCGGTGTTTTCAAACTTTCTATTGAGGACATCAAGGTTGTCTTTAGTGGCATTGAGTAGCCAAGAAACATAGTCTAAGTACGTCAGTAACTCTTCTTTATCCGATGAATCAGCGAGGGAAAGTGATTTTTCAAGATGACGCTTTGCATGAACGTAACGCTTCGACTCCAATGCTGACAACGCCAAAAAATAGTGGATCGAATAAGAATCTGAGTACGTTGAACTTAGCATATTACTCTGCTTAGCTAATTCTCCTCTCGAATGAATTCTGTAACATGCTTCTGTATACAGTTCAGCGCTAAGTTTATCGCTTCGATGAAGACCCTCTCTTTTAATATGCGCGA
>Ga0066367_1000269_pt1 | contig 11197 bp, 9 predicted proteins | sample Knorr_S7_td_AAIW_FD_77335 | JGI IMG/M metagenome (GOLD analysis project Ga0066367, IMG submission 77335) | Marine microbial communities from Southern Atlantic Ocean transect - Knorr_S7_td_AAIW_ad_750m_LV_A | ecosystem: Environmental > Aquatic > Marine > Oceanic | place: Atlantic Ocean | collected...
ACTCCTGCTTCGCGATACTTCATATCACTCTCAGGCAAAATCCTCTACTCCCTCATCAATCTCAAAAGTTGTCATAGCATTCAGTTGTTTCACACGCCTGAAAATGTCTGATTCAGTCAGGTCTCTAAGGCCATCGATACTGAACTTCTGTACCGCGAATGAACCGAGCACAGATCCATATACTACAGCTCGCCGAAGGTCTGCAACTGAGGTGGAGTTCTTTTTCGATATGTACCCAAGAAGCCCTCCTGCAAAAGCGTCACCCGCACCGGTCGGATCAAATACTTGTTCCAGAGGGAATCCTGGTACAAAGAAGACCCAGTCGTCAGCGAAGAGTACAGCCCCGTGTTCACCCTTTTTTATCACAACCACCCGAGGTCCCCTTTCTTGGATCCATCGGGATGCTTGAAGTAGGTTTGTTTTCTCCGAGAGCTGGCGGGCTTCTTCATCGTTGAGCATAAAGATGTCGACCCTGGCCAGGAGGTCGACGAGGGATTCACGTTTGCCCTCAATCCAGTAATTCATGGTGTCACAAGCTACCAAGGTAGGTGAATCGACTTGGTCTAATACCTGGTGCTGTAAAGTTGGGTCTATGTTTCCTAAGAAAACATATTCTGACTGCTGAAGTTCTTTGGGGATTCTTGGGTTGAATCCTCCGAAGACTCCAAGTCGTGTCTCTAGCGTGTCACGACTGCTTAGGTCTGAATGATACTTCGCTACCCAAGAGAAGCTTTCTCCGCTCTCGATCTGAATTGCTGAAAGGTCTACACCGCGTTTCTTGAGAAATGCAAGCTGATCTAGTGGGTAATCATCCCCTACTACACCCACGACGCTAACATCACTCAGGAGTGAGGCAGAAGCTGAAAAGAAGACCGCAGACCCGCCGATCACTCGTTCTGCATGCCCGAATGGAGTCTCTACTGAGTCTAGAGCAACACTACCTACTGCAAGGATCGACATATCCAGATAATCCGGTTCAGATAAGAGGTTTCATGTGCCATCGTTCGCTGGCTCCTGCATCATTCTTTTCGGTGCAGTGATCCCTAGGATGGCAAGTCCATTTTGCAACACAATTTGTAATGAACGTGCGAGGACAAGCCGTGCACCCCGAATCTTAGAGTCATCTACGAGTACTGCGAGACTTGGATTCCTGCTTGGATTCCCGGCATGGTACCAAGTATTTGCTGTACTGGCCGTCTGTTCGAGGTATTCACACACGATATGTGGTGCGCAATTCTCAGCTGCACGGGTTAGTACGCTAGGGAAATCTCTAAGCTGGTTGATAAGCTGCCGCTCATAATCCTCTGTAAGGAGAGACAAGTCTGCTGAACCCGATTCAATTTCTTCAGGCATAACTTGTGCCTTGGCGAAGATCGAATGCATCCGAGCATGAGCGTACTGGATCTTATACATCGGGTTCTTGTCTGAGTAATCGAGAGCGGCATCCAGATCAAAAACCATTTGAGCATCCGGTTTTCTCATTTGGAAGAAGTACCTGGTCACATCAGTGCCGACTTCTGTATAGAGTTCCCGAAGGGTGATGCTGGTGCCAGCCCGTTTCGAGAATTTTACTTCACTTCCGTCTCTGACCACCCGAACCATCTGGTGCAATACGTATTCTGGATACCCTTTCGGCAAGCCCAGCGCTTGTAACCCACTTCTTACACGATCAACAGTACCATGGTGATCCGATCCCTGAACATTGATCACACGTTCATATCCTCGTGTCCACTTATGCATGTGATATGCAACATCAGGAAGGAAGTATGTCGGGAGACCATTCTTCCTGACCATCACCCGATCCTTTTGATCACCAAATGCCGTGGTCTTAAGCCAGGTGGCACCTTCATGTACGTACACAAACCCTGTTTGCTTTAAAGCTTCCAACGTTGAATTCACACGCCCGTTGTCATGTAAGGAAGATTCGAGATAGTATTCGTCAAAGTGGACTCCAAAATCATCCAGATCAGAGTCCTGTTCCTCCCGAAGACATCGGACTGAGAAGCTACGTATTTGCTCTACAGCTTTCTTTGATTCATCAAGCACGAACTGATCCCCGAATTCCTCGGCTAGTGATTCGGCAAGTTCATTGATGTATTCCCCATGATATCCTCCTTCGGGTATTTCTTCCTGCCTACCAAACAGGGCCAGATATCGAACTCTTACGCTCTGTGCGAGTTTATCTATTTGTGTTCCAGCATCGTTGTAGTAGAACTCTCGATGCACCTGCCATCCTGCCCACTCAAGTAAAGAAGCGAGCGCATCTCCCAGGGCAGCTTGCCGACCATGACCAAGGTGTAGTGGGCCTGTGGGATTGGCGGATACAAACTCGACCATAACGTGCGCACCTTCGCGGGTGTCCTCTCTTCCGAAACCTTCGTTCTTAGCCACGATCTCGTCTAAGATCGATGCGGCGGTAACCGCAGATAGCCTAAAATTTAGAAATCCAGGCCCAGCCACCTCAATCGATGCAATCCCTGCCGTATCCTTTTCAATAGAAGCAGCGATTTCTACCGCAATGTCACGAGAAGGTCTACCAAGTTTTCCAGAGAGAACCAGAGCAATATTACAGGTAACATCACCGTGGCTAGGGTTGCGTGGACGTTCAAGATCAATCTCCACTTCACCTATTCCCATTTCTCTGATCACCGCATTAAGAGCGGTTTTTATGGGTTCATGGAGCACTGTTCAGTTATCGGATTTGGAGCCAGGTGATCTTGATCCAGAGCTTTTAGTTTCAGACTCAGGCTTCTTCTTCGAGGTCTCCTTATTGAGACTTGAGGAGGATGTTTTCTCTACTCCCGAATCCGACTTACTGGTCGCTCCACCACTCTCTGACGAGGCCTTTTTTTTGTAGTCCTCAGATCGGTAATCGGTGATGTAAAAGCCCTCTCCCTTAAAAATAAGACCGGCCCCACCTGAAATCATTCGCTCTGAATCTTCACCGCAATCTGGACACGCGGCTCCGGGGGCCACGGAGATCCTCTGGAAAACCTCAAACTGATGCCCGTTTGGGCAGCGGTAATCGTAGGTTGGCATGGGTAACGAAGCTAACTAGGAGGGACATGGGTGCCTACCCGTGGTAAGCTCCCCATTCTGAACGAAGGGCATCACTTAGTTCACCTAACGTCACACCAGCTTTCACGGATGAAATGAGTCGGGGCATAAGATTTTCATCCCCACGAGCAGCTGAACGTAGATCTTCAAGTTGAGCCCTGATCTCGACATCTACTCTCCGCTCCTTATGTGACCTCAGACGAGTGATCTGTTCCTGTTCCAATAGCTCGTAGTCGGGCTTCTCTATATGTCGACCCTCATCCTCTTCGGTATGTACGTTCACTCCTACGATTTTTCTACGCCCAGCTTCTACATCTAGCTGAACTTTATATGCTGCAGTTTGGATTTCTTCCACCATGTACTCGATAGCTTTGGATGCACCCCCTAATTCTTCAATTGTTTCTAGGTAGTTAAGGGCCAAGCGTTCAATCTCGTCTGTCAAAGCTTCAACGTAATATGAACCCCCAAGTGGGTCTGCCGTTCGCGTTATACCTGATTCAGAGGCAATGATCTGTTGCGTCCTAAGGGCCAGTTTAGCCGCTTCCTTTGTCGGTAAAGTAAGAGCCTCATCGTAGCTGTTTGTGTGAAGGGATTGGCTACCACCGAGTGTAGCCGCAAGAGCTTGTATCGTTACACGGACGACATTATTGAGAGGTTGCTGAGCACTTAATGTGGAACCACCCGTCTGAGTATGGAATCGGAGCCGACAGGAATTGTCGGACGCATCATAGTGTCGCCTCAAAAGAGATGCCCAGAGGCGACGGGCAGCCCGAAACTTCGCTACTTCCTCGAGCAGGTCATTATGAGCTGCAAAAAAGAACGAGAGACGAGGAGCAAAAGCGTCGATATCAAGTCCGGCTTCGACTGCACGGGCTGTGTATTCCAGACCATTAGCGAATGTGAACGCAAGTTCTTGAGGGGCGGTAGCACCCGCTTCGCGAATGTGGTAGCCCGAGATGGATATCGGGTTCCAATTCGGAAGTTCATCTTTGCAGAAGGCAATAATGTCTGTGGCTAGGCGGAGGCTATTCTCTACCGGGTAGATATATGTTCCACGCGCTACGTATTCCTTGAGAACATCATTTTGTAGTGTGCCACCAAGTAGATTGCGGGCAACATCCTGATCATCCGCAACTGCAACGTAGAGGGCTAGTAAGATCGCAGCAGTAGAGTTGATGGTCATTGAAGTGGATACTTTGCCTAGAGGTATCCCCTCAAACAGGCTTTTCATGTCTTCAAGGGAATCTATGGCTACTCCAACCCGTCCAACCTCACCCATTGCTATTTTAGCATCGGAATCATGTCCCATCTGGGTCGGCAGGTCGAATGCGACGGAGAGTCCCGTTTGCCCGCGTTCTAGGAGGTAGTGGAATCTTTCATTTGTTTGCTGAGGAGTACCGAAGCCGGCGTACTGCCGCATCGTCCATAGACGCTCCCTATACATATCTGGATGGATTCCTCTGGTGAAAGGAAAGGTCCCAGGGGGAGGAGCTTCTTCAGCGTTTGCCGTGTTGTAAACAGTCTCTACTTCAATACCACTGTCGGTGCAAACTGGCTGATCTTTCCTCTTTCCCTTCATTACTCAGATCGTTCCCTCTTCGAGTGGCACAAGCTCTACCAAGATCTTGCCCTTTTCTACTGCATCTCCACTTGCTACATGGATTACCTGGACACATCCGCCTGCCTGTGCTCTCACCTCGTTCTCCATCTTCATTGCTTCTACGATTACAAGCCCCTGTCCTGCCTCAACTGACTCTCCCTCCTCAACTTCTACACTGACGATCGTACCTGGCATTGGCGCAATGACTGCTTCAGGGTGCTGGACTTCACTTTCTTGGAGTTCCACTGCTTTGATAGCCCTACCGAGTCGATCAAGCACATTCACATAGAACCTGCGTTTGTTGCATAGGATGTCCCACGCCCCCCTACCCCGTTTGATCGCGTGGATAGGCTGGGAAATTCCATCTAGGATCAGGCTGTAATCGTTCGTCTTCTCAAGTGTGGCCAAATCGACAAGAACCGATTCTCCATTAATCCTCACTAGGTCACTAGTAATCTCGATTTCAAAAGTCGAGTCTTCCACTCTGACTTCGTAAATCATTGATTCTCGGATCGTCTCAGAACCACGACAGTTTCGATGTGCGCAGTCTGAGGGAAAAGGTCAAATGCTTCATAGTCTATCAATGCATAGGCGGATCCTAGTCGCTTGAGGTCACGAGCAAGGGTAGCTGGATCACAACTAATGTAGATTATCGTTTCTGGGGGGGCATCTAGAATTTGAAGCGGAATCGTGCTCTCCAGCCCGCTACGTGGAGGATTAAGAATCAACAAGTCTACAGGTAGAAAGTTTGATAAGTGTTCTTCAACTGCGCCCTGAACTGTACGGTAATTCCCGCTCCTCTTTTCGCAGGAAGACGTTAGAGCGGCTCCATTCACATCAATCCCCACAACGGCGGCACCTGAATTAGCGAGCTGTCGACCGTAGTAGCCAGCCCCACAATATGCGTCGACTGCGCTATCTGGTGACCCAGATGTTGCTATCACGTACTCCTGTAATAGCTGGGCAGCTGCGCGATTAACCTGGAGGAAGACATCGCCGACTAAGAGGAGTTTCTCCCCAACCCATATGTCTTCATGAACTTTGCCATAGACCAATTCTATAGCACCCGTATCTGAGGGTTCATGCCAAACAGTGGATACCGACGGTACCTGCTTCATCAAAGCTTCAGGACTCCAGGCACTCGTTCCACCCTCAATGAGTAGATCTATGCCTGACTTCGAGTTTCGGAGGGTTAGCCGTAGACGTCCTCCCAATGGTAGTCGTCTGGCGCCGGTTCCCCAGTTGTCTCTAAGAGATATCCAGGCAGAAGTTATCTCTGGCTCAGGTAGGATGCACTCACTCTTCACATCAATGACATGACTAGGCCGATCGAGCCCATGTAAGCCGGCCACAACTCTCCCAGCGCGAAGTCTTCTAAGGGTGAACGTCATCCTATTACGGTACCGTGACAGATGTGGTGAGGCCGTGACCGGGACCTTATCCACTTCTAGCCCTCCAATCCTCGACAGGGCTTCTACCACGAACCTCCCCTTCCATTTCAATTGTTCAGAGTACGGGATGTGCTGGAGAGAGCATCCGCCACATTTGTCATAAAGTGAACAAAGAGGATTGCTCCGTTCCTCAGTAGGGCTCAAGATTTCCTCGAGCTGACCCCTCGCCCATCGACGTTTTAGTGCGGTTACTTTGACACGAGTTTTGTCTCCAGGCGCACTACGCGGTATGAAGATGATACGTCCGTCAGGTAGCTCGCCTACTCCTGATCCATCCGAGGCTAAACTGCGGATTGTGACGTCTGCGAGTCCATTAGCAGGTACGTTAAGCATCATCCTCTAGGGGGCTCCCGTAATATCCCTTCTGACTGCCAACATGACATTTTAGGTGTGGTTCGAGATAAGCGGGTCCGTTGGGTTTCCTTTGCCTCAAGGAGCGCTCCAGCAATCGCAATCGAGCGAATTACTTCTGGATCTACTGGGGCTTCATTGAGCAACTCCGGATGTTCTTCTAAATATCGGATTGAAAGACGGCCCTCTACAAAATCTGGTTCATCCATAACTCTTCGTTGAAATGATGCACAATTTTCAACCCCGAGTAATAGAAGTTCATCAAGGGCTCTGGCCATACGTTGTATTGCAGCAGCTCGCGTGCTCGCGTGCACTATCAGCTTCCCAAGCAAGGGGTCATAGTGCTCGGAGATGTAATAGCCTTCTCTTATCCCTCCATCCCAACGAACTCCGGCTCCGGTCGGTACCTCGAGGCGGGTCACGGTTCCCGTGGAAGGAAGAAATCCAATTTGCGGGTCCTCTGCGGTGATTCTACACTCGATCGCATGCCCTGATATCCGCATGTCCCCTTGGGTGAAGTCGAGTGGTTCTCCGGAAGCGATACGAATTTGCCAGTCCACGAGGTCTAACCCGGTTACTAGCTCAGTTACCGGATGTTCTACTTGGATTCGAGTATTCATTTCGAGGAAGTAATAGTTCCCGTCTTCATATAGAAACTCGACAGTCCCCGCCCCGGTATACCCGATAGCTGTTGCTGCTTGCACCGCAGTTCGTCCTATGGATTCGCGCTCCGCTGTGGAGAGTGCGATAGCTGGTGCTTCTTCAACAAGTTTCTGATGTCGGCGCTGGATCGAACATTCGCGTTCTCCCAGGTGAACAACTGAGCCCTGCATATCTCCGAGTATTTGAACCTCGATATGGCGAGGTCGCTTAAGCGCGCGTTCTAGATAGAGTGTACGATCTCCAAAAGCCGAAAATGCTTCTCTTTGGGCTGCCTCAAAGGCCGCATTAAATTGATCCGGCTTTTCCACTGTTCGCATCCCCTTCCCCCCCCCTCCAGCAGCAGCTTTAACCAGCACGGGAAACCCGATTTCCTGCGCGACTTCTAAGGCCGCTTCAACAGTGGATAGGGGTTCAGTAATCCCTGGGATTATAGGAATACCGGCATTCTGCATGTAGCGCCTTGCCTGGATCTTATCACCCATCACCTCAATGACCTCAGACGAAGGCCCAACGAATATCAGCCCCCCATCTTCCACCGCTTTTGCAAATGAAGAACGCTCGGCAAGAAATCCGTAACCAGGATGAATCGCATCTACTCCGGCGACCTTAGCCACCTCAATGAGGCGCTCTGCCTTTAGATAACTCTCTGAAGAGGGGGCTGGACCGATGTGGTATGCCTCGTCAGCGGCTAGGACATGTGGTGCCAATCGATCAGGTTCGGAGTACACAGCTATAGTGCGGATCCCACGTTCCTGAGCGGATCTGATTATACGCACGGCGATTTCACCGCGGTTAGCTACTAAAAGAGAGCGGATCAAGGAATTTATTGAATCAGAAAGAGATAGAAGTTCAATGTTCTAGGCCATTTTAACCAAAAGTTGCAAGTGAAATGTCATCAGGTGCGAGCTCAATAGGACGGGGCTACGACTTACTCTATCTCACTCCAAACTGCTTCAACACTCGGGTAGGTTATAACGGGATATTTCCGTGTTTCTTAGGTGGATTTTGGTCACGCTTGTTCTGTAACATGTCCAGGGCGCTAATCAGCCGCTCACGTGTTTCCCGGGGGTCTATCACATCATCTACATAGCCTCTGGCAGCGGCTATATAAGGATTGGCAAATTTTTCTCGATACTCTTCAATTTGTGTGGCCTCAGCAGCTTCTGGATTTTCAGCCTCGTCCAATTCTCTCCGGAACAGAATCTCTACCGCTCCCTTTGGGCCCATCACGGCAATCTCAGCTTGAGGCCATGCTAGGTTGATATCACCACGAATGTGCTTGGAATTCATCACATCGTAAGCCCCACCGTAGGCCTTTCGAGTAATGACCGTCAGTTTTGGTACGGTTGCCTCTGCAAAGGCGTATAGAAGTTTGGCTCCATGACGAATAATGCCTCCATGTTCCTGGGCTATTCCGGGCAGGAAGCCAGGGACATCCTCGAAAACGACCAAGGGGATATTAAAGGCGTCACACAACCGAACGAATCGAGCGCCCTTGTCCGACGCATCAATATCAAGTGCACCTGCAGAAGATTCAGGCTGGTTCGCCACAACACCTACTGTCCTTCCACCCAGGCGCGCAAAACCCACAATGATATTCCGAGCGAATAGAGCATGGATCTCATATAAGTCACTCTCGTCGACCACACACTTGATGACTTCCCGCATATCGTAGGGTTGATTGGGGTTGTCAGGTACTATTGCTAAGAGCTCATCGTCTCTACGGTCAAAGGAGTCAGGAGACTCTAGGACCGGTGGTAACTCGGTATTGTTTTGAGGCAGATAACCCATCAATTCACGCACCGATGCTAGGCATTCAGGCTCACTCTCGCATGCAAAATGTGCAACTCCAGATACTGAAGCATGCACTTCAGCCCCACCCAAACCTTCCATGTCAACATCCTCATGCATCACGGTCTTCACGACATTCGGACCGGTAACAAACATGTAACTGGTCCCCTTAACCATGTAGACGAAATCAGTGATTGCAGGTGAATACACCGCCCCACCCGCGCACGGGCCAAGAATGACACTGATTTGGGGAATCACTCCCGAGGCAAGTGTATTCCTTAGAAAGATGTCAGCATATCCCCCGAGGCTTACAACACCTTCTTGTATACGTGCGCCTCCGGAATCATTTAACCCGATCAGTGGGGCCCCGTTCTGCAGAGCTAGGTCCTGAATCTTCACGATCTTCTCAGCATGAGCTTCAGACAGTGAGCCACCAAAAACTGTAAAATCCTGGCTAAACACATATACCAATCGCCCGTGGATTGCACCGTAACCGGTCACGACCCCATCCCCAAGGATCTTCTTCTGATCAAGTCCGAATTCTACAGATCGGTGAGTTACAAACCGATCTAATTCTATAAACGAGTCTTCATCTAGTAGAAGATTCAGACGTTCACGCGCAGAGAGCTTACCTTTTCCATGTTGGGCAGAGAGGCGTTCTTCTCCACCTCCTTCTTCGGATCTGCGTCGCAGTTCTTCGAGCCTTTCGAGTTTCTCATGTATTGACATCAGACCCTTAGGCTTCAGCCGACAGGTAGAAGAATGCCTTCATCGATATAAACTACTTCGGTACGCCGGAGAACTCGCCCATCCACAAGTGAGTAAATACCAGCTGCACCCTCAATTTCATGTAACCCTTCGATTGCTATTCTAATTTCTTCTGGAGATTCAGCGCCCCCCTTCAGACCTTCGATAAGTAGAAGCGCAGTATCATAACCGAGAGCAGGAACTCCACTCATGAGACTTCTCTGAAAATGACTTTCGTAAGCTTCCCGGAATTGTATAGACGTATTTTTATCTTCCGTACGACCCACAAAGGAAGTAGCAACCACTCCTGTGGTGTGACGAAGGTCTACTGTCTCCAGTACTCGAGGGTCAGTCCATCCAGATGTCCCAAGTATATCAATGGCTAGTGTGTCCAATCCGTAGTGAACTATCTGCGGTGCGATGAACTCCACATCCTCTGGGGGGATGGGTAAAAAGAGTGCGACAGGCTCAAGCATCTCTACATGCAGAGTGTCCTCTTCTTCGAGATTGAGTGCTGCAATCTCCGCAGCCCTCAAACTATTCTGGGCCTCTATGATTTCTTCACCAAAGAAAGTTGCTCCTACCTGATATGCGTAACGCCCAATAATTGGCAGGCCTAGGCTTTGCGACATCTCCACGAATGCATCGGCCTCTTGAACTGATTCTGAGCTTTGCGAGTGCAATACTGCAATCCGCGTGTACCCATATTCAAAGGCGTACCTGGCCATCTCCGCCGCAGCTACCGGATCTGGACCTTCCAGAGAATAGACCCCCTCCCCCGCACGGGAGGCACTTCGGGCAGTGGGTGAAACAAGCGGGACCCCTATCTGACGCGCACTCCCGGCAATTTCAAGAGAAGTATCTTCTAGAAATCCTACCACTCCTCGAATATTTGAATCCTCAAGTTCCCTAACTAGGACCCGAGTGAGCGCCGGGTCACCCTGATCATCCATTGAGGTGATTCGCACGTCTAATAGGGATTCACTCATTTCCAATGCTGCGACTTCAACCCCTTCGGCTATCAGTTGGGAAAATCCGGCAAGTCCTGGTGGTCCCCCAAAAGGAAGTAGCATCGCAAGCTCAAGGATTATCAGTTCACCCTGAGAAGTATCTTGCAGTGCTTCCTCTGCGACTATGGAGTCTTCAGTCGGGATATCTTGCTTTCGCATTTCTCCCAAACGTCCAGACCCGCCTACCTCGTCCCTACCGGAAATAGTCTGATCTTCAGCAGGAAGATCCACCGAAAGCCCACCGGCGGTGCCCGCCAGATGGCAACCACTGGAGATTACGATAGTGAGAGCTAGCCCGATTGACGTTATCAGAATCTTCTCTAACCGAAATCGCTCCCTCATACGAACGCAGCAGAAAGCGGGAACAAGTTCCTACACATCTGTTGCTGCAAACACCACATCGCTAGTCCTCTGCAACCTCCGTTTCAGGCTCAGCAGCTTCGTCTTCTTCTGGCGACTCTTCCGTTTCAGGCTCAGCAGCTTCGTCTTCTTCTGGCGACTCTTCCGTTTCAGGCTCAGCAGCTTCG
>Ga0066367_1000271_pt1 | contig 11189 bp, 6 predicted proteins | sample Knorr_S7_td_AAIW_FD_77335 | JGI IMG/M metagenome (GOLD analysis project Ga0066367, IMG submission 77335) | Marine microbial communities from Southern Atlantic Ocean transect - Knorr_S7_td_AAIW_ad_750m_LV_A | ecosystem: Environmental > Aquatic > Marine > Oceanic | place: Atlantic Ocean | collected...
ACGCCTACACATACTCAGACCTATTACGAGTTTCTAGTATAGTTGCTACCCGGCTGCTCTCTGGACGGAAGAACCTAAATGCGGGCCGCATATGCATCCTAGTACCACCCGGATGGGACTACGTGGTTACGCTGTGGGGTATCTGGCGTGCAGGCGGTGTGGCGGTACCGATGGCAATATCACATCCTCCTGCTGAGTTAGCACATGTGATAGAAGATGCTAAACCTGAAGCGATCATCGCTCATCCAACCCTCTTTGCTCAGATCAATAATCTAGCCGACGAACGCGGGCTCCCAGTGCTTGACGGTTCAACTCTATCCCAAGAAATCCCTCTTTGTGAGATCCCGATAGTTCAGGAGGAGGGTCCATCAATGATCCTCTACACGTCTGGAACCACCGGACGACCCAAAGGAGTCGTCCTAACCCATAAGAATATTCGTAGTCAAGTCGAGTCCCTTACTGTTGCCTGGGGCTGGGATCATGACGATCACATCCTCCTCCACCTTCCCCTGCACCATGTTCATGGCATCGTAAACGTTTTGTTGTCAGCACTATGGAATGGGAGTACATGCGAGATTTTCCCTCAGTTTAATGCCGTGGAAGTTTGGGAACGATTGAGTCACAGGAATATCACACTCTATATGGCTGTACCAACTATCTATCGTCGTCTAATAGAGGCCTGGAAGCGCGCGAACTCTGCTACACGAACTGCTTGGGCTTCGGGCGCTGGTGCCTGCCGACTTTCGGTTTCCGGCTCAGCTGCGTTACCCGTGACAACGCTGGAAATGTGGGAAGAAATAACTGGCCAACGCCTACTTGAACGTTACGGTATGACAGAGATTGGAATGGCACTCTCAAACCCCCTTGATGGTGAACGCCGCCCCGGATATGTAGGCAAGGCACTACCTGGGATAGAGGTTCGTCTGGTGGACGAGGCTAACCACCTCGTCGCAGAAGGTGAACCGGGCCTGATACAAGTCCGCGGAGCTACAGTATTTAATGAATACTGGCGGCAACCTAAGGAAACAGAGGCAGCCTTCACGACTGATGGATGGTTCATAACTGGTGACCAAGCAGTTGTGGAGGCAGGTGCGTACCGCATACTCGGCCGTTCCAGTGTCGATATCTTAAAAACGGGCGGTGAGAAAATCTCGGCTCTAGAAATTGAGGGGGTTATGCTCACCCATCCAGGAGTCCGTGAGTGCGCAGTGGTAGGTGTGCCGGATGTCGATTGGGGGGACCGAGTCTGCGCAGTAATTGTGTCCGAGGACAAAGATCACCTTTCGACAGATGAGCTTCGAGCATTTGCTAAAAAGCGGCTCGCCCCTTACAAGGTCCCCAAAGAAATCCTAATAGTCCCCAAGTTGCCGCGTAATACAATGGGTAAAGTGACCAAACCGGAAGTACTCAAGTTCTTCAAACCGGAAAAAGCATAGTGATCTACCATCAACTCTCTACTTTCCCCTCATGATTGACTCAGTGATTGCAAACCTGCGCGAATACTGGATGGTTCACTCACTCCTCGCGCTATACACCGTGATGCTCGCGCACCACGCATGGACCGGAAAAAGAAAAACGAAAGGGCTCGCGGACTATTACGTTGGTGGACGGAATATGGGTGGCTGGATCATCGGCCTCTCATTCTTTGCTACGTATGCAAGTACAAATTCATTCGTAGGCTTCAGCGGTCAGACATACGACTGGGGCGTGCCATGGATGCTATTCATTCCAACCTCCGTTGCCCTAAGCCTCTTCGCCTGGCTTGTAATCGCTCCTCGACTCAGAAGCTTCACCGGCGCGATGGACTCTCTCACGATACCGGATTTCATAGGCTTCCGCTTTGACAGCACCACCGCCAGAGTCTGTGCTGCCCTGATCGTTATGGCAGCTTCGTTGTTCTATATGACAGCAGTCTTTAAGGGCATCGGCAACCTACTAGAAGTCTTTCTAGAGATTCCTTATAAACTCTCAATCGTAATTGTTTTCTTTATCGTCATGCTCTACACGATGATCGGCGGCTTCATCAGTGTGGTGAAGACAGATTCAGTGCAGGGCGTAGTGATGATCCTAGCAGCTATCCTCCTGTTCACTGGAACGGTGAACGCGGCAGGTGGGCTGAGCGCAATCTCTGAGGTGCGCGCTCAGCCTGGCGGGGAAGCACTCTTTACCTGGGGAGGCGGTGTCGCAGTTCCCGTACTACTCGGCACAATGTTCGCGGGACTCATCAAATTTGCTGTCGAACCTAGGCAACTCGCTCGATCCTTTGCACTAAAAGGAGACAAGGCGATCCGCACAGGCATGCTTGTCTCAACGATTACATTCGGTTTCGTATTCTCACTCTTGATCCCGATCGGACTCTATGCGAGACGAATCTTCCCTGATGGCCTCGGGGACACTGATCTTGTAATTCCCAATCTCTTGAATGAAGTCTTTGGGCAAGGCACCGCTGCATTCTTGTTAGTCGCTATGGTAGCGGCGGCAATGTCATCACTCGACTCGGTGCTTCTCGTACTGGCATCAACTACGGAGCGGGACATCGTCGGCGTGGTCAAGCCTGGTCGCAGTGAGAAGGACCAAATGTTTTGGACAAAGGGATGGGTAGCGCTATTCGCATTCATCACCATGCTGATCTCTCTAAATCCACCTGGTGGTATAGTCGCCCTTACAGCGTTCAGTGGTAGCCTCTACGGTGCTTGTTTTTTCCCAGCCATCGTCTTTGGACTTCATTGGAAACGAGGAAGCGGTTCAGCGGTTATGGCTTCGTTTGGTGTGGGGATCACGACACTCCTGACGTGGGATTTTATTCCAGGTTCAGAAGTGGTACATGAGGTTTTCCCTGCGATGCTGCTTTCAACTCTTGTCTATGCAGTTACCTCATTCATGACACCTGACAGTGCCAGTGATACAGTGCTGAACTTGATGAACAAAGCGAGTCACAACCTCGCCGATTGAGCGCCTGAGTGATCAGGGTTTGGTACCACTCACTTGTCAACACTGACACCATCAAACCGACCCTCATAAGTTAAGTTGTTATCTGTATCCAAACTCTAACGCGGCAGTCCAAATAGTAAGTCAGCTTGCCCATTTCAATCTTGATCCGCAGTAGTTCATGGAACTTTGCGATTTCCCTGGGATTCCAGATACACCTAGTATATTGTGAGAAATTGGGGCTTAGAGTTCTATGCATCACTCTTGGATGAAAGATCTAAGTTTAGATTTCGAGAAACGTTATGACACGGCACACATCATAAACACATTTACTGGCAGCGTCTGGGCAGTTGTCCTTCTGATTGGCTTAACCTCTTGCACTCCTATGGGGCGTGCCATTGGCGGAACCGGTGGGGGGAGTGACCCATTCGCGGGACGAAGCAGCGCTGAACCTCAAAACATCGAATTGATCGTGGAGAACCTTAATTTCAACGATGCCAGGCTTTATGCAGTTAGCGGTGGATCACGCCGCCGTGTGGGTCAAGTTAGTGCCCTTTCGAGCCAAACTCTTAAGATCCCCTGGGCTTTCATGACGGATCGCCTACGGATAGAGGTCGATCTTGTCACGGGGCCAAGCTGCGTGACGCCCGAAGTAATGGCCGACCCTGGCGAAAGGATTTACCTACAGATTGCTTCCCGATTTGATGGAAGCGGGCTCTGTAGATGAGCAGTGCCCCAGATACCCTTCCTGCATCATTGATGCTTAAGCGGTTGCTAACTGCTCACTCATAGATCAAGAAACTTGCAACACTCTCTTCAAAAGTGTCGAGATCTTCCTGCACACCCTCTAGAACCTCATCCACGGTAGCACCGTCGTCTATCCTACGCCGCAGGCCATCGTGTCCCCAAATTAGATCTATCGGTGTCAAATCTTCCTCATATTCGTAAGGCGGTTCAGACCAGTCGAATTCCTGTGGAGCAAGTTCTCTGGCAGCCCTGAGGATTGCTACCGCAGTTCGCACAGGCTGAAATGTTTCCGGATCAGTAACGTGCAGCTGTCCTCCCGCACACATGGCTCCAGCGTATTTCTGAAAGGTGGGCTCAAAATGACAGGGGCGGATCGTTACACCGTCTAGGCGCTCCTGACCTAAGAAGTCGGTTAGATGTTCGATATTCAGATAAGGTGCGCCAAAATACTCAAAGGGCTTCGTGGTTCCTCGCCCTTCTGAGAGGTTGGTCCCCTCCAAGAGAACCATACCTGGATAGACGAGACACGATTCCGGCGTCGGTAGGTTAGGGCTAGGTGCCACCCAAGGTAATCCGGTATCACTCCATCCCATGGACCTACGCCAACCCCTGCACTCGATTACTTCAAGGTCGCACCCGATACCTCGGGTTTCGTTCATCCAGGCCGCTAACTCACCACAGGTCAACCCGTGACGCAGTGGAATAGGATGTAGGCCAACAAAGGACTCGAAGTCCTCCTGAAGCACCGCACCTTCTCTCTGAATTCCACCAATGGGATTGGGCCGGTCGAGTACAATGAAACGGAGACCTGCTTCGGCACACGCTTCCATTGTCAACAGCATTGTCCAGATGAAGGTGTACACACGGACTCCTACGTCTTGGAGATCGAACACGATAGCGTCCAGCCCGCTAAGCATCTCTGGGGTAGGTTTACGGACATCGCTATAAAGCGAGTGCACGGGTAGACCTGTGTACGGATCAGCATAGTGTGCGGACTCAATCATGTTGTCCTGTTTCTCACCCCTGGCACCGTGCTGTGGACCGAAAAGAGCCCTGACCATGAATCCTTCTTGTAACAAAGCATCAACTGAGAGTCGAAACCCCCTCGTTACCGAAGCAGGATGGACAATCAATCCAAGAGAGAGGCGTCGTAGATGGGATGCTTCACCAGCAAGAAGTCTCTCGAGACCACTAGTCACCTGAACGCAGTGGTTACGGCTGCCGCCGAGTGATCCGGAGAGGCATCCGGTGTTCGGCATCATTGACCCCTAGAATCACAGTGTATTCTCCGGGCTGAACCAAATTAGTTCGCCTAGAGAACCCAGCTCCGCGCCCACCCTGATCTGAGCCCATACGTTCAAGCGTCCACTCGACCGCATGCAATCCTGGATCGCCGCTTGCCTCAAGGATATTCACCACCTGGCCACGGTTATCCTGAATCTCCAGACTCACTTCAGCTTCTTCATTAAGCCAATAGTGAACGTACGCACTCTGCACTGCGGAAGTACTAGAACGGCCCCTCCCATTACCAAGCGCGAGAAGCCCACCTTCAGGCTCAAACATATGCGATGTTGTAGCAACGATTTCAGTGGTCAGCTGTTGTAGCTGTCTCACATCAAACGCGAACATTCCCCTTCCATGTGTTGCAGCAACCATGATGTCATCCCGAGGATGAATCACCAGGTCATGCACAAAAGTACTTGGGAGACCATAAGGAAGTGCATGCCACTTGCTCCCTCGATCCAGCGACACATACACACCCACATCATTACCTACATAAAGTAAGTTCGGGTTCTTGGGATCCTCGCGAATGATGTTAACAGGTCCAAATGGGATTCCGTCGGCGATACTTTCCCAAGTATCGCCATAGTCCGTGGACCTCCAGACGTAGGGAGCAAAATCATCACTACGACGACCGTTCTGCGTGACGTAGACGGTGCTTTCATGGTACTCAGACGCTAAAACCTCAGAAGTGAACCGGTCAGGATGTAAACCACCTGAGATATCGGTCCATGATTCACCCCCATCACGTGTGACATGAACTCGGCCATCATCAGAACCGGCATAGAGGAGTCCCTCAGTAATCGGTGACTCTGAAAGTGCCGTGATCGTCTGGAACTGGATATCCCCTAGACGATCCGGGTCATTGTGAGTCAGGTCGGGGCTAATACGCTCCCAGTCGTCCCCTTGGTTCGTAGAACGAAATACGTGATTCATACCGTGGTAGATCGTGTTTGGGTCGTGGGGCGACATAATGAAGTGAGCAAGCCACTGGCCTCGGTACGGGAGCTCGCCTTCGGGTGGCTTAGGAACGATTTGCTTGGTCTCTCCGGTCGCCCGATTCGTTCGTGAGATCGTGCCGTAGAACCCTGCTGAATACACGATATCCGTATCCCTAGGGTCTATGGCATGATGACTACCCTCTCCACCTGGGGCTCCATCAAACTCTACGGCTGGTATCTCGTGCCTGCCGTTATTGAGGTTAACAACACCCGTGTAGGAACCATGGTCCTGAACCGAGCCATACACTCGAAAGGGGTCACCCATATCGAAGTTGACATTGAAAAACTGAACCATCGGAAGTTCACCGAAGAAACGCCAATTTTCGCCGCCATCATAGGATACATAGGCGCCACCATCATTTGCGTTCACTAGATAATCCGAATTATTCGGGTCTATATAGAGACCGTGATGGTCACCGTGCATTCCAGACAGTCGCCGGAATGTTCTTCCGCTATCCTCAGATACGTTCAACCCAAGACCCATCACATAGACCTTATCTGGGTTATTTGGATCAACTCTCATCTGACCAAAGACCCAACCATATGTACCACCAAGACCTTCCATGAACTGATTGTGTTCGCTGGTCCGACGCCACGAGCCACCACCGTTATCTGATCGAAAAACAGTCGCCCCACGGATCACACCCCCCCGAGGACGTCCGTACGCATCGGCTTCACCTTCCTCGGCTTCACGCGCAATTTCGTAGTTGTCTACAAACGCATATATCGTCTCAGGCTGTGAGCGGGCAATGTCGATCCCTATCCGGCCTCGATACCTTGGGTTGGGCAAACCATCGTTCATCTGCCGCCAACTTTCCCCTCCATCAGTGCTTTTCCACACGCCTGAACCTGTGAAGTACTCATCGGAACCCGTAAATGCAGGTTCATTACGAGGATCATTGAATTTGGCTCGTCGACGTTGCCAGGTAGCAGCATACAGAGTGTTGGAATCAAGTGGATGGATTACAAGATCAATGGCCCCAGTCATGTCATCGATGAACAGCACTTGATTCCAGTTGTGACCACCATCAACGGTCTTATAGACCCCTCGTTCGGGATTATCACGGTACTCATGACCACTAGCAGCGACCCAAACGACATCCGGGCATTCCGGATGCACGACGATACGACCAATGGTCTGGGTCTCAGTCAGGCCCATATGCTGCCATGAGTTGCCCCCATCCGTTGACTTATAGATACCAGCGCCTGCATGCGAACTGCGGAAAATATTTGCCTCTCCGGTACCTGCCCACACTATCTCCGAGTCTGATGGAGCAATCGCCAAATCCCCTATTGAGGTGGTCAATTGCTCATCGAAGAGCGACGTCCAAGTAACCCCTTCATTCTCCGTTTTCCAGACGCCTCCAGAAGCTCCAGCGACATAAATCGTGTAAGTCTCACCTCGAGGCTCTGCCAGGGCGATATCAGTAGACCTTCCACTGATATTCGTAGGGCCAAGATGCTGCCAGGGCAGGTTCTTGAATAACGATCCCCCAACCATTGAGCGATGTGTCTGGTATGCGGAGAACCGCTCCGCTGCAGACATCCGACTCTCTTGTGCAATAATGGAGGATGGTGCCAGCACTAAGAGGATCACTGCCGTTAAGGCTCGCTGGTAAGACTTACACATGGTATTCGACCTCATGGGCTTGATATGAGTTCATTCAAGATGACATGCTGACACTGGGTTACCACTGGTCATGAGCGTGAACGTACGGATGCCACTTTCGCATACGCTAGACGTGGAACTGTTATTCAGTGGAGATTTGAGTATAAAATCCACTGCGGAAAAGAGTGTTCGTGCCCCAGGGTGCCTCTAATCTAAAATCCAAAATTCAACCGTTGGATCGGATCTCCACACGATGGACCCGAGCTCCACTCTCCCCTCTAACACGGATCGTATCACCCGCTGTCTCAATACCGTCAAATCCACCGCGAATCGTGAGGAGTTGATTCTCGGGTACTCCGCAAATCCGGTAGTAGCCATCAGCGTCGGCAGTCGCTTGGAGTCCAAGCACATCCGCCTGCTGTGGCACCCCACCCAAAGTTGCTCTAAAACGCTCCCACGTCAGGGAAACAGTTGCCCCCGGAAGCGCCCGACCACGTCGATCAACAACCTGTCCGAGGACGGCTGCAGAACCATCCTCCTGACTTTCATCCCGGCAAGCCTCGAAAACTACATCTGACTTTGCGGGCATCCGGAATTGAACTCCGGTCACCTGTCCCTCCACCACTTCTTCAATGATAGGAGCTGGGCGAAATCCAACTTCCTCAACACTCGGATGTGAAATGCTGATCTGATATCTCCCCCCAGTGAGACCTCGTATCACAAATTGCCCATTAGCATCTGTAAACACCGTCTGATTCGATCCGACCATTCCTACTCGAGCTCCAGCAAGTGGTTCAATACCTAGGCTGTCCAAGACCACCCCCTCTATTGTCCCGGTCTGAGCCTCGACAATCGTCCGACCTGCAGCACCAGCCTCGCGCACCTGCATTATTCGACCCCCCGTGCGCCTGTAAGCCGTGATACGCATTCTCGCTCGCCCGGAAGTATCATAGAAAACTCCGATACGTGGCATCTGGATCCACCATTCGGGAACAATCCAAGTGCCGTTCGGAAGCCGTTGGAACTTGACATGCCCACCCACCTCAGATGAGTTGATGTCCGGGTCAAGATTCTCATAGTTGTACTGAAGCCAACGCAGCTCAAAAGTCTGCCCATCAAGCCACAGTGTCCCTGAGATATCTACGTTGCGGTTCCGGCTACTCGCGGGCTCAAAACCAAGGCCGACCAGACCTTCAGCTTCTCCCTGACCAGCCGTGAATCGGAAGCAGTGAGAATCTAGAAAGGGATCCGACAACAGTACGTCTGCGTCTGGAGCAAAGTAGAGTTGTCCGTCACCATCCTTCTGAACAAACCCATTTTCAATCAGGTCTTCTGCCGGCTTGCTATCGAATAACTTCGTGCCGGTGCGCTCTTCTTCTCTCTGGATTGTCTTGGCATCTAGAGCTAGGTCTCGCGTGTAACTCGTTGTGCGATAAAGGTAGATGGCCTCTCTATCAGTGAATGCCGCGGCGCTAAGCGCTTTTCGAGCTTCATCCCACAGATTCGCTACCCCCACTCCCTGTGATGGCCGAACTCTACAACGCCCGCCTTCCGCTTCAACTTGCAGACCCTCAAGGACGATCGCGCTCGATTGAAGCCGCACATCCTGCGTAGCTGTTGCTCCGGCAGCAACTTGGAAGAGATCCGTTTCCACTGTGGCCTTGCCGATCATCTCGACACGCACCCTAAATGCTCCGGCCTGGAGACCCACGAACAGAGCCCTGCCAAGCTGGTCTGTCAGGGCACTCTTCAATACCGTGCCCTCAGAATCTACCAAGTACGCTAGCGCTCCAAATACCGGCCTGGAGTCCTCACCATCGAGTACCCGTGCCAGGACCGTCTGAGCATTGCCATGAGTCGGAATGCTGGACAATGAAGCCGCGATAAGAATAGCAAGTAAAACGCGGCCAAAGCGCATTGAAATTCTGGGCCCAAGGACAGTCATAGGATAACTACAATACTCTTTGCCAAAGGATTCCTGATAGGACAAAGCGTATTGCGAGAAGCCGAAGGCGTGGAAAACCCGCATTCCTGAAGACATCTCAACCGATCCAAGTAGCTAATCAAGCGATCCCCCCTCCAGTTAGTGCTTTGACAAGGCGGTAAAGAAATTCCTGCCCCTCGAAAAAGTTCTGGATACTTATCCGCTCATCTTGACCATGGGCCCGGACATCATCCATATCACCGAAAAGCCCACTCACGCCGTAGACGGGTATCCCCTCTCGACGCAAATAGAGTCCGTCTGTCGCTCCTGTAGACATGACTGGGAGGACTTCTACTCCTGGCCACATCTGCTCTGTAATCCTTTCAATCGGCCCAAGAACTTCTGGGGTCAGGGGCGAAGGCGGACTCTCTGTCGCTGATCCGCGGGGCTCGACAGTCACATCAAAGGGGGTAGCTAACTCTTGAAGCTTCGCATGCACATCTGAAGGATCATGACTCGGAAAGATTCGACAATTAACGTTCGCTTGAGCTAATTGTGGAAGTGCATTCTGGGCGTGCCCTCCCTCAAGCAAGGTTGCTACACAAGTCGTCCGCAGCCTCGAGCTATAACCGGTCTCTGAGGATAAGACCCTAGCGGCTTGAGCATCTGCAGGGTTGGACACGATTCTGCGCATTGCTTCACCCATTTCACCCCCGACGAGGTCTGCAGAGCGGCCGAAGAATGCCTCAGTAACTTCGTTGAGCATAATGGGAAAAGCGAAGTCTTGAACTGCGATAAGCGCTCCAGCAAGATCATAAATCGCATTCTTACGCACTGGTAAAGAAGAGTGTCCACCAGGGTTTGTGCCCGTGAAAAAGAATGAGAGGAACTTTTTCTCAGCAGCTTGAACATTGTTTGAGATCTTTCTCCCATTCTGCTCCATGCCTCCACCGCCCTCGTTGAGAGCAAAAGCAGCGTCAATCAATTCACGATGCTCCTCCAACAGGTACGCGACGCCATTCCGGGGACCACCCTCTTCGTCAGCGGTTAGTGCCATGATTATGTCACGATCTGGCACAAAGCCTTCCTGCCGCATTCGAATTAAATTTGCGGTGTAGATAGCCGCCTCATCTTTGTCGTCCGTAACACCACGCCCATAGTAGTACCCATCACGCTCGATGAATTGAAACGGATTAAGATCTGGACTCCAATCCTCGGGCAGGGCTTCAACAACGTCGATATGTGCAAGCAGCAGAATGGGCTCCTGCCCATTATCCCGCCCTCTGTATCGTGCAACGAGATTTCCTTTAGTGGGAGAATCTTCCGGCACGAGGACATGCACGTCCTCCTCAGGAAAACCAGCTTCTAGCAACGCGTCAGCCATCGCCTGCGCTGCGAGCGTATTGTTCCCGCGCTCGGTGTTCGTCGTATTAATCTCGACGAGTTCTTCCAACAGTGATCGGGCCAGATCCATATGTTCTCTTGGGGATGTGGTTTGAGCAGCGGTGCTCATCGCTGCCAAACCCATCGCAAAAGCCAATATCCCAGCTGATCGAAGCTTGCTTGTCATCACTCAGTATCTCCCTGTTCACCTGTTCCGTTAGGAACGGCCTATAGTGTGCGACCCCATCTCCTCCACAAGGCAGGCATTAATCTATCGTATATCCTGGTAGGGCGATCTCACCAACCTACCCAGGTC
>Ga0066367_1000273_pt1 | contig 11162 bp, 8 predicted proteins | sample Knorr_S7_td_AAIW_FD_77335 | JGI IMG/M metagenome (GOLD analysis project Ga0066367, IMG submission 77335) | Marine microbial communities from Southern Atlantic Ocean transect - Knorr_S7_td_AAIW_ad_750m_LV_A | ecosystem: Environmental > Aquatic > Marine > Oceanic | place: Atlantic Ocean | collected...
TCTTGAACACTGCTTTCTTCAAACCGCTCGATGATCTCCTCTAAGAGCTCATCGGTGCTGTCGTTACTGATCATTCGCTCTACGTATTCAAGCTCGAAAGGCGTGATGGGCGACACACTGGCATGGTGCGCAATAATTGCTGTAGAGCGCTCTTCGCCGTTATCGCCTTTACGTGGCTGTGCAACGGGCTTAAAGAAATTGAGCTTTATGCCTTGTTCCTCGATAGCACGAACAAGGCCCATGCTGACCGTAGTTAGGCCAACACTTGTGCCTACGGGGATCAACATAATTCTGCGAGACATAGTTACTCCTGCTTTTGCTAACGCGTTGGCGTTGCTTATATAATTTACGCGAAGGTTGCAGCTTCTGCGGCTATCACCCATTCTTCATTTGTAGGCACAACATAAACTGCCGTTGATGCGGTATCAGCGGTAATCTTTCCACCTTGACCAAATCGCGCGTCGGCATTTCTTTGCTCATCTAAGCTAATTCCAAAGTGGGCGAAATACCCCATAGTTGTCTCACGAATAAGCGATGAGTTCTCCCCTATTCCGCCTGTAAATACAATAGCGTCTAACGTGGGCACGGCTACCATATAACCCGCGATGTATTTAGCTAAGCGATAGCAAAAAATTTCAATGGCCAATAATGCACCTTCGTGACCTTCAAGCGCCGCATCTTCAAGGGTTCGACAGTCGTTACTCAGCTCTGAGATACCAAGTAATCCAGACTGTTTGTTCAGTAAATCACTTATCTCATCTACGGTTTTGCCAAGCTTCTTCTGCAGCGTTCCCGGTAGACTCGGATCTAAGTCGCCACAGCGAGTGCCCATAACTAAGCCTTCAAGAGGAATAAAGCCAAGGCTTGTGTCTACCGCCACACCTTTTTCTATAGCCGACACACTGCAGCCATTGCCTAGGTGGGCACTGATAATGCTGGTATCTGAAACCGGCTTCTCAAGAATTTTTGCCATGCTATCAAGTATGAACTTGTGACTGGTTCCATGGAATCCGTAGCGTCTTATGCCGTGCTCGCGATAAAGCGACATGGGTAAAGCATAAATAAAGGCTTTTTGGGGTAAGGTTTGAAAGAAAGAAGTATCAAATACGACTACGTGAGGCAGGTCAGGGTAAGCCTCTTGCGCCGTGACGATCCCCTTTAGGTTCGCCATATTATGAAGCGGAGCCATGCTTGCATAATCTTCAATTGCTTTTAGTACGCTATCATCGACAAGTGCAGCCTGCTTAAACTTTTCACCACCATGAACAACACGATGCCCTATTGCGATAGGCTTAACGCCCGTACTAGCGATAACTTCTGAAATTGCGCTTAACGCTTCGGTATGGCCAGCTTTTTCAGGTAGTGCGCGTTTTTCTTTTTTGCCGTTTAACTTGTAAGACAAACTAGCATCACTATTACCTAGTGCTTCAGCAATACCAGACAGTCCAGCCTCTCCAGTGTCAGCGTCAATTATCGCGAACTTTACGGACGAACTGCCGCAATTTAAAACTATAACTTCTTTCTTCATTTTTTAAATTTACAAATAAAAGTGGTAAGACATTTTGCTTAACCAAATTGTAGCATTTATAAACAACCGGATTGGTTAAACAATTGCTAAATGTTTTATAAAAAACATCGCATACACTTATTGTATGTGAGGTTTTTTCTCAATATTTATTGAAAAGCACGCGATTCATTTCATGCCGTAAAAAAAGAAACAAATAAAACCAATAAATACATGCACTTAAAATTAAATCCAAGTTTTTTGGAAAAAATATGCATTTTCTTTCTTGAAAAGTATTTGGGCCATTCCTATATATGTTTTGTCGGCGCTGAAAGGTCAGGTCGACAAAACCGCCGCCGCAGAGTCGGGGCATTTAAACTTTTAACATATTGCTTAATTTTGAGGATATGACTATGCGTACTATCGATCTATCTCCACTTTACCGTTCATTCATTGGTTCTGATCACTTAGCGTCTTTAATTGATGCAGCATCTCGTGCTGAGAAGCAAAGTACCTACCCGCCGTATAACATAGAGTTACTTGGCGATGACAAGTATCGTGTAACCATGGCCATTGCCGGCTTTAGTAAAGACGACGTTTCTATTCAGGTTGAAGAAAACACGTTGACGATTACGGGCACGAAGAAAACGGAAGCGGACGATAAAGAAAGCAAAGAGCGTAAGTTCTTACACAAGGGCATTTCAGAGCGTAACTTTGAGCGTAAATTCCAACTTGGCGACCATGTAAAAGTGCTAGCTGCAGATATGGAAAACGGTCTGTTACACATCGATATGGAGCGAGTCATTCCTGAAGCCAAGAAGCCTCGTCAAATAGAGATTGGTTCTCGTTTAATTGAAAATTAATAGTTAGTTTCTTGGTTTGTTTCCCAACTTTTAGCGGCGCCTTTCGGCGCCGTTTTTTTTGGGCTTAAAAAAATCGCTTTTCGTTGCCGCTTACCCGTTACTCACGCGTTGTCGATTTCAATGGCGTAATCAGCTTTACCCGATTCACCAGACTTAAAGTTACCTCGAAGGTTTTTTCCCGTCAGTTCACCTGTAGCAGACCCTTCAATTGATATAAATTCGCTGCTTGCAACTCCATTCTCAAACTTACCGGCATGCTGAAAAGTAACCGTGCCGCGCATACCGTTTACTACGCCAACGAAGGTTTCAAACCCGGTAAATTTGACAGACATCTGAGATTGATAAGACATCAAAAACTCGACATTAGATTCGCCACTCATTTCACCAGAATACACCTGCTTAATACTAGCGTGAGATACCTTAATTCCCTCTGATCTTTCACTAAGTGTGTCTTCGTCCCATTGAGTAATGGAAAAACTTCCTTTGAACGCCATAAATATCTCTTTATAAATGGTTTTTAGTTATAGACTGTAAACCCTAGCTTCTCAGAAAGAAAAAAACAGTCAGCAAATTGTAACAGGGTGTTTAGATAATCCCCTTAAGCATGGCTAACCCCACTGCGTTACAGGTGCTTGCGTCCTTGATTTCTCCACGTTTTATTTTCTCCTTTAACTCATTTAAGGAGAGTGAAACAACGCGCAAGTCTTCTTCCTCAATATCGAGTTTTTGTGCGCCTTGGGTGAGGCCTTTAGCTACATAAATGTGATAACCCTGATTACAAAAACCGTATGCTAAATATTGAAAACCCACATATTCCATTGAATCTGCAGTTAAGCCAGTCTCTTCTTTAAGTTCACCTTTCGCCAATTCAACAGGGTCGACATCAGAGTTACTTTCCCATGCACCTTGAGGCAACTCAAGCTGGCGCTCTTTTATGGTATAGCGATATTGCTCAACCATGTAAACCGTATCGCCTTCTATCGGTAAAATAATAGCGAAGTCAGGCTTTTCCACCACGCCGTAAATGCCTTCGTTTCCACTGCTGCGTTGTATTTTGTCTTCTCTTACGCGAAGCCATTTGTTTTCGTACACAACTTTTGTATCTAGTGTTTTAATATCAGCCATGCCTCACTCCTCACTCACTGTCTTTTTCGTTTCGAAGAAAACCTGCACTTTCTTCCGTCTCTTTAAGTGTTAGGCGATCGTCAGGGTTTTTATTAAACGCTCGGGTTTGTTGATTAACTTGATGAATGGTACTTGCATTGGCTAAGTCTGATTCATTAGTGATTGAAGCGATGGTCTCTCTACCGCGTAAGAATGCTTTAATTTCGTCGACGATTTCCTTCAATTCTCCGTCGTTTTTGTTCATTCCCATTACAAAGCGCGGGGCTTCCAGATTGTTCATACCGCTAGTGGCGAATATAGAAGTGTTAATTCGGCTAGTAATGATCCACGGTGTGATACTGCTTCTAACTACGACATTTTCAGACCGTGTAGAATCGTGAATTGCCATACCTGTTGAAACTCTAGACTCGGTATACGTGCCTTCGGTTTTCATGTACATAAGCAAAGAGTTAAAGTTCAGCTCGCCCCAAAACATGTGAGACGCGTTATTTAAAATACTTCCTGCCGCTCTGAAAGTAAGCCAAGCGAATATCAGCATGAGCAAATTATTGACCATAGAAAAAGCATTGTTCAACAGTGCGCTGTTATCTACACCGATATTGATAACCAGATGTAGTAGCTCAGTAAGCTGTACGCCAGATGAGTAAAACAATACCGCGGCAACAACGACGGCAACTTGCGCAATAGCGCTCAACGCTACCTTAGCCCCTTTGGGTAATGCTAACCCCTCACTGAGGGTTGGCTGAGTTTCTATCAGTAATTCCCCTTCGAAACTACCCTTCCCTTCAGCCTGCTCTTTAAGCTTAGGAACAAAGTCTGCGTATATTCTGTTTGGGACTTCCTTGTAACGACGGTTGGCCAGCACGATGTTTTCTATATTGATAAAAATCTCATTGGGATGAACAGACTCTTGCATGTTTGCTCGAAATTCGCTGACTTCAGTTTGTGGTGTCACTAAATCCATGCGCTTTTTAAGTAATGGAAATACAAGACCTATCACCACGCCGATACTGATGAAAAGGTATACAAAGTTCAGCCAAGCGCTAAAAAAAGCGTGTTCTTCAGACCAGGTTTTAAGTTCATTGATATTACTTCCCACCACACCATCGAGAAACACACCCGCACCAAGAGGAACGACAAGTGCTAATCCAATGATTACACCAATTGACAACCCTCCCGCTTTAGCAAGTTGCGAGTTTCCTTCGTTATGGATGCCCTTTGCCGTAGAGGTCCAGTTGGCAACAAAATAGATAAGCAATACCAAAGAAAGAATAGGCATAACGACAATTTTTGCTACTTCACCTGCAAAGCCATTACTTACTAAAAAATAGACGATGGCGTAGGTAACTAAGCCCACGATAAGTGTCGCCCCCATGGCTAAAATTTCTTGGGCAAGATGGCGTAGCGGGTAAGGTAAGAAAACAAGCTTAGGAAAAACGCTGTGAACTAGCCGAGCGAGCCAGCCTTTTGGCTCCTCAAAGGTAGTATTTCGTCTTCCCATAAGCATAGAGTGCAGTGACTCTTTTGAGTAAAGCAGGGATTTTTGCTCTGCCTGAGCAGCATCTTGTTCAGATTTTGAGAAGTTGTAGGCCAGTGAAGTGGGAACCGTTCTACCTACAAAAAAGCGCATAAGTTGAAGGATACCAACCGCCGTATGGCGTATTCCCGATACTACTAAAACAAAACCAACCGCTAGCAAGGTATAGCCTTTCACCTTGTTGGCTTCAAATATTGCCGGTACTGTGAAAACAACGTAAACCGCTAACAATAGCGTTAAGACACCACCCAGTGTTCTTAGCGCTCCTTCTGTCTTAAATGGGTTCTTTATCCCTAGCGTCTGAGAACCAAAATCATAAGCCATGATGTATCCTTTCGAAAACAAAAGGAAAAATCATACTTAGAGTAAGATGATTGAGCAATGATTACTTACTTGAATCTCTCTGCACCGTATCGAAAAGGCTTAGCAACTGATAAAAGATATCAATAAATGAGCTAGTGTATGAGAAAAGCAGAGAATAATTAAAAAGTATGGGAGTGGAGATAGCCAGCAGAAGGACTCTGCTGGCTTGCGTAGTTAGATATATTCTACTTCGATGATTTCAACTTCAACCGCGCCGGCTGGCGTTTGAATAGTTACCATGTCATCAAGCTCTTTGCCTATTAGACCACGAGCGATAGGTGAATTAACCGAAATCAAGTTGTTCTTAATATCAGCTTCGTCATCACCAACAATACGGTAGGTGGTTTCTTCATCGGTATCGACGTTTAGAATGGTTACGGTAGTACCGAAAATAACCTTACCCGTATTTTCCATTTTGGTAACGTCGATAATCTGTGCATTTGATAGCTTGCCTTCAATATCTTGAATGCGGCCTTCACAGAAGCTTTGCTGCTCACGGGCCGCGTGATACTCAGCATTTTCTTTTAAGTCACCATGTTCACGTGCTTCGGCAATAGACTCGATAATACGTGGGCGTGTTTTGGTTTTTAGCTCATTTAATTCGTCACGCAGCATTTGAGCGCCGCGCGCTGTCATTGGATACTGACTCATGAATACCGTCTCACTTAGCTAGTAATTTAAACAGAAAAGTGCGCCGCGAAGGCGCACTTTTTATTCGTTCACACAAATGTAATATTGCTAGGATACCTCGTATCCTAGCGTATGTCATTAGTGTTTGAGTCTAGCGTGTAGTTCTTGAACTGACGCCACTTTATTGCGGTCATCAGCAGACTTAGCACGGATAGTTGCGAACGCTGCGTTCATTGTCGTGGTGTAAGTTACCTTGTTTAGCAAGGCTTCACGACGAATGTACACTGAGTCGGTGATGGCTTGACGACCTTCTGTTGTATTAATCAAATACGCGTATTCGCCATTTTTGATTGCATCAACAATATTAGGGCGGCCTTCAGACATCTTATTAACCACAGTACTCATGATGCCTGCATCATAAAGCTCGGTAGCCGTACCGCGGGTAGCTTCAATGCTGAAGCCCGCTTCGACTAACGCTTGTGCCAGAGCAATCATACGAGGCTTGTCGTTATCACGTACTGAAATTAACGCTTTACCTTGCTTAGGTAGTGGCGCACCCGCACCTAAGTTAGCTTTAGCATAGGCTTCTTCGAAGGTATCGCCAACGCCCATTACTTCACCCGTTGAGCGCATCTCTGGGCCTAGCAGTGGGTCAACACCTTGGAACTTAGCAAATGGAAGCACCACTTCTTTCACAGAGTAGAAAGGTGGAATCACTTCTTCTGTTACGCCCTGCTCGGCTAGGCTCACGCCAGCCATTACACGTGCTGCAACTTTAGCAAGAGGTACACCCGTTGCCTTAGAAACGAATGGAACGGTACGTGCTGCACGAGGGTTAACCTCGATTAGGTATACTTCACCATCTTTAATCGCAAACTGTGTGTTCATCAGACCGACTACGCCAAGTTCAAGCGCCATGGCTTTAACTTGTTCGCGCATGACATCTTGAATCTCTTTTGAAAGCGAGTGTGGAGGTAATGAACACGCAGAGTCACCAGAGTGAACACCCGCTTGTTCAATGTGTTCCATGATGCCGCCAATCACTACGTCTTTACCGTCGCAAATAGCGTCGATATCAACTTCAATAGCATCATCCAAGAAACGGTCTAGCAATACTGGCGCGTCGTTGGACACTTTAACCGCTTCATTAAGGTAACGCTTAAGATCTTTGAGGTCATACACGATTTCCATCGCACGACCACCTAGCACGTAGCTTGGACGAACCACTAGCGGGAAGCCAATCTCTTCAGCCATAGTTAGCGCTTGCTCAACGTTAGTTACCGTGGCATTCGCAGGCTGCTTGAGGTTAAGCTTGTTCACCATTTGCTGGAAGCGCTCACGGTCTTCGGCACGGTCGATCGCTTCTGGTGAGGTACCGATAACCGGTACACCCGCCGCCTCTAGTGCACGCGCAAGTTTAAGTGGCGTTTGACCACCATATTGCACGATAACGCCTTTCGGCTGCTCTTTAGCAACGATTTCAAGTACATCTTCCAGCGTTACTGGCTCGAAGTACAGACGGTCTGATGTGTCGTAGTCGGTAGATACTGTCTCAGGGTTACAGTTAACCATAATGGTCTCGTAACCGTCTTCACGCATTGAAAGCGCCGCGTGAACACAGCAGTAGTCGAACTCAATACCTTGACCAATTCGGTTTGGACCGCCGCCCAAAACCATGATCTTGTCTTTGTCAGTTGGCGCTGCTTCACACTCTTCGTCATACGTTGAGTACATGTAAGCTGTACTGGTAGAGAATTCTGCTGCACAAGTATCTACACGCTTGTAGACAGGAGAAATACCAAAGTCACGACGGGTTTCACGAATATCGCTTTCTGCCACTTTGGTTAGCTCAGCAAGACGCGCATCAGAGAAGCCTTTACGCTTAAGTGCGCGCATGAAGTCAGCATCAATACCTGGTAAACCAAGCTCTGCTACTTTAGCTTCAAGAAGAATAAGATCTTCAAGCTGTACAAGGTACCAGCGGTCGATATTGGTAAGGTTAAATACCTCTTCAACCGTCATGCCCATACGGAATGCATCACCGATGTACCAAATGCGCTCTGCACCAGGCTGACGAAGTTCATAAACCACTTTATTGCGTGATTCAGGGTCTTCAAGGTCAACCATTGGGTTAAGGCCTGTCGCACCTACTTCAAGACCGCGAAGGGCTTTTTGCAGTGATTCTTGCTGGTTACGGCCAATGGCCATCACTTCACCTACCGACTTCATTTGAGTAGTCAGTCGGTCGTTAGCACCGGCAAACTTCTCAAAGTTAAAGCGTGGGATCTTAGTCACTACGTAGTCGATAGACGGCTCGAAAGATGCTGGCGTTAGGCCACCTGTAATGTCGTTTGCTAATTCATCTAGCGTATAACCTACCGCAAGTTTCGCTGCTACTTTCGCAATTGGGAAACCTGTTGCTTTCGAAGCAAGCGCTGATGAACGCGATACGCGAGGATTCATTTCGATGATTACTACACGACCAGTTTTCGGATCTACACCGAACTGTACGTTTGAACCACCGGTTTCAACACCAATCTCGCGCAGTACAGCCATCGCTGCATTACGCATTAGCTGGAATTCTTTGTCAGTCAGGGTTTGTGCTGGAGCAACTGTGATTGAGTCGCCGGTATGCACGCCCATAGGGTCGAAGTTTTCGATAGTACATACAATAATGCAGTTATCTGCTTTATCGCGTACTACTTCCATTTCGTACTCTTTCCAACCTAGCAACGATTCATCGATAAGAAGCTCGTTGGTAGGAGAAAGGTCTAAGCCACGGTGACAAATTTCATTAAATTCATCAATGTTGTACGCGATACCGCCGCCGGTTCCACCCATGGTGAAAGACGGACGAATGATACAAGGGAAGCCGATGCGGCTTAGTACATCGTGCGCTTCATCCATGCTGTGCGCGATTTCCGCACGTGGACATTCAAGGCCGATGTTTTTCATTGCTTTGTCAAAGCGCTCGCGGTTTTCTGCTTTATCGATTGCATCTGCCGTTGCACCGATGAGCTCACAACCGAACTCTTCAAGTACGCCGTGCTTGTCTAGCTCTAGCGCACAGTTAAGCGCAGTTTGTCCACCCATTGTAGGTAAGATGGCATCTGGACGTTCTTTTTCAATGATCTTGCGAACTACTTCCCAGTGAATAGGCTCGATATAAGTCGCATCTGCCATTTCTGGGTCGGTCATAATGGTTGCTGGGTTAGAGTTAACCAAAATAACACGGTAGCCTTCTTCTCGAAGGGCTTTACACGCTTGCGCGCCTGAATAATCGAATTCACAAGCCTGGCCGATAACAATAGGGCCAGCACCAATGATAAGAATACTTTGTATGTCGGTACGTTTTGGCATAGCGGGCTAATTCCTACTGCTTGTGTTGTTCAATAAGTTCGATGAAGTGGTCGAATAACGGTGCCGCTTCATGAGGACCTGGGCTGGCTTCAGGGTGACCCTGGAAGCTGAACGCAGGCTTGTCGGTGCGGTGAATACCCTGCAGCGACTTGTCGAACAACGAAATGTGAGTTACTTCTAGGTTATCTGGCAAGCTAGACTCATCAACTGCAAAACCGTGGTTTTGGCTAGTGATCATAACTACATTGCGCTTAAGGTCTTTAACCGGGTGGTTTGCACCGTGGTGACCAAACTTCATCTTCACTGTCTTCGCACCACTTGCGATAGCAAGTAGCTGGTGACCAAGACAAATACCAAATACAGGCGTACCGGTTTCGACGATAGTTTTGATTGCGGTTACTGCGTAGTCACATGGCTCTGGGTCGCCTGGGCCATTTGACAAAAATACACCATCAGGATTCATGGCTAGTACGTCTTCAGCAGGCGTTTGCGCTGGTACTAACGTAACTTTACAACCGCGGTCAGCTAGCATGCGAAGAATATTATTTTTAACACCGTAGTCAAAAGCAACAACGTGATATTTGAACTCGCTTGGTGTTACATAACCTTTACCAAGTTCCCAACTGCCCTCTGTCCATGTTTTTGGCTCAGTAATACTTACTACCTTTGCCAAATCCATGCCTTTAAGGCCAGGGAAAGCTTTTGCTTGCGCTAGTGCGCTAGACTCGTCTAATTCATCAGAGCAAATAATGCAGCCGTTTTGTGCACCTTTGTCTCGCAAGATACGCGTTAAGCGACGTGTATCAATGTCGGCAATACCCACAACGCCTTTCGCTTTAAGGTATTCAGACAAAGTTTGCTGTTGACGAAAGTTACTAGCAACAAGAGGTAGGTCACGGATGATTAGACCTTTCGACCAGATTTTATCTGCTTCGACGTCTTCTTCGTTAGTGCCGGTGTTGCCAATGTGTGGATAAGTAAGGGTGATGAGTTGTTCAGCGTAGGATGGGTCGGTGAGAATTTCTTGATAGCCGGTCATGGAAGTATTAAAAACGACTTCCCCAACGGCGGAGCCTGTAGCGCCTATCGCCGTACCTTTAAAAACAGAACCATCCTCTAACACCAAAAGGGCAGAATTAGCCAAGTCAACCTCCAGATTAAGGATAACTATGTGTTTGTGCAGTTTTCTGCACAAACCCCACAAAAAACGGGAGTTATTGATAACAATACATCCCGTTTTACGATCTTTGCAGCTAATAAAACCGCACTCTTCAGCCATTTTGGCGGCCTCAGAATACGAAATTCTGGCAAATTCCGGCGAGTATACATCACTGACCGAAAATGGCAAATTTATTTGTAATAATTTACTAAAATACCGCTTATACCACCATTTTTGCGCAGAACCACCGAAAGTACGGCTTATTGCTCATTTAAAGTGCAACTTTAGTTTAACACTTTGATAACGCCCTCAAGCTCGCCTGCTAATTTAGCTACAGCATGCTGGCATAAAAACGCCTATAGCTTTAAATCAAGTACGTCAACCATGGAGTATAGACCAGGTTCTTTTCCATACAACCACTTCGCTGCATGCACTGCGCCTTTCGCAAAAGTAAGTCGACTTGATGCCTTGTGCGTAATCTCCAGGCGCTCACCAATATCTGCAAATAAGGCTGTGTGTTCACCGACAATGTCTCCGGCTCGAATTGTTGCGAAGCCAATAGTACCTTGGTCGCGTTCAGGCTCTTTTCCTTCTCTGCCGTATACAGCGCAGGTTTTTAAA
>Ga0066367_1000274_pt1 | contig 11162 bp, 13 predicted proteins | sample Knorr_S7_td_AAIW_FD_77335 | JGI IMG/M metagenome (GOLD analysis project Ga0066367, IMG submission 77335) | Marine microbial communities from Southern Atlantic Ocean transect - Knorr_S7_td_AAIW_ad_750m_LV_A | ecosystem: Environmental > Aquatic > Marine > Oceanic | place: Atlantic Ocean...
CACCCTCTGAACCGGTCTTTCCTGCAATAAGGGGTGTACGGCCCCTCTGTCATCGCCGGTTTGGGCCGCCAGGTGAGTGATTATCTCTTGGATTTTCTCCGCGAAGGGACGTCCTTGGGTCACGGAGATCTGGGCGCGACGCATCTTAGAAGCGGCGATCAACGACATGGCGTTAGTCACCTTGCCGGTATTTTGCACGCTGCGGATGCGGCGGCGCATGTCTCTAACGCTGGGCATCTATTCTTTTCCCATCTTCACTATATATTGAATCCGCCCTTGAAGTCGTTGATGGCCTGGGTGAGGGCCGATTCGATCTCCGGTGTCAGGTCTTTGGCTGCTGCGATGTCCTGACCGATCTGCGGGTGAGTTGATGCCATGTATCGCAGCAATTGGTCTTCGAAGTCTGCCCCGCGTTCCAGCGGGATATCTACAAGAAGACCCTCGTTCACTGCGAACAGGATGATTACCTCGTTCTCCAGATTCAGAGGCTTGGAGTGAGGCTGCTTCAGCATCTCAGTGGCTAGCTGGCCTCGTGCCAACTGGGCCCGGGTTGCTGCGTCCAAGTCGGAGGTGCCGAACTGGGCGAAGGTGGCCAACTCACGATACTGAGCTAAGTCAAGGCGCAAACGGCCGGCCACGCGGCGGATGGCCCTAGTCTGGGCGGCTCCGCCTACGCGGGAGACGGACAAACCGACGTTGACCGCCGGACGAATACCGGCGTTGAACAACTCCGGCTCCAGGTATATCTGCCCGTCGGTGATTGAAATCACGTTGGTCGGAATGTAGGCCGAAACGTCGCCAGCCTGAGTTTCAATGACGGGCAACGCCGTGATGGAGCCGCCGCCGCTGGCATCATCCAATCTGGCCGACCGCTCCAGTAAACGGCTGTGCAGGTAGAAAATGTCACCGGGGTAGGCTTCTCGTCCAGCCGGGCGGCGCAACAGCAAAGACATCTGCCGGTAAGCCCAAGCATGTTTGGTCAGGTCGTCGTAGACGATGAGAACGTCCTTACCCTGGGCCATGAACTCTTCAGCCATGGCGCATCCGGCGTAAGGAGCGATGTATTGCATGGGAGCGGAGTCGGCCGCACCGGCCGTGACCACGATGGTGTGTTCCATCGCGCCGGCCCCTTCCAAGATGCCGACAACTTGGGCTACCTTACCCTGTTTCTGTCCGATAGCGACGTAGACGCAGATCAGATCGCCGCCCTTCTGGTTGATGATGGTATCCAGCGCGATGGCGGTCTTGCCCGTGGAACGGTCGCCGATTATCAGTTCACGCTGGCCGCGTCCGATGGGAATCATGGCGTCGACGGCCTTGATGCCGGTCTGTACCGGGACATCGACGGACTTGCGGACCACCACGTTGGGAGCGACCTGCTCAACAGGACGAGTGGAAGTGGTGTTAACCGGGCCTTTCCCGTCTAAGGGGGCGCCTATGGGGTTGACCACACGGCCCATGAGGGCATCGCCAACCGGAACTTCAATGATTCTGCCGGTGGAGCGGACTTGGTCGCCCTCTTTGACCACGTTGGGGTCACCGAGAATGGCTGCGCCGACCAGGTCTGATTCCAGGTTCAATGCCAGACCTAAAACATTGCTACCAAAGTCCAAGAGTTCGTTGGAGCGAACGCCTTGCAACCCTTGGATGCTGGCAACGCCGTCGCCAACTTGGACCACGGTTCCAACGTCTACCAAGGTCAGATCGCCTGCGAACTCTTCGATCTGACGCTTGATCAATGAAACTATGTCTTGTCCTCTAGTCGCCATTGGTGACTCCCTCTTTCTGGTTCGGGTTGCCTCGTGTCAGTCTTTCTCGTTCGGTTCGGTGACTATGCGACGCCGGTACGCACCCGGCTTCGGAGAGCCTCCAGCCGGGTGCGAGTGCTCCCGTCAAGCAACTGGTCACCTATCTGAATCACGATGCCGCCCAATATCTCTTCATCAACTTGGGTGGTGACTACGACCTCTTTGCCGGTCACGTTGGAGACGTACTGGGTGATACGCTGCACCTCGGCGTCTTCGAGTTCCACCGCCGAGATTACTTCGATCCGTTGGCGTCCATGGTGTTGGTCGAGCAGCTTTGTATACGCCTCTCCCAGTTCGGGAGCCACGTTCACTAACCCTCGGGTCACCAGAACATCCAACAGATTGCGAATCAGTGGGTGAATGTCCGGTAAGACGGCTTCGATCGACTTAATCTTGTCCGCAACTGGGACTTCGGCGTGGTTAAGGAAGGCTCGGAACTCGGCGTCCTGAAGAACCTGGCTGGCCAGATCCAACTGGGCGGCCCATTCATCGGCTTGATTGTGTTCCAAAGCCAGTTCGAAAATAGCCTGGGCATAACGTTGGCCGGAGATGCGCTTGGGCATCGTCTATCTATGCCCTCCCGCTGCCGGAGGCTGAACTGCCCTCTTCCAGGACCTGTGCAATCAACTCCTGGTGGGTTTGGCGGTCCAGAGAGCGGCGTATCACCTGCTCGGCTGCGGTTATGGCCAAGTCGCCGAAATTGGCCCGGACTTCCTGGATGGCGGCGTCGCGTTCCCTTTGGATGTCGGAATGAGCCCGTTCGATGAAGGCTTCGGCTTCACCCCTGGCTCGTTCCATCTCCTCGGCGCGAAAACGGTCCGCTGCCTCGCGGGATTGGTCCAGCAGACGTTGACCCTCCCGGCGAGCTTCGTTGATCTGCTCGTCGATGGCTGACCGTGCACTGGTCGCTTCCTGCCTCGCTTCGTCCGCGGCAGACAGGCTTTCCCGTATCCGGTCGGCGCGTTGATCTAGAAGCCGTATGATCGGTTTATAGGCCAAAAGATAGAGTATTCCCAGCAGAATGACAAAGTTGATAACGTATGCGATCAGGCTGGGAAGATTTACCCCTAGCTCCGTCATGTCAGACCACGAACAGCAGGATAACCGATACAATCAATGCGTAGATGCCCAAGGCCTCAGCGAAGGCGATGGCGAGAATCATGTTCACCTGGATCTGGCCGGCAGCCTCAGGATTGCGGCCGATGGCGCCCATGGCTCCCGCGCCCAGGATTCCAATGCCGATGCCGGGACCTACCACACCCAATCCGATAGCGAGCCCCGCTCCGATAAACTTTGCAGCTTCTGGTGCCATCTGCAAGAGGACGAGATCCATGACCGTTTGGCCTCCTAGAGTGATTTTGTAGTCTCGAAAACACTTTGATTCCAGATAACTTGCCCGTCCCTGCGGACCTGCGGGTTGGCTAGTCAACAGAAACTCTCTAAATTATTCCCCACCGGGATACTAAATCCGGCTAATGCTCCTGGTGGCTCACTGCCACTGATAAAAATACCAGGGTGAGAGAAGCAAAAATCACAGCTTGAATCAGGCCCACCAGCAACTCCAACCCAAATACGAACTCCACAGCCACGAATGGCACCAGGAACGTTATCATGACCACCAGAATCTCCCCAGCCGTCATGTTTCCAAAGAGCCGGAAGGTAAAACTCACGATCCGGACGAATTCGCTTACCAGTTCCAAAAAGCCAACGAAGGCGTCGATCAATCCGGACGGCTTCAGCCGGAAGAGGGCCCCCAAGGCGAAGAACTTCTTGAAATAACCCAGACCGTGGGACCTTATTCCCCAGTACTCCACGAAGACAAAAGAAACCAAGGCCAAGGCCATGGGGAAGTTCAGGTCGGTACCGGCTGACCGTAACAGATGGGCTTTTATCTCGCCATCTTGTACGAACCCCAAGAATTGGTAGAAGGGCAGCAACGCTAGCCAAGCGTTGAAAAGGACGAAGAAGAAGATAGTCGCGACGACGGGAAACGCTTTTCGGCCCATTTCCGGTCCGAGGACGCTGTTACAGAAGCTCAAGGCGGCTTCGATCAAGCCCTCGATCAGGCTTTGGAACCGGCCCGGCACCATGCTCTTTTTCCAGGCTCCCAGCCCGAAGAAAAGCACCAGTACTATGGTGGTGAACCAGGATGACAGCAAGGTGTTCGTGACGGCGAATTGAGTGATGTCCAGAGGGGTGGAATGGGCTTCTTCGCCGTGAGCTTCTGCTTCTGGCTCACCTTCCTTGTGAGTCTTAACTTTCTCCGGGTCTTCTGCGTGCTCTTCCGATTTGGCTTCTACAGAAGTCAAACCCAGACGGAAATCACGAACCGCTGCGGGGAATACGGGTTGGGGAGGGAGGTGAATCTCCGGCTTGGATACGTAACCATCGCCTAGGCCTAAAATCTTTTGACCTATTACGCCCATTACGGCACCTGCCAGCATAAGGGCTAGGAGCCCGATACCGGCCAAGACCATGAGATTCCTGGCAGCGCTGCCCGATGGCACTAACTATTACTCCCTTTATCGTTTTTGCTTGGGTTAGCCGCCGCGTTCAAGAGGGGTTGGACCATCTTATAGAGTCCCCAGAACGCGACCACGGAACCCAGTAGAGTACCCAGCAGTGTAAAGAGGGGAATGGTCCCTGCTAGCTTGTCAAGTCCTAGGCCGCCCACAACACCGAAGACGATAGATAGGGCTACATACCATCCCAGGCCCGCCAGCCGCAGAGCTAACACATACCAAGTCATCCCTGCCGCCGAGCCGGTTGAATGTTATCAGGATGGATTTTAAAAGTCAATTGAGAGACTCTCGGTACGGAATGCGACGGTCCTGAAACGAAAAACGGCCCTGACGCCGTTAACGCCGGGACCCGTTTTGCATCCATGGGAACTTCTCAGCCGGAGTTACTCAGAAAGAGGTTGTGGACTTTACCTGCTGGGTTGCGACTTTCCGAAGTCCTCCAAGTCCAATGTGTCGATGAAGTCGGTGAAAGCCGACATGCGCCGGATGTCCTCTTCCTTCAATTCCACGGGCTTTTCATCTGCCGGTCGATCAGCCTCTCCAGGCACCAGCGGTTTGCCGGTTTCTTTGTCCAGGAGGATACCCGCCTTATCCAGCACGGCTTCTTCAACGAAGATTGGGACTTGTGCTCTAACGGCCAAAGCCACCGCATCGCTGGGCCGACAGTCTATCTCCTGGGAAGTGCCATTGGTTTGGAGAGAAATCTTGGCGAAGAAAGTGTCGTTCTGTAGATCGTTGACCAAGATGTGCTTAACCGAAGCGCCTAGGGTGTCAATCACGGTGCGCAAGAGGTCGTGGGTCAAAGGCCGCGGCACGCTGAGGTCTTGCAGCTTCACCGCTATGGCGTCAGCCTCCGCTGGTCCGATCCAGATCGGCAAGTAGCGGTCTGAGTCTTTTTCTTTGAGAATCACAACCCGCTGGTAGTTCATCGGGCTGACCCGGATGCTATCGATGGTCATCTCTAGCATGAAATCTGCCTCCGTGTATCACCCTGTGGGCCTAAGGATTGTATTCCCTGGAGAATTTCAATGTCAACCCGAATAGACACGGTCTACGCCCGTTTACCGGTGCTGGCAGTCTCGGGAATATGCTCGCTCCGGTCCGGAAATACTGCTTTTAAGGTGTGGCTACGGCTGAACTGTAGCTCGGCGGGTCTTTGAGTCTCTCTGGCGGTTCGGTGCATCTCACAGAATAGTGCGAGTGTATAATTACCGAGCAACAATCACGAAGGTAATTGCCCCTATCGAGCGGATATCGCTGCCGAAGCGGCTACGTCAGGATTTCGGAGGCCTTGGATGGACGAATTGGACAAGTACCGGGTTCCGTGGGAAGAAACATGCTGGACTTGCAAAACGGAGGATTTCAACTTTCAGTGCACTGATGAGCTAACACCCCTCGATCGCTTCATCGGCCAAGACCGTGCTCTGGATGCGATCCGCTTCGGCCTGGAGGTGGACAAACCCGGTTACAACTTGTTCGTTACGGGATTGACCGGCACTGGTAAAACCAGTGCCATCAAGGCTCACTTGGAATCAATCATTGAGGATATGGAGCGCCAAGAGAAGAGCAAGCCGCCCTGCGATTGGTGCTACGCTCACAACTTCGACGATCCAGACCGGCCCTTTGCCCTTAGCCTCCCGGCCGGTGAGGGAAAATCTCTTCGTTCCCGCATGACCTACATCTTGGCCCTGCTTCGGGAGGAGATGCCGAAAGTCTTCAAGAGCGAGCAGTTCGAAGCTGAGCGACGGGAGATGGAGGAGAAAGGGCGTCTGACTTCTCAGGAGATTATGGGCGCCTTGGAACAGGATGCTAGAAGCCAGGGTTTCGCGGTCCAGATGAACCAGACGGGTGTGACTATTTTTCCCATGGTCGAAAACCGGACCATGTCTCCGGAGGAGTATCAGGCTCTTGAAGAGGAACAACGGAAATCCGTAGATGAGGTTCGCAACCAACTGATGCAGCAGACCCAGGAAACGATGGCCAAGGTCCGTGAGGCGGAGAAAGAGTCCTGGGACCTGATTCACGATCATGAAAGGTCGGCGGCCGAACACCGGGTAGCCGACATTTTCCGGCCCACGGTCAACGCCTATGAGAACGTCCCTGAAGTGGACCATTACCTGCGCCACTTGGCTGACAACGTGTTGGACCACTTGAATCTGTTCAAAGATGACGAGGCGGTTCCTTCACAAACTGCGCCTCCGATGGGCGCCGCTCCTCCTTCTGGATCCGGACCCGGAAATCCCTTCCTTGCCTTTGAGATTAATCTGCTGGTGGATAACAGCGATGTAGTCACGTCTCCAATCGTCGTGGAACCCAACCCCAACTGGGGAAACCTGTTCGGGCGCATCGAACGGCGTGCGACCATGGGCACTTACTTCAGCGACCACTCCATGCTGAAACCGGGCTCTATCCATCAGGCCAACGGGGGCTATCTGGTTCTGAACGCCCGGGACGTTTTGACTTACCCGCCCGTGTGGGAAGGCTTGAAGCGGGTGATTCGCAACCGGGAGATTCGTTTAGAAGACCCGGCGGAGCAGAACGGATTTTTTGTCCCTCAGGGCCTGCGCCCGGAACCCATCCCGTTGGACATCAAGGTAATCATCACCGGAGACGAGTCCACCTACCGACTGCTTACGACTGTGGACAATGAGGATTTCTGGGACCTGTTCAAAGTAAAAGCCGAATTCGATAACAAGGTGGACATCACTCCGGACAACATCGACGCTTATTGCGCCTTTATATGCCGGATCTGCGAAGATGAGGGCCTTCGCGCCTTCGATGCTAATGGGGCGGCACGAGTGATTGAGTTCGCAGCCCGGATGGTGTCAGACCAGAAAAAGCTTTCGACTCGTTTCGGCCAGATCAAAGACCTACTGATCGAATCCGATTATTGGGCCGGTCAGGCATCCTGCGAGTTGGTTCTGGGAGAGCACGTGGAGCAAGCGGTGAACAACAAGATTCACCGGTTGAACATCGTAGAAGAACGGGCCCAAGAGATGGTGGAAAACGGGTCGGTCCTGTTGGATTTCACCGGCTCCGTTGTGGGTCAGGTGAACGGGCTGGCGGTCTACGACCTTGGCGACTTCAGTTTTGGCCGCCCCTCGCGAATCACCGCGCAGACCTTTGCCGGCAGGGAGGGCGTGATTAACATCGAGCGGGAAGCCTCCCTCAGTGGCAGCACTCACGACAAGGGCGTTCTTATCCTCAGCGGCTACTTGGGTGCCAAGTTCGGGCAGGAACGGCCCCTCACCCTATCCTCCAGTCTCTGCTTCGAGCAGTCATACGACGGGGTAGACGGGGATAGCGCATCGTCCACCGAGTTGTACGCTATCATGTCCAGTCTGTCCGGCTTGCCTCTGAAGCAGAATCTCTCGGTTACCGGATCGGTGAATCAGATGGGCGAGATTCAGCCCATCGGAGGGGTCAATCAAAAGGTGGAAGGCATGTTCGATGTTTGCCGCATCGCCGGATTGACCGGAGATCAAGGGGTGATGGTGCCCCATCAGAACCTGCGCAACCTCATGCTGCGGGCCGACGTGGTTGCAGCGATAAAAGAGGGCAAGTTCCACATCTACTCAGTGAGGACCATCGACGAGGGACTGGAGATACTGACCGGCGTTACGGCCGGCGAGCGGGGCCCCCACGGAGAGTTTCCCGAGGGAACGGTGAACGGTCTGGTGGAGAAAAGGTTGCGTGAGCTGCACCAGTCCATGCGTGGCTACTATGAGGGTTTATTATCGTCGTCGAACTAGGTAGACATCGCGATCGGCCGGTGCTGAACCACTGACGATAAGCAAGCAAAACCCCCAAGGCGCTACCCGGCTCAACCGGGCAGCCTTGGGGGGAGCGCTCATGCGGGAAGCTTTCTTCTGGTTGTCCCGCCGGGAATCAATCTAGTTTTAGGTGTGATATCCGTTGGCGGTGACCACGGTGTCCTCTGCCAACATGTCGATACCCTTCCGTACCGATTCGGTGATGTTATTCAATTGGCGTTCCAGAGATCGAAGACTACGGAGGGCGTAGGCATCGGCATCCACCAGCCGTGAATTGGCGTCGCTCTCGGTCTGCTTGATGATACGGTTTGCCCGCTCTTCAGCTTCCGCCAGGGTATCGTCGGCCCGCTTCTGAGCTATTTCTGTAATCTCGCTCTGGTCCAGACGCTCGTGGTAATCATCCTCGGCTTGCGCCTTGGTTCGCCTGGCATCGAGATTCGCTTGGCTGATGATATGGTCTTTCTGAGAAAGGACCTCTACTGCGGCCTTGACCTCTTGGGGTATCGCCAGCCGCAACTGGTCGACCAACTCCATCAATTTCTTTTTATCAACGAGCACGTTGCCGCTAACGGGCACGGCCTTGCTGGTGTCCAGTAAGGTCTCCAATCTATCGATTACGTTTACTATATCTATGATGTCCTCCTTGCCCGGTCGGACTTATTCCTTGACCGGCAATCCAAATTTGGCGTGAACAGCCTGGTTGACGTGAGGGGGAACCATACTGGTGACGTCTCCCCCTAACCTAGAGACTTCTTTGATCAGGCTTGAACTAAGAAACATGTACTCTTGGGAGGTCATAAAGGTAACCAGGTCTATATCCGGGGACAGCTTCCGGTTCATAAATGCCATGTCGAATTCATATTCGAAGTCTGAACCGCTGCGTAATCCCCTTACTATGACGTTGGCGCCAACCTCCTCGGCGAACCGCACCACTAACCCCTCGAATCCCCTCACCTCCACGTTGGGCATTCCCACCAAGGATCTGTTAAATAGATCTATCCGTTCTTCGGCATCGAATAGCAACGACTTTGACGGTGTTGCGTAGACGCCGATAATCACTTTGTCGAATAGAGCCGAAGCACGCTTGGCTATGTCCACATGCCCCAGAGTTACCGGGTCGAAACTTCCTGGATAAAGGGCTGTCACTCTGTTCCTGCCTCGTTACGATAAAAATCAACAGCGTTGTCCCCGTAGCGGCGTTGGGACACTCTGTATAGTGAAAGATATTCCGGTTTCAGCTCTAGATGCCTGGAGTGCCCTGCCACCACCATTCCTTCATTGTCGATTAAGTTGGGAGTCGATGCCATCGCTCCCAAGACCTCGTCCAGTTCTTCCAACTTGTATGGCGGGTCCAAAAGCACCAATCGGTAAGGGCCCTCCAGTTTGCTCAGCGTCTGTAGCACGGCTCCGGTGCGGACCCTTGAGCGTCCGCTGAATCCAGTGGACCTCAGATTTGCCTGAATCACAGCGCATTGGCGCCGGTCCAGATCCACGAAGTCCGCCCATCCTGCGCCCTGACTGAGAGCCTCGATTCCCAGGCTGCCGGTACCTGCGTACAGGTCGAGAACTCGTTCATCCTGATACAGATCGGTCGGCAAGATGTTAAAGATTGCCGCTCTCACCCGAGCCGTTGTGGGCCGGACCTCGGACGACACCGCTCCTTTCAGCGGCCGCCCCTTGGCTGTACCGGCTGCCACACGCATCATAATTGCTTCACGGGCAATGCTTGGTCACAATTTAAGCATACTGTCAACATAACTTACTCGTGGTCAACGGGCCGGTTTTGAGCATTTTGGCGCTACCAGGGTCCGCCGTCCCGATATTACCTCAACTATCCTACATCATCCCAGGCGCGAATTGGCTAATGGCCCGATCAGATGATCTAGGTACGGATCTTTGTTACATATTTCTACCGGGATGATTCGGTGAATCAAACGAGAATCTTCGGATCGAGCGTGCGAGTTTAGTTTAGAATAGAATGAAAAGAACGGTATACAATCAAATAATCAGGGGTAACGCGCTATTCGATACGCTCCCCACCCGCCCGTAGCTTGAGGCGCGTCGAGTAGAATCGTCATTGCCATCTTCAAAAAATATCCAGTAAATATTGGAGGAGAATAAGTCGAGATGAGAAAAGAAGTTTACATGGTTTTCATGGGTATATTGGTCCTTATGGTGGCACTGGCCGCTTGTACCAAGGAAGTAGAGGTGATTAAAGAAGTTGAGGTAATCGAAGAGGTTGAGGTGGAGAAATCCACTACGCGCCGCTTGGATGTTGTTAAGGCGCGGGGCAAGGTCATCTGCGCCAGCAGGAACGATGTCCCCGGCTCCGGTTCTCTGGACGCAGCCGGAAACAATGTGGGCTTGACATAGACCTGTGCCGTGCCGTGGCCGCAGCGGTGTTGGGCGATCCCAAAGGCATCGAGATTCGCTTTATCTCGGCATTCGAACGTGGGCCCACGATCCAATCCGGTGAAGTGGACGTGCTTACGCGCACCGTGATCTGGACAACCTCCCGCGACACCTAGTGGGGAAATTACGTCCAGACCATGTTCTATGATGGCCAGGGGTTCTTAGAGAGTAGCAATAGCCCGCGAGCTCGCAATGCAACCGAAAATCTTGCTATTCGACGAACCTACTTCGGCGTTGGACCCGGAAATGATTAAAGAAGTTTTAGACGTGATGCGGGAGATGGCCACATCGGGCATGACGATGATTGTCGTGACCCACGAGATGGGATTCGCCAGGGAGGTCGCCGACTGGATGATGATGTTCGATGAGGGTGTGATTGTGGAAGAAGGTTCTCCCTCCCAGATATTCGAAGCCCCAACCAGCGATCGCACCAAGCTATTCTTGTCCCAAATATTGTGAGACCAAAGAATCAGTCTGCCTAGAATGAGCGCAGGGCATGTAGCGTAAGAAGGGGCCCGGCAACGGACTTCGTTAAGGAGGTTCTAAGTTGACGCTCCCAGGCGCCTGTGCTACCATCCGAGCGCACCGAGCCGGTGCTCCAAACTGCCGAATTACGTAAATAAACTGCAGATTAAGCGGGGGCTGGC
>Ga0066367_1000280_pt1 | contig 11099 bp, 9 predicted proteins | sample Knorr_S7_td_AAIW_FD_77335 | JGI IMG/M metagenome (GOLD analysis project Ga0066367, IMG submission 77335) | Marine microbial communities from Southern Atlantic Ocean transect - Knorr_S7_td_AAIW_ad_750m_LV_A | ecosystem: Environmental > Aquatic > Marine > Oceanic | place: Atlantic Ocean | collected...
ATAAATCACTTTAGGAATGAAGACCTTACTTGAGGGATTAACCGATGGTTGAAGTTAAAGGATTAGACAGTAATCTGTTCGATCTACAATCAGTCGATGCTGAGACTAAAGCATACGTAGAGCAACTAGAAGTCACATTTGCTAGCGTTCCACCGCCGTATACACAAGATATCAACGACTTAAGAGCTAGCGCGCGGAGTGGCCGGTCAGTGTTTGGACCAATAGCGGTTTCTGAGTTAGCCGCCAACCGAATAATTCCAGGGTTCTCATCGGAAGTCCCGGTTCGGATATTTTCACCACCCAAGGTTCAAGGAATCTATATTTATTTCCATGGCGGAGGGTGGATGCAAGGAAGTGCGGACCTACAAGACAAACGGCTGGAAGACATAGCTCTGGCTTGTGATATGGTGGTTGTCAGCGTCGACTACCGGCTAGCTCCTGAGCATCCCTATCCAGCGGCTCCGGATGATGCAGAAGCAACTGCGTTGTGGTTAGCCAAGTCTGGCATGTCCGAGTTCGGTACTGACAGATTGATTATAGGAGGAGAATCTGCAGGCGCTCATCTGTCGGCTGTAACCATACTTAGAATGCGCGATAAACATGGGTACACTAACTTTAAAGGGGCCAATCTTCTGTACGGTGCTTATGATCTAACCAGTACCCCAAGTGCTCGAGCTTGGGGTGACCGCTACCTAGTGTTGAGTGGTAAATACATAGATTGGTGTCTCGACCTTTTTGTATCTAAAGATAAACGAAGCGACCCCGATGTATCTCCATTGTATGCTGACCTCAAGGGCCTGCCTCCTGCGTTGTTCAGCGTAGGTACAGTCGACCCTTTGTTGGACGATACTCTATTTATGTACTGCCGGTGGCTCGCGGCGGGCAATGAAGCCGAAATTGCAGTGTATCCTGGGGCGACTCACGCATTCCCATTAATGCCCATCGCTATTGCACAGCAAGCGAGTCAAAAATGCGCCTCTTTTATGACTCGCGTCATAAATACCTAGTCAACTGGACCCCCAGCCCAAGCAACACTTCCACTCGGCAACCATCGTTTGCTGCGGGTCTGAATCCAACTACCTTTGCAAGATTTATCAATTAGCAAAGTACCCGTTATCAATCTAGTACTACTAGTACTACCGATTCGAAATCAAAAACGCGAGGAATTTCATGCCTGATATCAAAGACACCGGGATTTACTTGGATTTCGGAGTATTCGACTCGACTGAGTGGAGCGAGGACTCTGCATCGGAAATATACGAACGCCGGTTAGAAATGGCAGAGTTTGCAGATAAAAATGATTTTTTCTGTTATCACGTAGTCGAACATCATACGACGCCACTTTGCATTGCCCCCTCTCCAAGTGTGATGTTATCAGCGATAGCCCAACGCACGACCCGAATTCGTATAGGGCCTTTAGGGTTCCTGTTACCGTTTCATAATCCTCTCCGTCTCTACCACGAAATCTGCATGCTCGATCACATGTGCCAAGGGCGCTTGGAACTGGGGTTTGGTCGCGGAATAGTCCCGATAGAGGCTGAGAGATTCGGGATTATGGATGTGGAGAAAGGAAGAGAAATGATGCTGGAAGCGTTAGACGTCCTGCTTGCCGGCTTCAACAATGACATATTGGATTTCAAAGGGGAATATTACTCGTATTCCAACATCAAATTATGGCAGAAGCCTTACCAAAAACCGTACCCGCCTTTGTGGTATCCAACAGCTAACATCAACAGCATTCCATGGGCGGCCGAATCCGGTTTTAATGTATGTGGCATCATTGAAACTGCCGAAGAGTATCGGGAACTGTTTGATTTATACAAGAAAATATGGTCCGACAATCGTGGACAATCCGACCGGATAAATGGTCATGTGGAAGAGCCTAAGATCGGATTAGCCCGCAACGTCTATGTAGCACAAACCGACCGAGAGGCGATAAACGATGCCAGGTCAGCCCATGAGGTATGGCGCAAAAACATAGGATTTTTATTTGATGAATCCGGCATAACTATCCCCCCGTTGGAGCGTCTAAGTAGATTCGATGATCTTATGGACGAAGATGTGTTCTTGGTGGGCTCTCCCGCAACGGTAACAGAACAAATCGAACGCACTGTAGAACAGAGTGGAATCAATTACCTTAACTGCCTATTTGCGTTTGGTAACTTGAACCATGAGCGCGTGATGAGATCAATGAGGCTATTCACACAGGAAATTATACCTGCGTTTAAAGGCGGGGGAAATGGTGCAAGCCAAATACTATAGATCTTATTGACGTGCGATAGTCGCTGAAAATTGGGCTCTGGGGATTAACGAAACTAATACCCGATCAAGTCACAACTTGGTCTACGCCGATGGGCGATGAGTTCTAACGTGACTAGGACTCCGGTAAGAAATAGAAGTCACACGAGCATATCTCACGTAGAGACTAACGATTGGCCGACGGTACGCCCAGTGATACCGCTCACTACCGAACATGATTCGTCGCCGGAAGGCGCTAAATCATGTCTTGGGGTTACCGGCGCCCAATGAAGTTAAATTTCCAGTGGCCCGAAATTGGGCGGAGGAATACGCCTATTTGAGGCTCCTTCGTACGCTGACGCGATGTTCAGGAGTACGTCTTCTTTACCCGGCTCGGCTCTAAATACTAAAGAGAATGGCAATCCGGGATCATCGACCGAAGTAGGATTATCCGCAGCAATCGCTACGTATTGGCTAGAATCCGAGTTCAAACCGAAGACAGGATCGTAGATAGCATTGACGTACCCTGCGGGGATCAAAACTTCTGTCAGACCTGCGTTTGGGCCATTGAACGACTCCATCCGAATATTCTGGGAGGTTCCCGGATGACTAGGACCTCCAATCTTGCCTGGTGCATATGGAGTGTGGAGGCGGACTAGCGCATCTAGATGATTCTCCAAGATTACCATCATATCCACACGTCGCAGTAATTCCCTGAGCATGATTCTCTCATCTATTCCCTGCCGTTGGCCAAGCGGGTTTCGCATATCGGTTACTTCTTCCCAATTCTTAAACGCAGCCCGTTGATCATCACCCCAAAACTTGGAACGTTCGTTCAATGAGGCAAAATCGTTTAATGTCTCTGTAAATCCAAGATCCTTCCAATCTGCAGCACGCCGCATCAGGTATTGGGATATGTGGAACCTAAAAGCCATTGCTAGCTCTTGCTCTTGTATGGTCGAAATATCTAGATTAGAAGGCGGTTCGATTTCCCCTTCTGACAACGAGACAAAATAGTCGATTGGCTGCATCGTACCTGAGCCGAAGGTCTTCCCAGGCATAAACTCAGTCGGTACGACCATATCCGCGAACTCACTAAAGACGGGCTGACCATCCGCAGTTAACCTGAACAGTAAATCGGGCATGAAAACAGGAACCAGCCTTGCAAGTGCTCGCCGAAAATCGGTCTTCATGACTTCTAAATCAGTATCTCGTGGCCAAAGTGGATCTGAAGATTCTACTAAGGTTGCTCCTAGTTGATCCCCCAACACGGATTTTATTTCCTGTATAGCAGAAGTAACAATTGGCCCTTCGGCCTTGGAGTTTGGATGAAATACCATCGATTCTCGGATTACGCCTATACGTGTGCCCGTCAGTGCTCCCTTCGATCCGGGGGTATTTGCGAATGTCCCGTACGGGACTGGCAAGACTGATGAGCGAGGTACCGTGGTGAAAGGGTCTCTTGGGTCATAATATCCCTCGTCGGGATCCTTTAAAGCATCAAGTACTTTGGCGCAATCCAAAATAGTCCGACAGTGGATTCCAGTTCGATCGCAATATATATCTGCCCCTATTGCGCCTCCATCGAAACCCAAAAGTGCTTTATGGGGTAGTATCAGCGCCACCGCGTTGTGATTAGCTGGTCCTCTTGTAGAGGCACGGGTTTCCTCACCCAAACTAGCCATAACCAAATTCGTACTGACCGATACAGCCGACCCGGAGCTAGAGCCTAACGAGGCTGAACGAGTAGTGTCATAAGGGTTGGAAGGATTGCCTCCCCATGTGCTTCGTTGATATCCCAATACTGACGGTAACACCTCATTTGGGGAATGGCGGCCACCTGGATTTCCTGCTCTCCCGTTGTATTCGGTGTTGACTGCTTTGGCCAGTATGATTGCTCCTTTATTCCGGAGCTGCTCCACCAGACAGTGATCCCGAGCGGGGAAGTCAACATCGTATTTAGCGTCACCCCCCCCAGTGGACCTCATGTCTTTTGTATCAAACGGGTCCTTAAAAGAGAAGGTGACGCCGTACATCGGCATGTTCTCTAGGTCCGGTTCGCGTCCATATCTCTCGTCAAGCTCTGCCGCTCTTTCGAGCGCATCCGGCAGTCTACGGAAATGCTCGCACACGGGAGGTGCGCCGCTAGGCAAAGGGCCATCAGAAATGTGCCTATCAAAATCACCACGGCATGTGACGGAGCGTTCACCTCTGATATTGATAGTTGCGAGGGCATTCACCTGGCCCGCGTCTCGAATACCTACTAACATCCCAAATTGTTGGGATACACCGGGATCTGAAGCCGTTGCTTCCATGCGGCCGAATTCAAGAGGCGAACCCTGGTATTTATCCAGGTCAGGTAAAATCGTTGAAGCTTTCACTGTCTGTGTTGGAAACGATAATTGTTGCTCACACCTTACTGCGCCAATTGCTGGCGAGACGTCATTGCCATCCTCAGTAACCAACATACTGGAAACACCGTTGTACGCCTTTATACGGTCTAAGTACTGGCGAACGATATTAACGCAGGTTGTTTCGCCGGATTTGATAGCTTGATGTAACTGATCTACTGTCGCTTCCTCTACGCGAAAGGGCTCTCTTTGTTCAGTTGGTTTTTTCATCATAGGATAGCTCCTAAAAATCAGCCTTCGTTTTTACGTACTCGCTAGAACCGCACTACCATATAGCATATAGATTTGCCAGGTACATTTCTAAGCGGGCCAAATATTGTGAAAACGGTGACTAATTCAGTGTTAACATCAGATTTAAATTTTCAAATTAAAGTATAGGGGATTTGCGAAGGAAAGCGTTAAATAAGGTTCATACCTATCCATTAAGGAAATGAAATGAAACGAAGTAGTACTAGATTCCTCACCACCCACACGGGAAGCCTCCCTAGGCCTCACGGGATGTTGGATTTACTCATAGCAGATCAGACAGGAGATCTATCTGACCACTCCTCTCTCGATGAGTCAGTACGAGAAGCCGTATCAGAGGTGGTCAAACTGCAGGTAAGCAGTGGATTAGACATCATCAACGATGGTGAACAAGGGAGAGTCGACTACACAGTGTTCGTAAAAGATCTCCTTACAGGGTTCGAAGGGGATAGCACCCCGCCGATAGGTGCCGGAGATGAAGAGTTCCCTGAATTAGCTGAGTTGCTACGTCCGTTCGCATCGCCGTTTCAAACCCGACCGGCTTGTGTAGGTCCTGTGGGATGGAAGGATTTTGCCTCAATAGAAGACGACATCTCCAACCTAAAAACCGCCACGTTTGGCGTTGGAGTAGCAGAGGTATTCATGACCTCTCCATCTCCAGGACAAATCTCCCGTTTCCTTCATAACCAATATTACGCGAGCGATGAGGAATACTTATACGCTCTAGGCGATGTCATGAGGGAAGCGTACAAAGCGATCGTAGACGCCGGGTTTTTACTGCAGCTTGATTGTCCAGACCTGGCCTTGAGCCGGCACACGGTTTTCGCCCATCTGAGCTTAGAAGAGTTCCGCAAGCAAATACAAATACACGTCGAGGCATTAAACCATGCGGTGGCGGATATTGCTCCAGAACGCATGCGTATGCACCTTTGCTGGGGAAGTACACTGGGTCCCCACCATACGGACGTTCCCCTCAAGGACGTGGTAGATATCGCGCTCAAGGGCAGACCCATGGCCATATCATTCCCGGCTGCCAATCCCAGGCACGGTCATGAGTGGAAAATTTGGCAAGATCTGAAACTCCCAGTGGATAAGATACTCATCCCAGGAATGCTGGATTCAACGTCAAACTTCGTGGAGCATCCGGAATATGTGGCTGAGCGTATAGTGAGGTATGCCAAGCTGGTTGGTAGAGAAAACCTACTAGTCGGCGCTGATTGTGGTTTCGGGACATTCGCTGGCAGGCTGCAAGTCGACTCTAAAATTGTATGGATGAAATTAAAGTCTTTATCAGATGGCGCCCGTATGGCCTCTCAACAGTTATGGTAGGTTACTCTAGGTAGTACGGCTTCAGTCACACCGTTAGATGAATCAAACGGGCGAGAGTACGTTTAAAGCAAAACGAACTAAAAGGACAGAGTACGGCATGAGTTCATAATGATCTCAGTGGAAGTTTCACTGGGACTCATTACCATCAGATCTAGATTTATTCATTGGAATTTCTCGAACAAAGACCGGAGTGTACCGGTCTTGAAATTTCTAGGAAATGTCGCTCGGAAATTATTCGACTATAAGTCATCGCATCGCCGTGATGTATCTTGGAAAAATCGTCGAAATGGCTGAAAGCCTAGATTTATGTAACGACCCGGAGCACCCATACACACAGGTGCTGTTTGCAGCTTCGCTACCATCTCATCCTGATGAAGACACAAGAGTATTGAATCTTTCGGGCGAAGTACCCAGCGCTATTAACCCACCAACCGGTTGCTCATTTCACCCCAGATGCCAATTCGCAATGGCCCAATGTTCTGAGTTTGAACCAAACCTGAAAACCTTAGCAGTTGGGCACATTTCAGCGTGCCATTTGCACGAAGAAAAGTAGCTATTCTCCTGTCTAGCTGTTTCGATGTTATGGACTTCTCAGACCGTTCAAATGGTCTGAGAATTGGAAGCGGTTCACAAGCAGATTGATGTCCATGGTGAAGGATGTTGGGCCCACCGCATCAACCTTAGACACGATGATCGACAGGCCATCGCGCTCCGAGGCCTCAGCAAAAGCCCGCTCGGCAGCCTCGACGGTGTCGGCGATGACCACGTGCTCGGCACCAGCCTTCTCGGCAATGCCCGCCAGGTCGGTGCCTGCCCCAGTGGCCGTTGGGAACCCCCCAACCGACAATAGGCTCTCGTTATCAAATATCCAGTGGGTTAGGTTTGGTGGTCGGTAACGGGCGAGGGTGCTGAGCGAGCCCAAGTTCATCAGAACTGAACCGTCCCCATCTAGGACGGTGACCTTCTCCTTGGGCAATGACACCGCCAGACCCAGGCCCATGGACGAAGCGAGGCCCATGCCGTGCTCCAAGTAGAAGAAGTTGGGTTGATGCCCCAGGTTATACAGTTCCACCGCCACTGCCCCCATGATGGTCACAACAACCTGGTCTTTCAGCCGCGGATATACCGCCCGCAACGCCTCTTCCCGCAGCATCACTCCTCCCACATCAGTTCCCGAGTTAGCAGCAGAGCCACGGGACGCAGTGAGCTGTCGGCCAGGGTCTGGGCCTGCCGTACCTGGTAGGCCAAAGTTTCCGGGTCAGACAGCTTCCGGTAAATAATGCCTAGAGATTGGAGCAGCGGTTCAGTGATGCGCCCACCTTCGGTCTGCCACGGGTCCCGTTCGCCCATCTCCCCCCGGTAGCTGATGACCATCAGTAGAGGGATGCGATAAAGCTGTGCTACGGAGACGATGCCGTTCACAGAGGTTAGTAGGCCGTGGTTTTGCATCAGCATGGCCGATTTCCGGCCAGCTAAGTGTGCGCCTGTTGAGATTCCGACACCCTCTTCTTCTTTATTGAGCCTGATCAGGGTCATATCCGGGTCATCTTCGGCCATCTGCATGACGTGAACCAGCCAGGTCTCCGGCAGGGCCGACAACAGGGTTATCCCGGCAGATTTTAGGGCCGCGAATAAGGCTTCCGAATTTTTCACTGAAACGGGCACGTGGAGGCACCTACAAACGAGCGAGGCAAACGAGTGGGCCAATTGTATGCGCCCGTGCCTAGGCGGTCAATCGTGAAACCTAAACTTGGTTTGCCCGGTCTGTGTTCTCGCCGATATACTTCACCCAATCAATCATCAATCCTGCCTACGGAGGCGCGGTGAACTCACCTATCTGGGATGCGGTCGAGACCATCCCCCGCCAGGCGATGGAACGACTCCAAGTGGAACGGCTACGAGGCTGCCTCGCCCGGGTCAAACAGGCGGTGCCTTTCTACAGCGAGCGACTAGCTGGAATCGAGCCCAGCAACATCCATTCTCTGGCTGACCTAGCTAGCCTACCGTTCACCAACAAGCAGGACCTGCGGGTAAACTACCCCTTTGGCCTCTTCGCAACCCCCATGTCAGGCGTTGTGCGGATCCACGCCTCCAGCGGCACAACCGGCAAGCCCACAGTTGTCGGCTACACGGCCAACGACATCGAGACCTGGGCGGGTCTGGCGGCGCGAGCCCTTGCCCTGGCCGGCGTGACCAAGAGCGATATCGTCCAGAATGCCTATGGGTACGGTCTGTTCACCGGTGGGCTTGGCCTGCACTACGGAGTCGAGAAGCTGGGCGCGGCGGTGGTGCCGGCCTCCTCCGGAAATACCAGCAGACAGATCATGCTGCTTGAGGACTTCGGGACGACCGTGCTCTGCGCTACACCCTCCTACGCCCTAGTCCTGGCGGAGGCTGCGGCCGAGGCAGGGTACGACCTGCCTGCCGGTCCGTTGCGGGTGGGCGTCTTCGGAGCTGAGCCCTGGTCGGAACAGATGCGCACAGAGATCGAGTCTCGCCTGGGCATCATCGCCCTGGACATCTACGGCCTCTCTGAGGTTATGGGTCCAGCGGTGGCCATGGAATGTGCCCACAAAACGGGAATGCACATCGCTGAGGACCACTTCATCCCCGAGATTATCGACCGGGAGAATTCTGAGCCGTTGCCCTTGGGCCAGCAGGGAGAGCTGGTTTTCACCTGCGTCACCAAGGAAACCCTTCCCCTAGTGCGGTACCGGACCCACGACCTGGCGCGGCTGCTACCTGGCGACTGCCCTTGTGGCCGAACCACCGTCCGTATGGAGAAGGTCCTTGGCCGGAACGACGATATGCTGATCATTCGGGGCGTGAACGTATTCCCTTCTCAGATAGAAACCGTGCTTTTGGCCATGGGTCAGGTGGAACCCCATTACCAATTGGTGGTGGAAAGGGGCGCCGACCACATGGACGAACTGGAGATCAAGGTCGAGTCGGCAACCGATTCCAGGCGCCACATTGAACTCAAGGGAAGTTTGGGGACCGGTCTACGGAACGCTCTGGGCATCGGTTGCACGGTGACGATCCTTAGCCCCGGGGAGATCGTCCGCAGCGAGGGTAAAGCGGTCCGGGTCATCGACAATCGGCAAATCTAGCGAGAACCGGCTAACCGGAGGGACAATATGGACCTTAAATCCATCAGATACGAGACGGACGGAGACCTGATCCGTCTGACCCTGGACCGGCCCAACGTGCTAAACGCCATCAACTACCAGGGCACGCTGGAACTGCACCAAGCGGCTCAGGCCATCCACGACAACCCACAAGCCAGGGCGGTACTGGTCCGTGGCAACGGGCGGGCCTTTAGCACCGGCATAGATCTAAAGGAATTGGCGGCGGATGAGACGCCCCACGACTATTTCTACCAGTGGGACCAGGCCCTGCGGTTATTGGAACAGGCCGACAAGCTGATCATCTGCGCCATCCAGGGGTTCGCCCTGGGAGGCGGTTTACAACTGCCCTTGGCCTGCGACATACGCATCGCCACCGAGGACGCTGTGCTGGGCTTGCCGGCGGCCAAAGAGGGGTTCATCCCGGGGATGGGCACCTACCGCCTGCCCCGCTACATCGGTCTGGGCCGCGCCAAGCGTATGGCCATTTCCGGCGAGAACATAGATGGGGTTGAGGCGCTGCGCATCGGGCTGGTGGACTACGTCGTCAAACCGTCGGAATTCGACCAGGAAGTTGAGGCGCTGGTCCAGCGCTACCTGGGCCTCAGTTCAGAAGGCGCCCGGCAGACTAAGCTCATGATGTCGGCTTACCAGGACCTGCCCCAGGACCAGTTCTTCGAGGAATACCTGCGCCGCCAAACCATTGCCATCAACGATCGCGACCACGATGAGGCGATGACCGCCTACCAGGAGAAACGGGACCCGATCTACAAATCGCGCTATTACCGGCTTTAGACCCTTGGCCAGACCTGCAAGGCCAGGGCTTCTTGCATCGCTATGATGTCGCTGGGGTCGCCAACCTTGGAACTGGCCACGCCGCCAAAGTCAAAGATCAGGTTGGTCACGCCCAAGGCCTCATAAGTCCGGATATCCTCTGCTACTTTGTCCGCCGGGCCGGCGAAGGGAATCCCCTCTGATCCGTCCGATTTTGGATTGAAGGTGGACACCCGGAACGCAACCTCCACATCTTCGGGGTTTCTTCCCTCGCGCTCGGTGCGGGCCGCCAACCGGTCCATAGACCGTTTCAGTAATTCCGGTGTCCCCAGAGGAAAGTCTGGATTGGTGCCCAAGGGATGCCAGGCGTTGCCCATGCGAGCGGCGCGCCTGATGGCTCGGTTGCTCTCGCCGCCGACCCAAATAGGGATATGGGGCTTCTGCACCGGCTTCGGCAGAAAATGGATGTTGGAGAAATTGATGTACTTGCCTTCAAAGGTTGGGCTATCCTCGGTCCAGAGCTCGATGAAGGCACGGATATATTCGTCAGTAACGGCGCCTCGTTCGTCGAAGGACGGCAGGTCCAAAGTCTCAAACTCCTCCCTGAGCCAACCGGCCCCAACTCCCAGGGTCACCCGCCCCTTAGACAAAACGTCCAGCGTTGTTAGGGCCTTGGCCGCGACGATGGGGTTGCGGTGGGGCACTATCATGACGCTGGTGCCCAGGCGCAGCTTGGTGGTCTGGCCAGCGATGAATGCCAGCACAGTCAACTGGTCAAGGCATTCCCCGCCGACGGTACCGGGGTGGACGGCTTCGGCGTTGTAGGGATAGGGAGAGGAGATGTCCTTGGGAAAGACGATGTGGTCCGGGCAGACCACCGTGTCAAAACCCAGGTCTTCGCCCCGCCGCACCAAGGCCCTCATGGACTCGGGCGCCGAAATGGGGCCGCTTCCCGGTATTGTGAACCCGTATTTCA
>Ga0066367_1000286_pt1 | contig 11062 bp, 8 predicted proteins | sample Knorr_S7_td_AAIW_FD_77335 | JGI IMG/M metagenome (GOLD analysis project Ga0066367, IMG submission 77335) | Marine microbial communities from Southern Atlantic Ocean transect - Knorr_S7_td_AAIW_ad_750m_LV_A | ecosystem: Environmental > Aquatic > Marine > Oceanic | place: Atlantic Ocean | collected...
ATCGATACTGAAGGATTGAGAGGTACCGGTCGTGGCGGGCGGGTAACTAAAACGGACGTGGACACAATGTTGAAGGTAGGTGACCGGGATCTGGATGGTGTTCCGCCGTCTTCCGCCGATTTAGGTTTGGAATTTGATACTGGCGTGACGGGCGAACGAGTGGATCGGCGAGTGCCGATGACGCGACTTCGAGCGAGCCTGGCCCGGCGTCTCGTCGAGGGACAGCAAACAGCAGCGACGCTTACAACGTTCAATGAGGTGGATATGTCGCCCATCCAGCGCATCCGTGAGAAATATCAACAGGAGTTCCAGCAAAGCCATCATGGGACCCGATTGGGGTTTATGAGTTTCTTTGTGCGAGCGTCGGTGGAAGCTTTAAAAAGATTTCCATCGGTGAACGCATCGATCGATGAAAACGATATTGTGTATCACGGGTATTACGATATAGGGGTCGCTGTAAGTACCGAGCGTGGTTTGGTGGTTCCTGTAATTCGTGATGCGGACGCCCTTGGCCTTGCTCAAATTGAAGATCAGGTAAGTGAATACGGGGGTAAAGCCCGAGATGGCAAGCTTTCACTGGAGGATCTTCAGGGCGGCACGTTCACGATTTCCAATGGCGGCGTGTTCGGCTCGTTGATGTCAACGCCCGTACTCAACCCGCCGCAGACAGCGATTTTAGGCATGCATAAAATACAAGATCGCCCGGTCGTTGAGGACGGTGAAATCGTGGTTAGACCCATGATGTATTTAGCGCTCTCATATGATCATCGGTTGATCGATGGGCAAGAGGCGGTTCGATTTCTCATTACAATTAAAGACATGATTGAAGACCCTGCGAGGGTTCTATTGGAACTGTGAAGGACACTTCGTGAGTGACGCGTTGAGCTATGAGGTTGTTGTGATTGGTGCTGGTCCCGCTGGCTATGCTAGCGCGATCCGGGCCACTCAATTGGGTCTGAAGACGGCTTGCATTGATCGGACCCTGGGCAAGGAGGGCGAATCCTCGTTGGGAGGGACGTGCTTGAACTGGGGTTGTATCCCCTCGAAAGCGCTGCTCGACGCTTCTCAGAAGTACGCAGAAATCGAAGGTCTAGAGATTTTAGGGATTGAGACGAAGGAAGTAGGTTTTGATCTTCCAAAAATGATGGCGCGCAAAGATGCGGTAGTTAAGCAATTAACCGGGGGCATTTCGTCGCTATTCGAGGCCAATGGCGTTGACTTTTACCCTGGATCGGGACGGCTTCTTTCTGGACGACGAGTAGCGTGGACGGACCACGAGGGGTCAACCAATGAAATGGGGGCTGAACACATAATTCTTGCGCCGGGTTCGGTTCCAATGGCTATCGATGCGGCGCCTGTTTCGAGCGAGAGAATTGTGGATTCGACCGGTGCTTTGGAGTTTGACATTGTTCCGAGGCGACTTGGGATCATTGGTGCGGGTGTCATTGGGCTTGAGCTTGGGAGTGTCTGGTCCCGTCTTGGATCGCAGGTGGTTGTGCTTGAGGCTCTGGATTCGTTCTTACCCATGGTGGATACGCGCATTGCCCGTGAGGCTTTACGAGTGTTACGAAAGCAGGGTCTCGATATTCGTTTGGGTGCGAGGGTTGTCGCTGCCGCTGAAGCAAACAGTAGCGTTGATGTCACCTATCAGGACAACGATGGTGATCAGCGTATTTCGGTGGATAAGTTGATCGTAGCCGTTGGGAGACGACCCTGTACGGAAAGTCTTCTTGCGCCGGACAGTGGTGTCACCGTAGACGAGCGTGGCTTTTTGTACGTTAACGATCTTTGTGAGACGGGTGTTCCGGGCGTATTTGCAGTGGGTGACGTTGTGCGAGGCCCGATGCTTGCCCATAAGGGAACGGAAGAAGGGGTCATGGTTGCTGAGCGAATCGCAGGCTTCAAACCTTTGGTTAACTACGAAACCGTTCCGAATGTGATTTATACCCACCCTGAGGTCGCGTGGGTGGGGCGCACCGAACAGGAATTGACAGCGGAGGGCGAGGCCATCACGACTGGATCCTTTTCCTTTGGCGCGAGTGGTCGCGCAATAGCGGCGAACGATGCCGAAGGCATGGTCAAAATTGTTGCCGACGCGGAGTCCGACCAGATCCTCGGCGTGCATGTGTTCGGCCCGCAGGCATCCGAGTTGATCGCCCAGGCTGTCATCGCCATGGAATTTAGCGCAAGCGCGGAAGATCTGGGATTGACGATGTTCGCTCATCCCACGCTCTCTGAAGCCGTGCACGAGGCAGCGCTGGCTGTTGGGGGACGGGCAATTCACGTAGTAAATAGAAAGAAAAAGTGATGGGAGTTGTGTAGCGTCGGTTTAAGGCGTGGCACGTTCGGGGGAACAATATTCAATGAATCTTCACGAGTACCAGGCGAAGCGTCTTTTTGCCGATTATGGATTACCCGTCTCGGTTGGGTATGCGGTTGACACACCAGATGAAGCTGTCGCCGCAGCAGAACGGATTGGGGGTACGGCGTGGGTCTGCAAGGTACAAGTCCACGCGGGCGGTCGTGGTCATGCCGGCGGTGTCCAGCTCGTCGATTCAACCGACGAAGTGCGTTCGTTCGCAGAACGATGGCTCGGCACGCGATTAGTTACGGTGCAAACAGATGCGGATGGGCAGCCTGTGAACCAAATCTACATCGAGGCTCGCACAGGCATCGAACGGGAGTTGTATCTAGGGGCCGTGATCGACCGGAGCAGTAGCCGCATTGTTGTGATGGCCTCCAAGGATGGTGGAGTCGAAATTGATAAGGAGGCCGAAGAAACCCCCGAGAAGATTTTCCGCGTCGCTATCGACCCATTCGTGGGAGCACAGTCGTTTCAGGGTAGGGATATGGCATTTCAGTTGGGTATGGAAGGAAATCAAGTAAGTCAATTTACTAATGTATTCAATAATTTAATGAATTTATTTATTAAATTAGATTGCTCGTTGGTTGAAATCAATCCGTTGGTGATTACGGACGCGGGCGATGTCCACTGCCTGGACGCAAAGATTAATGTGGACGGCAACGCGTTATACCGCCAAGACGGTCTTCGTTCTATGCGAGATATCTCGCAGGAGGATGCGCGGGAAGTCCAGGCCGACGCCTTCGGGCTCAACTATGTCGCTTTGGATGGCAACATCGGGTGCATGGTCAACGGCGCGGGTCTTGCGATGGGTACCATGGATTTGGTCAAGTTGCACGGTGGAAATCCAGCGAACTTCCTCGATGTTGGCGGAGGGGCTAGTCAAGAGACCGTCGCTGAGGCGTTCAAGATTATTCTTTCCGACATCAACGTTCGTGCCGTACTTATCAACATTTTTGGTGGCATCGTTTCTTGTGCAACCATTGCGGAAGGGATCATTGCGGCAATTGAAGAGATAGGCGTTGGCGTTCCCGTGGTGGTGAGATTCGAAGGGAATAGTGCCGATCGGGGATCCGACAGACTGGCCGCGAGCGGACTTAATCTCATTGCCGCCAGCTCACTGGTGGACGCCGCTGAAAAAGCGATTTCGGCTGCGGGAGGTTCGGCATGAGCATCTTGGTCAACCGTGCGACCCGAGTGATTTGTCAGGGTTTTACGGGTTCTCAGGGAACGTTGCACTCTGAACAAGCCCTTGCGTACGGGACTCAGTTGGTTGGCGGTGTGACGCCTGGTAAAGGCGGTACCTACCATCTGGGCTTACCCGTTTTCGATAGTGTTCGCATGGCCGTGGAAGAGACCAACCCAAACGCAACGGTAATTTATGTCCCTGCCGCATACTGCAAAGATTCGATACTGGAAGCCATCGACGCGGGCATTGAGTTAATCGTATGTATTACCGAAGGCATTCCCACACTCGATATGCTCGAGGTTAAAGCCCGTATTGGGATCTCGGGAGCTCGACTGATTGGTCCCAATTGTCCCGGTGTAATCACACCCGGCGAGTGCAAAATTGGCATCATGCCAGGCGACATCCATTTGCCTGGCAAAGTCGGCGTTGTATCGCGTTCGGGGACGCTGACTTATGAAGCGGTCAAGCAAACGACGGACAAGGGTTATGGACAGACAACGTGCGTGGGAATCGGCGGTGACCCCATACCGGGAACGCACTTCGTTGATGTGTTGGGTCTTTTCCAGCAAGACGATGCTACCGAAGCCGTCGTTATGGTTGGCGAAATTGGAGGTACGGCCGAGGAGGAAGCTGCTGAATTTATCAAATCGGAGGTGCGAAAACCGGTGGTCGCATATATCGCAGGTGTAACCGCACCGCCTGGTAAACGAATGGGGCATGCGGGTGCGATTATCGCTGGCGGAAAGGGGACCGCGCACGAGAAATTCACCGCGTTAGAGGCGGCGGGAGTGCGAACGGTGAAGAGTCTGGCCGATATTGGCGAGGCGTTGGCAGAAGTTACGGGCTGGGAGTAGGCGATGACAGCGGAAACACATGGCTTTCAAACCGAGGCGCGGAAGTTACTGCAACTGATGATCAATTCCCTGTACTCGAACAAGGAAATCTTTTTGCGGGAGTTGATATCTAACGCGTCGGACGCAATCGACCGGTTGCGGTTCGAAGCGTTGGAACGACCGGAGCTATCCGAGACAGATCCGAACTACCGAATTTTGATTGAATTCGACAAGGACGCGGGAACGCTGGCGGTAGAAGACAATGGCATCGGTATGTCCAGACAGGAAGTCATCGAGAATCTCGGCACTATTGCCCGCTCCGGTACTGAAGAATTTTTCGCCAATCTTACCGGTGATCAGCAGCAAGATTCGACATTAATTGGCCAGTTCGGTGTTGGTTTTTATAGCGCGTTCATTGTTGCCGATGAGGTCCACGTGCTTACCCAGAAAGCTGGAGAAGACCAGGGGACGAGTTGGAAATCGAGTGGTGAAGACGACTTCGTTGTTGACCAGGTGGACACAAACCGTGGCACGCGCGTGGTGCTCAAGTTAAAACAGGATGCGCTGGAATTCGCCGATGGGTTCAGGTTACGAAATATTGTCCGGCGATACAGTGATCACATTGGCATACCGGTAGAAATGCCGAAAGGCGACGACGAAGCGAGTGACGAAACCGAGGTCATCAATTCCGCCAGAGCGCTTTGGACCCGATCTCGATCTGAGGTTTCAGATACCGAATATCAGGAGTTCTACAAACACATCTCTCATGATTTTGAAGACCCCACCACGTGGTCGCATAATCGAGTCGAAGGCAAGCTTGAGTACACGAGTTTGCTCTACGTGCCCGCGCGTGCGCCATTCGATTTATGGAATCGCGAGTTACCGAGAGGGCTCAAACTCTATGTGCAGCGGGTCTTCATTATGGATGAGGCGGATCAATTCTTGCCGCTATACCTTCGCTTCATCCGCGGCGTCGTCGACTCCAATGACCTGCCACTCAACGTATCGCGTGAATTGTTGCAACAATCAGAGCATGTGCTTTCGATTAGGAACGCGCTAACCAAGCGGGTGCTCGACATGCTTGGCAAAATGTCGGAAGAGGATCGGGACAGGTATGGTGTATTTTGGGACGAGTTTGGACAAGTGCTTAAGGAAGGGGCTGGAGAAGATGCAGCCAACCGTGACCTCCTACTTAAGCTCATGCGCTTTACGTCGACGGCGGACGAGTCCTCAGACCAGCGTATTTCGCTTGCGATGTATAAGGATCGAGCCAAAGCGGCACAAAAAACGATCTACTATGTGTTGGGCGACAATCTCGCTACGGTGCGCCAAAGCCCGCATCTCGAAGTATTTAAACAGCAGAAAGTTGAAGTGTTGTTGTTGTCGGACCGAGTCGACGAATGGCTGATGTCGTTTCTGACGGAGTTCGATGGTTGGTCGTTTCAAGACGTTATGCGCGGTGAACTCGATCTACCTGAGCTGGAGAAGCCAGAGAATTTGGATGACGATTCCCTGGTCCGGCGGATTCAGGAGGTGTTGGGAGAGAAGGTCGAATCGGTGCGGCGGTCGACCAGACTCACCGATTCGGCGTCATGCCTGGTGCTTGGCGACGACGATATAGGACATCAAATGCGCCGTATCATGGAGGCCACGGGTCAATCGGCACCAAACTCCAAACCGCACTTTGAGATTAACGGCGACCATCCTCTGGTCCAACGATTGGACACTGAGTCCGACGAAGATAGATTTAGCGACATGGTTCTGATTCTCTTTGATCAGGCCTCGCTGGCGGATGGGACCGTATTGCTTGAGCCCGGCGAATACGTCCAACGTATTAATCGCCTTCTCTTGAATCTCATGGAATGAAGGGAACAACTTGCAAGTAGCGATCATTGGATCGGGTAATTTCGGCACGGCCGTTGCCAATATTGTTTCTGGGAATGGTGTGCCAGCGTATTTGTGGATGCGTGATTCGCAACAATTTGCCGAGATCGAAAAGTACGGTGAGAATCGCCGCTATCTGCCTGGTTATCCGCTTGAGGAGAAAGTTACACCCACACTGGATCTTCAGTTGGCTGTGTCCGAAAGCGACTTACTATTTGTCACAGTTCCAAGTGCTTCCTTTAGAGAAATGTCGATCGAGTTGGCTCCTTTTGTCGCCAAAGAGACGTACATCGTTAGCGGGACGAAAGGCGTGGAGGCACCGAGTTTTAAATTGATGAGTCAGATCCTAGAGGAAGAAATACCGGGCCGGCGAATTGGAGTCATTAGTGGCCCTAATATCGCTGAAGAAATAGCGGGTGGACATTTCACGGGAACCGTTGTCGCTAGTCGCGACCCTAAGCTGTGTCAGTGTGTTCAGATGGTATTTGCGAGCGATACCTTTCGCGTCTATTCGAGTGAAGATATCTATGGTGTCGAGTTGGGTGGTGCGCTCAAGAATATTTATGCGATCGTTTGCGGAATGGCCGCTCGACTTGAAGTTGGTCAAAACACAATCGCAATGCTGATTACGAGAAGTCTAGCGGAGATGAGCCGATTCGCCGAATCGATGGGTGCCAATCCCCATACGTTTCTGGGGTTGGCGGGCGTTGGCGATCTGATGGTGACGTGCACGTCACCACTTTCTAGGAATTATCAATTGGGATTCCGGATCGCGGGTGGTCTGTCGCTTCACGAAGCGATGGATGAGTTGGGTAAGTTAGCGGAAGGTGTCAACACGTTGCACGTCGTGCATCAAAAACGCGAAAAGTTGGGTGTAAGCATGCCGTTAGCCGAAGCTCTCTTCCGTGTGTTGTTCGAACACGGGTCGATGGATGAAGTCATCAATGGATTGATGACGGGTGAGCAGCAACTTGACGTTGAGTTCGCGAAGCCAACGACTTGGGGCACGACAAATTGAAATGGTCGCCGCTCATAATTGTTTTCGCCGTGTCCACGTTGGCGAATGTAGATGTCCCGGAATCTTTTGATGTTCGTGGAGTCGATCGGTTTCCTCGGTCGTGGATAGTGTTGTTCGAAGCGGCCGAAGAATCACGACCCCACGAGTTTATTGTCGGTCCGGTTGACAAGATGGGTCAGGAAGTTCGGTTCGAACATGCGATCCGTGTTGAGGGCGAGAAAATTCGAGTCACCTACCAGATTCCTCCTGGATTTCAACTGACCGAGGTGCTTGAACATTACGAAAAACAAATGCGTCGGACGGCCGACAAGGTCCTGTTCCGGTGTCACGGTCCCGCTTGCGGACGCTCTTCAATTTGGGCTAACGACGTTTTTGGAATACGCCTGATGACTGCCCCAAATAGGAATCAATATTACCTTGCGGCGACATTCACAGCGGATGAGCAGCAATCGTTGGTCGCGGTTTATCTCGTCGAACGCGGGAACAAACGAATCTATGTCCACGTCGAGCAGGTTGTAACGGGTGCGCACTTTGATTTTGACGGAAATCGCAACTTTGCCGAGCGGCTAGCAAAACGCGGATTCGTTCGAATCGAAGGGATTGTCCCAAATGGGCAAGGTGCGTTGGACGAAAATCAGCTCGAACAATTGGATGTACTGGCGGAATCGCTGGCGAGTTTCGCTGGACAACAAGTTTATGTGGTCTGTCACTTATATGGATCCATGAACGTCGACAAGCTTCTTGAACGATCAGAGGAGTGCGCCGAACTTGCGGCAGAACGAATCGCAGAAGTTAGCGGTGTGACCACGATACCGTTTGGTACGGGTCCGATGGCGCCAACGGAAGAATCAACCGACTCAAGACTTGAGCTTGTGCTTCCAAGCCGTCTCCGGAGTGAGTGAAGAATATAGAAGCCCCGCTGGGATCGAGGCGTTGGTGCGGCATGTCGCAAATCGGTTAGAACGGGCTTCGGATATCTATTATGGCCACGGATCCAATAGTGCGCACATGGAAGCCTGGGTACTGGTACATGGCCTTCTTAAGCAACGGGTCAGCGACTCGATTGATGAGGCGTTTGAACGGTGCGTAGAAGATTGTGTGTCCCTTCGTCTCGGTGATCGGGAGCCGGTCGCGTATCTGACTGGGTTGGCTTGGTACTTCAATCGATGGTTTGAAGTTGAACGCGGCGTGATGATACCGCGCTCGCCAATTGGCGAAATCATCGAGACTAATTTTCGACCGTGGTTGAGAGAGCCTCCCGATCGTATTATGGATCTCTGTTGCGGGACGGGATGTCTCGGGGTGATGGCGGCATTGGCATTTCCAGAAGCCTCCGTCACGTTGATAGATATCGATGAGCGAGCGTTGTCGTCGGCTAGGTCGAATGTTTTACGACATGGTGTGTCGGACAATGTTGAGATTCTTCGGTCGGATTTGTTTGATCAAATAGAGCCGAATGTTTTCGACGTCATCATTGCCAATCCCCCCTACGTTTCGGCCGACGAATTTGAGCACCTTCCGGAAGAGTATGCGTATGAACCAAGCGCGGGTCTGGCCTCTGGCCATGACGGGCTCGCGTGTTGGAGATCGATCCTTGGGGAGATTGGCAAGTGGATGTCGCCCCATGGGATCTTGGTTGGCGAAACCGGCAGTGCAACAGGGGGCTTTTTGAACGCGTTTCCGTCGTACGACATTTTTTGGCCGGTACTTGAGCATGCGGTCCGACAGGAGGACGGAGGGTTTGGCGTTTTCGTGGCCGACGCGGAAACATTCTTGCGGTAAGCTGACCGGATGGCAGGCAATACGTTTGGACAGACTTTTACGGTTACCACCTTTGGCGAAAGTCATGGACTAGCGATGGGTGCGGTGGTCGATGGCTGCCCCCCCGGCCTTGAAATTAGTGAAGAGGATCTGCAAGGGGACTTGGATCGTAGACGCCCGGGCCAATCGAAATACACGACGCAGCGCCAGGAAGATGATCAAGTAAAGATACTCTCGGGCGTTTTTGAGGGAAAAACCACGGGCACTCCAATCGGTTTAATGATCGAAAACACGGATCAACGTTCGAGAGATTATGGACAGGTCAAAGATCTATACCGCCCAGCCCATGCGGACTTCACTTATGACAGAAAATACGGCCACCGAGATTATCGTGGTGGGGGCCGAGCATCGGCGCGGGAAACCGCGATGCGAGTTGCGGCGGCTGGCATCGCAAAAAAATATCTCCGCTTGACCTTTGGCACTGAGATACGTGGTTACCTCGCGGAGATAGGCGCCATACGGCCGGAAGTAAAATCGTTAGATACGGTCGACGGGAACCCGTTTTTCTGCCCGGATCCAGAAATGATCGACCCTATCGCCGAATTGATTGAACGGCTTCGGCGCGACGGTGATTCGATTGGTGCGAGAGTCAACGTGATGGCAAGCAATATTCCCGTGGGCCTTGGCGAGCCGGTGTTCGACAAATTGGATGCGGATTTGGCGGCGGCGCTTGTAAGCATCAACGCCGTTAAAGGCGTTGAATTCGGCGCGGGCTTCGGAGTGATTCAACAACGCGGCAGCGAACATCGAGACGAGATGGATACGTCGGGCTTCCTTTCCAATGATGCCGGTGGAATTCTTGGTGGCATATCGTCGGGACAGGATATCGTCGTAAGCATTGCGCTGAAACCAACGTCGAGCCTGACCCGGCCTGGTAAGAGCGTCGATCGCGCGGGAAACGAGGTGGAGGTGGTCACGACTGGACGCCACGATCCGTGTGTGGGGATTCGTGCGACACCCATTGCGGAGGCGATGGTCGCGCTGGTGCTCATGGACCATGCGCTCCGAGATCGAGCACAGAATGCGGATGTAACGCGGTAATCTTGGTGAATTGAGTGTCGACGAGGCCCCCGACACACGTTCCGGTTATGTAGAATGTTTTATCCCCCCTTTTTGAACTACAAGGAAGCTCGTTGTTGTATAGAGCGGGACCATGACTAAAACCCTCTACGACAAAATATGGGACGCACACGTCGTCGGACAAAGGTCCGATGGCGCGACGATTTTGTATATAGACCACCACTTATTGCACGAGGTTACTTCCCCGCAAGCGTTTGAAGGCTTGAGGCTGACGGGGAGGTCGCCGTGGCGACTGGGCGCGAACCTTGCCACGCCAGACCATAATGTGCCGACCCAGAATCGAGCGGCAGGCGTTGAAGGAATCGAAGACCCGATTGCTCGAGAACAAATCATAACGTTAGATCGAAACTGTAACGATTTTGGGATTCGACAGTTTGACATGACCGATCGGCGACAAGGCATCGTCCACGTGATTGGCCCGGAACAAGGGGCCACCTTGCCTGGAACGACCATTGTGTGTGGTGATTCGCATACGTCGACCCACGGAGCGTTCGGGGCGCTTGCCCAGGGTATTGGCACTTCGGAAGTCGAACACGTACTAGCGACTCAGTGTTTGGTTCAAACGAGGTCTCAGAACCTGCGTGTTGAGGTAACGGGCAGGCTGCAACAGGGCGTGTATGCGAAAGATATTGTACTCGCGATTATTAAGTTGTTGGGAACCGCTGGAGCGACGGGACATACGATCGAATATACCGGTAGCGCGATCCGGTCGTTGTCGATGGAAGGACGGATGACGGTATGCAACATGTCGATTGAAGCGGGTGCACGTGCAGGTCTAGTGGCTGTTGATGACGTGACTCTGGGTTACCTCGAGGGTCGCCCGTTTGCTCCAGAAGGAGAACTTCTTGAAAGGGCGGAACGGTATTGGCGTAGTC
>Ga0066367_1000291_pt1 | contig 11028 bp, 9 predicted proteins | sample Knorr_S7_td_AAIW_FD_77335 | JGI IMG/M metagenome (GOLD analysis project Ga0066367, IMG submission 77335) | Marine microbial communities from Southern Atlantic Ocean transect - Knorr_S7_td_AAIW_ad_750m_LV_A | ecosystem: Environmental > Aquatic > Marine > Oceanic | place: Atlantic Ocean | collected...
TGCTCCACCAGTCCCTCATTGGCTTGGCCGGGCACGTAACCCTTAGCATACTTCCAGGTTCCATTTACCAGCGTTTGTCCGGACGTTTCTCCTAGATATACCGTTGCTCTTGGCATCTCATCTCCGAATAACAGCACATATTTGGAAGGCCCATGATACTCGATTGCCACCGATGGTTTCCGCATCCGTGACCGGCGATTTTGTTTGACGGGACTAAGCTCCCACACCCTGCGGCGATTTCGGTAGGTTTGAGTGATCCGATTGGTGTATGATATTCGGGAACCGTTAATGAGTACGTTCGAGAAGAATCAGGAAGGCCTGGGGTACGTTATTTGGCAGTTGCATGCCCCCATTCCTGAGCAGCGAATATAGGGAGAAATCAATCATGGTTAAGTCCAAGGCCAAGCAGGAAAAGAAGGTAGAAACGGTAGAGGAATTCGTCGAGCGCATCAATAAGTCGGCGGTCAGGACCAACGGGCTAAAGAAGAACCTGAAGGGGGCTCGAAGATAACAGAGTCGGCGCTTGAACATTATCAGCGCCTACAGTCTCTCGTTGCTCCCCTACGCCCTCCGGGACGTTCGACCACTGGTTCCGTCAACCCTCGCACGGCGGTATTGTCCCCAAAAACCTCCTAGTAAGACGACGGAAACGTGCTTGCCACAGACCAACGGCTTCGGTCCAATCAACCGGTGCTAAAGAACCATTCTATAGATAATCTCCATACATTATCTCGCCTCGCCCTACCATATCTAAATCCCTCTCCAAGGAGACCTGACCGTCGGATGCCCCTCCTAACGACTTCAAGCATCGGCATCACCTATGGCGTGGACATAATCTTCTCGAACATAAACGTGGAGATTAATGAGCGGGCGCGCATCGGCATCGTCGGTCCCAACGGCGGCGGCAAAACCTCCCTGCTCGAGATACTCACCGGTGGGCTTGATCCCAGCGCCGGCTCGGTGAAACTGGCTCGAGGGATGCGGGTTGGGTACGTGCCCCAGGCACCTGAAATGACGGTGTCCGGCTCCTTGAAAGACGAAATCATGACCGCTTTCGACCGGCTGAAGTGGCTGGAAGACGCGATGGAAACCGGCGCCCGCGACCTCGACCAGACTAACGCCGATGACGATGACCAAGTAGGCGAACGCTACGCTGCGTTGTTGGACGAGTACGAATCGCTGGGCGGTTATTCCTACGAGAACACGATGGACCGGATGGTCGAGGGACTTGGCCTTACCCAACGAGCACTGCAAACGCCGGCCGCCCATGCCAGTGGCGGAGAACGGGCTAGAGCTGCTTTGGCCCAGGCTTTGCTGGGCGAACCCAACCTATTGATATTGGATGAGCCTACCAACCATCTGGACATGAAGGGCTTGGCTTGGCTGGAGCGCTTCTTAACGCACTACCCATCAGCCGTCGTCGTCGTCTCCCACGACAGGTATTTCCTGGACCGAACGGTGAATCAGGTGTGGGACCTGGACCACGGTGGGATAGAACACTACGTTGGCAACTACTCCAAGTTCCGCACACTGAAGGCGGAGCGGGCTCTGACTCGCCAACGGGAATATGCCAAGCAACAGGAATTCATAGCCAAGGAAGAAGATTTCATCCGGCGATACCATGCCGGCCAAAGAGCCCGGGAAGCCAAGGGGCGGCAGACCCGGTTGAACCGTCTGGAAAGAATCGACCAGGTGGAGAACGACCGGGCGATCACGCTCTCAAGCAGGACTTTCCAAAGGTCGGATCAAACGGTTCTCAGAACCCACGGGTTGACCGTGGGATATCCCGACAACGATCCCCCGATCGAGTTGTTTTCGGTCCCGGATATGAAGCTGGAGCGCGGCTCTCGAGTCGCCTTGGTTGGTCCCAACGGTACCGGTAAGACCACTCTCCTCGCGACCCTCCTCGGGTTGCTGCCACCGGTCAGTGGAAGAATCACTTTGGGACGCAACGTGGCGGTGGGATATCACCGACAGGGTCTCGACGACCTGGATTTGGACACCTCGGTACTCGACTCCATGCTGGACGCCAAGGAGATGTCATTCGGAGAGGCGCGGTCCTATCTGGCCCGGTTCCTGTTCCAAGGGGAGGACGTTTTCCGGCAGGTGGGCGATTGCAGCGGTGGGGAGCGCAGCAGGCTGGCTCTAGCCCGTCTGCTGGTCCACGAGCCCAACCTGCTCATTCTCGACGAGCCCACCACCCACCTGGACATCCCCAGCCGTGAGGCCCTTGAGCAGGTGCTGTTGGCCTACGAGGGCACTCTTCTCTTCGTCTCCCACGACCGCCAATTCGCCTCGCTGTTAGCACAAGAGCTATGGGTCGTAGAGGATGGAGAGCTACAACAATTCCTCGGCACCTTCGAAGAGTGGTTGGAAAGCGACAAGGAAAAGGCCGAAGAGCCTGCGGCCCCTAAAAAGGCCCGGCCTTCCAGGTCACGGCCCCAACAAGAAAAGAAATCGCCCTCACCGGCGGCCGACGAACACATGATTCGAATCATCGACGGTCTCGAAACGCGCCTTCTAGAGATTCAGCTAGAACTGGAAGAAGCCTCGGAGCAGCGGGACCTGGAGTTGATTGCCAGCAAGGGCGAAGAATACGACCGCACCAAGATGGAACTGGACGAAAAACTGGCTGCGTGGGGCGGGTAAGTCCGGCCTAACCCCTCTGTGCTTCGACACCCGGTCCCCAGTCGCCCCAATTTCCATCCGCACAGATCGTTCTGGTTCACCCCTTTGATTGATTGGAAAATCAGTCGTTCGGATGATATCGCCAAAAACCCGCCTGCATCTTACCCAGTGATACCAGAAAGATGGAGGCGTTAACGATGACGGAACTCGCGATACAAGAAGACAGGGATCTTTCAACTACAACCGATAGAGATGTGGCCGCTGGCAGGCGATACCGCCTCGAGCATCTTTCGATGCCGGTGGTGCTGGGTGACATGTCCTTCGGCACGGATGACCTTGGCCCCGGCGACCGCATACCTGACTTTGACCTACCGACATTGGACGAAGGGCGCTTCCGGTCGGCAGACCTAACCGAGACCGGTCTGGCGCTCCTGGTTTTTGGTTCCTACACCTGCCCGGTAACCGAAAGCGCCGCTCCTGGCTTGAACCAACTCCACGCAGGATCCGGCGGCCAAGTCCGTTTCGTGATGGTAAATGTCCTGGAAGCCCACCCCGGCAAGAATGTTCCTCAGCCCCAAACGATGGATCAGAAGACAGCACATGCGGAGCAGTCATGTCCCCTGATAACATCGATTGTCTGGCTATTCCTAATATTTGCGAGAGACATTACAATGTAGAGCGTCCTGATATCGGCAGATACCAGACCAGCCTGCGTTGGAATGGGCTGGTTGTTCTAGATAGTGTTAAAGAAATGCCGGGCGCCGGCTTAAATTAGGAGATAAGGGAATGGCAAGCGACGATATCTTGTTGATGGCCCACCTGATGCGGAGAGCTGGATTCGGTGCGTCCTATGGAGAACTGGAGTGCCGTGCCGCGGCCGGTTACGAAGCTACGGTTGAAGAGTTGCTTCATCCGGAAAAGCAGCCAGACATGGATATGGACGTGATGGAGCGGTACATGCACGGTTGGCGTGACATGACCAGCATCATGGCCAACCAGGGCTACTGGACCTACCGCATGGTCAACTCCCCCCGGCAATTGGAAGAGAAGATTTGCCTGTTCTGGCACGGCATCCTGTGCGTCGGAGATTCCAAGTGCATGGCCGCCAACCAGATCCTGGTTCAATTGAACAATTTCCGTGCCCACGGCTTCGGCAGCTTCTCCGACCTGCTCATGGGCCTGGCCAGCGATCCAGCCATGATTTATTACCTGGACAACCAACTGAGCCACAAAGAGGCCGTGAACGAGAACTGGGGGCGGGAGCTGTTGGAGCTTTTCTCCATGGGAGTCGGCATGGACGGACAAGCCAACTACTCCGAAGAGGACGTGCAGAATTGCGCCCGGGCCTTCACCGGATGGACCATCGCCAACGCGATACCCCGGTACCCCTACGGCCGCCACAACAACACCTATCTCTATAACCAGTTCGACCATGACGACGAACAGAAAACTTTCCTGGGAGAGACTGGCAATTTCAATGGCGAGGACATCATCGCGATTATCGCCAAGCAGCCCAGTACCGCCCGGTTCATATCCCGGCACCTATACAACTTCTTCGTCGCCGATGAGCCTGCGGTCGCGGCGTGGCAAATCACACCGCCCCAAGACCCGGACACAATCAAAGCGCTGGAAGACGAGTATTTCAGCTCTGGATACGAAATTCGCTCCATGCTCCGAGTGTTGTTCAACTCCGATGCTTTCAAGAACGCCCGGTTCGCGAAGGTTAAGAGCCCTGCCGAATTAGTGGCTGGCACGCTACGTCTGGTGGGCGATTTCACCAAACCCAGGCCCCGCATGTACGACGCATCGTTGGAGATTCGCTATATGGGGCAGGACCTGCTGAACCCACCCACCGTCGAGGGCTGGCATACCGGCAAGGAGTGGATCGACAGTGGGACTCTGCTGGAGAGAATCAACTTCGCAGCGGGCGAGATGGGCGCCATCAAGTCCACCGGCATCCGGTCAATCATCAAACGTCTGAGCGTCGAGGGCCCCACCATGTCGGCAGAGCGTTTGGTTGAAGGTTGCTTGGAGATGATTGGAGGTTACGGACTGATGGAGGAGACCCGGTCATTGCTCCTGAATCACGTGGGTGGGGCCGGAGATCTGGACACCAGTTCGGACGAGTTCGCCCAATTGGTCGGGCAACTTCTCCAGTTGATTGTCTCAACCCAGGAATATCAATTCGCCTAAGCTCGGCCTGACTGCTGATCGCTGAAGGCTGAAAGCATAATCTCGGAGGTTTAATGACCAGCACCAAGAAAGACCCGGTCCTGGTAGTCCTGCAACTATCGGGGGGCAACGACATCCTGAATACGCTGGTTCCCTACACGAACCCGCTGTACTACGACAATCGCCCCAACGTTCGGATCCCGGAAGACCAAGTCTTGCCGATAAACGATACTTTGGGATTCAACCCCAATATGTCCGCCCTGAAGGGCCTTTACGACGACGGGAAAGTGGCGGTTATCCAGGGCGTGGGTTATCCCACTCCCAACCGCTCCCACTTCCGCTCCATGGACATCTGGCACACCTGCGAGCCGACAAAAATGGCCGATGAAGGTTGGTTGGGGCGGGCGATTCGTGATCTGGACCCCAACAAGGAAAACGTTCTGACCGGAGTGAACTTCGGACGGGGCTTGCCTAAAGCCCTGGCCGCGCCCGGCGTACCCGTCGCTTCGGTGGGCAGCCTGGAATCCTATGGTGTGCTCACGAGTATCGAGATGGAAGAAGAGCGGAATCAAGCCTTGGATATCTTCGCTCGCATGTACTCCCCTTCGATGGGCACCGGCCCGGTCATGGAGTACCTGTCGCAGACTGGAATGGACGCCATGAACGGCGCTGACATTCTGGCCACCGCAACCGCCAAATATTCCTCGTCCGTGGAGTACGGGCCGAGTTCCATGTCCCAGTACATGCGGAACATCGCCCAGGTGCATTGCGCGGATCTGGGAACCCGGATCCTGTACACCACTGCTCCCTATAACAGCTTTGACACCCATGCCACCCAGATGTCCGCTCATGCCGGACTCACCACCAATCTGTCTCAAACTGTGGGAGATTTCTACGCGGACTTGAAGGAACACAACGCCAGCGATAACGTTGTGCTGCTGCTGTTCACGGAATTTGGCCGACGGGTCCATGACAATGGCTCCGGGACCGACCACGGCGCTGGCGGAGCGGCCTTCGTGATAGGCGATGTCGTCAAGGGCGGTCTGTATGCCGAGTACCCGTCTCTGGCCCCGGAAACCCTGGTGGACGGAGACCTTAAGTTCAACAACGACTTCCGGGGGATCTACGCGACCCTCTTGGAAGACTGGCTGGGCCTGGACTCCAAGCCCATAGTCAACGGCAGCTTCGAGAAATTCGACTTCATAACCAAGTAAAACCGGCTTAACTTGTGCCGGAGTTTAAGCCAAACGACATAACTTGAGAGGTAATGATGACTACTAAAGTCCAAGGCGCGACCTTTCGATATAGCCATACCATCGGACGGGGTGAAGAGGCCGGAACCGGCTTCAAGAACCCGGTTTCCGTAGCCCGGGGTGAAGGTGACCTGATGTATGTGGTCAGCCGGGCCTATGATTATCGATCCGATTCAAAGCGCATCACCGTCTGCACGGTGGGCGAGGACTACATCGGGGAGATTGGCAACGCCGGCCGCCTGGGTGGAGAGATGATGGACTCGGGAGAGTCCGACGCCCCCGGATCAATGGTCTGGCCGACGTCCGTTGCTCTGGATAAAGCCGGAAACGTGTACGTGTCCGACGAGTGGCTCAACCGCATCGCCATGTTCTCCTCAGACGGCGAATGGCTCGGCGCTTGGGGAACCCAGGGCGACGCCGACGGCGAAGTTGACCAACCCGCAGGGATAGCCTTCGATAGCGAAGACAATCTCTACGTGGTGGATACCGGAAACAACCGCATCCAGAAGTTCACCAAGGACGGTCAGTTCTTGGCCAAGTGGGGACAACAGGGCAGCGGCGACGGTGAGTTCGACATGCCTTGGGGCATCGGGCTCGACGCCGACAACAACGTTTACATCGCCGATTGGCGCAACGACCGCATTCAGAAATTCGCCCCGGATGGCAGCTTCCTGATGGCGTTCGGCGAGTCCGGATCGGAGGATGGCCAGTTCAACCGCCCAGCCGACGTGGCCGTGGACAAAGAGGGCCTGATTTACGTCGCCGACTGGCGCAATGACCGTGTCCAGGTCTTCGATGCCGAGGGCAGGTTCATCACCGAGATTATCGGCGACGCTACTCTGTCCAAGTGGGGAATAACCAAGTTGGACGCCAACCCCGACATGAAGATGCAGCGGGACATCGCTCAGGGACTGGAGCGGGAGAAGTTCTTGCGGGGGCCCATGGGCGTGGTGGTCGACGACCAAGACCAAGTCTTCATCGTAGACTCCCAGCGGAACCGCATCCAGATCTACCGCAAGATTCCGCCCTTCTTTGTTGGGTTGTATGACGGGGGCCGGCTGTAGGAGATCGTCTGATTTAAGGCGTAGCCTGTAGCGTTCTCCGGACGTCTGCTGCAGCGAGGCTAGTCACCCCCACTCTAACTCTCCCCCTTCCCAAGGGGAGAGAACTAGTCCCTTCCCCCATCGAGGGGGAAGGTTAGAGCCTGCCCTGAGCGCACCGAAGGGATGGGGGTGCGGTGCTGCCGCAATAAGTGACGGTATCGGATCGGCAGGGCGCTGATATTCCACCCGCCCCCTACTCCAACGCGAACACCTTCAAGATAAACGCATACTCCAGCGCCACTTCCCTCAATCGGTCAAACCGCCCCGACGCGCCAGCATGCCCGGAGTCCATGTGGATCTTCAGGAGCAGCAGGTTGTCGTTCGTCTTTAACTCCCGCAGTTGCGCCGCCCACTTTGTTGGTTCCCAGTAAGTCACCCGTGGGTCGCTGAGGCCACCGGTGATTAGCATGTGGGGATAGTCCTGGCTTTTCACGTTGTCGTAAGGCGAATAGGACTTGATGTAGTTGTAGTATTGGGGGTCGTTGGGGTTTCCCCACTCGTTGTACTCCATGGTGGTTAAGGGCAGGGTGTCGTCCAACATGGTGTTCAGCACGTCTACGAAGGGTACGTCGGCGATAACGGCCTTGAACAGATCGGGACGCAGGTTCACGATCGCCCCCATCAGCATCCCTCCGGCGCTGCCTCCTGAGGAAACGATATTACCTTTCGTGGTGTAGCCTTCCTGAATCAGGTGCTCGGCGCAGGCGATGAAGTCGGTGAAGGTATTCTTCTTGTTGAGTAACTTGCCGCCTTCGTACCAATCCCAACCCAGGTCCATACCGCCTCGGACGTGGGTGATGGCGAAGATATAGCCCCGGTCTACCAAGCTCAGCCGAACAGAACTGAAGTCGGAATCGATTATGATTCCGTAGGACCCGTAGCCGTACAGATATAAGGGAGCTGAGCCGTCCAGGGGAGTGTCCTTGGCGTAGAGAAGGGATATGGGAATCTGGGTGCCATCTTCCGCAGTGGCGAAGACTCTGCGGGACTGATATTTGTCCGATGAGAAATCGCCCAAGACCTCGGTCTGTTTCCGGAACTCCCGCTCCCGGGTGTCCATATCGTAGTCGTAGACAGTTGCCGGGGTTGTCAGGGAAGCGTAGGAGAACCGAAGGTTAGAACTTTCCCACTCCCGGTTTCCCTGGAGTCTCACAGCGTAGTCTTCCTCGTCCAGGGTTAACTCATGGGTTTCCCCTGAGTCTAGGTTCCTCATCTGCACCTGGGGCAGGCCGTTGGTGCGGTAGTACAGGACGAAGTAATCCTGGGAAAGACCGAACCCGCCGATGGGCCTGCCCAGTACGTGGGGAACAAAGTCCCTCCAGTTCGCAAAGCCCGGCGCGGAGACCGGCGTTTCGGAGACCTTGAAATCCCTGGCGCCGTCGCCGTTATTGCGAATCAGAAATCGCTCGCCATGGTGGTCGATATCGTATTCAAAGTCCGGGCGGCGTGGCTCTACAAGGGTCAATTCGCTGGACGGATCGTTTCCGTCCATGAAGTACCATTCGGACATGTTGTTGCCCGAAGATGCGACGAAGATGAACCGTTGGCTGGATGATTTGGCGACTCCGACGAAGAAACGCTCGTCTTTCTCCTCATAGACCAGTTCGTCTTTAGAAGGGTCTTCTCCCAGTTGATGCCGGAATATCTTGACCGGCCGGTGATTCTCGTCTAGAACGTCGTAGAAGATTGTTCGGTTGTCGTTGGCCCATTCCAAAGAGTAATAGGAGTTGGGAATGGCCTCGTCCAGCAGTTCACCGGTCTCCAAGTTCTTGATCACAATGGTGTATTGCTCCGACCCGTCGCTATCAACGGAATAGGCCAGCCATTTGTGGTCCGGGCTGTTCTCCCAACTGCCAACCCGGGTGTAGTCCTTACCTTCCGCCAACTCGTTCACGTTGATAAGAATTTCTTCCGGACCGTCCGGGGACCCGCGCTTTCGGCAATGGATGGGGTATTGCTTACCCTCTTCGAAACGGGTGTAGTAGTAGTATTCCCCCTCTTTCTCCGGAACGGTGGAATCGTCTTCCTTGATACGGGCTCGCATCTCCAGGAAGAGCCGCTCTTGTAGCTCTTCTTCGGGAGCCATGACCGCTTCGGTGTGGGCATTCTCCGCTCTGAGATATTCCAATGTCGCCGGATCTTCGACGTCGCGAAGCCAGAACCAAGGGTCGATACGGGTGTCTCCGTGGGTCGTTATTTCCTGGGGTCTTTTCGGGGCGCTGGGAGTCGGTTCAGTCATCTATTTCTCCAAACGAAGTGAAGCGTAAATAAGCCTTACACTTCCATCGGTGTGTCTTCCAGATTGGCCCACTCGAACATGGACGCATCGTAGTTCCGGGCGTTCTCGTAACCTAGCATCCGAAGTATAAACGTGCCGTGCGCCGCACGGAGCCCAGCTTGTCAATAAGCGAAGATGGCCTTGTCGGCAGTGATTCCAAGGCTATCCAGGATAGGCCGCATCTCTTGGGGAGTCTTGAAACGGTGGGTGTCCCGATCCATCAAGTCTGACCACTCTAATTGGATGGCTCCGGAGATATGCCCCTTCCTCTGGTCGCTGCGGGTGACGGTGCCGTCGTATTCCCCTGATGTCCGAGTGTCCCAGTTAACCACATCGGCGAGGCTGCAACCCGCCCTGACGTCATCCAACGCTACGATCAATGACTCATCGATTCTGGGAGTGAAGGCCGCGTTCTGGTTCAGCACGGGTGGGCCAAAGCTCACCGGGTGGCCTTCACTGGCCCAGCGGCGCCAACCTCCATCCAGGACCTTGACGTTTTGGTGACCGTTGTAGTTCAGTACCCACCAGAAGCGAGCGGCGCTCAGGCTCATATTGTTGTCATAGACGACAACCGTTGTGTCATCTCCGATACCGAGAGCCCCACACGTGGCGGCGAATCTTTCCGGTGGGAATGTGTGCACCAACCCGGTTTCCGGATCCCTTTCGTAGTTGTCCGGCAGAATGACCGCCCCGGGGATATGCCCTCTGGAGTAGCCAACTTGCGTGTCTATGTCCACGATCACAACGCCAGGGTCGTCCAGGTGAGAATGGACCCGATCTGGGTCAACGAGATATTCCGGATGAGCGAATCCTTGGGTTGTCATAGTTCTCCTGTTGGATGAGTTGATGTGGGAAGCGGAGTTTACGAGCCTGACGAAAACTATAAATCCGTGTGCTGGAAGTGTCAAAATAGGTCCATCCGGGCGCACGCCTGAATGGCCGTCCACTGCTGTTACAATCCACGGTGCAAAACATCGAATCTACTCGTGAAAGGAGAGCAACATATGACAACACCGCAAGACGAAGCCAGACCTTGCATGCGGGTCTCCGATGTTCAACTAAAGCTAGAACAGGTACAAGCGGCGATGAAGGCTATGATGGACCGGGCTCAATCCGTATCCGACACACCGGTATGCCTCGCCATCGTGGACGCAGCGGGGAACCTGGAAGCTTTCGCCAAGATGGACAACGCCCGGTTGTTCACCCGGCGGCACGCTGTGCGCAAGGCCTATACCGCCGCCGTGCTGGGTATCAACTCCTTGGCTTGGGAAGAGCGCATGACCGGCATCGGCCACAGTGTAAGCGAGAACGGTGATCCGATGATTACCTACGAACAGGGCGGGGTTGTCATAATCAAGGACGGAGCTATCCTGGGAGGGATCGGAGTTGGCGGACTACGCGGCCATAACGCCGACGAAGACCTGGGGAAGTTCGGCCTTGCGGCGATGAATCTTTAAACGGGGTTCCGTCTTTGTGTCGAGTCGAGCCTACCCCGCCAATCAAGGACTCAGAGTTGAATGTTCAGGAGGACAATCATGCCAATCATCGACCATAGCCAAGCACCGGAAGTTCAATGGAGGCCCGGATATCGTAA
>Ga0066367_1000296_pt1 | contig 10998 bp, 10 predicted proteins | sample Knorr_S7_td_AAIW_FD_77335 | JGI IMG/M metagenome (GOLD analysis project Ga0066367, IMG submission 77335) | Marine microbial communities from Southern Atlantic Ocean transect - Knorr_S7_td_AAIW_ad_750m_LV_A | ecosystem: Environmental > Aquatic > Marine > Oceanic | place: Atlantic Ocean...
AGATGCTTTTGAAAAAAGATTAAATTCTACTTAACAAATTTCCAATTAGGATCTTTCGTAACATCAGGTTTTAATATATATTCAATTAATAAATCAAGTGCAGAATCAACAGAAGATAATCTGATATGATTTCTTGACCCTTTAAGTTTTAATTGTAGAGTTCTCATGTTTTGTTTAAATGGAGCATCTAGAGCAATATGAACTTCTCCTACTTTTTTGTTTTTTGTTGCTCCTCCAGGGCCGGCTATTCCTGTAATTCCAATACCTATTTTTGCATTTGCTTTTAATAATACAGATTCTGCCATTGAACCCGCTATTTCCATACTAACTGCTCCGTATTTTTTTAATTTTTTTTTTGGAATACCAAGCATTTTTTCTTTAGATAAATTTGAATACGTAACATATCCACAAGAAAAAATTTTTGATGAATTGGGAAAAGATGTAATTAACGATGATAACAGTCCTCCTGTGCAAGACTCGGCAAATGCTAATTTAATTTTTTTTTTTAAACAAGCTTTAACAACTTTTTCTGCTTTATTTTTAATTTTAATAGGAAACATTACTTAAATAATATTATTTATTATATAAATTGCCAATAAAGTATAACCGGCTGCAATTATATCATCAAAAATAATACCGAATGCATTTGGGTATTTTTTTTCAAAATAATTTATTGGCATAGGTTTGTAAATATCAAAAATTCTAAAAAGAATAAAGCCTAAGATATAATCTTGATATGTTAAGGGTAAGAAAACTAAAACTAAGGACTGGCCAATGAATTCATCTATTACTATTTCTTTAGGGTCAGATACTTTGTCAGGATTTTTTTCTACTGAAATATATCCAATTAGAGTTGCAAATAAAATAAGTAGTATTGTTGCTTCAAGAGTTAAATGTTTTTGAACAGTCCATATAATTATAACTGTAAAAAATGAAGTTAGTGTTCCAGGAAGAGGGGAAATGTAACCCAATCCAAAACATGTGGAAATTGATTTATAAAAATTAAATTTCATTTTTAAATTATATTTACTAGAGCAAACGCTCCCAATCCTTCTTTATTTCCCAGAGGACCCATTTTCTCAGTAGTAGTGGCCTTTATATTTATTTGATTTAAATTTAAATTTAATAATTTAGAAATGTTTAATTTCATTTTCTTTTGATATTTTGAAAACTTTGGCTCCTCACCAATAAATGTTAAATCTATATTTTTGATATCTTTATTAATCTTTTTTTTCATTAATTCATATGTATATTTCAATATTTTAGCAGAATTTAAATTTTTATTTTTTTTACTAGTGTCTGGAAAGTGTACACCAATATCACCTTTGGAGATTGCACCTAAAATTCCATCTGAAATCGCATGATAACCAAGATCACCGTCAGAGTGTGCGATTAAAGTTTTGTGAAAAGGAATTTTTACACCACATAAAATTAACTTTCCTTTGTTATTATTAAATTTATGGAAATCTATTCCTAGTCCAATCAAATTTGTTTTATTTTTTGAATAATATAATTTCTCCGCTAGCTTTAGATCACTTTTATTTGTAATTTTAATATTTTCATTATTGCCATATATATATGTAATGATTTTACCTGTATCATCAAACAATGATGAATCGTCTGTAAACTTTGTACCATTAGCATCAATATGTTTTTCTAACAATTCTTTAAATTTAAAACCCTGAGGAGTTTGTAATGCAAAAATTTTATTTCTATTTAGTGGAGTAATTTTACCATTTTCAATTTTTTTTATAGTATCCTGAATTTTTATTCTTGGTATAACTGCCTTAAACTTTCTTAATTTCTTTAATATTTCTGAAATTAATTTCATATTAGTAAATGGTCTGTTTGCGTCATGAATTAATACATTTATTGGTTTAAACTTTTTTATATATTTAAGTCCATAAAACACTGATTTTTGTCTAGAATTACCACCGTACGTATGTAAAATTCTCTTATCAACAATAATTTTATTAAAGTATTTCTTATGTTTTCTGTTTAAAACTAACAAAATCTGGTCTATTCCATTATTTTTTAGAAATATTTTAATAGTGTGATTTAATACAATATCTTCAAAGAGTTCTATATATTGCTTTGGGAATTTTGATTTAAGTCTTTTACTTTCTCCACATGCAAGAATAATTGCTATATTTCCTTTATAATTATACTTTTTTATTGCCTTTTTTTTAATCATTTAGTTAAATTGCCTATATATTAAACATTTTTAATGAATACATTATCCAAAAATACAGAATTAAACTCTGATTTTATTCTAAATTCCTTACAGAGCCCAATAATAGTTATAAATTCGATAAAAAAAAAGATTATTTATTGCAATAATGCTACAGAAATTTTTCTGGAAACAGGTGGAAAAAATATAGTCGGAAAAAAAATTAGCAGTTTATTTAAAAACGATAGTTACTTTATAAGTTTAATTGAAAAATCTATTAAAAGTAATCGTAATATAAACGAAATTAATGTTTCAATACACACACCTAAAAAAAAAAATAATGTTTGTATATCAATATCAAAAATAGAAAATGATAATAATTTGTTTTCCATTAGTTTAAATGATCTATCTAAAAGTTTTGAACTTTCCAAACGATTTAATTTTGAAAAATCAGCACAATCTGTATCATCTTTAGTTGGGATGTTATCACATGAAATAAAAAATCCCTTATCAGGTATAAAGGGAGCTTCGCAAATAATTCAAAAAAGAATCAAATTCAAAGGTAAAAATTTAAATTTAATAAAACTTATAAATAATGAAACTGAAAGAATTAAGAAATTATTAAATTCTTTAGAAAATTTTACTGATGATAGACCAATTAAAAAAAAAAAAATAAATCTTAATCAGGTAATAAGAAATTCTAAAGAATCTGTTCAAGCAATTTTTAATAAAAAAAATATAAATTTTGTTGAAAATTATGATCCTTCATTGCCAAACATTAATGGAAATGAGGAACAATTAATTCAATTATTTGTTAATTTATTAAAGAATTCAGTAGAGGCAATTGATGCAATTGATGGAATTATAAAAATTTCAAGTAGATACCAACATGGAAAATTACCCGTAAAAGTTTTTATCGAAGATAGCGGTGTTGGTATTTCAGATAAATTAAAAGAAAATATTTTTGATCCTTTTGTAACTAATAAAATTAATGGAAAAGGTCTTGGTCTTTCTATATCTGCAAAAATAATTCAAAATCATTTTGGATCTATTGAATTTGATACAACAAACAATAGAACAATATTTACAGTAATGTTTGACAAAATAAACAATTAAAAAAATATAATATTATGAATAAAAAAAAATTAATTTTAATTGCTGAGGATGATGTTTCAATAAGAACTGTTTTATCAACAGAACTTGAAAATAAATATGAATTAAAATTAACTGACAATTGTGCTCAATTATGGAATTGGGTATCTGATGGGTTAGGTGATTTGATAATTTTAGATGTAGTAATGCCAGATGAAAACGGTCTTGATCTAATACCAAAAATAAAAGAGATAAGAAAAGATATTAAGATAATAGTTATAAGTGCTCAAAACACAATACTAACTGCTATGCAAGCTATTGAAAAAGGAGCTTATGAATATCTTGCAAAACCTTTCGATATAAATGAACTTAATAAAGTTATTGATATAGCTTTTGCAGATAATGTAAAATCTTCAAATACAAATATTAAAATAAAAGAAAAAAAAATTGTAAATGATAATATTCCAATAATTGGGTCCTCTCCTTTAATGCAAAAAGTTTTTAAATCTGTAGCTAAATTAATTAATACAGATTTAACAGTTATGATTTTTGGAGAGTCGGGAACTGGAAAAGAACTTGTTGCAAAAGTTTTACATGAACATGGAAAAAGAAAAAAAGGACCATTTATAGCAATTAATATGGCAGCAATTCCAAAGGAATTAATAGAGAGTGAATTATTTGGCCATGAAAAAGGTTCGTTTACTGGAGCTTTTACAAGAAAATTTGGAAAGTTTGAGGAAGCAGAAGGAGGGACTCTTTTTCTTGATGAAATAGGAGATATGCCATATGAAGCTCAAACAAGACTTTTAAGAGTAATTCAAGAAGGGGAATTTAATAGAGTTGGTGGACATGAAAAAATTAAAACAAACGTTAGAATTATAACAGCTACTCACAGAAATATAAATGAGCTTGTTCAAAGCGGCGCATTTAGAGAGGACTTATTTTATAGATTAAATGTTTTTCCTATAAATATACCGCCTTTAAGATTAAGATTATCTGATTTAAATGAATTAGTTCATTACTTTTTAAATAAAACTTTTAAAGAGGGTTTAGATAAAAAAATTATATCTGAAGAAGCTATAAATGAATTAAAAAAATATAAATGGCCTGGAAATATAAGGGAGTTAGAAAATTTTATTAGAAGACTTGCTGTGTTAATACCTTCTAATGAAATCACAGATAATGATATTATTAAAAATTTATCTCAAACCAATAATACATTAATATCAGATTCAAATTTAAACAATGGTTCAGAAAAAATGAGTCTTAGTCTATCAGTAGAAAAACATTTAAAAGAATTTTTTAAATTCCATAGAGGAAAACTTCCGTCACCAGGTCTTTATTCCAGAGTTATTAACGAAGTTGAAAAACCTTTAATTTCAATTTCCTTAATTGCTACAAAAGGAAATCAAATTAAAGCATCTAAGTTGCTAGGACTAAATAGAAATACATTAAGAAAAAAAATTAAAGAATTAAAAATTAAAGTTCTTTAAATATATTAAAAAAAAAATAATTTTTTATGGAAAAAAATTTAAAAGAAAAAGATTCTTTATTTATAAATACAATCTTACTTTGGTTTAAAAAACCATCAATAAATAGAAAATTTACTATATTTTTAATAATTTTATCTTTTTTTGCATCAATTATAACCTATTTAGTTTTTACAAATTCTTTACCCTACATTAAAACAACTCCGACAATAGCTATTGCCACATTATCAATTGATGTAATTTTATTAGTTGGACTTTGTTTTAAAGTAATAAGAAAGATTATTCAAACACGAGTAGAAAGGAAAAAAGGTACCGTAGGTGCAAAAATTTCTGCCAAATTTATATTAACTTTTGCTTTATTGGTGCTAATTCCAACAATTACTCTTGCTACTTTTTCCACATTTTTTTTTAACATTGGAATGAAGGGTTGGTTTAATGATAAAATATTACGTTTAGCCGAACAATCTAACATAGTTGCAGAAGCGTATCTTAAAGAACATCAAGAAAGTATTAAAAATGATGCTTTAGCGATCTCAAAAGAAATAAATCAAAAATTCAATACCGTTTTTTTAGATCTAAATAAATTAAACAGTTTTTTGAATGTGGAGACAGATGTAAGAGAACTTACTGAAGCTTTTATATTTAAAAAAGGTGGAATTCTATTAGCTAAGGCAGGCTTTACAATTAGTTCTACTCCAGATGTAATTACAGATATTGAATTAATTGAAGCTGAAGGCGGAAACATTATTTTAACTAGCAAAAGAAAAGATAGGGTAAGAGCTTTGGTTAAATTAAATAATATACAAAATACTTATTTATCAATAGGACGATTTATAGATCCTCAAATAATAAGTCAAATTCAAAATGTTAAAGAAGAAACGTTAAATTATAAAAAATTATTTGATGAAAGAAAAAAAATAGAAACTCATTTTTATATGGTTTTTATTCTAATTTCTTTATTAATTTTATTAATTTCAATTCTAACAGGTTTGTTATTTGCAGATACATTTATTAAACCAATAACTAATTTAATAAAAACGGCTAATGAAATTAAATCTGGAAACTTATCTGTCAAAGTTCCTCAAATTTCTACTAAAGACGAAATGAGTTTGTTAATCAAAACATTTAATGAAATGACCCAAAAACTAAAATCACAAAGGGTTGAGCTTAAAAAAAGGGAAAGAAATGCTGCTTGGACTGATATTGCAAGAAGAATTGCGCACGAAATAAAAAATCCTTTAACACCAATTCAATTATCAGCTGAATACCTTAGATCGAAATTTAAAAATAAAGAAGATAAAAGTTATGCTGATACAATAATTAAAAAAGTTTCAACAATTGAGAGTATGGTTGATGAATTTTCAAAGTTTGCTAGATTACCTGCCGCAAAATTTGAAACTATCAAATTAAATGATCTATGTACTGATCTAATCTTATTTTATAAAAAAAGTAATAAAAATATAAAATTTTCATCTTCTAATTTAAGTAAAGTTTTATTTATTAAAATTGATGAAGCTCAAATATCAAGGGTAATTACTAATTTAATTCAAAATTCGATTGATTCAATTAACGAAAAACAATCTCAAAATAAAATATTTAATGGTAGAATCAATTTAAGTATTTACCTAAAAAAGAGTAATGTGTATATTAAAATTGATGATAATGGAGGTGGTTTACCCAAAAATTTTCCAAAAAATAAAATTTTAGAACCTTATATAACAAGTAAAAAAAAAGGTTCCGGTCTTGGACTTGCAATAGTTTTAAAAATAATACAGGAACATAATGGTTATTTTTATATCAATGATAAAAAAAATGGTGCTACAGCTTTGATAAAATTGCCAAAAAAAATATAATTTTGGATATAAATTATAATTTATGAAAAAAAATATTTTAATTGTAGATGACGAAAAAGATATTTGTATAACTTTATCAAAAATTCTTTCATCTAAAGGATTTTTAGTAAAAGTGGCTCTTAATTCTGATGCTGCGATTAATGAAATTAAAAAAACACCAATCGATCTTATTCTATTAGATGTATGGCTAGAAGGTAGTAAAAAAAACGGACTTCAATTGCTTAAAATAATAAAAAATTACAATCCTAACACTCCTGTAATTTTAATTAGTGGACATGCGAATATTGATATTGCAGTAAAAGCAATAAAAGAAGGTGCTTTTTATTTTATAGAAAAGCCTTTTAAATCAGAAAAATTATTTTTAATAATTGATAGGGCATTAGAACATGCTTTTTTAATAAAAAAATATGAATTGTATAAAGAAAATTTGGATAATGATGAAGAGTTAGTGGGAAATACAGCTGTAATAAATAATTTAAAAAAAAAAATTAATCAAATATCCAATACCAACACAAGAGTTTTAATTACAGGTGAATCAGGTTCGGGAAAAAATTTTATTGCAAAACTTATTCATACCTTATCAGATAGATCTTCAAATCCTTTTATAACTATAAATTGTGCGTTATTAAATAATAAAAATTTTGATCAAACTTTTTTTGGTAATTTTAATATGTTAGAAAGAACTTTAGGATACATACAAAAAGCAGGGCAGGGAACGATTTATTTAAAAGAAATTTGTGATTTGGAATATCACATACAAGGGAAAATCACAAATTTTTTGCAAAAAGAAACATATTCTATAAATTCGGAAAACGGTAAAAAGAATAATTTTAATATGAATATAAGATTTATATCGTCAACAAGCAAAGATATTAATGAGGAAATAGAACAAAAAAAACTTCGTAAGGATTTGTTATACAGATTAAATGTTGCAACATTAGAAATTCCTTCAATAAAAAAAAGAAGAGAGGATATACCGTTAATAATAAATCATTTTATAAATAAAAAAGAAAAAAAATATTTAAAAAAAATAAAATTATCAGATGATGTTTATCCTTTATTACAAACTATAGATTGGCCTGGAAATGTTACACAAATTAAAAATTTTGTTGAATGGATGTATATTTTAGTAAAATCATCAAATAAAAAAATTGATCTTATAACAAGTAATATGTTGCCAAATGATTTTTTAAATCAAAATAAAAATGTCAATCAAAATAAAAAAGACACTATGAACCTACCGATAAAAGATGCTAGAAAACATTTCGAAAGAGAATATTTACTCAATCAGGTAAATAGATTTGGTGGAAATATATCTAAAACTGCAAATTTTATAGGAATGGAAAGATCTGCCTTGCATAGAAAAATTAAAGAAATAGGTATAAAAAAATGAAAGTAATAATTTGCGGTGCTGGTGAAGTTGGTAAAACATTAGCTCAACATTTATCAAAAGAAAAAAATGATATTACTATAATTGATCAGTCAGAAGAGAGTTTAAAGGAAATTAAAGAACATCTTGATGTAAACACTTACATCGGTTCTGGTTCACAGCCTGGTATTTTAAATCAAGCTGGGGCAAAAGAAGCTGATATGTTGATTGCTGTTACACAATCTGATGAAGTTAACATGATTGCTTGTGAAGTTGCAAATTCGCAATTTAATATACCTTTAAAAGTTGCAAGAATTAGAGATCAACATTATTTAGATCCAGATTATGAATCTCTTTTTTCAAAAAATCAAATATCAGTTGATCTTACAATATCTCCGGAAGCCGAGGTTGCGGAAGCTCTAAGAAGAAGATTGATTGCTCCCGGCGCATTTGAAATCATTCCTTTTAGTGATAAAAAAATAGTTTTATTGGGAATAAAAATAGAAAAAGATACTCCGAACATAAATAAACAAATTTTAAAAATTGAAGAAACTTTTAATGGTTTAAAAATGAACTTTTTAGTAATTTTTAGAAAAGAAAAAATTATCATACCTAATGAAAATGAAAAAATAAAAATAGGAGATTCTGTATACGTAATAGCTGACACAAATCATTTGCATAAAGTTATGGGTTTTTTTGGCCATCACGAAACAAAAGCTAATAGCATAATTATAGTTGGAGGTGGAAATATTGGAGTATCATTAGCAAAAAGATTAGAGGAGAGTAAATTTGGTGCTAGTACAAAATTAATTGAATTAAATGAAGAAAGAGCTAAAAATATAAGCGCTGATTTGAATGATACATTAGTTATAAATGGCAGCAGCTTAGATCTTGAAATTTTAAAAGAAGCAAAGATATCTGAAACCGAAACAATTATATCAGTTACAAATCAAGATGAAGTAAATATTTTAACTTCTTTACTAGCAAAAAAACAAGGTTGTAAAAAAGCTATTTCATTGGCAAACGACACCACTTATAGGCCTATACTTGAGCCTTTAGGGATTGATGATGTTTTAAGCCCCCAGGCAATTACCGTTTCAAGAATACTGAGTTTTATTAGAAAAGGAAGTATTAGACAAGTTTATTCTCTTAGAGAAGGAGGAGGTGAGGTTATAGAAGCTGACGCTGTAGAAGCTTCTTCTATTGTAAATAAAAAAATAAGTGAATTAAAACTACCTAATGGCGTTAAAATAGGGGCAGTAGTAAAAAATGATAATGAAGTTTATATGCCAAGTCCAGATCTTAAAATAAACGATGGTGATAGGATAGTGCTTTTTTCATTATCAAAAATGATTAAAAAAGTTGAAGACTTATTATCAGTCAGATTCAGATTTTATTAAAATGAATAATACAACCTATTTAAACAATAAATTTGTTAAACATAGTAATGCAAAAATTAGTATTGAGGACAGAGGATTTTTATTTGCGGATTCAATTTACGAATTAATTAGTGTCTTTAATAAAAAAATCATAGATACAGATCAACATTTAAACAGATTAAGATCGTCACTTAATAAAGTAAAAATAAAATACAATTTTAATAAAAAAAAAATTAAAAAAATTATTAGTAAGTTAATTAAATTAAATAATGTAATTAATGGATATATTTATATACAAATCACAAGAGGTGTGGCAGAAAGAAAACATGAGTTTCCAAAAAAATATAAACCTACAACAATAATTTTTACAAAAAATTTAAATGTAGATAAAAAAATATATAAAAAAGGAGTAAAGATCATAACAATTCCTGACTTGAGATGGTTAAGAAGAGATATAAAAACAACATCTTTATTACCCAATGTATTATCTAAACAATTAGCAGTAGAAAAAAATGCTTTTGAATCTTGGTTAATCGATAATGGAAATATCACTGAAGGTTCTGCATCTAATGCATGGATAATTAAAAGTTCAAATACAATAATAACACATCCTGCAAATACCAAAATTTTAAAGGGAGTAACTAGAGATACTGTAATTAAAATTTTAAAAAAAAAAAATTTTAATGTTAAAGAAAAACCTTTTAATTTAATTGAAGCAAAAAATGCTAAAGAAGCTTTCTTAACAAGTTCTACACTGTCAGTTTTACCAGTAGTAAAAATTGACAATTATAATATTTCTAATGGAAAGCCAGGCGATATAACAAAAAAAATTATGTATTTATATAACAATTATACTAATAAAAATAAATCTTCATTAACCAAGGAACTAAAAATAGCTTGATTAAACCAATTGTTAAATTTTCACCAAAAGCAATTCTTTTTGATTGGGATAATACTTTAGTTAATAACTGGGAACCTATATTTATCGCATATAAAAAAACTTTAAAAAGTCTTGGTTTAAAAAATAAAAGTAGGAGTGAAACATTAAAAAATGCAAAATATTCTTTAAGAGAAACATTTCCTAAGGTTTTTAAAGATGATTGGAAAAAAGCTAAAAAAATATTTTATGTAGTTTTTAAAAAAATTCATTTAAAAAAAATTAAACCAATGCCAAAAGCTGAAAAAATATTAAAAATAATAAAGAAAAAAAAAATTACGTGTGGTGTTATCAGCAATAAAGATGGAGATTTATTACGTAAAGAAATTAATAAACTTGGATGGAAAAAATATTTTAAGATTTTAGTTGGTGCTAACGAAGCAAAAAAAGATAAACCTTCAAAATATCCTCTTTTACTTGCATTAAATAAGATTTCTTTAAAACCTAATAAAAATATATGGTATGTTGGTGATAACGATGTTGATGTTGAATTTGCAAAAAAAAACAAATGTTTATCTGTTTTTTTAGAAAATAAAATTTTTAAAATAAAAGATTTAAAACAAAAACCTGATTTAATATTAAAAAAATAGAAACTTTGGAATTATATATATAGAATTTTTTTTTTATTATTTATGAATAAAATACCGCACCTAGATAAGATAAATAAAGATAATATTTTAAATCAAAACTGCATTATAATTAATCCAA
>Ga0066367_1000300_pt1 | contig 10902 bp, 6 predicted proteins | sample Knorr_S7_td_AAIW_FD_77335 | JGI IMG/M metagenome (GOLD analysis project Ga0066367, IMG submission 77335) | Marine microbial communities from Southern Atlantic Ocean transect - Knorr_S7_td_AAIW_ad_750m_LV_A | ecosystem: Environmental > Aquatic > Marine > Oceanic | place: Atlantic Ocean | collected...
CATCTGCCCTAAAGTCTCTATGCTGTGAGTCACCAATAGAGTGCTTGCGCCTAGACGCGCAGCTGCGAGGGCAGCTTCTGTACCGGCATGTCCTCCACCAATAACGATGACGTCATATTCAGTCTTGCTAAGCATGGGAAATGGTGAGTCTCTAATCAGGGCTTTGAAGTATATAGACTACCAAAGCCGCTAAGCGAATTTCTTTGTGATTCTTCTCTTATACACATTATATAAATATATATAAGATTATATATAAGAAGGTATATATGTTGTTGTTATAGGGGACACTGTTATCTGTTGAAAAGCCTGATAAATACATTGAAGACAAGCGCTTGCATTAATGATAACTACAGAGGAAACCACTTAGTAGCCTAACCATAAGGTCTGAATTAAATGTGCATAACTAGATGGTCTCTCACTTCGGGAATAGGATCGCAAATTTTATCCACTACATATCAAGCATATTTGCTTACTTGTCAACATAATGTCAATGTATGTAGGATCCTGTTGATAACCTTACTTTCCAATACAAAAACTTGAGAAGATCTCACCGAGTAAGTCGTCACTAGTGAATTCCCCAGTAATGGTGCTTAAATGGTTCTGAGCCAACCTTAAATCCTCAGCGACCAATTCAAGATGTGAGCCTTTACTAAGCTGTAGAAGACTGTTTTTTATGAGTTTTTCGGCCTTTTTAAGCTCTGCCAAATGTCGTTCTCGTGCTACAAATGCTGTTTCCTCGGTTGGCCTGAATCCAGCACAGGTTTTCAGATGATCGCGAAGCATGCCGATTCCTGTGCCCTGTTTAGCTGAAAGATAGATTTTGGAAAGCTCTTTGTTTTTATACAGGATAGTATCTTTACTTGGTGCGTTGTCCAGCAAGTCAATTTTGTTATAAATCAGCGTACAACGAGTAAGAATTGATTCAATTGAATCTGCGCTCTTCTCTGCAAGATTGAGTGGTTGTAACACCTTATCCACATCTTGTTCAGGGGCAGTGCAGTCAAAGACTAATAAAATCTGGTCTGCTGTTTCAATAGCGCCATGCGTGCGTTTTACCCCCTCTATTTCAACAATGTTATCGCTGGTTCTGAGACCCGCTGTGTCGATAATATGAATTGGCATTCCATCAATGGAGATTTCTTCCTTTAATAGATCCCGGGTAGTGCCGGGGATATCAGTAACGATAGCGCTATCAATACCAGACAGGGCATTCAACAGACTGGATTTTCCAGCATTTGGTATCCCGGTAATAACAACCTGCAGCCCGTCTTTGAGTAAAGCGCCCTGCTGGGCCTGGGCATATACCCCAGAGATCTGGTTAAGTGTTTCTTCTATTGATTCCTCAACCTTTGCGTCGGCCATCAAATCTATATCTTCGTCTGAAAAATCTATGGCTGCTTCTACGCTGACGCGAATAGTCGTTAGCATTGTTACCAGGTGGTGGACTAACTCTGAAAATTGGCCCCTCAAAGTGCGCATGGCAGATTGGACTGCTTGTTTGGAGTTGGCATCGATGAGATCGGCAATCGCTTCTGCCTGCAGTAAGTCAATCTTATCATTCAGAAACGCGCGCTCTGAAAATTCACCCGGGCCGGCCAGGCGAATATCTAGCAAAAGCACTCTTTCAAGGACAGCATTCAGAACATAAACACCACCGTGACCCTGGAGCTCAAGGATGTCCTCCCCGGTAAACGAATCTGGGCTTTGATAGTAAATAGCGACGCCCTGATCTATTACCGTCTGATCAGCATCAAGAAAATCGCAATAATGAGCGTGCCGGGGAGAGGGTAAAAAACCGAGAAGTTCTTCGCAGGCTTTGGCAACGTCTGGACCAGACAGACGGACAATACCAATGCCGCTTCTCCCGACAGGCGTTGCTATTGCACAGATTGTGTCAGTTTCAATTGCTGGCATTGGCGTTCAGCAGGAAAGGAAGAGGCCACTGTTGAGGCGGGATCAGGTTGCCTTTTTTGCTTCGTAGCTGGCTTCAATTTTTCTTGTTATATACCACTGCTGTAAAATTCCCAGCACGCTGTTAGTTAGCCAATACAGTACCAGGCCGGACTGGAAAAACAAGAACATCGCGGTCATCATTACTGGCATGAATTGCATAATCTTCGCCTGCATGGGATCGGCAGGGGGAGGGTTAAGCCTCATTTGTAAAAACATGGTGATGCCCATTAGCAGCGGCAACACAAAGAATGGATCTCTGACTGACAGGTCATTTAGCCAGAACACAAAGGGAGCGTGTCTTAGCTCCACGCTCTCGAGAAGGACCCAATACAATGCGATAAAGACGGGCATCTGGGCAAGCAAGGGCAAACACCCACCGAGAGGATTTATCTTTTCTTTCTTGTAGAGGGCCATGGTTGCTTGTTGTAATTTCATTTTGTCATCGGCATAGCTGTCTTTAAGTTGCTGCATTTTAGGCATAAGACGGCGCATTCCTGCCATTGACTGAAACTGCTTTTCAGACAGCTTGAAGAGCAACCCCTTGACGATAATCGTAAGAATAATAATGGAAACCCCGTAGTTACCGATTATCGAATTGATCTGGGCAAGCAGCCAATATATCGGGTTGGCGAGGAACCATAGAAAGCCATAGTCAACATTAAGGTCCAGGTTAGGTGAGATCTCAGCTAGGGAGTTTTGATCTTTTGGGCCCGCGTAAAACCGCACCGTTTGACTGCCGGTGCTTCGAGCAGGCACTGCGAACGAAGAGCTGGTAAATTCGCCGAAGTACTGGTTGATATTGTTTATTCGCGTGTTAAACCTGTTGGTCGTCTCCGTGCTTGGAATCCAGGCTGAAAGGAAATACTTTTGGCTGAAGCCTATCCAGCCACCATTCATATCAACGCTTCCCGCGCCGTCTGCTACATCCCCGAAGGGTATTTTTATATAGGGGTCATCATCTGATGTGGCGACGAACCCCAGATAGCTTCGGCTAAAAAAGCCGGCGCCACTTGGGTCATCAAAGGCGTCACGTTTCACTTGGCCGAAAGCATTTCCCTGCCACTCCGCGCCAGATTGATTGTCTACGATGAAAGTGACATCGATCAGGTAGCTGCCGCGGTTGAACCCGAACCGTTTTATTACCTGCACCCCCCCTGCGGTAGTGGTGACAAGGTCAACATCGAGAGCATTTTCGTCTTCGTTCAGCCTATAGCTGGTGGAGCTGGACTGATAGACGGCTCTACCTGAATTGTCTATACCATCGCGCCCAATAAGCCCGCTTTGCGCCACGTAGTTTCGCCCCGGAGAAGACTCCAAGAGCACAAAGGGGTCATTTGAAACATCTAATTGTCTGAGGTGCTTTGGCAGTGCAAGGTAAGCAATGTCGCCACCGTTCAAATCGATATCGATTTCTAAGGTGTCAGTTGACACTGAAATAACATTAGCCAACGAAATGTTGGCAGTGGGCTCCGAAACAGTAACTGATTCATTGGGCTCCGAAACAGCAACCGATTCACTGCTTGTAGAGGATACCGGTGAATCTGGAAACTGTGTTGGGATATCGGTTACCGTTGTATTCTCGGGCGGTGAAATTAATGGCACTGGGCTAGGTGCCGGAGCGCCAAAATCCACGACCTGAGGATAATCGGTGTTCCAGGCCAGCAGCATCACGTAAGAGATTGCAGCAAGGGCACCGTAGAGCAAATATTTCGTTATATTCATAGTGGCTAATTCAAGCTCATTATTCAGAGGTCTTCTCTGTGCCAGGCACGGGATCAAATCCGCCTTCATGCCAGGGATGACAGCTGCAGATTCGACGTACACCTAGCCAGGATCCTTTAATTGAGCCGTGTTTTTCTATCGCTTCTTTTGTGTATTGGGAACAGGTAGGATAGAAACGGCAGTCATTGCCTATCAGCAAACTAAGAGTTAGCTGGTAGAAGGTTATCAATCGTATGAGCAGAGTCTTTAACATCGTGTAAATTGCCTAATTCATAACTGTAACTGGCTAATGCAGCTTTCGCCTAAGGTATACATTTGCTAGTCATATCTTTCCATAATATATTCAGCTTTCCTGCCAGCTGTTTATTGTCCAGTTTACCAGCATCCTTTCGAGCCAACACAACCAAATCCAGCCCGGGCAGTTCTTTGACAATGTGGCGAAACGACTCGCGAATCTGGCGTTTTATCCGATTTCTTTGCACGGCACTAGAAACATGTTTCTTTGCGATCACCATACCGAGCCTGGATCTTGAATCGTGGTTTCTGATAGCAAGTACAAGAAACTGGTGGCAGGAAGTTTTCAACTGAACATTATCGAAGACGGCCCCATACTCGGCAGCACTCAGAAGCCTTAATCTTTTGGAGAAACCGTTAGTTGCCACTGGCTTTCCCTATTCTTAGTGAACAGAAAAGGAGAATTCAGCTGGATAATCGAGCGCGTCCTTTCGAGCGCCTTCTTTTAAGAATTTGGCGACCACCTTTAGTTGCCATGCGGGCTCTAAAACCATGAGTCCTAGCACGTTTTAATACGCTGGGTTGAAACGTTCTTTTCATAACAGGAATTCCAATCTTTTCGGCCCAAGCTAGACGCCATTGGTTTAAAAAAAAGGAGGGCGAATTCTAGTGGTTTTACCTTAAACTTGCAATCACGCAATGGATAGAACTGAACAGAGATTTTCAGAGTTGTGAGCGCAATACCCAGTCTGAAAAGCCCTCGGGCTTATCTGCGCATGGGCTCAGAATTTGGCCACAGGATATCCACAGCTTATTTATTCACAGGCGGCACTAATTTGCTCGGCGCGGCACAAATTTTCGCCTCGGTATTTATCAGCAAACCCTTTGTATAGTATTGATATATATGAACAAAAAAGCGGCTCAAAAACCCACGGTTTAGCATTCCAATCGGTGGATAACTCAATATTCAGCCGTTAGAATTGTCGCAGGGAAAAATAAAAAAACAAAAGCGAATAAGGAAAAAAACTGGTGGTAACCAACTGGCAAAAATGTATTGATTGTTTACAAGCAGAACTTCCCTCTCAACAATTTAATACTTGGATAAGACCCCTGCACGCAGAAGCGGACGCTGGGGTGCTGCGCATTTTTGCGCCAAACCGGTTTATTAAAGATTGGGTGAAAGGGAAATTTCTACACCGCATTCGTGAAATTCTGAATGAATCAGATGGACAAAGGTTCAGTGTTAGCCTAGAAGTTGTCGCGTCATGCTCTCCTTATTTGTCGCCCCCGGCTCCCAATACTCATCCGGCTCTAGAGGGCGAGGACAAGCCCCAAGCCGAGCGGAGGCCCAAACCAGTGCGGTTCCCGGCAAGTGCTGGGCCGGTGGTGAACGGCAATAGCCCTAATATGGATATTACTATCGAAGGGAAGCTCAGGCACCGTGGCGCATTGAACCAGGAAAACACCTTTGAGAATTTCATCGTGGGCAAGTCCAACCAATTGGCTAGGGCCGCTGCTGAACAAGTTGCAGAGAATCCCGGTGACGCCTACAACCCTCTTTTTATTTACGGTGGTGTTGGCTTAGGAAAAACCCACTTAATGCATGCAATAGGTAATTACTTGGTGGCAAAGAAACCGACCGCCAAAGTTGTGTACCTTCATTCGGAAACCTTTGTTGCCACAATGGTAACAGCGCTGCAGCTTAATGCTATGGGTGAGTTCAAGCGGTTCTACCGCTCCGTTGATGCACTACTTATAGATGATATTCAGTTTTTCTCCGGGAAGGAGCGTTCGCAAGAAGAGTTCTTTCATACTTTCAATGCCCTGTTGGAGGAGGGGCACCAGATCATTCTAACCTGTGACCGGTTTCACAAAGAGATCAATGGCCTAGAAGAACGACTGAAATCGCGGTTTGGCTGGGGCCTTACTGTTGCAGTCGAACCTCCTGAGTTGGAGACGCGTGCGGCGATCCTTATTAACAAAGCCGAACGCTGCAACGTGAGCCTTCCTTACGAAGCGGCATTTTTTATTGCCCAGCGACTGAGATCGAACGTACGCGAGCTAGAAGGTGCGCTTAAGAGGGTAATTGCCCATGCGAATTTCAAGGGAGAACCGATTGGCCTAGACCTCATTAAAGAAGCGTTGCGAGATCTATTTGCCCTTCAGGACAAACTTGTCACAATTGATAATATTCAACGATCCGTGGCCGGGTACTATAAGATCAGGATGTCGGACATGCTTTCAAAACGGCGTAATCGCTCGGTTGCACGTCCCAGACAGGTGGCCATGAGCTTGTCGAAAGAGCTGACGAACCACAGCTTGCCGGAAATTGGGGATGCTTTTGGGGGTAGAGATCACACCACGGTTATGCACGCCTGCAAACAGATTCACCGGCTGAGACATAGCTCCACGGACATACAAGAAGACTACAAAAACCTGCTTAGGTCTCTATCTAACTAGAACTTAACATGTTGATATATAAGGTAAATACGTAAAATGCAATTTGTCATTTCTCGTGAGAGCTTGTTGAAACCGTTGCAGATAGTTAGCGGGGTGGTAGAGCGTCGGCAGACGCTTCCCGTGCTTTCCAATGTTCTCTTGGTTTTAAACGATAGTGAGCTATCACTGACAGGAACTGACCTGGAAGTAGAATTGGTCGGTAGAGTGGCTATTGACCAGGTTAAGCAGCCGGGCGAAATTACTGTCCCCGCTCGCAAACTCTTGGATATTTGCAAATCGTTAAAAGACGACTCTAACATTAACGTCTCTCTCGCAGACAACAAGCTAACCCTAAAGTCAGGCCGTAGCCGGTTTATGCTTGCCACCCTTCCAGCGACGGAGTTTCCTAGCACAGAAGAAGAGCCCGATACCTTTTCTCTGACTATTCAAGGGACAAAGCTCCGTGAGCTGCTTGACAGTACGAGTTTCGCAATGGCACAGCAAGACGTTCGTTACTATCTTAATGGAATGTTGTTTGAGGTGGGAGCTGATTACTTGAAGGTAGTTGCCACGGACGGCCATCGGCTGGCGATGGAAACAGTCAGAATGTCCAATCCCATAGATGAAACCCAGCAACTTATACTCCCCAGGAAAGGCATCATGGAGCTTGCGCGACTGCTATCCGATCATGACGGAGATATAAGTATGACCTTTGGGCAAAACCACCTAACAGTGACGATTCCAGAGTTCACGTTTACATCAAAACTGGTTGACGGCAAATTTCCGGATTACAACCGTGTTCTTCCCAAGGGAGGCGACCGGGTTTTAATTGGCAATCGTCAAGAAATGCGTGAAGCGTTTTCCAGTGCAGCTATTTTATCCAATGAAAAAGACAAAGGGGTTCGCGTGATTCTCACGACCGGTGAACTTAAAATTCTCGCCAACAACCCGGAGCAAGAAGAAGCGGAGGAAACGGTATCAGTGGATTATACAGGGGAGCCGCTAGAAATCGGTTTCAACGTTGGCTACTTGATCGATGTTCTTTCCACTCTGTCTAGCCCAAATGTAAAAATTACACTTTCAGACCCCAATAGCAGCGCATTGCTGGAAGCAGAAGCGAAAGAAGGCAGCGATGCTGTCTATGTCGTTATGCCGATGCGGCTGTAAACGGGCAGCTAATACTTGCGTCTCTAGCACGGCATATGAGCATCCTACAATCGCTCAGTATTACGTCAATTCGAAACATACAGCAGGCGGCTCTTAAATTAAGCCCTGGGGTAAATTTACTGCATGGTGAAAATGGCAGCGGAAAAACCAGCGTATTAGAATCTATCCATTTGCTCGCCACAGGCCGCTCCTTCAGAACTAGCAAGCCAGGAACGCTAATCAGCGAAACCGAGCCCTCGGCATTGGTTGTTGCTGAGCTAAGCAACGGCCATCAAATCGGTCTTACCAGAAGCAGGCGGAAAGGACACCAGCTTAATATGGATAGCGAAAAACAGCGAAACTGGGACAAGGTCGCCAGAGAGTTGCCGGTTCAGGTTCTGGATGCGAACTCTTTTCTTCTGTTAGATGGTGGGCCGAAAGCCAGACGCCGGTTTCTCGACTGGGGAGCGTTCCACGTGGAACCTTTATTTGTGGATCAATGGCGCAAAACGCGAAAATGTATCGCGAACCGCAACCTTCTGCTAAGAAAATCAAGCCCTGATCCAGATCAGCTGCGCGCCTGGGATTTGCAGTTGTGCAAGGCTTCGGGTGCTGTTGACATGGCTAGAAGCAACTATTTCAATTGTTTTGTGCCCATTTTCGATCAAGTCTACGAGTCTTTGGCCGCACCCTCGCCTAATGTGCTAAACCTTAGCTATTATCGAGGCTGGGATAGCGACCAAGAATTATCCGAAGTTCTGCGTCATAGCGAAATCACAGATAAGAAATACGGGGCCACCCAGTGCGGGCCCCATCGGGCAGATCTGGTTGTGAAGGCAGGCTCCGGACTAGCCATAGAAACGCTTTCTCGAGGGCAGCAGAAAATCTTGGTTAGTGCGCTAAAAATTGCCCAGGGGGTGCTGCTAAGCCAGGCGCTTGATCGGTCTTGTGTTTACTTGGTTGATGATTTACCGGCAGAACTAGACCGTACTAATAGACAAAAAGTGCTGGAAAAGCTGGTGGGTTTGAAGGGGCAGTTATTTGTTACCTGTGTGGATCGTGAAGCGCTTCAGATTTCACCCGCAAATAGCCCTGAAATGGCAACGTTTCACGTGAAACGTGGTACAATAACGGCTTGATTTTCCATTGAATTTACCGATATTAAGGTAAGCAGCCAAGCGGTTCCGCGATGGCCGATTTCCTGAGGTAGTTGTATGTCCAAAGAAGCCCAAACCGAGTACAACTCGGAAAGCATTAAAGTTCTAAAAGGGCTCGATGCTGTCCGAAAACGCCCTGGTATGTTTATTGGCGACACAGATGATGGCACCGGCCTTCATCATATGGTTTTTGAGCTGGTGGATAATTCCATTGACGAGGCCCTGGCGGGCTTCTGTGACGAAATCCGCGTAACAATCCACGTAGGGGAAACCATTACGGTAGCTGACAATGGCCGTGGTGTGCCTACCGAGATGCACAAAGAAGGCGTTTCCGCCGCGGAAGTTATCATGACTGTGCTACATGCCGGCGGTAAATTCGATGATAATAGTTACAAAGTGTCAGGAGGGCTCCACGGGGTGGGGGTTTCGGTCGTAAACGCGCTGTCGGAAGAGCTTAAGCTTACCATTCGTCGCGATAACAAAATCCATGAGCAATACTACAAACATGGGGTCCCCCAGGCCCCTTTGGCGGTTGTGGGAGAGACCAAGAGCACTGGCACCGAATGCCACTTTGAGCCTTCAGGGGAGACTTTTACTAACATTGAATTTCACTACGATATCCTGGCTAAAAAGTTACGCGAGTTGGCATTTCTTAACGCTGGGGTTTCTGTGAGGTTAGCCGACGAACGATCCGGCAAGAAGGAACTTTACAAATACGATGGCGGCCTTAAGGCCTTCGTGGAGTACCTCAACAAGAACAAGACTACAGTGAATAAGCTATTCCACTTTATCTCAGAACGAGATGAAGACGGCGTTACAGTCGAGGTTGCGCTGCAATGGAATGACTCCTACCAGGAAAATATCTTTCCCTATACCAACAATATTCCCCAAAGAGATGGTGGCACCCACTTGGCCGGCTTCCGAGGAGCGTTAACCAGAGTGCTAAAGGGGTACATTGACAAAGAAATGTCAAACCCAAAAGGAAAAGAAGTTGTCATGTCGGGAGACGATGCCCGTGAAGGCCTTACGGCGATTATTGCGGTGAAAGTAGCAGACCCTAAATTTTCTTCACAAACTAAGGATAAGTTAGTTTCGTCAGAGGTTAAGGCAGTTGTCGAGCAGGAAATGGCATCCCATTTCAATGATTACCTCATGGAGAACCCTCAAGATGCCAAGCTCATTGTCTCTAAGATGATTGATGCGGCCCGAGCCCGGGAAGCGGCCCGCAAGGCCCGGGAAATGACAAGACGCAAAGGAGCGCTGGACATAGCCGGATTACCGGGGAAGCTTGCGGACTGCCAGGAGAAGGACCCAGCTCTCTCTGAAATCTATATTGTGGAGGGAGATTCTGCCGGCGGATCGGCAAAACAGGGAAGAAATCGCAAGAACCAGGCCGTATTACCTCTGAAGGGCAAAATACTTAATGTAGAGAAGGCCAGGTTTGACAAGATGTTAAGCTCTGTTGAAATCGGAACGCTGATTAAAGCCTTGGGGTGCGGGATTGGTAATGAGGAGTTCGATCCCGAAGCACTGCGATACCACAGCATTATTATCATGACTGATGCCGATGTGGACGGATCCCACATCAGGACTCTGTTGTTAACTTTTTTCTTTAGGCAAATGAGAGAGCTTGTAGATAGGGGACATATTTTTATCGCGCAGCCGCCCCTGTACAAGATTCGCAAAGGCAAGCAGGAGCAATACCTTAAAGATGACATGGAACTTGCTAGTTATCAGACGCAGATTGCGCTGCAAGATGCTAGCTTACACGTAAATACAAAAGCACCAGCGATTGCCGGTGAATCACTGGAGACGCTAGTTAAACAATACAACGAAGCGTATTCCATTATCAGCCGGTTGGCGCGTGTATATCCGACTGAGATTCTTGAGGCGATGATCTTTTCCCGCACATTGCGTGAAGAAGAACTTAAGTCAAAAGCCAAAGTAAGCAAATGGGTTACTGAACTATCAGCAAACCTGGAGAAGCATCACCCAGGAATTGCCAGTAATTATTCACTCAATCTCAACGAAGACCCGGAGCGACACCTGTTTTTGCCCGAAGCCACAATAGATCTTCATGGGCTAGAAAAGACTTATAGTTTCACGCAAGATTTTTTCCATTCAGGGGAGTATCGGGCCATAACCGAATTGGGCGATATGCTAGAAGGGTTAATCGAAGAGGGAGCCTACGTTAAGCGCGGAGATCGCACTCATGACGTCACAAGTCTGGGCGACGCCATCGAATGGGTGA
>Ga0066367_1000302_pt1 | contig 10867 bp, 9 predicted proteins | sample Knorr_S7_td_AAIW_FD_77335 | JGI IMG/M metagenome (GOLD analysis project Ga0066367, IMG submission 77335) | Marine microbial communities from Southern Atlantic Ocean transect - Knorr_S7_td_AAIW_ad_750m_LV_A | ecosystem: Environmental > Aquatic > Marine > Oceanic | place: Atlantic Ocean | collected...
ATATAAATATATGGATATTGGTACAGCCAAGCCAGATAAAGAAGAATTTTTAATTGTTCCTCACCACCTCTACGATATTTTAGAACCTGATGAAGAATTTAATGTAAGTCTATTTAAAGATTTAGTAAAAAAAATGACTGGAAAGATAGAGTCTAAAAAATCTGTTCCGATCGTTGTAGGGGGAACGGGTCAGTATGTTTGGAGTCTTTTGGAAGATTGGCAATTCGCAGGAGAATCATCGCAATCGAAAGACTTTCGGGATGTTTTGGAGGGTCGTTTAGAGTCTGAAGGATTGAGGTCTCTAGTAAAGGATCTTAAAGAGAAGGACCCTGAGTCGGTTTCCATAATTGATTTGCAAAACCCTCGGAGGGTCATAAGGGCACTGGAGAGACTACATCAAGGATTAGCGGCTGTGACTCCGAGGCCTCGTCAACCTCCTATACGTCAGAATACCCTCATTGTCGGCCTTTCCATGCCTAGACGACAACTTTATTTAACTGTAGACCAGAGATTCGCCCAGATGGTGGAAGGTGGATTTGTACCTGAAGTTAATAAACTAATTAACATGGGTTACAAGCCTGGACTAAAATCGATGGATGGAATCGGTTACCGAGAAATTTGTGAATACCTGACTTATGGGTGCACATGGCAAAATGCAACCGATTCTACCAAGAGCAGAACACATAGACTGGTAAGGACTCAATCTAACTGGTTCAGGCCTGATGACAACAGGATAAACTGGTTTGATGTTGCCGCCACTGACGCTTCTAAGATCGTCGATAAAATATGTTCCCTCTATCAGAGTTGTTAAAATCTATTCCTCTCCTAGTAGGTACTACGTTACTTAGATGCTTAGGTCGAGTGTAAAATTACCTAACCAAGTACTTTGAAGGTTTTAAATGTAATGAAGTTTACTAAGATGCATGGTGCGGGAAACGATTATGTTTATGTCAATGGGTATGATCAAATCCTTGATTGGCCAGATATTTCAGAAAAAATCAGTGATAGGCATAAGGGAATAGGGGCTGACGGTCTAATCGTTGCCGTGCCATCTACCATTGCAGATCTTAAGATGCGTATGTTCAACGCTGACGGGTCAGAAGGCGAAATGTGTGGCAATGGAATACGCTGTTTGGTCGCCTTTGCGATTTCAGAAGGCTTGGTAGGTCCCGATGTCAGTGTGATATCAGTGGAAACTGGGGCAGGGGTGTTGGATGTGCACCCTTCCTTTGGCAACAACGGTATAGATGGTGCCACTGTTGAAATGGGCGAGCCGATCTTAAAGCCGTCACTTATACCTGTCCAGTTAATGGATGAATCTTTCCCGGTCATGGATTATCCAATGGAAGTAAATGGTAGTAAATTTTTCATGACTTTTGTGTCTATGGGAAACCCCCATGCCATAACCTTTTTGGAAGAAGATGTTTCTAGTTTTCCGCTTGAAGAAATTGGGCCACTTGTAGAAAGTCATAAAATTTTCCCCAATAAAGTTAATTTTGAAGTTGTAAATGTGGTTAGTGAAACCCACCTTAAAGTCAGAGTTTGGGAGAGAGGCTCTGGGATAACCATGGCTTGTGGTACTGGGGCCTGCGCGGTGGCCGTTGCAGCACATTTGAAAGGTTTAGTAGGAGATCGGGTTAAGATAGAACTTCCTGGGGGAGTGCTTGGAATTAGCTGGTCTGGGGAAGGTTCTATCCTTATGGAAGGGCCAGTTGAGGAGGTATTTAGAGGGGAATGGGCACCGCATAAAAATTAATTTAGGATAATTAACGTTAGCGTTGTTGATTTATCAAGTAGTTTGGAAAGAAGGTTGCAAATGAAGTTTGCTGAAAGATTGGACAGAGTTCCACCGTACTTGTTTGTTGAGATAAGCAGGAAGATAGCAGCCAAGAAGGCTCAAGGCATTAATGTAATTTCCTTTGGAATTGGAGATCCAGATATTCCAACTCCTGACCGAGTAGTTGAAAAACTGAGAGCAACAGCTCTGGATAATCCAAATCACAGATATCCTGAAACAGATGGGTTGCCCGAATTTAGGGCGGCTGTGGCTAATTGGTACAGTGATCGATTCGGAGTAACCCTTGATTCCGATAAGGAAATTCTTCCTCTTATTGGGGCAAAGGAGGGAATTGGCCACGTTTCTTTATGCTTTATCGACGCAGGAGACATAGCTCTTGTTCCTGACCCAGGTTACCCTGTTTATTCTGTAGGTACTTGGTTTGCCGGAGGAGAATGCCATTGGATGCCTCTACAGGAAGAGAATGGGTGGCTACCTGATCTTGCTGATATTCCTCAAGATGTTGCTAGAAAATCTAAAGTGATTTGGCTGAATTATCCTAACAACCCGACAGGTGCGGTGGTGGACGCTGCTTATTTTTTGGAGGTTATCGACTTTGCCCGACAATATGATATAGCGGTACTTCATGATGCCAGTTATACCGAGGTGGCATTTGATGGCTATAAGCCCATAAGTTTTCTTGAGGTTCCTGGTGCAATCGATGTTGGCTTGGAATTTCATTCTTTATCAAAAAGCTACAACATGACCGGCTGGAGAATGGGTACCGCAGCGGGTAACAGAGAGATGATTGATGCCCTTATGGTGGTGAAATCGAATCTAGACTCAGGTATCCCCAATGCGATTCAGTATATGGGCATAGAGGCTTTAAAAAGCTCTGAAGAAGAAATAGGGAAGAGGAATCTTATTTATGAATCTCGCCGAGACCGGGTAGTAGCCAGTCTCAATCGCATTGGCCTCAGGGTGGATCCTCCTAAAGCCAGTCTATATGTGTGGGCACGCATTCCAGATGGATTCACATCTGCCGAATTTGCAGAATTGATTTTAGAGGAAACGGATGTAGTGGTCACTGCTGGGAATGGTTATGGCCCAAGTGGCGAAGGATACATAAGGTTGTCTCTGACAATATCGGAAGAAGATTTGGATGAAGGTCTGAAACGCCTTGAAAACTGGGAAATCCCTTCGTCTTGACATGGAGGGTTTTTAATCTCTAAGAACACCATAGATGTTAGCCGCCAAAAAGAGCGAGCATTATTGCTAGGCGTGCGTACGAGAAACAAGAGGGAAATATGGGGGTTAAAAGATTCTCTTTCAGAACTTTCTGATTTGGCGAAAGGTGCTGGCGCTGAAGTTGTTTCCACAGTCACCCAAACTATAAAAAAACACTCCATCACCTATGTTGGTAAAGGAAAGCTTGATCAGCTGCGTGAAGCTGTTTCTGACCATAAAATAGACACCATAATATGCGACGACGAGCTGGATCCCAATCAACAACTTCAGTTGGAACGATCTTTGGAGAATGTAAAAATAATTGATCGTACGGCTCTTATTCTTGATATATTTGCTTCTAGTGCCCAGACCAGAGAAGGTCGTCTCCAAGTGGACCTCGCTCAACATGAATATCTCTTGCCCCGGTTAGCTGGACAATGGACACATCTGGAACGCCTCGGCGGAGGTATCGGCACGAGAGGCCCCGGGGAGTCTCAGATTGAGACTGATAGGCGATTGGCAAGAGGAAGGATTCAGAAACTCAAGAAAGAAATCGAAAAGATTCGTCAGCACAGATCAAGATACAGAGAGAGAAGGCGATCATCAAACGCCTTTGTAGTTGCGCTGGTTGGATACACTAATGCGGGGAAAAGCACATTATTAAATAAACTTACCTCCTCTGAGGTCCTATCTGAAGATAGAATGTTCTCAACCCTTGATCCGGTCACTCGTCGTTTACATTTGGGAGAAGATAGAATTGTATTGGTGACTGATACGGTTGGATTCATTCAAAAATTGCCCACGACCTTGATTGCCGCTTTCCGAGCCACTTTGGAAGAAGCGAATGAAGCAGATCTGATTTTGCATGTCGTCGATGTGTCTCATGCCAAGCGTTTTGAACAAGTAGCATCGGTGGATGGAATATTAAAAGAGATTGGCCTCTCTGATAGACCTATGATTACTCTCCTCAACAAATGGGATAAGTTCCCGGAGAGTTATGATCCGTCTGGTGATGAACTACTTATAGATTTTGTTAACAGTTTGGAATCCCCAGCATTTTGTTCAGGTTTGACCGGACTTGGGAAAACAGAGGTTCTAAGGATGATAGGGGAGAAAATTTCACTAAACTAAGTGGATGCAACCGATAAGTATCAGCTCGCAATATATTGCGCACTATATATATTATGTAAAGTTAGACAGTTGTTATTTTGATCGCCTCGTACCTAATAAGAGCCTGAAGAAGCTCCATGAAAGTTTTTTCAATTTCCAATGGGTCGGCGGCAACAACCTCTTCACTAAGTTGATTCCAGGCCTCTTTGTATTGTTCGTTTGTTAAGATGATTGTTTTTCCATGTGAGAGCGCCACGGCCAAACCGTGCATGTAGCCAGAATCGTAGTCGTCTGGAAGATTTTGGTTGAATAAGATTACCGCAGAATATTTGATTGGGGGAAAATTTGTAAAATCTCTTCTGTTATCTCGATTAAATGCAATCTCTTCTACCGGTATTGATAAGGATGTTAATGAACCAACTATTGTTTTGCAGTTTTCTGCTTCTAATGTGTTCCCAATTTTGATAAACCCAATTTTATTAGATAACCCTGCGCTTATAGAACTACTTGTTTCTGTAAACCTCCTAGCGGGAATTTGTGAAGAGTTTTGCTGTTGATCCTGGTTCTGTGTTGAGTGAAGATTTGTTGTTGAAGTGGTTGTTTGGTGTCCAACGACTACTGGTTCTCTTGATAAATCCCCCAAATATTTAAGGTTTGACCTGTATATCGACATGAATTCTTTTGTTTGTGCCTGCTGAACGTTAAGTTCCCGGACTATCAAATTAGCTAAAAAATCATCCTCTGGGATCTTTTCCTCTCCAAAGAGTTCACTTAGATGAGCAAAGGGTTTAGGTTTAAAAATTGCAGCCTTTGTGGCTTTTAAATGTTCTGATCCATCCTTGGGTGCAACTATTGACCGACCAAGGGGTGTGATGGCGATCTCTTTGTCCCTGTATCGTCCCTTGGTTAAACCATAATCTTCTGAGGCCGCTAATCGTGTGGTGAAAGAGCTACTACTTATAGTTGTGCCTATTGTTTTAGCCAACATATGTCTGTCTACGGGTAAAGAAGCATTATCAAAAAAAATGACGTTTGAAATAGAGAGGATGTCTTCAAGGGTGTGAGCCGGATATTTCCGTACTAGTCTTGTTCTGGCATTATTTTGTGTCATATCAACCTGAAATACATTTGAAATGATCCTGAAATAAGAATACAGAAAGACTTAAGTGCCCTCTAGATATTTCTAGTCTATTTATTTATAGGATCAGTGGCTTCTTGCTTGTTACAATTGGTAATGTAGAAAACCTGAAAGATGCTAAAGGGTGTTCATGAAATTCCATTTACTAACTTGTATTTTGATCCTTACCTTTTTATTCGCTTCTTGCGATTCCCTGGGTAATGAATCTTTATCGTCTTCTGAACCTAGTGGTTCGGAGGCTTTGGGCGAGTCCGTTGTCGAAGAGAGCTTAGAAAGTCCCCCATATAGTCCTACGGTCACACCATTGAAGACCCCATTAGGGTCTGCCAAGGGTGTGCCGAAGGAGCTTGAATCTGTCTGGGAGGCTTGGAGTCTGCTTAATAGTGATCACGTAGACAGAAATGAGTTCGAACCTGATTCATTCGAAGAATTTGCTATTAAGGGTTTGATAGATGGTGTGGATGACATCCATACATCTTATATTGACCCTACCGTTTTACAGATAGAACAGGAAGATCTTTCTGGGCAGTTTGAAGGTATAGGTGCTCACGTAAAACTTCGGGAGGATGGAGCTATTCTTATAAGCAGTCCCATGGATGGTGGCCCAGCTGAGGCTGCTGGAATACGAGCCGGTGACATTGTGACCTCCGTAGACGGTGAATCACTGGTGGGAGTCTCATTACTAGAGGCCGTCTCAATGATAAGGGGCCCCAAAGGTAGCACAGTCGTACTGGGCATAAGACATCTCGGGGATATAGATGTGGTGGAAATTTCGGTTGTTCGTGATGTAATTGCTCTCCCGAGTGTGAACCTTAGAAGCGCGCCCGATGCTCCAATAGCTCATATTAGAATAACTGAATTTAAAGGTGATACCGCACAAAGGTTCGAAGAAATGTTGAAGGATCAGATTGAATTGGGTGCAAAAGGCCTTGTATTAGATCTTCGTTACAACCCAGGTGGATATCTCCATCAGGTTTTTGAAATAGCCGATATTCTTCTCGACAAACAGGTCATTCTAATAGAAGAGCGTAAAGATGGAGAATTGGTTTGGGAATCAGAAGATGGAGGAATAGGGTCCGAACTACCTGTAGTTCTCCTTGTGAATCGATATAGTGCCAGCGGGAGTGAAATCATTATGGGAGCGTTCCAAGACTTTGGCAGAGCTCCTGTCGTCGGAGAAAAAACATTTGGGAAAGGCACTGTTAATGTTTTTAGACAACTTAGCAATGGAGGTGGCCTATATATGTCGGTGGGTCGATGGTACACACCGATGCGTAGGCAGATTGAAGGCAAAGGTTTAGAGCCTGATTTTGAGATTAGCTCAAGAGATCCCAACAAGGCTGATGTACTGCAAGTCGAGAAGGCTGAAGAGCTCATATTAGATATGATTCGTAATGGCAAGACTGAAAAGTAATGGCGAAATCTAGGGACATAGCGGTCAATAGAAGAGCTACTTACGACTATGAAATATTAGAGCGAATTGAAGCCGGCTTGGTTTTGCTATCCAGTGAAATCAAGTCTATAAGAGACAATAGGGTAAATTTAAGCGGAGCGTACGCGTTTCCTCAAAATGGTGAACTTTGGCTACAGAATTGCCATATCGCCCCCTACCCTTCTGCAGTCAGGGATAATCATGAGCCATTACGACCAAGGAAGCTATTATTAAAAAAGGAACAGCTAAGACGGTTCTCAGAAGTTGCAAAGCAGAAGGGTTACACGATTGTACCTCTGAAAATATATATATCGGGACACTACGCTAAGATCCAACTGGGAGTTGGTCAAGGTAAGAAGCGGTACGATAAGCGGAGGGCTTTAGCTGATAGGGATCGAAGACGAGAAGCACGGGATGCTGAGCGTAGATAGTATCTAGGCTTTTACTTTTTCTTTATCCCAGGCGGAATATTAGTCTAACCGCGTTATCTGTAAGGAATCCCCTGGTGCTAGAGCCACCCTTCTGACGTCTATTCTGAATTTCAGTAGCCAATAGCCGAGCGTGGCCTTACTTACACCAAGGTAATCTGCTGTTGCTGTAAGTCCCTGCTCAGTAACCATCTCAGGAAGCATCTTCTCTAGTGGTTGTCTGAAGCGTTCTTCTACAGCCAACATCTTTTTCGTTTTCCTTGTTATCATCACTCCCTCCAATTAGGGTTATCAACGTCCAAGAATATTAAAGACAGCAGTGAAGCAGTGTCAATAGGTTTTCAATCATTTCTTTTACTTTTCTAATCTTTTCACTATAAAGGAAGATGGTGATTAATGTCATTAAGCATTAGGTGTGAGATTGACCAATGTTTACATTAAAAGGAAAATATATGCATGCGTCCCTGTAGCTCAGTGGATAGAGCAACTGCCTTCTAAGCAGTGGGCCGGGGGTTCAAATCCCTCCAGGGACGCCAATTCATAGCTTGGATGCCTAGGACCCCGGAGTCTCTACCATAGAGGCGTTAGTTGTCTCTGGGATTCAACGTTCAGTAGAGGCAAAAAGGGTGGCTTCAATATGTCCAACAGGTTGGTTAATGAATCTAGTCCGTATTTACTTCAACATTCCGAAAACCCCGTAGATTGGTATCCGTGGGGTTCTGAGGCCTTTGAGAAGGCTGTAGAGATGGACCTCCCCATTTTGTTAAGCGTCGGATATTCGGCTTGTCACTGGTGCCACGTTATGGAGCGGGAGTCGTTCGAAAATGACGAGATAGCGTCTCTGATGAATTCCAACTTCGTCAATATAAAGGTTGATCGCGAAGAAAGGCCCGACGTTGATGACATTTATATGTCTGCTGTTCAGGCTATGATAGGCCAAGGTGGTTGGCCGCTCACTGTTTTTTTGACTCCTGACCGTATGCCATTTTTCGGTGGCACATATTTCCTACCTGAGCCTCGAGGAGGCCACCCAGGGTTTCCTCAGATACTTCAAAGTATATCCGACGCTTTCAAGAACCGAAGGAAGGAACTTTCTAGCACGGGCGAGCATGTGTTGGAACATTTGTCAGCGTTGACGTCGTTAGAAAGTGAAGAAGATGATGGTGAAAGGGTCAGACCAAAATCAGAAGTGCTTGTTGGGTTGTTGGAAGCTCAGTTTGATTGGGAACTTGGTGGTTTTGGAAATCCTATCAAATTTCCTCAACCGTTTGCGTTGGAATTACTTCTCCAAATTTACAAAAATGAAGCCAATAGTAAGGCGCTGGAAATGGTCGAACATTCCTTATTGTCGATGTATTCCGGAGGTATATATGACCATGTGGGAGGGGGATTTCATCGATATTCAACAGATAGAGCTTGGATCGTTCCTCACTTCGAAAAAATGTTATATGACAATGCCCTACTCTCCCGACTTTATATTCACGCGTATCAAGCCACAGGGAAGAGTATTTATAGATCAATAGCGTTGGATATATATGAGTATGTATTGAGAGATATGACTTCAAATAATGGGCTTTTCTACTCTGCTGAGGATGCGGATACAAATGGAGAAGAAGGATCCTACTACACCTGGAAGGAAGATGAACTCATATCCGTCGTTGGTCTTAAGGGACATGAGCGCCTACGGAGCGACTTCAATGTCACTGAGAGAGGCAATTTTGAAGGTCGGAATATATTGCACCCAGGTATGGAATTGAAGCGTCGGTTTGGCGAGGGGGATATGCTTGCATTGGATTTGACTATTGGGTCCTCCAGAAGAAAGGAACTCTTGGAAGCCCGTTCCTTGAGAACTCAGCCTATTAAAGATGACAAAGCAGTTTTGTCTTGGAATGCGCTAATGGTTCAGTCATTAGCTGATGGATTTTTGGCAACAGGCCAAATAGAACTGAAAGAAGCAGCAATCCAAAACATAAAAACATGCCTGAAAATTAAAAATCAATTTGGTGAATTATTTCGATCATACAGGGAAAATAAATGTTCGGGCTCAGCCTATTTAGAAGACTATGCTTCAATTGTTATGGCCTGTGTAAAGGTACATGAAATAACCTTAGATCAAAAATGGTTAGTTGAGGCCTCAGCCATAGCGGAGATCATGCTTAAAATGTTCTGGGATGACCAATCACCTATTCCATTTGACGTGAAGGCAGATGACCCTTTTCTACCGATGAGACCCAGGAATATATTCGATAATGCTGTACCTAGCGGCTTGTCTCAAGCCTTGGAAGCAATTTTAGTTTTGAGCACCTTAACCGGAGATGTTAAATATAAAGATATAATGATATTAATATTGAAAAACACACATAATGTAGCCGTCTCGTCACCCCTTTCGTTCTCGAATTTATTGAGAATCGCAGTGAATTCAACTTCTCCCTCAGTAGAAATTATGCTCAGCGTCCCCAATTATGGGAGTTCAGGAGTCTTTCTCGAGGCCTTGGGGAGCGTTTACCTACCAAATCGAGTTCTTCTAGGCTTACTTCAGGACAGAAACACTACAGAGGATTCCAAAACCTTTGATTCACCAATAAGTGAAGGAAGGATTGATGAGTTTGGTGATGTGCCGACGGCCTATGTATGTCGGGACTATTCTTGCCAACTTCCAGTGCACTCCCCCTCCGAGTTATTGTCACAACTTAGAGAAGTATAGCTCCTCTGTTTGTCCGAGAACCTGGATATGTGGGAACAAATTGGTCTGATAATCTCAAAATATAATGGGGTATAACTTACTGTTTTAGTTTGGTCATTAGAAGGTATGGCCCCGAAATGTACAAAACTCTAAAATCACTCTCATCCAACCGAGGTAAGTTTACTGGTGGTTTGATTAGTTATCCATAACTTTGAACTGTTTAACCCCTTCCGATAACACTGTGTTGACATGGGTATATATGTATTGGCACCCTAGACCTACCATCTCAGGAAGCATGTTAGGTGGAGCAGCTATGCCTGGAATCCTACCCTTTGCACATATTTTCTCCACTGTCTCAAATATTATTTCTCTGACTGGGGTTTGCCATGCTTTTCCAGGATATCCCAATGATTCTGAAAGGTCAGAAGGCCCCACGAAGAATATGTCGACATTTTCCGTATCTAATATATCGTCAATGTTATCTACTGCTTCTTTATCCTCTATCTGCAAGGCAATCACGGTTGCGTTGTTTGACTCAGATACGTAATCAGAAGTTTCAACATTAATGCCATATTCAGATGCTCTTGTGCCAATAGCTAAACTCCTACTTCCCAACGGGTGAAATAAGGCGGCATCTATAGCTAGTTGGGCCTCTTTTCCAGTCGTTATGTGCGGTACCTGAACCCCAGTTACACCTCTGTCAAGGACAGCAGTTATTTCAGCAGGACTATTTGTTCGGGGTCTTGCAATTGAGTGAATTCCGGCTGACCGTGCTGCGATTGCCAAATTTTCTACCTCTGAAAGGCTTAACGACCCGTGTTCGCAATCCAATAAAACCCAATCAAATCCAAGGCGCCCGAACATTTCAACGAGTTGGGGGCTATAGAACATCATGGAAATCCCCATCAGTGTATGCCCGTTGCTTATAGCCTCTTTCATATCTTGCTTAGTTGTGTTCAAAATCCGTTACTCCTACATTCACTAATATAGACTTAAAGCTTAAACTTTAAGTCAACCCACTAGCGGGTTCTGCAAAGAATTACCTGGTCGGATTTAAGATTAAGGCGTGAGG
>Ga0066367_1000306_pt1 | contig 10776 bp, 7 predicted proteins | sample Knorr_S7_td_AAIW_FD_77335 | JGI IMG/M metagenome (GOLD analysis project Ga0066367, IMG submission 77335) | Marine microbial communities from Southern Atlantic Ocean transect - Knorr_S7_td_AAIW_ad_750m_LV_A | ecosystem: Environmental > Aquatic > Marine > Oceanic | place: Atlantic Ocean | collected...
GCCGGTACCCAGAGCAAGGACGCCCGCAGCGGCGGCAATCAGGGCCCAGTTCGGCCCGTTGGATTCAAAAAGCCCGAGCCGCCCCTCTGGGGTCCTGCCGTCTGCTGGCCAGCTTCTCCAGCCACTTCCAGAGGCACTTCCAGCACCGTTTCTCCCAATGAGCTGTTTATCTTTATCACGAAGGTCCATTGACCTGGTTCTCTCAAGTTCATGTCCAGTTCGTAGGACCAGCGTTGCAGGAAGTAACCGGGAGCCGGTACCGGATCGGAAAGGAGGCCATTACGGCCGATACGCCCCCTGACATACACCGCAGCGCCGGTCACCGGCCCTTGCTCGGATGTGAGGGCGATGGCCATATGGAGATTCCCGACCACGGGTTCCGCCGGCCAGATCCCCACCAGGTACTTGTAAGGTCCCGAGTCACCTTCAACCAACGGAACCGTAAATCCGTTGGCGTGAACAGCAGAGTCTTGCGACGGAAGTATATCCGCGCCACCCAACGCCGACATGTTGACGGCGACGATGGCCGCGACTAGATACAGAACGATAGGTTTCCGGTAACGCACACAGCCCCCTGGTGAGAATCGTTTGCCCTTAGGCGGCGTCAGATAATGACCCTCAACAGTCTTCTAGAGGGGACTCATCAGCCAAGGGCGGAGAGGTGGATCGGAGCTAGGCGCGGGGAGGTCTTTTCAGTGGCGGCACGTAGGCTTCTTTCAGCGGACCGTCGCTTTGCGGCCACGCCAATAGGATTCCTTGCTCCGGGATTGAATTCATCGCCTGTGCCGCCGGAGTCGGGGGGGCTAGGGAGTCTTGTCCCATGCCGTCCAAGGGCGCAAGGAATACGGTGTTTATGAGTAGGTCAGAACCCGATGGAGGATTCGAATCATCTGCCCGATAGGCTAGCCGGTGGGAGTGATTATCCTGGTACGGGTGGATGTGGTCGATGTCGGGAGGGCCGATATATATGTGCGAGTGGTTATGATGCCGCTCGGCAAAGTGGTGATCCATCACCGGGCCAAAGGCCGGCGAGAACAAGGCCCAAAGAGCCAGAACGGCGGTCCCTGCCCACAGGAGAGGGCGGGGGTTTCTTTGCAGGTCTAAGCTATGCATCTACTATCGATTATATGCGATATTGCCGGGAAGGGCACATTCCCCGCTAGTTGGTGGACCTAGGCGGTTAGGCTAGGCCAGGGCTTCCCGGACGATTTCAGGGCGGACAACTTTGTCGTAGTCTTGACGCACTTTCACCATTCCGGCGGCTATCAATATTTCCTGTAGTCCGTCATATTCAGGCTGCTCCAGATGCGGAGTCGTGGGCCAGGTGTCCTGTTCTTTGTACCTGGTCACCGATTTAATGATTAATTCTTTAGGGACATCGGGGAAGAAGCCAGCCGTTGCGTCTCCAACCGTTGCGGGGTTGTTCTCGTGCAGCCATGTCAGCCCCGTGGCGTAGCCCCGTATGAACCGGTGAACGGTTTCTTTGTTGCGTTCCAGATATGCTTCGGTTGCAGCGAAGGAACTGTAGGCTATATGACCGTTCACCGGTCCCAGGGCCACCGATAGGCTGGCGGTGCCGTCGGCGATAAGCTGATCCGCGGCTGGTTCCGGAAGGTGGATGAAATCACCCTGCCCGCTTTTGAATAGTGCGACGGCGTCCTCAAGAGGCAGGTCGGGTATGAGGGTCAAGCCTTGTGGGTCAACTCCATTCTTGCGCAATGCGAACTGGAACGAGGCCCAAGGCATGGCGGAGAATCCTACCGGTATGATCGTTGCTCCGGCCAGGTTGTCCCATTGGAAAGCATCTGCGGTTCCCCTCCCCAACACGAAAAAGCCATCTCTGGAGTTAATCTCGGCGAAATGGGGCAGCACGGTCTGAGACCCCGAGTCGGACTCTATGATGGAACGCATCACGCCGCTGCCCGAGATATCGGCGACTCCCTGGTTCAGTGCGTTGGGCACTGTGCCAACGTCAGGTGGACAGCTTGAAAAGGTTACGTCCAAGCCCTCGCTCTCCAGAAATCCGCCCGCTACCGCCACGTGTATCGGCGTGTAGAAAACCGTGCGGAAAACTTCCATCAAACGAAGGGGATATCTACCTGTGGTCATGTGCGCTCCTTAGGGTACGATTCGACGTCTGGAATGGCGGGCTTATTCGGCTGGCTGACATTCTCATTGGATGACAAAACGCATGTCACCCTGTTGCATCGGTGCTCCGTCGCTGTGCTGTCGCCGGACGAACATCGCCAGGCTGCTTCTTTGCGTATCTAGGCGAAAGTAGACTTGCCTGAGACTGCGGGGCCGGAAACGCCGCTATCGTAACTATTGACCTGTAGTCTGTCAATTTGATGAGTTGGTCAGGTTGATCGTACGAGTTTATCTCAAGCCTTGGGCGGGCTCTGACGTGTCGACCTGCTCGCCTGAGCTTCGGTTGACCTTATTACGGGAGTGTGACAGAATTTCATTTGAGCCTGTATTACACCGGCGGACCCCTGTTAGCGTAGGGAAGAATCCTTCACGCCTCTCCCTCATCAAATCAACTAGATGACCTCTGATATTTTCTATATCAGTTTGAATCGGCATAAGACCAAACCGTTTGCGAGTGCATACCCCAAAGAACAGGGTGGTGACAGTGCCTAGTTGGAATAAAGACAGTTTGCGGCGGCTGGTCCAGCGCGAGATGGGCGAGTACCGCCTGGTGGTGGTTTCCAACCGTCAGCCGTACATCCTTGAGATTATCGAGGGCGAACTGAGCTTTGTAGTGCCGTCCGGTGGAGTCACCACGGCCATCGACCCCATCATGCAGGAGTGCGGCGGCACCTGGGTGGCCTTTGGTGGCGGGCAGGGCGACCGGGCTGCGGTGGACGACAAGAACAGAATCATGGTTCCGCCCGATGACCCGGCCTACACGCTGCGGTTGGTGTGGCTGACGGAAGAGGAAGAACGGGGTTACTACGACGGTTTCTCCAACGCTGCCCTCTGGCCGCTTTGTCACAACGCCTACACCGAACCCATTTTTAAGCTGGACGACTTTGAGACTTACAAGTCGGTTAACCGGGAGTTCGCCAAGCAGGTTCTGGACGAGATTGGCGGCCAGCCCGCAGCCGTTTTCACCCAGGACTATCACCTGGCGATGTTGCCCCGCCTCATAAGGGAAGCAGACCCAGATATCATCACCGGCCAGTTCTGGCATATCCCTTGGCCCAATCCGGAGATATTCCGTATCTGTCCTTGGCAGGACGAAATCTTGGACGGTCTGTTGGGCAACGACATGCTGGGCTTCCACATTGGCGATCATCGCAACAATTTTCTGGATACCGTTTCCCGAACATTGGACAGCCAGGTGGACCACAGATACAGCCGGATCAACTATAAGGACGAAATGACCGTCGTCAGGCCCTTCCCCATCAGCGTCGACTTTGAGCAGATCTGCCAGGATGCCAAGAGCCAAGAAGTTGAAGAAGAGATGGTCCGCCTTACCGATGAACTAAATCTGGGTGGGCAATTGATTGGTCTGGGAATCGACCGCATCGACTATACCAAGGGTATTCCCCACCGTTTCCGTGCTATGGGAAGGTTTCTGGAGAAGAATCCGGAGTACATCGGCAAAGTCGTCCTGGTCCAAGCCGGTGTGATGAGCCGTATCCAAGTGGACGCCTACCAGCAGTTGTCGGAACAGATCGAGGAATCGCTGGAGGAGATTAACGGAGAGTTCGGACGTAACGGCTGGCAGCCGATAATCTACATTCCCACCGATCTTCCCGACGTTACGTTGATGGCTCTCCGGCGCATGGCCCGGTTCTGCGTGGTTAGCTCCCTGCATGATGGGATGAACCTGGTGGCCAAGGAGTACGTGGCCAGCAGGTTCGACGAGGACGGAGTGCTTATCCTCAGTCCCTTTACGGGTTCGGCCCAAGAGTTGACCGACGCATTAATCGTCAATCCCTACGCCGTTGAGCAGTTCTCTGACGCGATACATCAGGCGGTCGTGATGTCACGCGATGAGCGCCGGTTTAGGATGATCCAGATGCGTGACATCGTCCAGGAGAACAACATCTATAAATGGGCGGCGATGATGGTTGTGGACCTGATGCAAGGGGCCAGGCGCTCCCGCCGTCCGGTCCAAAGCAGATAATGCCGGTGATCTCCGGATTCATGCACATCTTTAGACCCACCCAAGGCTCCCACTAGACTATATGCCCCACCTATTACAAGTCTGGCCCAGCGTACTCAAACGGCTTAATGAAGCCGAACACATCCTACTCTTGTCCGACTACGACGGTACCTTGACTCCCATCGCCGCTCAACCCGATCTAGCCGTATTGGGACAAGAACCCAAGAATACACTGCTCAGTTTGAGCCAGCGGGATAAGTTTATCGTCGGCATCATCAGCGGCCGTAGTTTGCTAGACGTTAGCGCCATGGCCGGTCTGCCGGATCTGGTCTACGCAGGCAATCATGGCTTGGAGATATCCGGGCCGGGGTTGGATTTCGTTCATCCCGAGGCGGAAGCCTTTGGTAAAACCCGGGGACTTCTTGTCCAAGACCTACAGCGAGAACTTTCCAGCCTGCCGGGTGTGCTCGTTGAGGATAAGGGGCTGACCATCAGCGTGCACTACCGTCAGACCCCGGACGAACTGGCTGGTGATGTTGAATCCCGGTTCAACACCACCGTGTCTCCTTACCTGAAACCCGGCGGTTGGAAAGCGACGGCAGGCAAGAAGGTACTTGAGGCACGCCCTGACATCACCTGGGACAAGGGCAAAGCAATCGCCTATCTACAAGACGCGTATCAATCGGCATCTCTGACCTTCTATTTCGGTGACGATCTTACCGACGAGGATGGATTTGAGGCAGTGCAATCCAGCGGCGGCATCGCGGTATTTGTCGGTCAGGCCAGACAGCCAACCAGAGCGATACATCGTTTGGACTCTCCACAAGAAGTGGTGGAAACGTTGCAACTGATTGACCGGATCTAGCGGGAATCTCCATGGAACCTAGGGGTGCGAACAAGGACCAGCCTAAACGGCGGACTATTTGAATTCCCATCCAGGCTGGCGTGTGTTAAGATGCCACCGCCTCCTCGGCATAGATAAGCCGTTAATCGCCCCCGCTGTCCGGCGGGTTGGCGAGCCTGGAGACCGGCAGGGTAGATGATCAAAGCTATTTCCTTCGACCTGTATAACACTCTCGTACAGTTCTGGCCCCCGTTAGACGAAGTACAGCAGGCAGCGTGTCAAGAGTTGGGTCTGAATGTGTGCAAGACCGCTATCAGAAAGGGCTACGCCGTAGCCGATGTCTACTTCAACGAGGAGAACGGCCGCCATTCCCTGGGACTTCGCTCCGCCGAAGAGAGGCTGGACTTCTTCGCCCGCTATGAGCAGATGATTCTGGAGAACGCCGGCGTTCCGGTTTCTCTAGCCCTGGCCAAGCAGATCTGGACCATGGCCATGACCATCCCCAAGGATTTTGTTCCCTTCGATGACACCATCCCGGCATTGGAATGGCTGCGAGCCAAGGGTTATCGCCTGGGCGTCCTGTCCAACCTGCGGCGGGACATGGACGAGCTTTGCGAGAAAATAGGTTTATCTCCCTATCTGGACTTTTGCATCAGTCCCGCCGAGGCGGGAGGCGAGAAGCCCAACCCCGCTATGTTTCTAGAAGCCTTGAAGCGAGTCTCGGCATCTCCGGCAGAGGCAGTGCATGTGGGTGACCAATATGGCTCTGATGTGCAGGGAGCCCGTGGGGTAGGGATGCATGGCGTTCTGATTGATCGAGGCGGCTGGCGGGACGATGTTACCGATTGTCCCAAGATAGCCAATCTTTCGGAACTAGGCGCGCTTCTAGAAGGCGCTCCCGATTCCCTTTCTAACAACCACCACTAACCTCCGCCGATTCCAAACACCTTGGTGACCGGCCGGTGGGATTCCAGGAGTTGGTATTCCATTTTTTCCCGGTGTTTGGTAAACCCCGCATCTACAAACACTTGTGCAACCAAATTTGTTCCGAGTAGGTTCCACAAGATGCATGACTAGAGCGAGCGGACTCGTCCCCCCTTTAGAAGGGGGGACCACAGGGGGGTCGTCGCCTCGCCGGCAAAACCTCCCCTTAATCCCCTCTTTCGTAAGGAGGGGAGACTAAAGCCTCTGACGTAAAGGGGAGACAAGCGACCCAGACGCGCCACATCGATCTAGATCCGCAACACCTTAGTTGACGACGCTTCAACCCAGTGCTAGAGTCGATTGCATCCTAGGATGATGGAGCGGTCCACGCAGGAGATAATAATGACTCAACCTACGCAGTCGTCAGAAAACGGTTCTGCACCGGTTAAAGTAGCTGTCTGGTATGACTATATTTGACCCTGGTGCTATGTCGGCCTGGAGCGGGTCGAAAAGCTTAATCAGGAATATGAGATTGCCATAGAGGGCCGGGCCTATCTGCTGCGGCCTGACACTCCCAAAGAGGGCAGGGTACGAGAGCGCCGACCCGGTGAGACCGACGATGAGTTGTCGGAGCCTTTGAGGACCAACGCCAAGGAATCCGGACTAGTCATGCGCCCCCTATCCAGAACTCCCAACACCATGTATGCGCTGGAAGCCACTGAGTACGCCCAGCAGCATGGCAAGTTCTTGGAGTTCCATCAGGAAGCCTACAAGGCGCTTTGGACGGACAAAAAGGACCTGGGCGATATAGATGTCCTCAGTAGAATCGCCGATAGCGTCGACTTAGACTCAGAGGAATTGCGGTCGTCGTTGGAGCAGGAGACCTACTCCGGCGTGGTGATGGAGCAATACCAAGAGGCGCTGAACCATGGCATCCGCGGGATCCCGACTTTCCTGGTGGGGAACCTGCTGTTCACCGGCGCCCACCCATACGATGTGTTCAAAGAGGCCATGAAGCGAGTCATGGAACCGGCAGCATAGGCCAGTTTTCAACCGGCCTAAGTTAGGTCCTTCATCAAAAAACTAATCCCCCGGAGTAGCCCGACTTGGGCGCTCCGGGGGATTTTTATTAGTCTAGGCTACCTGGGTTAAGTGGGGTTAGTCGTTGTCCCCGGACGCCGGCGTTGGTTCTGCCACTGCGCCGCTATCGGAGCCTTCGTCCCCATCGTGGGCCAGACCGTAGTTGATGGCATACAGCCGGGCGTACACGCCTTTATTCTCCAGTAGCTCCTCGTGCTTGCCGACCTCCACCACTTTGCCATGGTCCAGCACTACAATCTTATCGGCGTTTCTGATTGTAGATAGGCGGTGGGCGATGACGATGGATGTCCGGCCCTCCAACACCCGCTTCAGGGCTTGCTGAATCAACAACTCGGTGTAGGTATCGATGTTGGCTGTGGCCTCATCGAGAATGATAATCTTCGGGTCTGCCACCACGGCCCGGGCGAAACTCAGCAGTTGCCGTTGGCCGATGCTGAGGTTGCTGCCACGCTCGGCTAATACGGAGTCGTAGCCGCCTTCCAGGGCCAGTATGAAGTCGTGGGCTCCCACGGCTTTGGCGGCGGTCACCACGTCTTCTTCGCTGGCTTCAGTATGCAGGTACCGGATGTTTTCGATGACGGTCCCGGAGAACAGATAGGGCTCCTGCAGTACCATGCTCATCTGGTTGACGAGGGACGTGCGCTTTACGTGGCGGATATCATGGCCGTCCACCTTGATCGCGCCTTCCGTGACATCGGCGAACCGGTGGATCAGGGTTACCAGGGTGCTTTTACCAGCTCCGGTAGATCCTACCAGGGCGACGTTCTCTCCCGGGAGGATATGAAGGTTGATGTTCTGAAGAACTTCGATACCGGGAACGTAGTGGAAGCTGGCATTATCGAACTCAATCTCGCCCTTTACCGGCGGCATATCGATGGCGTCAGAATCGTCTTTCACTTCCGGTTCGAGGTCGATTACCTCAAATATTCGCACACCCGCAGCCATTCCACGCTGTAGCTGGGTGTATTGCATGGTCAGGTGTCTTATGGGCTCGAAGAAGCGCTGGATCCACATGGGGAACGCCAGCAGGACGCCCCATGATGGGTCGCCGGTCCCAAGAACAGCGGAGCCGCCCATGACGATAACGATCCCGAAGGCAATACCGATAAGGGACTCTACGATGGGCTGGAGACCGCCTGAGAACCGGCTGGCCTGCATGTTGGCGTCCAAGTGTTCATAGTTGAGTTCGTTGAAGTGCTCTAGGTTCTCGTCTTGACGGTTCAGGCTCTCCACCACCCGAATTCCCGTGATGTTCTGGTTGTATTCGCCGTTCACCATGGCGATGGCCCGACGGATGCGGGTGAAGGAGCGCCGGGCAAATTTCTGCCAGTAGCTCAAGACGAAGAAAAGAACGGGCACGACGCTTAAGCAAACCAGGGACAACTTCCAGTCGGCCAGTCCCAACATCGGCAGTATCACCACCATGATGAGCATGATGCCGAACAGGCTCAGGATATCGGCGACGCTTGTCACCATCAATTCAAAGGTCTCGGTGAGTTGCAGTACGTCGCTTTGGCTGCGGGACATGATGCGGCCCACCGGCGTCCTATGGAAGAACGATGGGGAAAGGTCTTGTAGGTGGCTGAACATCTGGGTGCGCAACTGGTATAGGATGCTCTGGCCTAATTTCGGCATGAAGACGGCCTGGATGTACATAGCCGCAAAGTAGCTCAACGTCATTCCCAGAAATACCAAGGCCACTAGGTGGAGACGCCAGGACTCAAAGGGGAGCCAGGCAGGGGGCCTTGAGTCATACCCCTGATTGATTCCCCACTGGATGCCCAGCAACATGAATAAAGGTATCGTTACGTTGCCAATGGTGTAGGTAACGATAGCGCACATGGTTATGAATACGTCCCGTTGGTGGGGCTTTAAGTAGGTTGCGAGGCGCATGACCACTTTGTTGTCGTATGCGGCGCCTGCGACTCCCTCGTCGGTCAGGTTATCCATATTGGGCGAGTTCATGCCGCCGGATTGCGTGCCGCGCATGCCGCCCATCATTCCGCCGACGCCGCCGCCCATGCCGTGTGAATGCATCTAGTCGTCCCCTCCGTCGTCCCCGCCAATGGCCGCATCAAGCAAAACCTCTTCCTGGGGACGCAACTGGAGATCGAATATCTCCCGGTATGTGCCGTCACGGGCCATCAGTTCGGTGTGGCTGCCTTGCTCGGCAATCTCACCATCCTTCAACACTAAGATGTGGTCTGCGTTTCTCACCGAACTGAGACGGTGGGCGATGACGAATGTCGTCCTGCCTTTCATCACGTCGGTCATTGCCTGGTGGATCTGCCGCTCGGTTTCCACGTCCACGCTGGAGGTGGAGTCGTCCAGAATCAGCACCGGCGGGTCGATAAGCACGGTCCTGGCGATGGACAGACGCTGCCGCTGTCCTCCGGACAGAGTGGTGCCCCGTTCTCCAACCCAGGTGTCGTAGCCGTGGGGCAGGGACATTATGTGGTCATGGAGTTGGGCTACTTTAGCCGCTGCAATCACGTCTTCTTTACTAGCCGAGGACACCCCGTAAGCGATGTTGTCCTGGATGGTGGCGTTGAACAAGAAGATGTCTTGCTGGACGATACCCACGTTGCGGCGCAAAGACGACAGAGTAACGTCCCGAATGTCTTGGTTATCGATACTGATGCGGCCCTGTGTAACTTCGTAGAACCTTGGCAGCAGATTTATTATGGTCGTCTTGCCGCTGCCGGGGGCCCCCAATATGGCAGTGATGCTCCCCGGCGCTGCGGACACATCGAGGTGCTTCAACGCTGGGATCCTTGGGTCGTAAGAGAAGGACACATCTTCGAACCGCACGTGTCCTTGGGATCGAGGCATCTCCGCAGCATCTGGATTCTCTACTACTGGCGACTGGGCGTCTAGGACCTCGAATATGCGGCGTCCCGAAGATATCGCCCGAGAGTAGCTGCCGATGATTTGCGGCGTCATCCGTATCGGGAACGTAAGCTGGTTCATCAGTAGAAGGAAGGCCGCGAATCCGCCCGGATCTAGGTCTCCCCTCATAAGTTCCATTCCGCCGAACCAGAGAACCAGGCCCAGAGCCAGGGTAAAATACAGAGTCAACCAGGCCGTAGTCGACTGCTGTAGCCGTTCGTTACCGTAATATTCCCGGCGTAGCTCTTCAGCTTTGATGGCGTATTTATTCTTCTCGTATTCTTCGGACGCGAAAGCTTTGACGACATGGATGCCGGAAAGATTCTCTTGGAGAATGGTTACCAGTTCGCCCATGACCTCTTGCACATGCAGCCACATGGCCCTTAGCCTGACGATGACGAAGGAAGACTTGACAACCAGGAAGGGGAGGAACACCAGGCTGAGGAGGGTGAGTTGCCAGTTAACCGTAATCATCAAAGTGACTATGGCAATCACCCGGAGCGGTACCTCAAGGCCTCTAACCATGCCCATGTTGACATAGCGGCGAATCGCTTCTACATCGGATGTGACCTTGGACATGAGGTTGCCGGTGTGTTCTTTGTCGTGGTAGGCAAAGCTCATGTGCTGCAACTTGTCGTACATCGCGCTGCGCACGTCGTAAGCGACTTTTTGGGAGAGGGAGTCGGTGCAGTAGGTCCGGGCGAAGTCTACGAATCCACTGGTGACGCTGGCTGCCAGCAGAATCAGGCCTAAAGTGACCAGGGCGCTGACTTCCGTATCATCTATGGTGGTAATCACCCCGTCCTCGAAGGCGACTAACTTATTGATGGCCGCACGGAATGTGAGGGGTATGACAAGGGATAGACCTACGGCAATGACAATGGTGACGTAGCCGAGAAGGAGA
>Ga0066367_1000307_pt1 | contig 10766 bp, 9 predicted proteins | sample Knorr_S7_td_AAIW_FD_77335 | JGI IMG/M metagenome (GOLD analysis project Ga0066367, IMG submission 77335) | Marine microbial communities from Southern Atlantic Ocean transect - Knorr_S7_td_AAIW_ad_750m_LV_A | ecosystem: Environmental > Aquatic > Marine > Oceanic | place: Atlantic Ocean | collected...
AACTGCTGTACAGACAGCCAGCAGGAAACTAGTCAAAAAGTGAGCTTGGGTCAGCGGTTATTAAATGCTGTTAGGTACGGTTATGGGCGTATGATTCAAGATACAGCAAAATGGCTTGTAATAGGTTTAGTTGCGGCCACTTTCATTACAGCTCTGGTTCCTCAGTCTTTTTTTCTGCAATGGGGTGATGGGTTGCTCGCCATGCTGATTATGGTGATTGTTGGGTTGCCAATGTACATCTGCGCAACTGCTTCAACTCCGGTTGCTGCTAGCCTGTTATTTGCAGGTATCTCACCCGGAGCGGCCCTTGTCTTCATGTTAACTGGTCCAGCAACTAATATTGCAACTATGGGTGTTATAAAGGAACAGCTGGGCTTGCGTTCATTGGTGGCTTATCTGATCGGCGTTATAGGCACGGCCATAGCGTGCGGGTTAATTCTCAATGAACTTTACCAGGTGCTCAACTTGTCATTGCAATTGGAGATAACTGAACATGGCCAGAGCTATCCGTTATGGAGGCAACTGGCTGCTGTTTTCCTGACAAGCCTAGTGGCTAGCGTTTGGTTCCAGCCTATGCTGAGTCGGCAATCTGCTAACACGCCTGTAGAACAACCCTGAAATAGGTGCTAGACCGTTGCAGTTTTAGTTAGGCGCTCAATGACACGATGATTATTGTCCAGGCGGAATAATATGTCTGCATGGGCAGGAAGGGAGGCTAGGCAATGCCTGGTTAGGCGTTCGTAATGCTGGATGAACGTATGCAGCTCAACAGAATCCATAACGCCCCGCGCTTCATTACCGACTTTATTCTTCAGCTTCTCTTCCTGTTTGCTGCGCCATTCAAAGACTTTCTCGAAAGAGGGGGCCTGTAGCATTACAAGTTCATTGATATGGCTAAAAATTGTCTGGTAGTCTCGGCTTAGCTGCTGGTTCACGTAACGTCGCCAGCCGCCTTCTTTATCTTCTGTTCGCTCCAGCTCATTGACCGGATTAAGTAGCTCGGCATCCGAGACTGATCGAGCCCCGATGAACCAACCTTCGAGTAGAATGACATCGATGTGGCCGTTAATACTCCGCCAATAATCTTGGATAATGCAATCATCCTCGGCTTTGCTGAATGCAGGAAGCAGAATTTGGTCAGCTACTCCAGCGGATTCCAATGCTTCAAGGGTTGCAAGGGCAAGAGATGCGTCATGGGTACCCGGCACTCCGCGGGTGGCCAGCAGTGGATGGACCGTCTCCGCTAACCTTGCACGAGCACGACGAGAAAGGTAGAAATCGTCGATAGACAATTTAATCACGCGGAATCCATCATTGGTAAGAAGTACACTAATCAACTTAGCCAAAGTCGATTTTCCGGTCCCTTGGGCTCCGGTGATACCCACCACTAGTGGTCTCTTTTCTTCTAGAAGGCTGGCGGAGAAGTGCTCAGCAAGAGGTACAAACCATGTCTCTGCATCAGCAGCATAGGATTCAGGAAGGTCTTCCTGTTCAATAAACTCTCTAATAAGTTGAGAATACAATGCTGAATATAAAATAGATAAAGGGTGTGATGTTTCAAGTTTACAGTGATCTTGGGACGACGATCAATTGCGCTATGTAGTCATTATTGGTCCTGTGATAGGATGCCTCGATAAGCACCTTTTTTTCAACCGCAAATTGCGCAACAATAATGTCTTCGTCTTTGCTGCCCGAACGGCCTCTATTAATCTCCCCCACGTTGGCTACAACGATCGGACTTGAAGAGGCGCTCATGCTTCAGGCGCTGTCGGAGATAGCTGGCTTCCGAGAGACAGTAAAGCGGCCACTGAATCCAGATCTTGAATGGATCAAGTTGAGTGATGGCGAATTGAGGGAAATATTTCCATTCTGGACGCCAGTTGATATTAAGCGAGTGCTGGATAGTCTTCAAATGCTGGGTATTCTGCTAATAGAACCATTACGGGAAGACGACGGGCAAAACTTTTTTGCCATCGATGACACTACTTCGTCCGATGTGCAGGATTCTGCGTCTAGTCGTAGGAGGAAGGATAGACAAACCGCAGATGGCGGTGCTGCTTCCCTAATTCCGATTAACTGGCAGCCGGATGACAACTGGATAAAGATCTGTAAACAACATTCCATTCCGGAAAATTTTATTCGCAACCTAGTACCAGAATTTGTTAATTATTGGCGTGACAGAGGGCAGGCAAGATTTTCCTGGGGCAACGCTTTCTATAAGCATGCGCTTAAAGAGTGGCGCAATGAGCAATCTAGAAAGGGGACATTTGAGCTGGCTAGTACCATGTCAGGTGAGTGGCGACCTAGTGAGGATGCTGTCGGCATTCTTGTAAATGCTGAAATAAACGCAAGCTTTATCGAAGACGCTATTCCAGAGTTCGTACTCTATTGGCGCGAGCGTGGCGCCGTGCATGGGGCTTGGAACACTAAGTTTATCGAACATATTCGTCGGCAATGGGCAAGATTTTCCGCGTCGTTCGGTCGGGATGATACTCCTCAACTTATAGCTGATGAGTGGAAACCAAGTACCGAATGTTATGAAATATTGCAGTTGGCAGAAATTGATGAAGGCTATGCGCGCAGTCGTATCCCCGAGTTCGTGATGTACTGGAAGGATAGTCAGCAGGTGAACTCATCTTGGAATACAGTTTTTTTGAGGTTCATCAAACAAGATTGGGCTCGTAAATTAAAGCAAACAGAAAACGTAGATTTAACAAATGCAGAAGATCAAACCCTTGTTGGATCTAGCCAACAAAGAATTAAAGAACGATTCCAGCGCATCGCCGACCGCAGCTGGGCTGAATAAGCAACCCGAACAACAGCCCGACTTCGATGAGAAGCAGGGCATTGATCAGGTCGATGCTATTAACCAGGTATTCGCGGAATTTGAATTCGCCTACCATAATCAGTATCACAAGGCGTTCGCAGATGCTGAGAGCTTAGCTATCGCCAAAAAATACTGGCTGAGCATACTGGAAAACTACTCGCCCACCCAGATTGTTCAAGCTGCTAAATTTGTCATTCGTTCGCAGGATTACCTGCCTTCAATCGCTGCAATCCTCCGGGCCTGTGAACAAGGAACAGATCTGTTTGGGCTTCCTTCTGCTAGACAAGCCTACTGGGAAGCCTGCTCCGCACCATCGCCTAAGCGCAAGTATCAATGGAGTCATGAAGCTGTTTATTTTGCAGGTAAATACGCGGGCTGGTTCTTGTTGGCGAACGAACCGGAAGCAACTGCCTACCCGGTGTTCACATATCACTATACGAAGTTGTGCAGGCAGGTAATCAACGGTGAACAGTTTGACATTGAGCAGCCTGAGGCATTACCGGAGAAAATAGAAAAAAAGCTGGATAAAGAAGAAACCCATGCCAGGATTGCCCGAATGAAGAAAGATCTCGGTCTCTGATGCGGCAACTTCCTGTCTAGACTCCAAGCTTTTTGTATTTGATGCGAGTAGAGAAGGCATTATCATCGCGTCGCTTTTTGTGTTCCACCTCGTAGTCGGAGTAATTACCTTCACGCCATACCACTTTACTGCCCCCTTCAAAAGCCAGAATGTGAGTACAGATGCGGTCCAGGAACCAGCGATCGTGTGAAATCACGATCACGCAGCCGGGAAACGCTAACAAACCTTCTTCCAATGCGCGGAGGGTTTCAACGTCAAGATCATTAGTCGGCTCGTCGAGCAGCAAAACATTACCTCCGCGTTTCAAGAGTTTTGCCATGTGTAAGCGGTTGCGTTCACCACCGGATAAATGTTTGACTAATTTCTGCTGGTCGCCGCCTTTGAAGTTGAAGCGGCTCGCGTATGCGCGGGAGGCAATTTCATACTTGCCAATGTGAATAATGTCTTGCTCATCTGATATTTCCTGCCAGACAGTCTTGTCTCCTTTCAATTCATCGCGACTCTGATCCACATAGGCCAACTTCACAGTTTTGCCAATTTCGATGGAACCGCTGTCTGGTTGTTCTGTGCCCACCAACATTCGGAGAAACGTTGTTTTACCAGCGCCGTTGCCACCTATGACCCCTACAATGCTCCCTTTAGGGACAGAAAATGTTAAGTTATCAATAAGCGGGGTTTCACTAAAACTTTTATGTAAGTGGCTTACGTCAATTACCTTGTCTCCCAGACGTGGACCCGGGGGAATGTATAGTTCTTGAGTTTCGTTACGCTTCTGGAATTCTTGGGAATTGAGTTCTTCGAAGCGAGTAATTCGCGCTCTACTCTTGGCTTGGCGGCCCTTGGGATTGGCGCGCACCCATTCCAATTCAGATTTGATGGTTCGCCTGTTTGCCGCTTGCTGTTTTTCCTCTATCTGCAGACGCTTCTCTTTTGTTTCTAGCCATGCAGTGTAATTCCCTTCATAGGGAATTCCATGGCCACGGTCCAACTCGAGTATCCAGCTGGCGGCATTATCGAGAAAGTAGCGATCGTGAGTAATGGCGACGACGGTACCTGGGTACTCCTGCAAGAAGCGCTCCAGCCAGGCTACACTTTCCGCATCAAGATGATTGGTTGGCTCGTCTAGAAGCAGCATGTCGGGCTTAGACAACAATAATCTACACAGCGCGACCCGGCGCTTTTCTCCTCCGGATAGGGTGGTGATATCTGCTTCCCAAGGGGGCATTCGCAGGGCGTTGGCCGCAACATCGAGAGTTCGCTCTATTTGCCAGCCATCGACAGCATCAATTTCATTCTGTAATTCCCCTTGCCGTTCTAGTAATTTGTTCATCGCATCATCATCCATGGGCCCAGCAAATTTGTCGCTGATGACGCTAAATTCTTCTATCAGGCTGATGATATCTTGTATGCCTTCTTCGACATTGCCACGTACATCCTTGCTTTCATTGAGTTTCGGTTCCTGTGGCAAGTAGCCGATTTTGATACCTGGCTGAGCCCGTGCTTCACCGTTTATCTCACCGTCTTCTCCAGCCATAATGCGCATCAGGGTCGATTTGCCAGCTCCGTTCAAACCCAGCACACCAATCTTCGCCCCATGGAAAAACGAGAGTGAGATATCTTTGAGGATTTCGCGCTTCGGCGGTACTACTTTGCCGACGCGGTTCATGGTGTAAACAAACTGGGCCATTCTCTTCTTCTAAGCGTATTCAAATCGGAAAAAATGAGGACACTATTATGGCATAGCCTTAAGGTGTGATGTCTATCAAGGGATGCTGGGGGCAAAGAATAATAATGATGCTGTGTGCTGACTCATCATGTAAAATAGCGCCTTCAAAAATCCCCCAGCCCGGCCCGTGGAGCACTAAATGTTCAAGAGCGATATCAGCATATCGGAATTTGATCCAGAAATTAGTGCAGCTATCGAAGCAGAAAAAACACGTCAGGAAGAACACATCGAACTTATTGCATCTGAAAATCACACCAGTCCCTTTATCATGGAAGCGCAGGGCTCGGTTCTCACCAACAAGTATGCAGAAGGTTATCCGGGTAAGCGCTATTACGGTGGTTGTGAAAATGTCGATGTAGTGGAAGAACTCACGATAGCTCGGGCCAAGGAGCTGTTCAAGGCTGACTTCGCTAATGTCCAACCACATTCGGGTTCTCAGGCTAACGCTGCAGCCTACATGGCGATGATGAAACCCGGCGATACGCTGTTAGGTATGAGTCTAGCTGATGGTGGCCACCTGACCCATGGTGCCAGTGTGAGTTCTTCAGGGCGAATCTATAATGCGGTACAGTATGGCCTAAAAAATGACACCGGTGAGATAGATTACGAGGAGGTCGACCGACTAGCCCAGGAGCACAAACCCAAGGTTATCGTGGCCGGCTTTTCTGCATACTCGCGAGTTGTCAATTGGCAAAAAATTCGAGATATAGCTGACCGCGTTGGTGCCTATTTTATGGTTGATATGGCTCACGTGTCCGGTTTAATCGCAGCGGGTGTCTACCCAAGCCCGATCAACATTGCCGATGTGACTACCACGACCACACACAAGACGCTTCGTGGCCCCCGTGGTGGGCTCATTTTAGCGCGCGCAAATCCAGAACTTGAAAAGAAGTTCAATTTTGCCGTATTCCCTGAAAGCCAAGGTGGGCCGCTTATGCATGTAATCGCGGCGAAAGCAGTTTGCCTTAAAGAAGCGATGAGCGAAGATTTTGTTATCTATCAGAAACAGACGCTTGAAAATGCCCGGACCATGGCTCAGGGGTTTATCGATCGTGGCTATGACGTGGTATCAAATGGTACTGACAACCACTTATTTCTGCTGAGCTTGGTTAAACAAGGAATGACTGGTAAAGATGCCGATGCGGCCTTGAGCAGAGCGAATATCACTGTGAATAAGAACGCAGTACCGAATGATCCCAATCCGCCGTTTATAACGAGCGGTTTGCGAATCGGATCACCTGCTGTAACGACGCGTGGATTTAAACGAGCCGAAGCAGATGAACTGACAACCTGGATGTGCGATATAATGGATGACATAAGTAATGAGGATAAAATTGTTGAGATTAAACAAAAAGTATTGGATCTCTGCGCTCGTTATCCGGTATATCAATAAGTATATGGTGGAGAAATAAAAATCATGCATTGTCCTTTTTGTGCAGCCGTAGATACTAGAGTCATCGATTCAAGGTTGGTCTCCGAAGGTAATCACGTACGCCGTCGTCGCGAGTGTATTACTTGTGAGGAGCGATTCACTACTTATGAATCCGCCGAACTGGTCATGCCTAGGATTATCAAACAAGATGGCATTCGAGAACCTTTTAATGAAGATAAGCTACTGGCTGGTCTAACAAAGGCATTGGAAAAGCGGCCGGTCAGTATCGAGAAAGTTGAAGAAGCGATTAACCGCATTAAGACTATCTTGCGTGCAACAGGCGAAAGAGAAATTCCTTCACGTGAAGTCGGAGAAAAAGTGATGAAAGAGCTCAGAGACCTCGATGAAGTAGCCTTTGTCAGATTCGCTTCAGTATATCGTAGTTTCAAAGACCTAAATGAATTTCGACAAGAAATTGATCGTCTTTCCAAAGACACTTCTACTCAAGACTGAATCTGCACTAAATTCTCCATTCTGGTAGAATCGATTGCCTTCCCCGTTGCATCTAGAGGGTTGCAGGGTAGCGGACGAAGCTATACATCTCTATTAACACGTAAAGAGTCACTGGTGTGAAATCGGTCCCGAATACGCAACTTGGTACATTGGTTGCGGACTGGCCAATCCATATGCAAAGAGCTATAGAGCTGTCGAGCAGCGTATGGACGGCCACTCCGAACCCAAGAGTTGGATGTGTCATTGCAAAACACGGCGCCATAATTGGAGAAGGCTGGCATGCTGCGCCTGGCCAGGCCCATGCGGAAGTCGTCGCTCTAGACAAAGCGGGCAAGTCGGCGAAAGCTGCTACAGCCTTCGTTAGTCTCGAACCTTGTTCACATACCGGGCGAACTGGACCTTGCTGTGAATCGCTCATAGCGTCCGGAATTCAACAGGTTGTTATCGCAGCATTAGACCCTAATCCAGCCGTAGCAGGGAGTGGCGTGGAGCAAATGGAACGGGCGGGGATTGAAGTTTATCACCTGGTAGATTTTGAGCAAAAAGCCAGGTCGGTTAATGCCGGGTATTTCAAACGAAGAGAGGAAGGACTTCCCTTTGTGCGTTTGAAACTCGCGATGAGTCTGGACGGAAGAACAGCTCTGGCTGATGGGCGAAGCAAGTGGATCACTGGAACGGCGGCCAGAGGTGATGTGCAAAGACTTCGAGCCAGTGCGAGTGCAGTTATCACCGGAATAAATACTGTGCTCATTGACGATCCATTTCTTACCGTACGCAGCTCGGATCTTTCTGTTAGTGATGAAGAAAGAAAATTGAATGCTACATTAATAGAACGGCAGCCTCTGCGTGTCATTATTGATAGCCAATTACAGACACCTGGCACCGCCCGTATTTTAAACAGTGGCGGTCTTGTAAAAGTCTATACGCTTAATGAAAATATTATAGAAAAAGCTCTAGCGGACAATGTGGAAATTATTCAAACAGGTAGCTGTAACAAAAGAGTAAACCTACAATTTGTGCTAGAATCACTGGCCTCTGATTTTTCCTGCAATGAAGTTTTAATTGAAGCAGGACCCTCATTAAGTGGTGCCTTCATAGAGACTGGGCTGGTGGATGAGCTGATTCTATACATTGCGCCAAAAATACTCGGCAGCGACGGCAAACCTTTATTGGCTATCACGGGCCTGCAATCGCTCGATGAATGTCAGGGGTTTTCCGTCCAGAAACTCACAAAGATTGGAGAGGATATAAAACTGACCCTGAGGGCGGGTCAATGAGATATTGATAGGAAATGTTCACAGGAATAATAGAAGCAACCGGTACTGTCAGAAACCTGCAACAAGTTGGTGAGGAATACTGGCTAACGGTAAAAACACGGAAACTAGGCTTGGCGGATGTCAAAGTTGGTGACAGCATTGCGGTGGATGGTTGTTGCTTGACCGTGGTTGACTTAGGCGCTAATTACTTTAGCGCATATGTGTCACAGGAAACACTGCGTCATACGACATTAGGTTCTTTAGAGAGAGATTCACGCGTTAATCTCGAGAAAGCAATGTTGGCAAGCAGCCGCTTCAGTGGTCATATTGTTAGTGGACATGTTGATGGTGTGGGAGCAGTGGTTTCAATAAAACCTGAAGGTAAAAGTTTGCAATTTGAATTCGAATTGCCCAGCAATCTAGCCAAGTATGCTGCAGCGAAGGGTTCAATCTGTGTAGATGGTGTCAGTCTAACTATTAATACAGTAAGCGATACTGGTTTCTCAATAAATGTTATTCCTCATACACAAGACGAGACAGTTATAGCCGACTATTCGGTCAGCCAACAAGTTAATATAGAAGTAGATCTGGTGGCCCGTTACCTGGAGAGACTCATACAAGCAGGACAAGACGGAGAATCTGCCAGCGCAATTATTGACATGAATTTTTTAAAGACGCACGGTTTTCAATCGACCTAACAATAGCTCTTGTATAAAACATGGAACTAAATTCAACAGAAGAAATTATCGACGACATTCGCCAAGGGAAAATGGTGATATTAATGGATGATGAGGACAGGGAAAATGAAGGGGACCTAATTATTGCTGCGGAGCGCGTTCGCACAGAAGATATAAATTTCATGGCTACCAACGCTAGGGGTCTTATCTGTTTGACCTTGACTAAAGAAAGATGCGAGTTCTTGGGGTTGCCATTAATGGTCAATGAGAACAACACGCCTTACAACACTAATTTCACAATATCCATCGAAGCTGCCACAGGTGTCACCACAGGAATATCCGCTGCCGATCGAGCCCGGACCATACAGGTGGCCGTTGGGCAGGAAAGTCAACCGGAAGATATCGTCCAGCCGGGTCACATTTTCCCGATTATGGCCCAACCAGGTGGGGTATTAAGAAGGGCTGGCCATACCGAGGCTGGCTGCGATCTGGGGAGGCTAGCTGGATACTTGCCTGCCGCAGTGATTGTAGAGATCATGAATGAAGACGGTACCATGGCTCGCCGGGAAGACCTGGAGGAATTTGCACTGAAGCATGACATCAAGATCGGCACTATCGTTGATCTTATTCATTACCGAATTGCAAATGAGCATACAGTCACCCGAACCGAAACTCATCTCATGCAAACTCAGTACGGAGAATTCACAGTCCACAGTTATCGGGATGCGATCAGTGGGAGTTTGCATTTGGCGTTCGTTAAAGGAAATATCAAAAAGGATGACCCCGTGTTGGTCAGAGTGCATATTCCCAATACCTTACGCGATATATGTGAGGTATACAGTGCTGAGCGCACTAGCTGGTCATTTAGCAATGCATTGGAAGAGATTGGCAACGAAGGCAAGGGTGTTGCTGTGTTATTATCGGGCGAAGACTACGGGCGGGGTCTGGCGCACAATATGGCTTCAGCGCTTGCTAAGGAAAACGAGACTGCTCTATCGAACAAGTCCAGTACCGATCTCACTATTGGCACAGGCTCACAGATTTTGCGTGACTTGGGCGTGGGTAAAATGCGGTTGTTAAGCTATCCAGCAAGATTCGCTATCTCCGGATTCGACTTGGAAGTAATCGAATTCGTACAGTTCCAGAAATAGATAGGACTGAGAGTAAATCATGAGCAAAATAAAGACTATAGAAGGAAATTACAGTAATGCAGCAGCGAGCTACGCTATTGCTGTTGCAAAGTTCAACAGTTTTATAGTTGACCGTTTGCTTGATGGAGCTCTCGATGCATTAAAAAAACATGGAGTAATGGAGCGAGATATAACTATTGTAAAAACTCCGGGCGCCTATGAGTTACCTCTCGCGGTACAGAAGCTGGTCGCGAGCGATAAATGTGATGCTGTTATTGCATTGGGCGCGGTCATTCGTGGAAGTACCCCACACTTTGAATATGTAGCTGGCGAATGCGTGAAAGGACTTAGTCATGCTAGTCTCAACAGTGGTATCCCAGTGGCATTCGGAGTGCTAACTGTTGATACTATCGAGCAGGCTATCGAGCGAGCTGGTACCAAGGCGGGCAATAAGGGTGCCGAAGCCGCGCTAACAGCTATTGAGATGCTCAGTCTGGTGCGTCAACTGGAGGGCTAAGTGGTCAGGAGCAACATTGCGGTTGCCACTAGGAGAAATCGCAATAGCCGACATAGGGTTCCCCTTGCTCAGCGGCGTAAAGCCCGTCGCCTGGTGCTGCAGGCCCTTTATCAATGGTTAATGGCAGATTTGGATCCGAAAGCGATTGCAAAGCAATTTCGAGAAGAA
>Ga0066367_1000311_pt1 | contig 10691 bp, 7 predicted proteins | sample Knorr_S7_td_AAIW_FD_77335 | JGI IMG/M metagenome (GOLD analysis project Ga0066367, IMG submission 77335) | Marine microbial communities from Southern Atlantic Ocean transect - Knorr_S7_td_AAIW_ad_750m_LV_A | ecosystem: Environmental > Aquatic > Marine > Oceanic | place: Atlantic Ocean | collected...
AAGACTTGCAGCCCAAGCTTTTAGTTGTTGTAACAACCACTGATTCACCGCTTGTTTCCAGTGCAAGTAAATTGGGTATAAACGTTGTGACCCTAAAGTATTCCAAATCAGCTCCAGCCGGCAAGCTTGAATTGATTGGAGAATCGATTAACCCTAACTCCCCAACACCAGGTCTTGCCCAGCCCTCCGATATCGCACTGGTGTTGCACACGTCCGGTACTACTTCTAGGCCCAAACTCGTGCCTTTAAGTCAGCAGAATGTATGTGCCTCAGCGCACAATGTCTCACTATCCTTGACACTGACACCGTCAGATAGTTGCCTAAATATTATGCCGCTCTTCCACATCCACGGCCTTATCGCCGCAGTATTGGGTTCGATACACGCCGGGGCCAGTGTGAACTGTACGCCAGGTTTCAATGCCTTGAAGTTTTTTGTTTGGTTGGAAGAAATTAGACCCAGCTGGTACACCGGAGTACCGACTATGCATCAAGCCATTCTTTCACGAGCGGGACGTAATCAAAAAATCATCGACGATGTAAAACTACGTTTCCTTCGCTCTTCTTCGGCCTCCCTCCCGCCACAAGTTATGCAGGATTTAGAGAAAACTTTCGATGCTCCTGTAATCGAAGCCTATGGAATGACAGAAGCGGCCCACCAGATGGCCTGCAATCCATTGCCACGGGGATCTCAAAGGCCAGGCTCGGTAGGATTAGCTGCCGGACCTAAAGTTTCCATTATGAATCAAGAAGGTGAACTTTTATCACCAGGAGATATTGGTGAAATAGTGATACAGGGTGAAAACGTGACGTCGGGTTACCTCAATAACGAACAAGCTAATGCTTCAGCATTTACAAACGGGTGGTTTCGTACAGGCGATCAAGGCCATATAGATAAAGAAGGGTATTTAACACTTACTGGCCGTCTTAAAGAAATCATAAATCGGGGTGGTGAAAAAATATCACCCCGAGAAGTAGACGAAATATTACTTGATCACGAAAGCGTTGCCCAGGTAGTTACTTTTGCAATTCCGCACCAAAAACTAGGTGAGGAAGTTGCTGCAGCTATTGTGCTTGAAGACGGTGAAGAACTCGATGAAAAGAGTTTGCGTAACTATGCGGCAACGCGCCTAGCAGACTTTAAAGTCCCTAAGAAAGTGGTTTTCCTAGAGGAGATACCGAAAGGTCCCACCGGAAAATTACAACGAATAGGATTAGCAGAAAAATTAGGCCTTACATAAAGAATAATACAATAATTGTCCGCGCCTACGACAGATAGGCGGTTCATTCTGGAGGATAAAAAGTGGATGAAGTAACTACGAATAACGGAAACAACTCCGACAATGCGCAGGTAGTGCAGGACGGAGAGAAAATCCTGTCCTCTCTCGAATTGCCTGATATGTCTTTTAGGAAAATGATAGGACACTTCGGCCCCGGTATCATCCTGATGATGACCGGAATCGGAACCAGCCATATCATCACAGCCCCAACTGCAGGAGGTCGTTTTGCATACGCGCTAATGTGGTGTATTCCGGTTGCCTATATTTTTAAATACTACGGGTTTGAAATGGCTTTTCGATTTACCAATGCCACTGGAAAAAGTCTAATTGAAGCCTACGGCACTCAATGGAAAAAATGGCCACTATGGTACGTGATGGCTACCACTTTGCTACAGTGTGTAATCGGTCAAGCCGGTCGTTTGATAGCTGCAGCGGCGGTACTCTATTTTCTATTCAGCTATCTATTTAGTGAGTCACTGGGCTTCGAAATAGCAATAGAGTACTTCGCCGTTATATTGGGGGCTTTTTCGGTTTTCATCTTATTACGCGGTAACTATAAAATCGTGGAGCAGGTTGCCAAGACAGCGGCTGGATTTCTCTTTGTTACCACTCTCTTTGTGTTTTTCGTTGATCCTCCTGACGTATCTGTAGCCCAATACTTTGTAAAGTTCGATATGCCCTCGGGGTCATGGTTAATTGTCGCCGGATTTCTCGGCCTCCTACCAACCGGTATTGATGTCTCACTTCAGGCATCAGAATGGGGTAAGGCGAAGAAAGTAGGAATGGGAAGAATAAGGCACACGCTGGAAGAGATGGGCCTCGCCCAGCGTTTCGATCCTTTTACGCCTAAAAAAGAACATCTAACCATAGACACTTCTAAGCTTTCACCGCATACGCAATTGTATTGTCAACGATGGTTCACCATTGGCCTATGGGATTTTCGACTCGGCCATTTAGTGTCATTCATCATCGCATGTATATTCCTAATCCTCGCTGCCATTTGGATGTATCCCAGTTCTGTTGAAGGGCAAGACGTAATTGGCGACATCGCTCGAATATTTACTGAAAGCGTCGGCAACGGAGTGATGATTATATTTCTAATAGGGGCATTCGCTGCGACGTTTTCGACTGCATTTAATTATTTTGATGGCTGGCCACGGATAATCGGTGCTTGTTGTCGCAATATTTTCCCTGCTACCGCTAGCCTTCAAGGATTGGACAAGGATGATCTGGGAAAAGAACACAGGACACAGTGGTATTCGGAATACAACATCTATCGCGCCACGATGATCTTCTCTCTGGTCGCCGCACTATGCATAATTATAGGCATACCCAGGCCCGTATACCTCGTACTGGTCGCATCCGCATTAGCTTACTTCGTTGCTCCGGTAATATACTTTTTCAATATATATTTTTGCCTCACCATCATTCCGAAAGAAGACAAGGCATTCTATCCATCAAACTTTGCAAAGTATTTCTCTAGCATTAGCTTGATCGTATTCACTGGCTTGAGCGGAATACTTATCATGGCACGAGTATTTGACATTACCTTGTTCGGCACTTGAGGAAATTGGAAGGATCAATTAATTCATATCAGTCACGTTGTCGTGTTGTGACTGTGGGTTTAACACTGACAGTGCCTCAAACGTCATGCCTGCGTGTGCCTGTAATCTTTCGAACAAGCGAGCACCAAAAACAGAAGCCGGTGTCCAGAATCCCCCTGGCAATGAGCCCTTATCTACATCGCGACATAAACTAATACCTGCCTGCGCCAACATCTTGGCGGTAGCACCATAACCGGGGTCTTTGTCACCTGTAACTTTTACAATTATCTTACCACCTTGGTCATTACTTCCGAAAAAGCGGAGGTCAAAGAACCCTTTGTCTTGCTGTTCGAGACTTGGACCCTCTCCCGGCTTCGGCAAGAAGAACCTAGTCGCCAACCACCGAATTGGAGGTAGTGAAACGCCAACCATTCCAATGCTGGAAACTGCGGATAATCGCTTGGCCCGTTTTTCGCCTTTCCGTCCATCCCCGGTAAGCGTCCCCTCATCATACGTGAAATCAGGATCATAAGGTCGGCTTAAGAGAGCATTAGTACGCAAGACAATCCGCTGGTTAATTGCAGCCATTAGAAATGGCCCAACCCAAGAATTAAAGTCCTCATCATATTCGACTGCAACCGTTTTCTGTCGAGCCTTGAAACTATGCCCTAGCGGGCAAATGGAATAAGGGTCTTTCAATTCTTGTCTTAATGAAGGCTCTTTAGCGGCTTCCTGGACAAGATTAAGGGCACTGGCAATTGTTCCTCCTGAAGCTCCTCCCTTCGTCGCTTTCACACGCATCTTCACATGGTTGCAATAAGCCCCGAAATGCTCCTGGGCGAGGTCCTGCAAAAACTTAACCCCCAAATCCGAGGGAATGGAATCAAACCCGCAAGAATGAACTATACGGGCGCCACTTGCTTTTGCCTCATTTTCATAGCGCTCGACCATGCGCTTAATCCATTGAGCTTCACCAGTCAGATCACAATAATCGGTGCCTGAAAGCGCGCACAGTTTCACCAACAGTTCACCATACAGTGCATAGGGCCCCACCGTGGAAATAATAACCCCGGCTCTATCACACAGAACTTGCAAGGAATCTTGATTGAAGGAGTCAGCGATTAAAATGGGAATATTTTGGGCTTTGTTTCCCAGCTCATCCTTTAAGCTACTTAGCTTTGATTCAGACCTAGCGGCCATTGCCCAGGAAATATTGGGTTCCGTATATTCGTTAACCAGATAGTGGCAAAGAATCCTGCCGACGAAACTGGTAGCACCATAAATGATAATATCAAATTCTTTGTTTGTTAAGATATGACCTCCTAAAAAGTACCCCTTACTTTAAACGTAAATCTAATCCCATCCTTTGTACTGAATCTTTCAATTTCTTTCAATACATCATCTCTCAAAGAACCTGAAAATCTGTAAGCTATACAGCATTTTGGTTTGAATGATCGCGTGAATGGCGATAACTCATCCAGATAAGGAACTGCAAGCCAAACAGTAACGAAGCTGCTAACAAATGTGCGGGTTGGACAAAAGCCGGCATCCCAAGATGCCCAAGCGTCGCTCCAGAGGCTATCGATAACCCAATAACTGCAATCATTACAACAGTGAGGCGGGTAAGGGTATGTTGCCATCCCAATGACAGATACAACAATCGTGTCAACCAGAGATTAGCGAAGAGCACCACTGCCGAAAAGGTTCTATGCACGTAAAAGAACCAAGGCATAAACTCTATCCAGGTGGAACGCAATTCTTCACCTTGGGCTTCGCGAATAAAATCGGTCATTTCCCTTACCTGGGATCCAAACGCTACCTGCACCACCGTCAGACAAAGAACTAGGTATAACCATTTCTCAAACCGGGTATCAATCATGGTGATGGATTGCGCAACCATAATATCCCGACGCGATTGCGCCAACGCGAATAGCAAGGTGCCTAGAATAGCCAACGCCATCAACATGTGAAGAGTAATCATGCCAGGCTGAAGGTTCGACGCAACAACACGTGCTCCGAGCCAACCCTGAAGTCCCACCATGAGAAACGCTGCTCCGGAAGCTTTAAAAATAGTGCTGTCATAGCTTCGTAGAGGCCAGGAAGCCAATACGGTTACGAATATTAGTAGGCCAATAATCACACCGATTAATCGATTGGCATATTCCGTCCAGGTTTTAACAATATTGAATCTTGTGTCCGCATAACCCAATTCAGCGTAAATTTCCTGGTAATTATTTGGTAACCCAGCCTCACTAATGGGTGGTATCCATTGGCCAAAACAAGTTGGCCAGTCTGGGCAACCCATCCCAGCACCCGACGCACGGACACTGGCACCTATTAATATTAAGAAATAGACCGCAGCAATAGTAATCACCGCCATGCGCCGATAGCGTTGCAAAGCGAGGCTGTATTTTAATGGCATGCTTTCAGGACTCATGAGGCCAACTGATTAGGCATTGCAGAGTAAATTGGGAGTCGCAAGTCAGAACCGATTCATTACAATGCGCGCGAACCATAAATCAGTCACACTGCTAATTCAATGACAAATATCAAACTCTTAAGGATTACGTAATGCTTCCAGCAATTTTAGCGAAGCATACCCGTCCATAGGTAGTTCCTTATTTTGCTGATAGGCCCGAATCGCAGTACGGGTCCGACTGCCGACCCGACCATCGGGCTCACCTGAATCGAATCCGGCCGCGTTAAGTAATTCCTGTAATGCCTGCACATCTGCCACACTCATAGCCTGTTCATTTTCTGGCATGCGTTGGATCGCAGCACCACCTGTATAACGATCAGCTAAATGTCCGACTGTTAATGCGTAGAATGTGGAAGGGTTATAAACCATAGTTGCCCTAAAATTAGCATAAGTCAGGAAAGCTGGCCCACCCGCTCCGGCCGGCAAAATCACCGAAGCCTGCATATTAGCAACGGGTATCGGTGAACCGTTCATTTGGATAATCCCCAGCTCATTCCATTCTTGCAGGGGCTTGCGGGTCCGAGTTCCAGTGAGGCTGAAATCAAAGTTTGACGGCAGCAATACTTCCCGTCCCCACCGTTCGTCGCCTCGCCAACCAGACTGGGACAAGAAGTTAGCGGCTGAATGAAAAATATCTGGCAAACTATTCCAAATATCAATCTTGCCATCATTGTCACCGTCAATGCCATAACGCGCAAATACCGACGGAAGGAACTGCAGCTGACCCATCGCACCAGCCCAGGAACCACTCATATTGTCTACAGCAATATGGCCATCATCGATAATTTTTAGGGCTGTTAACAGTTCCGTCCTGAAAAAATCAGCTCTCCGTGGATCAAAGGCGAGCGTAGCGAGTGCTTGTAATACAGAGAAACCTCCCGTAGCACGACCATAATTACTTTCAATAGCCCAGAAGGAAACTAAATAATGAGGCTGCACGCCATAACTTTGACGCACTTCTTCCAACAATACTGCATATTGCCTTAACAAGGCCTGCCCGCGATTAATTTGTAATGGAGTTATGCGAAGGCTCAGATAGCGCGTAAAAGTTTGCATAAATTCGGGCTGGGCGTCATCAAGTTCCAGCACTCGTTCTAACGGAGCTTCCAGGTCATCGATAGCCAATAAGGTTTCTTCGCTAATGCCAAGAGAGAATGCTTCAGCACGCAACTGTTCACGCCATTCAGCAAAAGTCTGATCCTGAGCAATAAGCGGAGGAAGGAAGAAAAACAGTAATAAAGCAAATGCGATTCGTTTCATAGGTCAATTTTAATCGAAATTATTTGGAATGAAAATCCAACTAGCGTGATTCTTGGAAGCCTTCATGCTCTTCGTTTTAAGCCAAATAATTAGTTTATCTACGTGAATTGTCTGGCGTAAACTGCCATTCATAATCTGTGACATCAGGCACTACCTTAATACCTGTACTAAATTTGAAAGGCTTAGAAATTCCGCTGGGGTAGTGCATTTCTACATAATAAGCCGTATACCCCTGCTTTGGCGGATCCAGCTTTACCTGGTAAACACCCATTTCTACCTCAGTTAACGGCCTACTTGTATAGGCTTTGCCCAGTTTAGCCTGTGTAAAGTTCCGACTTTCTGGATTATGGGCTTGCCATAGCAATACCTGTGAAGGCTTATCCAAGGAAAAGACAGTTATTACGCCATCAACGTCTACGTTCCAGGAATACCTAGGCATTTTTACATTGTGCACAATGGCATGATACCAGGCATCAACACTGTCCAAGACGTCTGTACCATCCATGCTGTGGTTTGAGTTGGGCACATATCGGACATGCTTTTCACCTATCAAATCATTCCAGTAGAATTGCCAAGAATCGGGTATAAAAAATTCATCTCCGGTTGAATTTAACAAGAATTTAGGTAGCTCAAGTCTGTCCCTATACTCATACGGTTCCACCAGGTCCATCAAATCGTCCCACTCGGATGTGCCGATCCAGTTAACATTACCACTCACTATATAATCAATAATAGCTAGCGAGTAGGCACCATAGACTGAAAAATGATGCTTGAAGGATTCACCTACGTTTAGCATGTCTATCACTACAGGCATAATTGCCACTACACGTTCATCAACGATTGCGGTAGTCCAAGTCGTCCAACCGCGCTTTGAAGCACCGGCGACGACAAATTGGTCTACCTCAATATCCCCGCCCTGTTCACTGGCCATCAAAGCGGTAACCGTATCCATGGCGCGCACTGCAGCTTTGGTCATAGGGAGGCGAAGCGGCCACTTTTCATTGCCACCACGGAAAAATTTGTCCCAGGTATAAGCTATGATTGCGTCTTCAGTACGCTGCAGCCCATTATCATTTACAAAAACCAGAGGCTGATTTGGAACCATGTAAAGCGTGGTAACAACCGTATTGGTCTCCAGTGCCCTCTTTATGTCCGAAGGAAGCGCTTCTGTTGGAGCGGACCTTGACTTACTGCCACCGGTAATAGTGAGAAATCCTATATCACTATCCACTTCATCTGGCGCAACAACTACCATGTAATGTTCCCAAATTGGTAGATTGACCTCGGCTTCGGTTAACCACTGCTGTGAAATCATTTCCAGCACATAAGTCGTGTAACCGTCTCCATCTATCGTCTGCAAAATGCTATAACGATAGTTCTCATCCGGCGCGCGGACATAGCGATCAAGTGCTGTAAGTGCAAGTCCGTTTCCACTATCAGCAAGTAGCATCCCAGCTCCCAAAAAATTCAAGACGAAAGCAGCGATTAATAAAAATAAGGACTTACGAGCTAGCATCATAAAAGACTCACTATTTGATTATTAGGGGTAACGGAAAGCCCACAAAAGGTGGGCGTCTACAAACTTTTTTCTCCAATAAAGATGTAGGAATAAGATATTTCATATTGCCTTATCCCCCGACTATACGAATGCTATCGCCTCACCTCTCTCGTGTCGACAACCGTTTCTTTTACTTCATAAACGATTTCGCAACGCTTTGGTTGGAGGCTCACGACTGATACTATCCCTTTTATTTAGTAATTTTTAGTGAAGACCATGCGAAAAGACCTCTGGATTGCCGCCCTGTTAATATTGGCTCATACCACAACATCGTCTTCACAAATGACAGTTGGTGACACTCCGACACGAGCCCATGCGGCCGACGGATCATTCATTAGCTGGAAAGAACACATCATCGACGATCGAGCATCATCCGGTGTCCCCTTTAGTGGTAGTGACGGACTTGAGATGGCGGATCTCGATCGTGATGGAATTGATGATATTGTTTCCGTCCACGAGTCAGATTCAATATACGATTCTACCACCCCAGGGGAAACACCTCCCGCTATGGGCCATGTAAGAATCGCTTTTGGCTCAAATGACCCTGACAGTTGGACCAATATTACGCTCGCTGAGGGTGTCGAGGCTTCAGCTGCCGAGGACGCCGCTATAGCTGACGTCAATGGTGATGGTTTTCCTGACATCATGGTAGCTGCAGAACTATCGCACCTCATTTATTTCCAAAACCCTGGCCAGGACATTCGTAATCGAGTGTGGGAGCGCCTAATACTCCCAATGACTCGGGGTAGAGGGTCTTATATCCGAGTGTTCCTTGCTGATTTAGATGGCGATGGCAGGCCTGAAGCGATTGCACCAAATAAAGGGGCCCAGCGTCCAACTATTGCTGATTACAGACGCTCGACCGCGGCTTCTATTTATAAGTTCACCGGCGATCCATTGAATGGGTCTAGCTGGCAAGAAATTGAGCTAGGTAGATTCAGCAATCCTAGGAATTCAGAGCCAATCGACATCGATCAAGATGGTGATCTGGACATCATTGTCGGTAGCAACGGAGAAAATAGAATAATCTTATTTGAAAACATCGACCCAAATAAACTTAATTTCGAAGAACATGCTATTGGAGTGTACGGTCCAGGGACGAATGGATTTAATATGGAATTTATCGATATCAACAAAGACGGACGCTTGGACATAATTGGAGGTTCGGGCCGCACTTTGTCATGGTTAGAGCAACCAGATAATGTTGATCATGCTTGGATCTCTCGTTCAATTGGATCATTCGCACCCGACAGTATGACAGGGTTCGAAATAGCGGATATTAACGATGATGGTTTGGTAGATATTATAGCTGGCAGCTATAGCCGCGGACCGAGAATGGGTGATGGGGAGGTAGACAAAAACGATTCTTTAGGCCGAATCGGTTGGTTTGAGAATCCTGGCGAGATTGAAAGCGAGTGGACCCGGCACGATATTTCTCGACGCAAGCGTGGGATGTTCGATCGGTTCATCGCAAGAGATTTAGACAACGATGGCGATATCGATTTTGTTGGAACACGCGGCAACAGCGACCCCTATGATGGAGTATTTTGGTTAGAGCAAGTCAGAACAAGCCAAGCACTACCAGCTTTCCAAAGAGCTCGCGACGTGGATAGCGAAGAAGTCCCCCTTCCATAAAAACAAATGGCGAACAAATATGGCCAAAGCATTTCCTGATCACCCTAATCTAGTCGACGGCTATGCGCCACTTCAAATGGAAAGCGATGCTCCTAACATCGTGATTGAAGGATTAATACCCGCAGACCTCCATGGAACCCTCTACCGAAACGGACCCAATCCGCAATTCGCTCCCCGTGGCGACTACCACTGGTTTGGCGGAGACGGCATGATCCATGCCTTCTTCATTGAAAACGGAAAAATCTCCTACAAAAATCGTTGGGCCCGTACAATGAATTGGACGCTTGAAAACGAAGCGGGCGAAGCGCTTTTCTCGGCATTTGATCCAAGTAAAAGTGACCCCCGAGTAGTTAATATGGAAACGAATGGGCTGGCGAATACCAATATCGTATGGCACGGCAATAAGTTATTAGCTCTGGTAGAAAGCCACCCGCCTTTCGAAATGGATCCTTCGACCCTCAGCTCCAAGGGTTCGTGGACCTACACAGATAAACTTCAAGGGCCGATGACTGCTCACCCAAAGATTGACCCGGAAACTGGCGAAATGTTGTCGTTTGGCTATAACGCTGACGGCGCTATCTCGCCCAAAATGTCTTATCACGTTATCAGCAAAAATGGACAACTTGAAAAATCAGAATGGTTCGACGCGCCCTATCCCGCTATGGTTCACGACTTCGTTACGACACGAGACCACGTAATATTTCCTATCATGCCTCTAACCGGTTCAATGGAACGCGCGATGAAAGGAGGGCCAGTCTATGCGTGGGAACCTGAAAAACAAACCCACATCGGCATAATGCCGAGATCTGGTTCAGTTGAGGATATTCAGTGGTTTAAAGGTGATCCAGCATACGTTTTCCATTTCATGAATGCGTCAACGCAAGGGAACAAAGTAATCTGCGATGTATGCGAGTACGACCAGGCTCCATTTTTTCCTA
>Ga0066367_1000315_pt1 | contig 10673 bp, 8 predicted proteins | sample Knorr_S7_td_AAIW_FD_77335 | JGI IMG/M metagenome (GOLD analysis project Ga0066367, IMG submission 77335) | Marine microbial communities from Southern Atlantic Ocean transect - Knorr_S7_td_AAIW_ad_750m_LV_A | ecosystem: Environmental > Aquatic > Marine > Oceanic | place: Atlantic Ocean | collected...
AGGCAAGCAGATCTCCTTGAAGTTGCGCGGCAGAGAGTAGAGCAGGCGCAGCAGAATCTAGAAATTGTACGTGCTCGTTCGCAGGTCGGCCGGGCGACCATCTCAGATTCCCTGCGTGCGCGACTGGATTTTATAAATGCTGAGCAGGGAGTGCTGCAGGGAGAGACCACACTTCGTGCTGCAGAGTTTTCTTTGGGTAGGCAAATAGGGGAATCTGTAGCTGTGGCACCACTCCGTCCTTCGACTCTGGAGCCAACCATGCTGCCATTGGCTGAGATAGAGATCATGCAGTTGGCAGAAGCTGGGTCGCCGACTGTTATTGCTGCGACCCAAGCAGCTAATGCGGCGTCAGCCAACGTCCGCTCAGCAAAGGCTAGTTACTTGCCCACCATCTCAATGAACACCGGCTACAACTGGAATAATCAGAATCGCTCTTTCACAGGTGGTAAGACAAGTTGGAGTCTCGGATTTTCGATGTCCTATCCGATTTTTAATAACTTCCAGCGACAGTCATCGGTTGATCGGGCACAGTTCAGCTACCGGGTCTCTCGTCTGCAAGAGGATGACGCTCGGCTTGCTGCACGTCAGCAAGCCGATAATGCCTTGTATAGCCTCCGCACTGCTGAGCGTGCCATCGAAATTGCAGGGGAAGCGGCCAGCGTTGCAGCTGAGGATCTTAGGGTTGTACGGGAAAGATACGCAGTTGGAGTCGCGACGATCCTAGATGTGTTGATAAGCCAATCGGCAGCCAGCCAAGCAGATGCTACGGTCATTACATCGCGATATGACTACGTGATAGCCCGGGCAGAGCTTGAAGCGATCTTAGGGAGAGAATTGTGAGTGAGGCCATGATCCGCACAGAGGGCTTAGTCAAAGACTATGTGCTTGGGGTAGAAACAGTGCATGCTGTTCGAAATGTGGACCTCGAAATCGCAGCAGCAGAGTTCGTGGCGGTCATGGGCCCTTCAGGGAGTGGAAAATCTACACTCATGAACATGATTGGCTGTCTTGATACCCCTACCGCCGGAGAGTATTGGCTGAATGGTCAGCCTGTGAGTGAACTTTCTGAGGACCAACTAGCGCGTGTGAGAAATAAAGAGATTGGTTTTGTGTTTCAAACGTTCAATTTACTTCCGCGAGCAACGGCCCTGCATAACGTCGAGTTGCCGTTAATCTATGCTGGAATTAGGGGCAAAGATCGCCGTCGCCTCGCTGCTGAGAAACTGGAGTTAGTTGGGCTGGCTGATCGAATGGATCATCGCCCACCCGAGATGTCCGGAGGTCAGCGCCAGCGGGTTGCTATGGCACGAGCGCTCGTGAATAATCCAGCGATTCTCTTGGCCGATGAACCAACAGGTAACTTGGACTCTGTGACAAGCGGGGCCATCATGCGCCAGCTTAAAGCGCTTAATGAACAAGGACAAACGATTGTTTTGGTAACGCATGAGAGAGACATTGCAGGATATGCGAAACGGCAGGTGCATCTCAACGACGGTATGATTGAGAAAGACTTCTTGAATGACCCAGTGGAGACGATGGTATGACAAGGAAAACCCTTACACTGGCTTTGGCCGGTATGGTTGCCGTTGTTACTGCGGCATGCAGTAATGATGAGTCAGTAACTGAAGGATCATCGCTCACGACTGTAGAAGTCACTCGTGGTGACTTATCTATCCGCGCGGAAGCTACCGGTACCGTTGAGCCGATTCGCACGGTAGAAGTCAAATCCAAGGCTTCGGGTGAAATCTTGCGTCTGCACGCGGATGTTGGGGATGAAGTGGGGCCGGGATCGCTCCTGGCTGATATCGATCCGCGCGACGTTCAGAATAGATTCAACCAGACTGAAGCTGATCTAGCTGTTGCTCAGGCTAGACTAGAGATTTCTGAAGCTCAGCTCGAGCGGTCAGATCAGCTTTTAGGGGCTGCGGTGATCACGCCACAGGAGCATGAGAGTTCCCGCCTTGAGTTCGCGAACTCGCAGGCAAGTCTTGTAAAGGCTAAGACCAACCACGACCTCGCTATACTTCAACTGAATGACGTTCGTATCCGAGCCCCAGCTGCCGGGACCATCATCCAAAAAAGCGTCGAAGAGGGTGTGGTTATCCAATCAGCGTCACAAAACGTGTCGGGTGGTACGGCGCTGTTCATGATGGCGAACCTAAAGGAGATGCAGGTCAGGACGTTGGTGGATGAGACTGATATGGGCCAGTTAGCCTCCGGCCTGGAGGCCATTGTGACCGTTGAAGCATTCCCGGATGAGTCGTTCCGGGGTGTGGTTGATAAGATAGAGCCTCAGGCGACTGTGGTTCAGAATGTGACGATGTTTCCGGTGATTGTGAGTTTGGACAATAGTGCAGGGCTCTTGAAGCCGGGGATGAACGCAGAGGTTGAGGTGCTGATAGACGAGGCATTGGATGTGGTATTGGTTCCAAATAATGCAATTGTACAAACCTCTGACGTCGGTCCGGCAGCGATGGCCTTGGGTCTCAACATCGACGATATGGATCTGACGCAGTTCATGCGGGGAGGTCGTGGTGGCAGCCGAGGTGGGCAGGGATTCGCTGGTGGTCGTGGCCAGGGTGGCAGGCCTCAATCTGAGGGTGCTGAGGCTGCAAGCGGAGAAGATGATAGCCCTCCGGGAGATGGTCAGGATGATCAAGGCAGCATTATGGCTCAGCTTCAGGAGCTTCGTGCGCAAGTCGAGAGTGGAGAGATTAGTCAGGAGTCGATGCGTGCTGAAATGCAACGCCTGGGAGGTGGCCGGGGTGGGCGTGCTGCCCGAGGGGGTGGGGCAGACGTTACAAGAGCATCGACTCGTGATACGCGACCTGCAGTCGTATTCGTGATGGGTGCGGATAGCATACCAAAACCAAGACTTGTCCAAATGGGTCTCAATGACTGGGACCACACACAGATAGTGATGGGAGTCGAAGCAGGTGATGTACTCGTTGTCGTGGGAGCTGCTCAACTCATGGCCCAACAGCAGGAATTCCAGTCCCGAATGATGAGTCGAATGGGCGGAAATCTCTTCGGTGGGGGGATGGGACGAGGTGGCGGCTTCCGACCCCGGACCCCGTAGTAGGAGAAAGCCTGATGCTGATCTTTGAAATTATTAAGGTGGCCATGAGCGCTATCAGCACAAACGTTCTGCGTTCTGTGTTGACGACACTTGGTATCGTGATCGGTGTTGGGGCAGTGATCACGATGGTCTCATTAGGAGAGGGTGCTCAGTTACAGGTTGAGGAACAGATCAACAACATGGGCACCTCGGTGCTTACCATCCGGCCCGGTCAGGAATTCAGCCACGGGGTGTCTCGAGGCGATACTCAGATGTCGATTGAGGATGCCGAAGCGCTGAGGAATGAGACCCGTGGGTTCCTCAAGATCTCTCCTGAGCTTCAGTCACGGATGCAGGTTACCTACCTACGCTGGAATTCGAATAATCAGGTCATGGGTGTTTGGCCCGATTATTTCGATATGTATGATCACGGACTAATCGCAGGGCGCTATTTCACAGAAGGGGAAGTCCGCGGACGTAGGCGAGTAGCGGTACTCGGTTATACGATTCCAGAGCAGCTTGGTGAGATTCCTGCGGACTCTTCCCAGTACTCGCTCGCAGCGGAGCTCCTCGTCGGAAAGACCATCCAGGTACGTGGTATCCCGTTTGAGGTGGTTGGTGTGCTTGAAGAGAAGGGTGATGCGATGTGGCTTCGCCCTGATGACCAGATCTTTATTCCTCAATCGACTGCCCAGTATCGTGTGATGGGTGGCCGCGATAGGCTTGGCTCGATTTACGCTTCCACAGAAACGCCCGAGGAAATGAACCAGGCGATTGCCGAGATCGACCGAATTATGAGGAGGGAGCATCGTATCCTACCAGGTGAGGATGCAGACTTCAGCATACGCAACTCTACGGATCTACTGGAAACCTTCAACGCGACAGCTCAGACTTTCACCTTACTATTGGCTGGGATCGCAGGAATCAGTCTTCTTGTCGGTGGCATCGGTATCATGAATATCATGCTTGTATCTGTAACTGAGCGAACCCGTGAGATAGGGATTCGTAAGGCCCTTGGAGCTACCCGTGGGGCGATCATGACACAGTTTGTTGTTGAGGCCTCGACTCTCTGTGTGTTGGGAGGGCTCTTGGGAGTCGGAATGGGTTACGGAGCCGCAGAGATGACAACGCGCATTGCTGGTTTGGACACAGTGGTGTCTCCGCAAATAGTGGCTATCTCGCTGGCTATCAGTGCCTTCATAGGACTGTTCTTTGGCATCTGGCCTGCTCGTAGGGCGGCGATTCTCGACCCTATTGATGCACTTCGGTACGAATAAGAACTTCCTATTATTGGGTTAGCTGCTTGAGCGGTTCTTAGCTCCAGTAAAGCACTAAGATACCCCGTATCTGGACTAGGCGAGTACCTTCGTCGTTCTCGTCACTATCTTGTCTCCCGTATCAATCTCTAAGATAAGGAAAGCACGCCCCTATGACTGATCAAGATGGCTTGCACGGAGCAACGCACCTGGAATGCACCGGTACCGGCGAAAAAGTTGAGAGCGAAAAGCTTATTGGACTTTCGGCAGCTGGCAAACCGCTTTTCGCTCGATATGATCTAGATCTTATCAGTTCGAGCTTTACCCGAGAGTCCGTGGCGTGTCGTAGCGCAGATCTCTGGCGCTATCAGGAAGTTCTCCCTGTTCGAAATAGGGGTTCTCAGATCCGTCTCGGAGAGGGGTGGACTCCACTTATCGATGCACACCGAACTGCTGCTCGGATGGGTATTCGACGTGTCTGGGTGAAAGACGAAGGTCAAAATCCGACGGGTAGCTTCAAAGACCGAGGTCTCTGTCTTGCGGTATCACGTGCGCTCGAACTAGGAGCAGAGGAGGTTGCAATACCATCTGCTGGCAACGCGGGTAGTGCAGCAGCAGCTTATGCCGCGGCCGCTGGGCTCCGGGCACATGTTGTAGTCCCAACCGACACACCAGCGGCCATCCTTGAAGAAATCTCTGCTTTGGGTGCGGATCTTCAACTTTTGGATGGCCTTATCAGTGACTGCGGTCTCGTGGTACGACAGGGTGCAGAGGAGCATGGATGGTTTGATCTTTCTACCCTGAAAGAGCCTTATAGAGTTGAGGGCAAGAAAACCATGGGGTATGAGCTCTGTGAGCAATTAGGATGGAGGTTGCCTGATGCGATTGTGTATCCCACGGGAGGAGGTACGGGTTTAATTGGAATGTGGAAGGCCTTCGATGAGATGGAGCAACTTGGATGGATTGGTAGTGAGCGTCCGAAGATGTTCACTGTTCAGGCTGCTGGCTGCGCTCCGATGGTGCGTGCTTGGGAAGCAGGCCATGATGCAGCTGAAGTGTGGAGTGGAGCTTCTACATACGCATCAGGGCTTCGGGTTCCAGGAGCAGTCGGCGACTTCCTAATCTTACGGGCCTTAAGGGAGTCTGGGGGTGGAGCCGTGGCTGTCCCCGACCACTCGATGGCTGAGTGGGTGGAGAAGCTCGGCATCGACACAGGAATCTTTGCTGCTCCGGAGGGTGGTGCGACGGCTGCTGCGCTCCCTATCCTCTTGGATAAGGGCATGATAAATGAGGATGAAGAGATCCTCCTCTTCAATACAGGCAGTGGGCTTAAATATGTAGGAATGAAGCCATTGGATTAGACTTGGTCCGCTAGTAGGAACTCTGATGTTAACATTATTCTGGTTAGTATTCTGGGCTGGGCTTACCGTCCTAGCAGTTACTGCTGGGGTTAGTCTGCGGATGCGGTTACGCGATCGGGTCGGAAAGAGCATGCCAATTGTCAATGATGCGGCTGTAGAAGAAATTCTCGCGACTGGTGCGCTTATTACGGATGAGGATTCTCCCCTTGATATCGAGCAAATCGATGACGAGGAGCATAAGTTTTGGTCTCAGACGTGGGATGAACCCGACGAATGGTGAGTTCACATCGAAGGTGATTACTTAATCAGTGTCTCGTCATAAAGCGGTAATAGGCTCCGGGCAGCGGCACCAATCTACCGTTCAGTGGAAGTTGATCCTCAGGATTACTACGCCGGACAAGTAAAGCCCGATTTAGGTTTACGCTCACGCCGAGGGCATGATCGCCCACGGGACAAGACCTGTTATTGCATGATGGGTCCGCATCAAAAGGAAAACTCCAATCGATACCGATTGGAACGATCGCACTGAGGGCAAGCCCCAGGCGTTCTGCTGGAGGCTTCGCCCCAACGACCCACAACCCTGCACCTATAAAAGGGTGTATGGGTTTGTACCAGCCAGCGTCTAGGTCATTCGAGAGGAAGTACCGCTTAATCACCAATGAGGTGCTGATCTCCTTAAAAGACCACGTTCCAACCGTTAGCTCCAAGCTTTGGTTGCCGTTAAGGAACTTCTCCAGTACCACGCCGACCTTGCTTACCCCACCCACGGTCAAACCAATACGTAGACCATCTTGAGCCGAACTCAGCTTTGGTGAAACGCCAGCCAGCACCACGAAAAGCACCAAAATCAAAGACCCGCCGGGGAGAAGCTTTGTAGCATATCCCTGCGAGTGCGATGACTTCATTGCTTACGTTTCTTCCAAGTTGATCTAGCCTGTTCTTGGGTTAATTACCCCAGGTAATTCCAAGTCCGAGCAAGAAGGTGCGCCCAGGTCCCGGCTCATAGAATCTTTTCCCGAAAGCGTTAACAATCACCGAGCTATTGTACCACGCATCCAGCACGTTCTGGACTGCCACAAATGGTGAAGCCTTCAAGCTACCCAAAACCAGATTCTCGACTCCGAGTCGGACATCTGCTACGAAGAATGATTCCGAACTGAACTGCCCACCATTGTCTACGGGTATATCAGCCTGGAAGAGACCTCTCAGAGCCAGATAAAATTCATCTAGATCCACCTGAAGTAGCCCATCAACCCGATGTGGAGCTAGTCCGGGGATTTTGTTGCCAGAATAGTCAGCATCATCAGTGATAAACTCCTTGAAGCTGCCATTCACACGAGTGTATGCGATTCGGGTGGAAGCGTTCTCACCGAGACGCGTATCTAGCGAAGCTTCCCATCCTCGATAGAGCGACCGCCCCGCATTTTGGTAGTACGTAAGTCCGGGATTCGATGGTACTTCAAATGGAACCAGTTCACCTGTGAGTTTCGTTTGGAACAGCGCAAGCTCGAATGTCCCTTGATCCCCAACTCCACCTCTGATGCCGCCTTCGATCGTGAAACCCTTTTGAGGCTCAAGGTCCGGGTTGAATCCCCCTGCACCACTGGGGCGGTTGACGATTTCTGTCGTAGTGGGCGTTTCAAACGATCCTGCTATTGAGGCAAATGCTTCCAGGTCAGTTCCGGCATTGATCAGCAAGCCAACTGATGGGCTCAGGGCATCCATGACTCGTTCGCCAGAATCATCTGGATTTTCAGCACTAATGAAGCGGTCCGTAGCAGAAAAGCTGAGTCGATCATAACGGAGTCCTGCCAGCAGCGAGGGCCCTGAATCAAGATCGAGCCTTCCCTGCATGAAAAGACCGGTGCCCCGAACGCGTTCCAGCTGCTCGAGAAGAAGGTTACCCCTCTCACCTTTGCTGTTCTTCCAGTTGAAGCGCTCATCACTCTGAAATTCGAGCTCGAATCCTGCCCCGATCCCAAATCTGCCACTTGAGATCTCAGTTTGATCTTGAAACAGTGCCCGCATCCCACCTGCTTTACGGTCGAGATCGACGACTTTACCTGGAATCGGATTATCGAGTTCTCGTTTGATCACCCATGAGGAAATCTCCGCTTCACCCCCACCGAGCGGTCCGGTCCAAGTCGCTCCAGCTTGGCCCTGTTTTACATCTTTGCTAGTGCGACTGATGACATTGAAACGGTATGCCTGCCGATTCCCCTCATCGAGTAGTGACTGAGAGAGAGATCCAGGGTTTTTTGCATCGAGAAGGACGCCATTAGCTACGATCCTCAACCGGCCAGCACCAGCCGGTAGGGTCAGTGATGCATTAACAACCGATCGTTTGCCACCAGCATAAATGCTACCATCATCAGCAATGGGATCTCTTCGGAACCCGTCATAACTGAGTCGTGAAAAGCTGACACGGTAGCCGGCGTCACCAGATTGGCCTGAGACAACGCCTTGTAGGGTGAGTAGCCCGTGAGAACCAGATGTACTCCGAAATGAAAGCAGCGCGGGTTCGTTAGCCGGGTCTAGGGAACGGAAGTGCAGTACACCTCCAGCGGCGTTGCCATAGAGTGCGGAGGACGGTCCTCTCAACGCTTCAATTCGACCCAGACCAGCAAGATCCAGATGATCAAGTGTGGCCTGGCCATCAGGAAGTGTTGCTGGGATTCCATCAACCAGTACGCGAACGCCCCGTACCCCGAACTGTGCTCTTGAGCCAAAACCCCGGACCGAAAGGCGCTCGCCCATCGCTAGGTTGAAACGATTGTGGATCTGCACCCCAGGCATTGCTCGAAGTGCGTCCTCTAGGAAGGCGCCAGCAGTTGCCCGAGTCAACTCAGAACCAGTGACAACCGAGACAGAATGGGGAGTTCCTGTTCCTACAGCACTTCTGAGAACCCTGACTAGCACTGGATCTATAGTGACTGTGGAATCAGGATCCTGTGCTCCGGCCGGAGCCGTGAGTAGGAGTGCCGAAGTGAAGATGATCGAGAGAACACTAGGTGTTCGTAACACCATGCGCCTGCCTTTTTTCCTATAGTATTCGAAATAACGAGGGCTAAAGCAGTACCTATGGAACCCATATGTTACTCTCTTTGGGCTCTTTGTGAACCTATCGTGGGGTGCCCTCCTAACTCAACCAAAGCTAGCTTGCCCGAATGACTCTATCAGATTTTCCGGGTGACGCTGCTCCTGAGGTGTTCAGACAGCGTCGAGAGTTGATCCGCTCTCTACTGAGCGGTGGTGTCATGTTACTGCCGTCTGCACCGACGTTTTACCGGTCACGAGACACACAACACCGGTACCGTCCCGACAACGAGCTTTATTACTCGACCGGAGTTACTGAACCAGGTGCGCTGGCACTAATTCGTGGAAATAAGGATCCTCATTTTGTGCTCTTTGTGACTGGCCCCAACGAGAGCACCGAACTTTGGACTGGCCCAATGATTGGAACAGAAATCGCCAAAGATCGGTTTGGGGCTGATGAATGTTATATGATGAGTGAGTTACCTGACTTACTTCCAGGTCTAATCGAGGGAGCGGACTGTATCCATTACCGTGCTCGAGTGAACGATGGGCTTGAGTTTTATGTGAAGCAGGCTCTTGAAGATGCCCGCTTAAAAGGGGCGAGGCGGGGGTCTGGACCGAGAGCTGTGGTGGACCCTGGAGGAATTCTTGACGAGCTACGCCTAAAGAAAGAGGATTGCGAAATTGAGTGGCTTAGGATGGCAGCTCAGGTAACTGTCGCAGGACACCGTGCAGCTGCCGCCATCATCTCCCCAGGCGTTGGTGAGTGGACTGTCGAGGCCACCCTTGAACAAGCGTTTCGAAGTTCTGCTGGGAGCACGGTGGCATTTCCAACGATCGTCGGATCCGGGAGTAATGGATGTGTTCTGCACTATACAGCAAACGACAAGCTCATTGATCAAGACGATCTAGTACTCGTAGATGCTGGAGCTGAAGTTGGGTTCTACAACGGGGATGTGACTCGCACGTATCCAGCTAATGGGTATTTTACACCTGCCCAAAGAGACGTGTATGAGGTAGTTCTGGCTTCTTTTGAGTCCGCTATTGATAAGGTAAGGCCAGGTGAGCCCGTTACTGCACTGCACGATGCCGTTACTAGGGTGATTGTGGAGGGGTTAAGAGACTTGAGGGTGCTAAGGGGATCGGTTGACGGGTTACTTGAGAAAAAAGCATACCAACCCTACTACCCACACCAAACATCCCATTGGTTAGGGCTCGATGTCCATGATCCTGGGGACTATGCCAGCGCTGGAACTGCGCGCGTGCTTGAGCCTGGTATGGTATTCACTATCGAGCCAGGTCTCTATTTTCGTCCTGCGATAGCCGAAAGCGTAGCTGAAAACTTATCAGGAATAGCCATAAGGATTGAGGATGATGTACTAGTTACCGAAGATGGTTGCGAGATCCTCAGTTGTGGGTTGCCGACGAGTACAGCGGAGATCGAGGAATTGGTGGGGCTATCCAAATGACAGAGTCAGGACCAGACCGCCAAGCTCTCTTGCTTGAAAAGCTTCTTGAGCCTGGACCGATGGTTGCGGTCGAACTTCGTCCTCCTCGCTCTAACCTTCAGGCCGGGGAAGGTATGAACGCCTGGATCGATCTTCATCACTCGCTAAATCGTCTCACTTCTGAAGAACTTTTCGTCTTCTTGACCGACAACGCGGTAGGTGAAGCAGAGGAAGAAAACCTCGCTCATGTGGCAGCGAACTTAGGTGACGAGGCGGATCTTCGTCGCATTGTCCCAATCCTCACAGCGAAACACTTGCTAGAGTACTGTCTCATGTTCGCATCACGCGCGATCTCGGGGGGATTCGATGCGCTAACTGTTCTTGGTGGAGATCAGTCTGTAGGAGCTAAGCGGTGTGTGCCGCACGGGAGAGACTTGCGGGAGCTCATAAGGATGCGTCTGCCTGAGCTTGTCCTTGGAGGGTGGGTGAATCCACATCGGGACGCTATAGAGCA
>Ga0066367_1000316_pt1 | contig 10664 bp, 9 predicted proteins | sample Knorr_S7_td_AAIW_FD_77335 | JGI IMG/M metagenome (GOLD analysis project Ga0066367, IMG submission 77335) | Marine microbial communities from Southern Atlantic Ocean transect - Knorr_S7_td_AAIW_ad_750m_LV_A | ecosystem: Environmental > Aquatic > Marine > Oceanic | place: Atlantic Ocean | collected...
GCGATGCGGTCCGGCCAGACATGAGTGTGAACGTCCACGCGCATATTCTTTGTCTCTCTTTGTGGTTTTTTTGTGGGGCGGGGGGCGGAAATCCCCCCAACCCCCCTTTCCGAAAGGGAGGGATAGGTTCGGCGTTGTTGAGCGACCGGATTCGACGGTGATTCACCCTACGTTTCGGACGAACTAGGTCACTCCGATAGGGCGATTTGGCTGCCGCATCGCTACGCACGGGCTCAGGACCGGATGTATTCTCACCCGGCAGCTAGCCCCCTTTTGTAAAGGGGTTGGGGGATTCCCCACGCTACGCAGTTATTTTTGCCTTGGTGTCTTTGCGGGCGGCGTGCTCTAGGTTGAAGAACTTGAGCGTATTTCCTGCCCACATCTTGTATTTTTCGTCCTCGGGGACGTCAGAGTAAATCTCCTCGACTATGGGCACGGTGTCAGGCCACTCGCACTCGATGTGAGGGAAGTCGGTGGCGAACAGGATGTGGTCTACTCCGATGTTGTGGCGCAATTCCACCGCCACCTTTTCGTATTGAACGCTGAACAGGATGTGCTCCCTCACGTATTCGCTGGGCAGCCGGTTTAGCGGCTTGAAGCCCAACTGCTCCTCGGCCCATCCGATGTGCCGCCCGTACCAAAGGTCTGCGTGCTCCAGCCAGAACGGCACCCAGCCAAGGCGAGTCTCGGCAAAGAACACCTTAAGGGAGGGGAATCGGTCGAAGACGCCGGAGAAGACCAACTGGGTTATGCCGATCGAGGGTCTCAGACCGAAGTTGCATACCCAGTCCAGAAGAGGCCGGCGGATAAGCCGCATGATTTCCGGGTCTTCCTTGGGATATCTGAAAGTGGGCTCGTGCTCGCGGGGTCCTGAACGGTCGAATGTTACGTGTACTGTCACCGGCATGTTCATGTCGACTGCCGCTGCCCAGAATCTGTCGTCCTCGGGCAGTGGAAAGGATTTTCCGTTCGGGTGAGCGCCGAGAACAACTCCCTTAAGACCCAGCTTCGCTATGTGCTCCAGTTCTTCGACGGCATCGTCTACGTTGGTCCATGGGATGATGCCCATGCCGATCAGGCGTTCTGGGTCTGTGGGGCAATATTCCTCGCCCAGCCAGTCGTTATAGGCGCGAATCATGGATTTGTAGACATCGTTGTGGGTGATGTTACGCCACAGGGATGGCCCCGCCACCTGTGCGGGGAACAGCACCTCGCCGTCAAGACCGTCCTCGTCTTGCTCTCTTATCCTTTGCTCCGGCGAACCTATACCCGCTGCGCCCTCGACTCTCAATCCGAAGGGCTGCCATTGGCCGGTTGCCCGTCCGGCGCGAAGGTCCAGGAAATTGGCCTCGCGCAAGGGTTGTCCTTCAATCAGCAAAGCGTCCCCGCCATTTGGGAGTGTAATGGTGCGGGGAGCGCGGTCCCGGTATTTCTCAGGCACGCGGTGGACCCACCGTTCCGGTGGCACTTCCAAGTGACCGTCGCTGGACATCAATCGGTAATCCCTAGCCATGATATCCTCCCTTTGCCATATAAAAGGCTCCTTTCCATGCAAGTTTGAACTGTGGGCACATGCTAATACTTCTCTTACCCGGTGGCAACTATAGGCTCCTCGCGATTCTGCGTTGGGTGTATGCTCACGTCAGATTGCCCGGAAGACGTGGGAACCGTATAATCGCAGATATTCCAGGCACCTGTTCCAGCCCTAGATCCGTTCCCAGAATGCCCGTCAACAAAGAGGTGATTAGATGGCTTTGAAGATGACGGTTGCTTTCTCCGGAAACCCACGGGTTCAACCTCTGGTAGACGGCAGGGTAAAGCCCGAAAATATCGACTTGGAAGTGGTCACCGTTGAAGAGGGTATGCTCTTTTTCCCCAACCTCCAATACGACGAGTTCGACGCCTCTGAGATGCCCATCTCCGAAACATTATTGGCCAAGGAGCGGGGAGACGGCTCCCGCTGGGACTGGTCGGCGTTTCGGATTACCACATGACGGCCGCGCTATGGATGAGATGCGCGATGAAGGACCTGTACGGCATCGAGGCCAGTGACAATGTTTGGTACAACGGCCGCACCACGGACTTTAGTCACGGTGGACTGTTGGGTCTGGGAGAGGATGGACCGCCAGGAGTGACCCACCATTGGCTTGAGGCGGACCAATATTTAGACCAGATGTTGGACCGGGGAGAGCTTGACGCTGCGGTGTTCTCGCCTGGCACCGGATTGGCGCCGGGGCACACTGTTTCCATGGATCGATACGGTGGGACCCCGCTGACCGGCAATCCGCGCACCCGGCCATTGCTGGATGACGGAGGACGGGCGGTTGTCGCCGAATTTTACCGCAAGACCGGGGCCTTCATGGCCAACCACCATGTGATTGTCCAGAACCGGATACTCAAGGACAACCCTTGGGCGGCGATGGCGCTTTTTAAGGCGTTCCAGGAATCGAAAGAATTGGCGTATCAAGACGCTCGGCGGCAACGCTCCACGTACCTCTACTTCCAAGGGAATGACGAACAGGACCACGCTGCGATCTTCGGGGAAGATCCTTATCCCCTGGGACTGAAGGCGATGCGGCCCACGGTTGAACGAGCGATGCAGGGTTCGCTGGAGCAGGGGCTTATCCGAAAGCCGATGCGGCCCGAGGACATCTACCATCCGTCCACGTTGGATACGTAGAGGCCGATTCATAGAGGTGGTTTCGATTGTTAAGGTCAATATTCGGGAAAGGGAAGAAAAAGGGCGGTAAAGACAGCGGTAGTTCCGCCCATGACGACAGCATCAGGGCGGCGAAGGTCGGGGACGTAGTCTCGATAGCCGGACTGCGCTTGGAGTACGATGATCTATACTTTTTTGTCGAGAAGATAGACCGGTACGCCACTAACAATGAGACCTGGTACGAGGCGCTATGCGTGGAAGGTGAGAACCAGGTTTGGCTCGATTGGAGCGACGGTTACGAACTTGCTATAACCGCCACCGACGATCCTGACCCTAAGGGGTTGGGCAGTATCGGTACGACTGAGGAAGAGCTGATTCAACTGGACGAGGAACACTCCATCGACAATTACATCGAGGTCGACGGGGAGAAGTACTATTACCGGAACAGCGCCGAGGTGCTGTTCTACCAGGACAACCGGGGCCAGGGCGAGGGATTCTATAACTGGGACTTGGTTCAAGAAGATGGCGAGCATGTATTGTCAATTACAAAGTGGGAAGGGAAGCCCTTTGAGGCTACGTTTAGCGAAGTGATATCTTCGGATAGAATCGTTTTGTACAAGGGAGACCGCGGGGACGCAGGGAAGGGGAGGAACTGATGATAGACAGCATTATCGACACGCTACAGGCATTCCCTCGTGGGTTGGTGTTCGTGGGGTTGGGGCTGGTAGTACTGCTACTGGCCAAACTGGCTCGAGACTTTGTAACGTCTTACCGCATCGACGAGGAAGTCGGCGAGAAACAGAATCTGGCGGTGTCTTTGCGGCTGACCGGCTACCTTGCCGGAGTGATTCTGGTTTTCTTGGGTGCCTTATATCAAGGGCCGGCGCTGGTCGGACCTGAAGGGTTCGGCTTCGACCGAGCCTACGGACAAGAAGTGCTGCGGGTTTTCCTGTACGCCTTGGCCGGTATCGCGGCGTTGAACTTAGTACGTGTGTTGATGGACCGGGTGATTCTGTTCAAGTTCAAGCTTGAGGAAGAGGTCGTCAAAGGCCAGAATGTTGGCGCCGGAGCCGCTGAGTTCGGTATGTACGTGGCCACCGGACTGATGATTGCTGGCGCAGTATCCGGAGGAGGAGCCAACTCTGAGTTAGACGGCGCTCTGATTGCTTTGGCTTTCTTCGGGCTTGGATTGGCCTTGCTGGTGATATTCGCCCTGTTCTATCAATTCACCACGCCCTACGACATCCACTCGGAGATCGAAGGCAACAACACCGCTGTTGGAGTCGCCTTTGGCGGAAACCTGGTGGCCATCGGCCTGGTGACTTTAAAAGCCGTGTTCGGTGACTTTGCCGGGTGGGGCGAGAGCATCGCCGCGTTCGTCATATTCGGCGTATTGGGTTTCGTCCTGCTGTATGTGATGCGGTTGCTTATTGATATGCTGCTACTACCCTCGATCCGGGTCTCCCAGGCGCTTGCGAGTGGACGTAACACGGGTGTTGCCCTCATTGAAAGCGGGGTCGTTATTAGCTCGGCGTTAATCTTGTTCCTGGCGATCTGACGCCCTACGACTTTCCTGAGGATAGATTAGTTGCGCCGGTGCGTTGTAGCTTGCGACACGCTTAGTTCAAGCGGCGCAGACTACCGCCCCGTCAAGCGTGAGCCTGTCGGACCACCTCAAGGATCGGTCCTTAAGAGTCCGCCTGTACCCGCTGGATTATTTCTTCCCTCTCGGCCGATTCCCGTGCTGCTTGGTGCCTTTCCTCCAAGTAGACGTAACCGGCGCCGATGATTTGGTCGATCAACGCCTCGTCGACGCCTTGCCGGTTCACTACAGGCTCAAGAATGCTGTCGAAAAAGCTTTCGTCATTGATACTCTCTTGCCATGTGGAAGCAAAGGCATCGAGGGTCCCGTCATACATGCGGAGCAGGAACACAGTCCTGATGGGATCCAGACCTTCGGCGATAAAGACGGGCACTCGCAGATCTGCGCCTTGACCCGTGTCGAATTCCACCGTTTCCACGCCCTCACCAAAAACCGTGTCTTTGAAATGGTCGTACAGGTCGATGTAAGACTCGGTTTCGGCTAACAGCCTGCCGATGGTTCGTCGTCCCTCTGCTGATATCGTGAACGTGAGAGCTTCCTGAGAGGCAAGGATCAAGATGCTACCTCGAAGGAAGTCGGCTGCGGACATTAATGCTTCCTCAGCTGCGACGTCAGGCGCAGACTCGAGGCTGAACTGGTGCTTATCCATGAAGTAAAGAAGGGTGTGCGACTGTAGCCACTCAATCAACTCAGGCTTAGAGTCCCAGAACCCCTGCTGCACAGCGTAGTCTAGGGTGCTGTAAGTTCGGTTTATACGTAAGTGCAAAGCCCAAGCGATGCCCCCCTTTACGAAAGGGGGGTTGGGGGGATTTTCCCCGTCCAAAACCTCGCCACCCTGGAGAACCTGCCTAGCAACTGTCTCCCTTAGATCCAGAGGCTGCTCCCCATCCCCAGAGAACTCTAATTCACAACGACCGTCCCTCCACTCATTAAAAACAAGCAAGATGGCGTCATAAATCTCTGGCAGGTCGGGATTGGCGCGGACATCCAGCATGGAGGATATCTGTTGTTGGCTGGCCTCGTCTTCTGGGAAGAGTTGGTCCAAAAATGCCGACAAGGAAATGTCTCCCGGGTGCGGCAGGTCAAGGCGGAACGAGTCCGCAGCATCCATTCCGCTCAGGGACACCTGGAGTTGCAGTGCGCCATCCGATGGTGCCAGGTCGTTGCCCTCGGGATCGGTGCTGCCTTTATCCATCAGTTACGGTGCGATGTTCTGACGCGCATCCCGCCGCCGGCGCCTCTCGCTCCGGACCGGCTTGAAGACCTGAAGGATGACCCGGCTCTTGGCCGGGAAACTGCGTTACTGTTCTTGAAGGATCCACTGGACTTCTGAGTTTGCTGATAGGTCTGACGGTTGCTGCTGACGTTGCTACGGCTCTGCTGATAGCGAGACCCGGAAAAGGAGGACTGCTTACGGTTGAAGTTGCTATTTCTTTGGGCTTGCCGATTGTAAGCCGACGATTGGCGGTACCTTGATCTTTGATTCCTGATGGAGGAGCCGCGGGAGATAGGGGTTGAGTAGTAATAACCCCGGGGAGAGAGGGACGAGATTACCATGTAGGTGAATAAGAAGTCTCCCGCGCCATAGTGGCTTCGGTAGTAACCGTTACCGTGGTAACCTCGCATGTCGTATTCTTTGTTGGTGTCTTGGACGATGGAGAACAGTTGATCGTCCGAAGCGTCGTCAATCTCACTATCGCCATCCAAGTCTTCCCAGCCTTCCAGCGTTAGGTTCTCACCATTCTGGCTCGCCCGGATCAAGACTAGGCCGTCTCCTTCGTAGATCTTGTTGACCCGGTCCTCAAAGTCGGTGGCGCTCTTGGAGTCCTTGAAGGCGGCCTGAACGTCGTCCAGGTTTATCAGGCCAGCGGCGCCGTCGGTGGCCGCCCAGTTTTCGTAGGAAGATCCGGAGCCGCAAGCAGCGATCAGAGGGGAGGCGGCTACGATGCCCCCCAATAATACAGCTGATCCTTTACTGAAACGTTTCCCAGCCATCTAATTCCTCCCTGTCGAACCTGCTGCCGTGGCCATGGAGCGGTCCGCGATGAGTGTTTGGACTTCCTCGTTCACTTGAATCAAAGGTAATGGGTTGCCAGTGCCCTGGCTGTATTTCAACAACCGGGGCAGGAACTCGGCATTTACTCTGTCCCAGAAGCCGTCCCACGTCTGAAAGCTGCTACGGATGTATAGAGCTACAGCCGATCTATGTTCGGATGTTGCGAGCAGTTGATTAGAGATTGAATCCTGCAACGCCACGATGTGGGTTTTCCAAAGGTCATCGCAGGTCTTCAGGTAGAGGGTCCGGGCGGCGGTGGCATATTCCTTTTCGCCCAATCTATAATCTATGGCCGTCATTTTGGCGGTGAGCAGGTTCCCCAATTCTCTGGGAAGAAGGTTCATGTCGCATCCCCTAAGTGGGGAACAATCGACTCCGTAATCCAACTCCACTTCTTCGACGAGTTGGTCGAATTGGGTCTGGTAATCCTCCAGAGTAACCTGCTGAAAATGGGCGGACACGAGACTGAATGCACGTTCTTGCGCTATTTGGTCCCATATAGCTGGGCCGCTACTCAGCCCACCGGCATCGACTATCTCGCGGCGTTTTCGATAGAACATATCGGTTTGATGGTCCAACACCGAGGCGTAATCCTGCGCCAGCGCCCGCTGAACCTCAGCATCACTCTCGACGTTTCCCTGCACTTGATGGATGTGGCGGTCAATCTCTTCGCCTGAATAATAAGTCCGGCCCGAAGTATCGGTATCGCGGCACTTGGACATCTTGAGAATGCCGTCCACGTGAAGACTAAGTAACCGGTCCTCTAGAGACAGGAGTGTTTGTGAGACTCCTAAGCTGCCCTGGCGACCGCTACGTCCGCTAAGCTGTAGGTCTATGCGGGGAGTATCGTTGAGTTCGGTGCCTATGACCCGCAATCCAAGGGAGTGTTCCAGCGCTTGGTTCCCGGAGCCGTCGTTTTCAAGTGAATCCTCGGTCAGCTGGAGGTGGCGCTCGTTAATCTTGTCGTCTAGGTTAGGCTCAAGCAGGATGTCAGTCCCCCTGCCAGCCATGTTGGTTGCGACGGTGACTGTGCCGAAGGAGCCGGCATTTTTGATTATTTGCGCTTCAGTGTCCGAATTAACCGCATTGAGCAAGTTGTGCGGAATGCCCTTGTCAGTCAGCATATGGCTAATCTCTTGCGACTGTTCAACCGTTAGGGTCCCTACTAAAGCCGGCTGTCCCAAGTTATGGGAAGAGGAAACCTGTTCGACGATCGCTGCATCCTTATCGACGTTATTCAGATAAACCCGGTAGCCTAGATCCACTCTCTGTAGGGGATGAGTCGGGGGTAGCACGGTTACCGGTAGGCCGTATTTCTGCTGGAACTCGTCCTCGGACCCGATCGCGGTGCCGGTCATCCCACAGATGGAGCGATACTGCTTCACGAATCCTTCAACGGAGATATGCCCGAGGGTTTCGCTCTCCGGATTTGGTGGTAGACCTTCCTTGGCTTCTAAGGCTGGTTGCAGGCCGTGCTGGTAGATGGAGTCGGGTTTGGGGCGGCCGGTTGCTTTATCAATGAGCAGGAGTTGATCTTCTGCGACGAGATAGTCTATGTCCCGCTGGAGTAGCAAGTAGGCCCGGAGCATCTGATAAACCTGATTCCCCAAGTTGTATTGCCGGGCTAGGCGCGTGGAGATATTCGCCGCCTTCTTGCGGCGCTCGGCCAAGGGCAGTTCGTCGTTGCTCCAGATGGCCTCCAGAGAGTCTTCCAACGAGCGGCCATCGTAGAAGGGACCCAATATTCGGGTCAGGTAATCCCGGCCCTTATCCGCCAGTGTAACGAACCGTTTATCGGTGTCGATTACGTAGTATAGATCCGAGGTAAGGCCGGCGTGGTCTTGCTCAACAGCGGCTTTTATCTCCCTGAATCGGCGAGGATTGTCACGCCAATGCTGTTCCAACGCAGGGTTATCCGGTTCGAACAGGAGTAGCTTGCAAAGCACTTGAAATGCGTGAGTTAGGCTCGTGCCCGGTTGGTTTAGTTGATCCGCCAGGCCTTGGGTAACATGTTTTTGTAAGTCGATTAACTGGGTGATTGCCTTTTTTACTTTGGTCATGGAACTGCGGGTGCCCAGTGGTACGCCGGAGATAATCATGGGCGTCGATGCTTCGTCGATGAGCCCGTGGTCGGCTTCGTCGACGATTGCTGCTTCTAGATTGCGCTGAACCCGGGACGCTGTCGTAGTCTTCAGGTTGTCTCGGAGGTAATCGAATCCTAGTTCTCGCATCGTGCTGTACACAATTGCCTGTTGGTAGTTGTAGCGACGCTCATCGTCTTCCATGTAGCCAAGGACGGCCCCAACAGTGAAGCCCAGGAATTGATACACCGGGGCGAGTAGGTCGACGTCCCTGGCGGCTAGGTAGTCATTGGCGGTGATTACGTGAACCGAAGTCCCGGCCAAGGCATGCAATACTGCCGGAAATATCCCAGCGACGGTTTTGCCCTCCCCGGCGTTCATCTGAACAATGTTTCCCCGGTAGAGGTGAAGACCGGCTAGTAATTGTTCGGTGGTTACCTGAAAGGCTAGAATCCCATTCGTGTCCTCACGCCGGACGGCTTGGTAAAACTCGGCGGGCAGGGAAATATCCCATGGCCGTCTAACCTTGGATTCTTGAATTACCGAGAGCAAAGTGTCGGCTATGGTCTGCTGATCCTCGTTCAGCGGGGTTGTCTCACCCGCTCTCCAACAGCCCTGTAGGGGGACTGGAAGAGCTGCGTGATCGAATTCTGGATCGAAGATTTGCCATATCCCCAGGCGTCGGCCGATGACTTCGCTGAGGGTGGCGAAGACTTCCGGTAGAGCCTCGTCTGTGGCAAGGCCGGACCAGTTGGTTTTCAGGCGGGTCATCGTGTCGGAGAGATCTATGTCGGAGGAGTTGGTCAGGTCATGTCGCTGGATCGCTTTCAATATGGCGCGAACTTCGTGGGGTTGCTGTGGTTTCTGCTGGCGCGAGGCGCGTTTTTGCTGGGGTGCCGTAGGCGGTTCCCGGTTAGAATCGCCAAGTGCCAGTAATGAATTCACCTAGGCTAACGCCTCCTGCAGTCCCGGCCAGGTATACCGGGTTGAACTGATGTAAACCAAGAGGTCGCCAGGCGACAGGAACAGGTCCCCGAACTTGAAGTGAGCTTTTTTCTCTCGAATCACCCCGACCAGGTTTATATCTTTGTTCAACAGCTTCACGGCGACCTGTTCGTAGGTGAGTGGCTCATGGACAGGAGGATCAACTTGGGTGCTGGCCAGAGTGCCTTCGATTATGTTGCTGGTCATGGCGTGGGTCAGGATGGTAACTCCCGGGTCTTGAGTCTCTTGGATCAAGAGATTGTTGGCCATGTGCACCGTGTAGACCAGGTTGATGTCTTCCAGGTTGGCGAATAGGAGTTTGTGATTGATGCTCATGCACTCGGCGACAACCCTTACGCGTGGGCTCAGACTGTGTATCACCGAGGCCACCGACGCCACGACGCTGTCGCTGTTGGGGTCGTTGTAGTTCGTACTCAAGATGATGGCTTTGGATGCGCGGTTCAACTGGGCTCGCTGGTAAGTTTCTTCTTCCAGAGGCGATCCACGGACGAAGGAAACGTTGGGATGATTGAAAGGCATGGTTTGGATAGTGTCTGTGACCACTACTATGTCTACTTTCTTGTGTTTCTCGTCGGAGACGAATTCCTCCACGATGTGGCGGACCCTGGTTTCGTCGGGAAAGTTGATTATGAGCAAGTGATCTTTGGATTGCACGGTAGCCATTCCGGTTTGCTCCCTCACGCGCAGGTCGAATATCCAGTCAACCAGCATCCCGGCGGTGGTGGTAAAGGCCACCAAACCGACCAGGACGATAAAAATCACGGTTCCGATGCGGGAGCCGAGCGTCGACGCTGAATAATCGCCGTATCCGATAGTCGTGATTGAGATGATGCTATACCAAAAGCTGTCCCCAACGGTCAGTTCCGGTTGAACCGGGCTTTCAAAGTAGAAAAACGTCAGGGCGTTCCCGATGATGCTGGAAATCAATACCGCCATCATGGTGAGGAGGCCGAGGGTTCTTCTCCGCCGGATCCGGTGCATCAGCCTTTTTATCGAGTAAAACATGCAGAGGCATTCGCCTTCGGCTTAACTTTTCAGAGGGGCAGGAGTTTGGTTTCCCAACTTCATGATGACCAGGCCCGCTTGATGGCCTGGGCCGTCACATTCGTCTAGTCGATGCAAGAGGTATTGGCCAGCCTTCAACACGCGTTCGGCGACAACCGGTACAGCTTTGCTGAATTCCTCACCCAAGGGCGAATCCAGGCTCCAGTCGTGGGTAATAGAACATTTCAGCCCGGCCCGCTGGGATACGTTCAGATA